>Ga0153924_1000114_pt1 | contig 57909 bp, 63 predicted proteins | sample TSNJ008MetaG_FD_104709 | JGI IMG/M metagenome (GOLD analysis project Ga0153924, IMG submission 104709) | Attine ant fungus gardens microbial communities from New Jersey, USA - TSNJ008 MetaG | ecosystem: Host-associated > Fungi > Mycelium > Unclassified | place: USA: New Jersey, Wharton State...
CCCGTCACCACCGCCCCACCCCCACTCCCCGTCCCGTACGACATCGCACGTCCCTGACGGACCGTAACTCGCCGCGAGCACTCGGAGCCAACCCGGCAGCACCACACCGACCTAACCGGATACGCCACCACCACCCGTCCCCACCCTCGAGCAACATCGCCCGAAAGCCGATCCGCTACCGCACAGCCCACGGCCAAGTCGAGCTCCTGCGAGAATCCGGGGTTCCCTCCGTGAGACACAGCGGGGAGGCTTCTGGTGCACGCGCTCCTGGTCAGGGCTCGAGGGTGTCGGTCTCCGTCGTCAGTGCAGCTGCGAGGTCGGCTTCCGAAGGCAGAGCAGCCCGGACCGCGGGTGGGAGGACGTCGTAGCTGGCGACACCTATCGGGGTCTGGTGCGCGCCGAGTGAGTACCGGACGACGGCGTCGTTCTTGTCCGCGACCAGCAGCAAGCCGACCGTGTCGGCGTGCTGGGGTCGGCGGAGCTTGTCGTCGACGAGTGCGACGTAGAAGCCGAGCTGGCCGAGGTACTCGGGCTTGAACTTCCCGGTCTTGAGCTCAATCACCACGTACCGGAGCTGCTCGACGTGGAAGAACAACAAGTCGACGTAGAAGTCGTCCCCGTCGACGTCGAAGTGCACCTGTCGGCTCACGAACGCGAACCCCTCGCCGAGCTCGCGGAGGGTGTCGATGATCCGGTCGACGAGTGCCTGCTCGAGGTGGCGTTCCTTCGCGTCGCCGTCGAGGGCGAGGAAGTCCAACACGTACGGGTCCTTCGTGATCTGCTGCGCCAGGTCCGAGTCCCCCGGCGGGAGGACCTCGGCGAAGTTCGTCGGCGCCGCCTGCAGCCGCGTGTGCGCGTCGGAGCGGATCTGGTGCTCGAGCACGTTCCGCGACCACCCGTTCGCTGCAGCCTGGGCGGCGTACCAGTTCCGGAGCTCATGGTCAGCGAGTCGATCGAGGAGGACGGTGATGTGCCCCCAGGGCAGTTGTCCAACAGGCTGTTGGACAACTGCATCCGCCGGCCACTCCCCCGCGAACCGGCGCATGTAGAACAGGTTTGCCCGCGAGAAGCCCTTCATCTCCGGGAACTCCGCGCGCAGATCCGTCGCGAGCCGGCCAATGACGTTGCTCCCCCACCCCTCGTCGCCTTGGCGCTGCAGGATCGTCGCACCGATCCCCCAGTAGAGGCGAATCAGTTCCGTGTTGACGCGGCGCTGTGCCGTGAAGCGGGCATCGCGCACTTGCTGCTTCAGCTCGGCAAGAGCAGCCGTATACCCGGACACAACCGGCAACGAATCAGACATCACCACCCAGTCTGCCCGACCTACCGCAGCAAGAACCACGAGCAAAGCGTTCTACTGATCAGCTATGCCAGGGTGGAGATGACCCCAAGCGAAAGGCGACCTCATCATGGCTCAGAAAGTCACCACGCACCTCGTCGACGACCTCACCGGCGCCACCATCGAAGACGGCACCGGCAAAACCGTGCAGTTCTCGTTCGACGGTAGCCACTACGAGATCGACCTCACCGACGACAACGCCGACGCCCTCCGCGAAACGTTCTCTGACTACGTCGCCGCCGCACGCAAGGTCTCGGGTCGCGGTGGGCGTGGCAGCTCGAGCAGCAAGCCGCGCAGCAACCCCGACGAGCTCGCCAAGATCCGCGAATGGGCCGCCGCGAACGGCCACGACGTCTCCTCCCGTGGCCGGATCAGCCAAGCCGTCCGCGACGCCTACACCGCCGCGCACTAACTCCCTCAGCGCCCGCAACGGGTGGCGCTTGTCCGACACCGCAGAAGGAACTCCTCGTATGACTCGCTCTCGCCGTCAACACGTCCGCACCGTTCGGAACATCGGCACCGTCGGTATCCTCGCCGGTGGCATCCTCAGCACCACCGGCGCCGTCGTGTGGGGCCTGATCTCTGCCGAGCTCACCGCGCAGAAGATCACCGTCTCCCCCGACAGCAAGCTCCTCCCCGAACGCCCCGTTCGCGGCCCCCTCACCGCCTACGCGCAAGCCGAGATCATCAACACGCACGCCACCGCGATCAGCGACGGGAAAACCTTCGCCGAACTCCCCCAAAACGACCCGAACCGGCCCGTCATCATGAACGCATCGTTCCTGCGGGCATCTCTGTTCACCTCCGTGGTCTCGTTCGGCACCGCCGCATTCGCCATCGGCCTCGGCCTCGTCACCTCCCTGTTCGGCGTCGCCCTCCGCCGCCTCGGGAAGTAACCCCTCCTCGGCACAGCCCACGGTCGGATCGTCATCCACGTGACGATCCGGCTGCATCATTTTGACTGCCGCTACGGCGCACTTATGTCAATGTGCTCCCGGGCGGGCAGCTCCAAGCGCGATTCCATGCGTTGAGCTGCGTGACCCGGTCGGTAGCGAGCCGGTGGTCCCGGTGAAGTTGACGCTGACGGATCAGCCACCGCCCGATCGCAATCCCGTCACTATCGACAACGCGCGCAGCGGGCAGCTGTCCCGCGTGCTGCGTCGACCAGGCCTGGACACGGCGCAGCATCTGGGCGAAGTGCGCATCCTCGCGGCGCTGCCGCGCGGGGTCATCTGCCGGGAGGCGGAGCCGCCACACCATCCCGATTCGTTCGAGCTGCTCCACCCGGGCCGCCAGCAGCGCACCCGTGCGGTATTCGACGCGGCGGGAGTCCACCCACCGCCCCAGCTGCAATCCGTCCGCGGTTGTGAACCAGTGCGGCACCGCCAGGTCCCCGTGATCACGGCTGTACTGCGTCAACGCTGCAACGCCGGCATCCCAAGCGGCGTCGCGGTCACGCACCTGCCAAACGAAGCCGAGATCCACCAACTCCGGCCACAACCGAACCGTGTTCACCGGATCGTTCGCCCATTGCCGACGTCGGGACTGCACCCACGTCCCTAATGGGAACCCGTCCGCGGTCGTGAAAACGTGCGGGACCAACCCATGTCCCTCTGTGCACTGGAATGCCGCGAACGCCGCGATGCCAGTGGTGCGTTCCGACAACGACCAGCGCATCCCGACTGCCTCGAGTCGTTCTCGCCGGTCCGCCGGCAATTTGCCCGCGGCCGCCAACGACCGCTGCCGATGAACCCACGCTCCTAGAGACGCTCCCGCGCCGCGGCAGAACGACCGCGGGATGTCGACGTGCCCGTACTCATCACGGAACGACACCAGCGCCGCGAACATGCTCTCCCACCGCACCGCCAGCACGTCCACGCTCACCATTGTGCCGACCTACGAACGCAAGCGACGATCGCCACATGCTCCAGCCTGCACCCGGTCGACGCTCCCCGAGAAACCTCCCGCATCCGGGATGGCTGATCGTCGGCACCGTTGCCGCAGCGGTCGGTCTCCCCCTGCAACACGCCGCCGTGGCCCAAGCAAACGCCTTCAACCCCGCAACCCAGACTGCAATCGGCAGCACCAATCGGGCCCTGGTTGCCGGCACCATCTGGACGTGGGTAAATACCATCACCACCGCGGCCGGCGTCATCATCCTCGTCCCCACACTACGAAAACGAGGCCGATAGCGCGCTCTTATGTCAACTCCCGAGACGAACGCACTTTTCACTTCACTCTCGAGGGAATCAGATCGCCTCAGATGCGTTCAATACGCTCATCGAGTTGCGCATCTGTAAGGGGAACAAATGCCGACTGCTGCTTACTGCGGTACCCTCCGAGAACATCAGTTCCGTCCTTTTTGAAAATACGCTCTGTCTGCTTTCGATTCGTGGTGCGCGTAGGAAGCGAACTAGAAAATGTCCGCAATGTTTTTTTAGAAAAGCGCGGGCGCAAGACAGCTTGCTTGCGACGCTGGACAACTATCATATCTTCGGACTGAAGATAATCAAGAAGAGGCACCTGATAATACTGACCAAATGACATTTGTATTTTGTAATTAACAAAAGCTTTGGGGACAAGTAGAAGCGCTTTCGCATCTGCTTGAGGGACTGTGATCCTCTTCCTCCTCCAAGCCAGCGAAGGCTGGTCCCAGTATGACACCTCCTCGGTGACGCTCCGCCGCCTGGTTGCCAGTGATGGATACTTGCGCGTCATGTCCAATGTGAACTTCTCAAGTGTTTCTAGAATAATTCGCGCGGTGATGTCGGAGGTGATATCTCTATCGATACCCTCGACAAAAAGGGGGATGTCCTCGACGTACTTCAACGTCGCGATCGCCCGGTGGCATAGAGGATTAGTGCGCAACTCCGTCCAAATTCGCGTACCAAGATCTTCTGCAGCACCATGGCCGTTAGTCCCCGATTTTGACAGACCCAGCCTGGTGTAGCTGATCTCTGAGAACTGCTGGAGATCGGCTTCTCCCTGACGAAGAGTCGCTCGATTCGTGGACCTCAACTTGATGAGAGTTTCGTCGAAAAAGTTGTTGAGTGCCGTGGCGGCCATCTGTCCATAGACATTGCCCGACGCGGCGGCGGCTCGAATTGCACTCGGATCGATGAAAAGTCGGTTGTCGCGTTCTACGTGAACATCGACAAAATCAACCGGACCTGCAATCGAAAAATCTACCGTGATTCGCGTCATCGCGACCCCCTCTGCTACTGAGTCAAGCTACAGTGCCCTACCTCTCTTACATCTTTGCATACATGATCCCCAAAATAGCAGTCTTCTTCGTCATTCAAGCCGACTCCGACACGTTAAGGGTCAGCGGCATCTTTGGTGCACGAGGTTCATCCGGAGCGGGTGCCTCGGTCGAGACAAGTCGCTCAAGAACTCTTCCGGTGGTCTGTAGCGCTGGGGTATACCCCAGCGCCACACTGACTCGGATGGTCGATTCGCGTGGTTCTAGGGTCCTGTTCGGTGCTTTTGCTACGGGAGTGTGCAAGGGTCTAGAAGTGATGCAACACAAGACGCAAACCGTCGCCTATGTCCGAGTGAGTTCGATCGATCAGAACCTCGACCGGCAGCTCGAGGCGATTGGCGACGTCGATCGCGTGTTCGAGGAGAAGATCTCCGGCGGTGCACGCGCCGACCGCTTGGCCCTGGCCGACTGCATCGGCTACGTCCGTGACGGCGACACCGTCCGGGTCGCATCGATGGACCGGCTCGCCCGTTCCCTCGGTGATCTGCGCGACATCGTCGACGAGATCACCGCGAAGGGCGCCTCGGTCGAGTTCGTGAAGGAACAGCAGACCTACAGCCGCGACACCGACGACGCCATCGGCCGACTCATGCTCAACCTCCTCGGCGCGTTCGCCGAGTTCGAACGCACCCTGATTCGCGAACGCCAACGCGAGGGCATCCGCATCGCCAAAGCCGCCGGCAAGTACAAAGGCCGGGGTCGCAAACTCACCGACGACCAGATCACCGAAGCACGCCGCCTCATCAGCACCGGCGTCCCCAAGACCACCGTCGCTCGAGGGCTCAGCATCGACCGCACCACCCTCTACCGGATGCTCGCGACACCCATCTCCCCCGCTGCCACCGGGACAGCTTCTGGCGACGTCGTCGGCGTGTAGCGTTCAGCACCCCTTCGCTTAGCTCGCGTTCTCCGGTGCGAACGCACCCAACTCGACGTCGGCAAGCATCGTTTTCGACCAGGAGGGCCGAGTGAGCGCCCGTAAGTGACTCCGGCGCCCCAAGACTTGGACAACGAGTCGGCCACGGTGCCGAGCTCGGGCGGCGCGGCAGCTTCCCGCGGAGGAACCGGTACGTCCGGCGGCTCCTTGCAGCAGCCATCGGCCAGCGGGACGGTCCACGTGCGCCGACTAGGACCCTCAGTAGCCTCGGCGGTAGAGCGTACGAAACACGAGCACCCAGGCCATACGGTGATCCCATGACCAGCGGCGCCGCGCAACGAGTACTGCGGCACCGGCTTGCGATGATGGCCGTCACCCTCGACGGCGCAGCACAGCCGCCGCGGGCCAGGCTGGTGTGGTCGCTCGTTGAGCACGGCGGCCAGCCCCTGAACCCGGACGCTGCCGCGCACGCAACAGCTGTCGACGACATCGACCCGCAGACTCTCGCCGCGATCGCGGACCTCTACGGTGTCCCTCGCGGCTACCTCACCGACATCGGCGGCGACCCCGTCTCCAAACGCAGCATCGGCGGCGACCCCGTCTCCAAACGCAGCATCGACGACGACTTCTTCCGCATCCGCACCACCACCCCCAGAAGCCCGACCGCGCGAACCTACGAGACCGTCGCCCGAGCACCGATCCCGCAACCAGCACCCGACGAAGTCCACGCCATCTCAGCCAAAGCCCGCGAGATCGCCGACGCCCGAACGCGCGCCGCCGTCCCAGAAGCGGTCATCACCACTCTTATCGGCGTCGTGATCGCCGGTGGCCTGGCGCTGATCGGTACACCCGTTACGTGGCTGTGCAGCGGCGCAGCGCTACTGGTGTTCACCGCGCGAACCGTCTACCTCACTCGCCGCATCTACCGGGAAGCCGGACTCACCGGCCTGCCCGATGCCGCGTTCGAAAACGCCGTGCAGTCTAAGCTCCGCGACGTGATCGCTCGCCACTTCCACACCCTCCGGACCACCAGCCGCCTCCCCCTTGAGCAGCTCGTCGCGATCCTCGACAGCACCACCCCCATCGGCACCGTGCAACTCACCGCCCTCACCGGCGGCAACGACCTCCAGCAGCAGCAACTCGTCAGCAGCGCCGTTACCGCTGCCATGCAGACACACCACCGCACCGCGGGCGCAGCCGCTTAGACCGTCCACGTACGGGTGGCGCACTACTTCGGCGGCGACCAGCTCCGACCGAACGCATGCATCAGCACCACACCCCAGTCCGCATCCTCAACCGTCCCCGTCGACGTCTCGGTACTGAACCGCCCGCGCTCGTACAGCAGCGGCGCATGACCTACGAGGTGAGGGCCGAGCTGTTCGGTCACCCGCCACGCCTTCCGCGCCGTTTGCGACGGCACCAACTCGAGCTGCAGCCGGTGTCCGTGCACCGACACTGTCGACGGGCGACGCGGGATACGAGGCGGCATGCGCACAGTCCACCCCCACTCAGCCCCGGACCCCCGCAGACACGCACGCGCACACGGGCCGTGCAGCGTCCGCTGCGCCAAAACCGGCCATGCGCGACCACCCGGTCAGCTCCGATAATAGTTCTTCTCGGAGCGTCTTGGCGGGGGGGAAGCGAGTTGTGGAGTGAGTGGGGAGCCGGGTGTCGAGGGGTGAAACCGGCCGATCAACTGGAGTCACAGCGCCTGTTGGTGCCGCGGCTCCAGGCCATCGTTGTGTCGCGGCCGCAGGCGGCCAGGACCGTCCAGCTCATCTAGCGCAGATGAGGAGAACAAATCGAGTCGCGACGAGCAGACCGGAGCCGAGGCAGGAAACGACGCTTCGCAGAGTGTACTGACCCCGGTGGAAGCGCGCTCCCACGGATTCAGCCGGCCTGCGGGGTGATGCCAGCAGAAGGCCCCGCCCGCCCGGTAAGGGCAAGACGGGGCCGAAGCCAGGTGCCCTCGTCCGTCACGAGTGCACGACAAACGAGAGAGATCAAACGCGCTGGGTGAGCACTAATTGCGATTTTGGCGCCTTATTCGAGCAATACGGAAAATTGAGTGCCCAATTGATATCGGCATGAGGATCACGAGGATCAGCCAAGCACCAACCTTGCCGGGTTGCGCAATCGCAAGGAATAAACCCAGTAACAAAAGGAAGCTGGAGGAAACCAGAATAATTGTGTAGAAGAATTGTTTTTGCTGCATAAATGTCATTTATCAATCTACGAATAGTCACCCTGGAAGGCTTTGTATGTCGCGACTCCAAGCCCTACAGCACCTCCGACAGCAGCACCGATCTCGACACCAGTGAGGGCGCCGGCGCCGCAGCCGGCGAATGCGCCTGGAATTGCACCGACGCCCCCAGCAGCACTGCCCGCAATGCCTCCCGTGATGCCGCCCGCGACGCACCCGATGGGGGCGCCAGCGGCAGCGAACCCGCCCGCATATGTTGCAGCGGTCGTGAAGTATCCCTCAACCGCGGAGAAGAAGTCGCGACCGGTGGGATCTGAGGCGTTGATGGGGTCATTCGCCGCGTACGCGTACCGGTTGGCGTTGGTAGGGCTGAGGGGGGCGTCGAGGGTATCTCGTTCGATCCATCCGCCGGTGACGCTGCTCTGCCACCGGTACCCGAACTTGGTGAGCCCGTTGTCGGTGCTGCTCGAGCGGAGCCCAGCCTTGAACCCGTAGGGGTTCTGCTGCCACTGCGCACTGTCGCCGCCGACCTTCACGGTTTCGACGCCGTAGGGGTCGTAGGAGACGGTGTAGGCGGTCTTGCCGGTGTCGGCGATCGCGGCGGCTGGGCTGCCGGTGCCGTCGATGACCCACATGCTTGTGGTGCCGTCCGTGGTCTGCAGGTCCAACGGCTGACCCGTCGACGGGTCGCTGATCACCGACGCGGTCCCGGTGCCAGCAAGATTGCGGCTGGTGATCACGGGGACACCGTTGGAGTCGGACGTGCCATACGTGTAACCGTATTCCGCTCCCCCGTCCGTGGACTGCCAGAGCAGCTTGTTCATGTCCCCACCGGCGTACTCGTAGCTCGTCGTGACGCCATCCTTGGTGGACGCGGTCAGCTGCTGCGCGCCGTTGTACGTAAACGTCTGACCCGGCGCCGTGGTGAGGTTGCCGACCTTGTCGTACGCGTACCCGTCAGACGTGATCTGCCCGACCGTGTTGTACGTCAGCGTCTGCGAGCTCGTAACATCCCCTGTCCGCTTGGCGGTGAGCCGGTTCCCGGCCGCGTCGTATGTGTACGCCCACGTGACGTTCGTCGCACCGCCGGCTTGTGTGGCCTTGGTGAGGCGACTGTTGGAGTCGTACGTGTACGTGGTCGTCTGCTGGGTGATGTTGTCCTTGACCCACTGGATCTTGTCGGTCGCGTTGGCGCTCTTCACCGCCGTGCAGTCACCACCGGCAGCGATCCCGGTGATGTAGCAGTACGTCAAGCTCACGACGGGCTTCGTCGGGTCGTCAGCGTTCACAGCCCTGACGCCGGTGACGTGGTCGGACGCACCGTAGGTGATCGTCTGGTGCGCCTGCCACGACGTCGGGTCCTTGGTCGGGTCCGTGTTCTCCACAGCACCGAGCCAGGTGTCGGTGCGGCGGCCGTGGTCGTCGTTCTTGTAGACCTGTTTCGCCGTGCCGCCGTCCGCGGTCGGGTACGTGGTGCGGGTCAGGACGTTGGCGACGTCGTAGTCGTGGGTGACGGTGCCGTGGGCGTCGGTGACCTTGGCTGTGTTGCCGGCGAGGTCGTAGCCGTAGGACACCTGACCGCCGCCGGCCGTGTTGATCGTGGAGGTGAGTCGGTTCCGCTGGTCGTAGGTGTTGGTGATGGTGCCGGTCGCGGACTGCTCGGTGAGCTGGTTGCCGTTGCCGTCGTACGTGTTCGTCACGGTTGCGGTGCCGTCATCGAACGCGGTCGTCAGGAGACGGTCGTCGTTGTCGTACGTGTACGTCGTGACACCGCCACCACCGTCGGTGTGGTTCCGGACGCGGCCGAAGTCGTCGTAGGAGTACTTCTGCACACCCACCGTGTTCGCCGGCGCCGTGATCGAGAGCAGCTGGTCGTGCGTGTCGTACGCGTACGTCGTCTTACGGTCCCCGTCACCGGGAGCGGTCGCAGACTTCACCGCACCCCACGCGTAGGAGTCGGTGCCCTTCTTGTTGTAGACCAGCTCCGCCTTCGCAGCCTCCGGGCCCGTCCCGCCAGTGCTCGTGGAGGACTGGTTCCCGGGGCCGTCGTAGCCGTACTTGGTCTCGTTGCCGGAGCTGTCCTTCGTCGACGCCGGCAGGTACGCCGTCGGCGCGCCCGAACCATACGTCGCAGTGCTCGTGGCACCGGACGCGGACTCGGAACCCGTCAGCGACTGCCCGTTGTTCTGGTCATACGCGTTCGTCGTCTTCGACGCGTCCGCGCCGGCACCAACCGTGGAGGTCAGCACCCCATTGTTCGTCGACTTGTAGGAGCGGGACTGCTCCCGCTTGGCCGCGTCCACGGCCTTCGTGACGAGGTCGTTGCCATCGAGGGTGTACGTCGTGTGCGCCGCGGCCGCGACCGCCTGCGACTGATCCGACCGCGGGTCCGCCACCAGCGTCGACGTGTCCGATGCGTAGGAGAACCGCGTCACAGCGGTGCCCGCAGAACCAGCGGTGGTGTTGCGCTGCTCGACCTTGGTGATCCGGTCGGACGAGTCGTACGTGAACGCCGTCACGCCACCCTCGGGTGCCGTGATCGATGTGAGGTCCCCGCTGGTGTACCCGAACGTGGTCTTCTTGCCGAGCGCGTCCGTGTAGGTGGTGATGTCGCCGGTGCTGTTCTTCGTCCACGACACACTCCGCTTGCTCGAGCCGGAGGTCTGGGAGAACGTCTGCACGCCGTTCGCGTACGACGAGTTCGCCGTCCGCGCCCCCGTCACACCAGCGGTCGAGACCAGGCCGGTCAGCTTGTACCGGTCGGACGTCGCGAACGTGAAATCGGTGATGTTGCCGTTGCGGTCCGTCACCTTGGTCGGCTGACCCGCAAGGTTGAACACCGTCGTCTGGTTCGTCGTCCAGCCCTTCAGCTGGTACTGCGTGTCTTCTCCAGAGGGCGTTACCCGGGTGAGGGTCTGCTGCAGACCGGCCGGGCTGATGAACGCACCCTGCGTGCCCGACGGCCGGAACTGCCAGGTCGTCCCCACCGCGTCCGTGTAGACCACGCCATCCGAATTCGCCGTCAGGTCCCCTGCACCGGCGAGGGCGTACTGCCACCGGTTCGCGTCCATCGTGTTCGCGTCGCCGAGGGTCGTGCTGCGCGAGTTGTACGCGGCGCCGATCGTGGTGTTCTGCGTCACACCCGGCAGGCTCATCGCGGTCGTGGTGACCAGCAGGTTGCCGGTTCCGACGTCGACGGACGCGTTGGTCTGGTCCGTGATCGGGAACGGCAGCGTGGTCGCTGACGTCCGCTGACCGGTGCGGTTCGTGTTGCCCGGGCCGCCGGGGAGCGAGTTGTACGCACCCTGCAGGTCGACGAGGTAGTTCATCGCCGCCGTGCCCATGTTCTTGATGCGGATCTTGCCGTTCGCACCCACCGGCGCGACCACCGTGTTGGTGACCTTCGACGTTGCGTCAGAGCTGATCGCGGATGCTTCCGGCTCAGCCGCACCATCGGCCCACATCTTCGCGTACGAGTCAGCACCACTGTCGTTGACTGCGGTGAACGTCACCGCCACCGCAGACAGGCCACCCTCGACGGTCGGGGCGCCCTGGACGCCGCCGACCTGCAGCGTGAACGACGCACCCGAGGCAATGCTGGAGCTGTTACGGGTGTCGATCAGTCGGCCCTGCAGCGGGGTGAAGCCGCCACCCGGGTTGGACTGCAGGAAGTAGCCCTGGATGTCGACGACGAGGTCGATCTTCCCGCCACCCTCGGCGGTGTCGATGCTGAACTTCCCGTCGGCGTTCAACGCGACCTGCGCGTTCATCGCCGTGGTCTGACCCTCGGTCGAGTTGTAGTTCAGCACGCCCGTGCTGCGGGTCTCACCAGTCGGCGTCGGGCGGACGTAGCCGGCCTTGGCTTCGCGGTTGATCACGATGATGTTCACCGCGACCGCCGCAGCGCCAGCCGGAATGCCGTTCGAGCCGGTTGCCTGGATGGTGCGCTGCGAACCTGCGGGGATCTGCCCCTGCGCGGCACCGATGCCGCCACGGGAATCGAGCACTCGGGACGGCGACATCGCGACGAACCCACCGGCAGACACGCCGTTCTTCGTCGACGTGTAGTAGCCGGTGATGTCGATGATCACCTTCGACTGCGCCGTCTGGGTCATCACCTCGATCGTGCCGTCGTCCGCGACTGCAAGCAGACCCGTGTTCGACGTGTTCCCGCCGACACCAGAGTTGTAGATCATCATCAGCGTCGCCGCGTCCGAATCGTCCGCGCGCGCCTGCAACTGCCCAGACCCCGACGGGTCAGCGATGGTGACCATCATCGTCACCGCGCCGATCCCCGACGACGGCAACCCAGCCACCCCGGCAACCTTGACGGTGCGGAACACGCCCTTCTCGGTCGCACCGCCCAACACGCGGGCGTTGGAGGGCATCGGCACGTACTGCCCGCCCGACCCCGTCACCGCCGCCTGCGCCGGAGCCGGCTGCGACACCACCACCAACAACGAACCCAGCAAGGCGACCAACGTCACCACTGCCAGGACCACTCCACGAACACGACCAGACAACGACGCAGCGAACACGCGTAGAACCCCTCAAGACGTCGCACCAACGCACAGCCCCCTTGGCTGCACTGTGCAACTCCACAGAACGTTACGGAGCTTCTCTCAGCACCGCACCCCCACATAAAGGGGTCGAAACCAAGTCGCCTGCACCGATATGTAGGTGAGCGTCCGCTGCCCGGTCGGCGTCCGCCGCGCTTCGGACTGGTCTGCCTCGATCACCGAAGACGCCTTGCTCTGAGCGAGAATCCGGTTGTGGAACTTTGGGCAGTCATCGTCAGTACGGCAGGCGGCATCCTCGGAGGCGGGGCCCTTGGTGCCTACATCACCTCGCGCACACAACTTGCGCAGGCTCAACGTGCACGACGGTACGCGGCCGCGTCCGCACTATGGGCGTACCAACGAGCACTGACCGGTTTTGGGAACGCCATGTGGGACCGCGCGAACGGTGACGTTGACGCTGCATCCGTCAGCACTGCCAACTTTGCCGAGCTCCGAACAGCGCACGCCACGGCATACCCTTTTGCCGGCTACCTCCCGCCCGAGCAGCAGCCACTTGTTCGGAACGCGCACCTTGACTTCGGCGGCGCACCCGGCGGCAGCAGGGACGCGGATGCCAGCGTCGCGGACGCCGCACACACGATCGGACAGAAGCTCGAAGCCGCTCTTGTCGCCCAATTCAGACGCGACGACCGATAGCCGCCACAGAATGCTTTCGCGGCATCTTTCCGACTAGCAGCCAGCGCTTCGATCCCGAACAATCCGGGCAAAGATCCGGGAGACACGCTGAAGATCAGTCCGCTCGTCCCAGTACGTCGGCGAGCTCCGTTTCAGTCGGCGCAGCGCGGTCGTCACGGCGCGCTGTTGCGCTTCGAGCTCGCGGCCGTTTAGGCGGCGCGCCGCTTCGTAGGTGATCAATGTCAACGTTCGGGATGCGCCGGCACGGTCTTGCCGCGGCGTCCTGCGACCGGGTCGCTGTCGCGCCGGAGTGCCCGGTAGACCGTTGTGCGGCTCACCCCGAGGACGTCCCCGATCTGCGCGACGGTCATGTCCCGCTGGTCATACAGGCGCCGGGCCGTCCGCACCTGGTCCGCCGACAGCCGCGGTGGCCGACCACCCGTCCGCCCACGCGCACGCGCTGCCGCGAGGCCGGCGTGAGTGCGTTCCTTGATGAGGTCCCGTTCGAACTCCGCCAGCGCAGCGAACACGTGGAACACCAACCGGCCACCCGGGGACGTCGTGTCGATCGATTCTTGCAACGATCGGAACCCCACACCCTGCTCCCCCAGCACCTGCAGCTGGTCGATGAGGTTCCGGATCGACCGGCCGAGCCGATCAAGCCGCCACACCACGAGCGTGTCGCCCGGACGGAGCTGGTCAAGCAGCTTCGCGAATTCCGGACGGTGCTCGAGCGACCCGGACATGGTGTCGGTCCAGATCCGGTAGCAGCCCGCAGCGTGCAACGCGTCGAGCTGCAACGACGCATCCTGATCGGTCGTCGATACCCGCGCGTACCCGAGAAGCTCACCCATGCGCAGAAAAGTAGCGGAACTCGTCGCATTGGGCCGGTATCGATCCAGAGATAGTGGCACTGATATCCGCTACACGACCCGCCGACGATCGGGTACCTCAAGCGACCCCGGCCTCGATGTGCCACAAACGATCGTTTGTGACAGCCTCATCGCCAATCCAGTGGAGCGCACGGCTCGGTTGTCGGTCGCGCCTGGAGGTGGCCGCTCACCGCGGGTTCGCACCGGATGCTCGAGCAGGTACCTGGTTGTCGGCGCCCATCGGTACCGTCCCCACAACGAGAGGGGCGACATGACCGACTACGACAGCGGCATGGTGTTCGGGCGAGCGTGCGAGGGCTGCGGCTTCGACCAATCCGTAATCTGGTTCGAACCAATCGACGACGATCCCGCCGGCGGCACATCGTGCTCGGAGTGCGGCACTGTGTACGGGCTCGACGGCACCCGTGACCGCGCACGTACGGAGGCCCGGCGCACGACGGGCGTTGAGCCGCCTCGCTCCTTCTCCGGCATCCGAGCTACCAGCCGGCCCGACGACTAACCTCCCGTCGTCACACATCTGTAACCCAGCCATACGGCGTGTCATATTTAGGTTTCGGCGGTCGGGGTTACCTTGTTCGTGACGAGGGAGGTGACATGAGTAGCAACAGGAACGTGGTGCCCAACCCGAACGGCGGCTGGGACGTGCGAGGCGGCGGAAGCCGAGCCTCCGCACACACCGACACCCAGGCTGAGGCGATCGACCGCGCGCGGACGATCATCAACAACCAGGGTGGCGGTGAACTCTCCATCCACAACCGGGAGGGCCAGGTGCGCGCGAAGGACACGATCGCGCCGGGCAACGACCCCAAGAACGTGAAGGGCTGACCCGAGCATCCTTTCGCGTAGAGGCCCGGTCACCGTTGGTGACCGGGCCTCTGTCGCGTCGGGCCGATGACCTAGGCTGCGCCGCATGACCCTCAACTCAGCAGTAGTAACTCGCGCCAGCCAGGCCCTGCGTGGCTATTCCGTGGGCGGTGAGACGAAGGACCGCGACGACGCGCACGCCGCACTGTCGGATCTGATCCTCGCCGCTCAATCATCCGGAGACACGGCGGTGGAGGGGCGGCTGCGTCAGGTACGGGAGATGCTCTCGCTCGGCCAGGCGGCCGCGAACGACGCCGACAACCTTCTCGACGAGATTGTGCACCCCGGGTAGCTACGCATCGTCCGATAGCCGATCGGCCTCCGGCACACCTGCCAGTGGCAAGCTGACTTGAACTGCTTGGAGGCCTACGTCATGAACTCAATCCCGCTTCTGCTCGCCGGCCCAGCCGGCGGCGCTGGTTCTCAGCACGGCATGTCCGTGCCGGTATGGCTCATCGTTGCGGCCGTTGTTGTCATCGTCATCGTCGGAGTGGTCGGCATCCTCCGGCGTCGTCGCTAACGTGTCCGATAGCCGATCGGTGACCGGCCGCCTCGAGCAGCGCGAGCAATCGCGCCCCGGTCCGAGCGCTAGGGCAACGCTCCAGGACCGGAGCGTCGATGCTCATCAGCGAGCCTTGGTCAGAAACCAATCGGGTGTGGCTCGCAGCACGAACCTACGCGTCCCCGTTTCGGAGGACAACCAGGTTCAGCACCTCACGCAGCACGTCAGCAGCTCGGCTCGGTGCGCATACAAATATCCCGAGAGGGCCCTGACGACAGGTGCCAGACCGATCGGGTCGGAACGGCACCCGGATGGGGACAGCGTTCTTCTGGCCCTGGATCGAGCCGGGACTAGGGAGAAAGCCTCCCGGCTTGACCCGTATCCGCCGACGCGGCCCGTCTCGATAGCCAATTGTTCACCAGACATTTCTCGACTCGACGTGCGTCCGCGCAGCCCCTCGATCAGCAACCAGGCAGTAGATCTGTGTACTGCGATCGCAGTACGCGGATCCACCGAGTGACGGCTGGAATGGGTGCTGTCGCGGGCCGAACGTGCCCGGACAATAGGAGCAACCATGCGCAGTGTCGTCGTCACCGGTCCCGGATCTGTTGAGATCACCGAGGAGCCCGTCCCCGAGGTCGGCCCCGCCGACGTCCTGATCGCGGTCAAGGCGTGCGGGGTCTGCGGCTCCGACGCCTTCTACGCGGCGCGGGGCGGTATCCCACCCCGGGAGGGCCACACGCCTCTCGGCCACGAGGTCGCCGGCGAGGTCACCGTCGTCGGTGCTTCGGTAGAGGGCATCGCCGTCGGCGACCACGTGGTGGTGAACCCGATGGGCGACCCACGCGGGATCATCGGCAACGGCGGCCCCACCGGGGGCCTCTCCGAGTTCCTGCTCGTCGAGCAGGCCGTGCTCGGCACCAGCGTCGCGATCGTCCCGAAGGACCTGCCCTGGCAGGTGGCCGCTCTCAACGAGCCGATGGCGGTCGCCCTGCACGCTGTGAACCGGACCGCGCCGCAGCCGGGCGCCACGGTCGTCGTATTCGGTGCCGGTCCGATCGGGCTGGGTGCCGTGATCAGCTACAAGGCGCTCGGTGTCGGGCACGTGGTCGTCGTCGACGTGATCGCGTCACGACTCGAGAAGGCCCTGCTGGTCGGTGCCGATGCGGTCGTGAACTCTGCTGAGGAGCCGCTCGACGAGCGTCTGATCGCCCTGCACGGCGCGGCACGGGACGGCGTCGGACACGACGGGAAGTCCGGCACGGACGTCTGGCTCGACGCCGCCGGGGTCCCCGCCACCGTGCAGACGGCGCTGCGCCTGGCGAAGCACCGCGCGACGATCGGCGTCGTGGCGGTGCACAAACGGCCCGTCGAGGTCGACTTCGGGGACCTGCTGGCCGTCGAGCCGACGATCGTGACCGCGATGGGGTACCCGACCGAGATCTTCGACGTCACCAAGCACATCATCGCGAACCCCGAGGCCTACGCGCGAATCGTCAGCGACGTCTTCCCAGCGAACGGCGTGCTCGAGGCTCTCCGGGTGGCGGCGACCCCCGGTGCGGCCGACAAGGTCGTCGTCACATTCGACTGATGGCCCTGCGCAGGCAGGCGGCCGTCCGGTACGCGGTCACGGTGTGGCGGGACAGGACACGCCGCGGGCTCATGCTCGCGGTGCTGTCGGTGCCCGGCAGTCTCGTGATGGCGGGGTGGAAGGTCGTCCTGTTCTGCGCCGCTCCCTCGTTGTTCCTCGCCGCGACCGTGGTCTTCACGCTCGGCGCCGCGGCCGCGAAGGTCTGGGCCGTCCGGCGACACCGGCTGTCGTTCGCGTTCGACGCGGCGAACGGTGACCGGATGCGGTTCCGGCAGGCCGGCCACCGGTGGATCGGGGGTGCGGTGACCGCGATGTCGGTCGTGTTCGTCGGGTGCAGCGTGCCGATGCTCGCCGGGCGAGCACACCCGGTGTACCACGACAAGTGGGTGGCGATCGTCATCGCTGCCGCAACGTTTGCGGAGCTGGGGATCGGGGTCTGGGGTGCGGTGACCGCACGCAAGGACGGGGAACCACTCGTCGAGGCGACGAAGCTCGTGAACGTGGCCGCCGCGGTGGTCCTGCTCGTGCTGACCCAGTCGGCACTGCTCTCGTTCGCGGGCAGCGCCGAGGACGCTGCTGCGTCCACGGGTGCGAGCGGGGTGTTCCTCGGCGGTTTGGCCGCGGTGATCGGACTCGCGATGGCGCTGCGGCGGTGGCCGGTGGTGCCAGGGGCATCAGTACCAGCGTCAGCGTCAGTCGACCAGGCCGGCCTGGAAGGCGAACGCGACGAGCTGGGCGCGGTCTCGGGCATCGACCTTCGCCATGGCCCGGTTCACGTGGGTCTTGACCGTGAGTGGTGAGAGGAACAGCTCGGCGCTGATGGCGTCGATGCCCTGACCTCGGCTGACCATCGCGACAACGTCGCGCTCACGAGCGGTGAGGGCCTTGAACCGCCGGGTCATCTCCGGGTCGACGGAGGACGCCGGAGTGCGGGCGACCTGTCCGATGAGCGCCGCTGCGGCCGCCGTAGACAGCGCCCCTCCGCCGGCAGCCACCTCCTCGATCGCTGCGACGAGCTCTGCGGGCCCTGCGGCCTTGCTGAGGAAGCCGTTCGCTCCGGCACGCAGCGCCGCGAAGACGAGTTCGTCCTGGTCGAAAGTCGTCAGCATGACGATGCGCACCTGGTCGGCGGTGCGTTCGGCGCGGATCCGTCGGGTCGCCTCGACCCCGTCGATGCCTGGCATCCGGATGTCCATCATGATGACGTCCGCCGGGACCGACAGTGCCGTCTGCACCGCGGCGAGCCCGTCCGCAGCCTCCCCGACGACGTCGATGCCCTCCTGCCGGTCGAGGATCGCACGGAGCCCCAGGCGGATCATGTCCTGGTCGTCGACCAGGATCACTCGTGTGGTCATCGTGTTCCCTTCGCGGCCGGGAGGTGGACGCGGACGACGAACAGCACGCCGTCCGCGGCGGCCTGAACGGACCCCCCGACGGCGGCGACGCGTTCGCGCATGCCGACCAGGCCGAGCCCACCGGTCCGGCCCGCGACGGCGTCGCTCGCCGGGGTCCGCCGGCGGCGGTTGCGAACCTCGAGCACCAGGTCGTCACCAGCGTGGGCGAGGGTGACGGTTGTCCGGCCCTCGCCGTGCCGATGGGCGTTGGTTAGCGACTCCTGCAACGCCCGGTAGACCGTTACACCGATCGGCACGGAGACCGGGCCGACGTCGTCCAGTCGGGCATCGACGTCGAGGCCGATCCGTTCGTACGACGCGATCAGTCCGGGGAGCTGTTCGATGCCGGGGGCAGGCGCCGTCGGGTCGTCGAGGTCGCCGCCGCTGCCCGATGCCGAACGGAGCACCGTCAGGACGTGCTGCGTCTCCGTGAGGACGTTCCGCACACCATCCCGAGCGGCATCCAGCGCACGCCGGGCATCGTCCGCGCCCGCGGGCAAGGTGACCTCGGCGACCCCGAGCTGCATGCTGACAACCGCGATCTCGTGCCCGATGACGTCGTGCAGGTCACGTGCGATCCGGACGCGTTCCTCAGCCACCCGGCGTTCAGCTTCGAGCTCCCGCGTGGCCACGGCATCGGCGGCGCGCTGTTCCAATGAAGCCCGGTACTGGTGCTGAACCCGGAGCCCTGAGCCGATGGCCGCCGCGGCGACGACGGAGATGAGGGCACCGAGGGCGGTTGGCACCGCGCCGCCCTCACCCGGCGCGAGGAGCGTGCCCATGACCACGCCGGGAGCGATGATCGCCACGGCGCGGACCGGGTGCCCCTCCCGCGAGGACACCGCGAACAGCAGCAGCACGGCGCAGCTCCACGTCACGATCGGCGACCACCCGGACAGACCGCCGAGCACGGGGGCGAGCGTGGCGAGGCCGAGCGCCGTCCACGGTGTCCACGGCGCCGCGACGACGGCGAGCACGGTCGCGGCGACCGCGATGCCGGGCCCCGGGCCGGCATCGGCCGCGATCACCCGGCCCGACTCGATCGCGCACGCGAGCAGGACGACGGCGGCCGTGCCACGGAACACCCAGCGGTCGTCCGGACGCCACGAACCCCAGATCGCCCGCAGTCGCCGCATGCACTCATCCTGTCGTGCGGGTGAACGGTCCGGCTACTGCGAACGCAGTAGTCGGGGGTACCACCGATCGGGGACCTGCCCGCGGCGCATCCCCGGGACGATCGACACCAGGCCGGAACGATCCGGCACCGACCGGAGGAACCACCATGACGCTGACCACGACGAAGACCGCCCCCACGACCTTCGACTACTGCACGGTCGAGGTCCCCCGGGGCAAGAACGCCCTGTACGCAGACACCTACCGCAACTTCGGCTGGACGCCCGACGGCTCGAACCGGACGGGCGCACTGAACCGCCGGCACACCCTCGGCCTCCGCCGCGACCGCGCCGTCCGCTCCGTCGAACTGACCGAGCTGCAGCAGAACGCCGAGACCGCCCTCGCCACGATCAACGCCCTCGAACGCTCCCGCACGACCGTGGCGTCGGTGGTCGCGTACGCGCTCGGCGCGATCGGCAGCGTCCTGCTGGCCGCTTCGGTGTTCGCCATGCAGGACACCGTGGCGGTCCCCGACCTGCTCGGCGGGCTCGACCCGGTCACGGTGTTCCTCGTCGGGGCCGGTGGGCTGGTCAACTGGGCGATCGCTCCCGTGGCCTTCCAGCTCGTCCGCGCGGCGCGCACCAAGCGGATCCGTCCGGCCGTCGACCGCCAGTTCGACGTCGTCTACGGCGCGTGCGAGGCGGCCAGTCGCCGCCGGACCGCCTGAACGCGAGCACGACCCGATGACGAACACCACTGCCCGGACCGGTGCCGCACTCCAGGCGCCGGTTCCCGGCCACCTGGAGACCCGGGTGCTGTACGCCCCGACCGCGTTCGTACCGCTCCACCGGCACACCCTGGAGCAGTTCGGCTGGACGGTGACCGTGCAGGGCGGACGTCTCGGCACGACATCCCTGCTGCTCGAGCGCCGACGCACCCGGCCAGACCCGGCACGACCATTGCTCGAGCGTCGTGCCGAGCGGGCGCTGGCACGGATTGCCGCCCTCGAGCAGCAGCCAGCCCGATTGGCTGGTGTTGTCGCCACCGCGGGTTCCGCGGTGGCCGTGCTGGCGGTGGCTTTCGGCGGAGTGCTCACCCTGGGTGGGGATCCGACGCTCGTGCCGGTTCTCGTCGGTGCCGGCGTGTGGATCGCCGCCGTGGCCGCAGCGCCCGGCATCCGGTCGTGGCGGACCGAGCGGAACCAGACCGCACTCAGCCGGGAGTACGCCGCGATCGACGCGAGCACGCATCCGGCCGACGGGTCGTGACGACGGCGGAGCCCCACGCACAGCGCACGCATGACGACGGCCCGGTGGGAGTCCCCACCGGGCCATCGTCGCGCGTGCCTGAACCGACCGGTCAGTCGGCCAGACGGATCGCCAGGGCCGGGCAGACCGCCGCGGCGTGTCGTACCGCCTCGACCTGGTCGTCGGCGACCTCGTCGGTCAGCAGGACGGCGATCCCGTCCTCGTCCCGTTGGTCGAACACGTCCATCGCGGCCATGACGCACTGGCCGCTGGCGACGCACTTGTCCTGTTCGAGGATGACCTTCATGACTCGTTCCCTCCGGTGGTCGAGCTCGCGCTCGTGGTGGTGTGGTGGTCGACGGGGCACCACGTGACGGGGAGCTCGTACACCCCGTAGACGGCGCCGTCGTGCTTGAACGGGATCTCGTCGAGCGCAACCGCGCGAGCGAGGGTGGGGATCCGACGGAACAGCGTCGGGTACACGACCTGGAGTTCGACCCGGGCGAGCGGCTGGCCCAGGCACTGGTGCACGCCGAACCCGAACGCCACGTGGTTCCGCGGGTTGCGGGTCAGGTCGAGCCGATCTGGGTCCGGGTACACGTCCGGGTCCCGGTTCGCCAGGTCCGTCGCGACGATCACCCCGTCACCGGCGCGGATCGTGGTGCCGGCGACGTCGAGGTCCTCCGCCGCCACGCGCTTGCGTCCGTCGTGCGTGATGGTCAGGTAGCGCAGAAGTTCCTCCACCGCCGAGGCGACCAAAGCCGGTTCGGGGTCGTCGAGCAAGCGGTCGCGCTCGTCCGGGTGCTCGAGCAGGGCGAGCGTGCCGAGCGCGATCATGTTCGCCGTCGTCTCGTGCCCGGCGATGAGCAAGAGGATCCCCATCTGCACCGCTTCGCCCTCGGTCAGGTCGCCGGCGGTGACCCGGCCGGCGATGTCCGTGAGCAGGTCGTCGCCGGGCTCCGCCGTCTTGCGGCGGAGCAGCGACGCCAGGTACGCACCGAGCTCTCTGAACGCTTCCTGCCGTTCGTCGTCGGTCGTGGTCCGGCGAATGATCGTCTTCGAGTGCGCCTGGAATCGATCGTGGTCTTCGTACGGCACCCCGAGCAGGGCACAGATCACGAGGGACGGCAGCGGGAGCGCGAACGCCTCGACCAGGTCGACCGGGTTCGGCCCAGCGAGCAACTGATCGATCAGGTCGTCCGTGATCCGCTGCACCACGGGGCGCAGCGCCTCGATGCGTTTGATCGCGAACGGCGCGGTCACCATCCGCCGTAGCCGTGCATGCTCCGGGTCGTCCATCAGGATGAAGGACAGCCCGCCGCCACCGCCCGAGGCACTGGCGGAGGGGTACCCAGGGTTCGCGGCGTCGGCGCTCACGGACAGGCTCGACAGCACCTGCTTTCCCTCGTCGTAGCGGGTGACGAGCCACGGCTCGCGGCCGTCGGCCAGCCGCACACGGTGGACGGGGCCGTCCTCCTGCAGCGCACGGGCCGCCGGTGGCGGGTCGAACGGACACCCGGAGGTCCGCCGGTCCATCGGGAACGTGTCCGGTCGGTCGGCGGTGATCGGTGGGTCGGTCATGGTCTACTCCTCCGTGTTCGGGTGACGGCCCCGGTCAGGCGACCGGAGCGGACGGCACCGGTCAGCAGACCGGTGCCGGGCTCTCAGTGGCAGGCGCTGCAGACGCGACTACCGGCACGTACCGGGGACGCACGCTCATGCTGGCGATCCGCGCCTGCTTCGGCATGCCCCACCCGAGTGCCCCGACCGCCTCGCCGGCGCGTTCGGCCACGGCGACGAACCGGCCGTCCTCGGGGTGCCCGTCGACGACGGTGACTCGGGCGGCCGGGATCATCTGCCCGAAGACCTGTACGCGGGTGTCGTGCTGGTCCGTCCAGAAGTACGGCACCGGCGTGTACGGCGTGCGGCGCCCGAGGACGTTGCCGGCGACGACCTGCGCCATCTCGGTCGCGTTCGTGCGGTTCTCGAGCCGCATCGAGCGCCCCACGCCGACGTGGTGGAAGCGGGCGACGTCGCCCACGGCCCAGACGCCGGGTGCAGCGGCTCCGAATGCGTCGCAGTCCACGCCGTCCGTGATCTCCAGGCCGGACGCCTCGAGCCACCCGGTCGCCGGGCGGGACCCCACGGCGATGACGACGGCGCCGGCTGCACGGCTCGGGCCGTCGAGGAACTCCACGGTGTCCGCGCGTCCGTTCCGGCCGCGGACCCGGGTGGCGCGGACCCCGCCGAGCAACCGGATCCCGGCTGCCTCGTGCTGCGCCGCGAGGAACTGCGAGCCGAAGCCACCGAGATGCTCGGACATCGGTGCACGGATGCTGCCCGAGAGTGTGACGTCCACGCCGAGGGACGCGGCGGTCTGTGCCACTTCGCTGCCGAGCACGCCGTTCCCGACGACCAACAGCGGCCCCTGCAGCGACTGGAGTCCCGCTCGGAGCCGGTCCGCGTCGGCCCGGGTACGAAGGACGTGCACTCCGTCGAGCCCGACCCCCGGGATCGCACGCGGCGTCACACCGGTGGCGATGACGACGTGGTCGGCGGACCGAGTGGCGCCGCTCGTCGTGGTCACGGTCCGGGTCGCGATGTCGAGGGCGACCGCACGGTCCCCGAGCACGAACTCAGCAGCGAGGCCCGCGAGCTGCTCGGTCGAGCGGAGTACCAGCGCGTCCGCACCGAGCTGCCCGGCCAGGTACTGCTTCGACAACGGCGGCCGATTGTACGGGTCGCCGGTCTCGCCGTCGAGAAGGGTCAGTCGGCCGACATGACCGAGGCGGCGGAGCGCCTCGGCCGTTGCAACCCCGGCAGCCGAAGCGCCGACGACGAGGACTGACGCGTTCGGATCGCTCCGAGGGGCTGCGATAGTGGCCATGCTCCGAGCCTCGCCGTAACCCGCAGCGCCGAACTACTCCGGGCGGACCGATCGGGATACCGCGGACGCAGTACGCGCCGCGCAGTGCGGTCGAGCACCCTGGACCGGAGACCCGCGCCACCACTGAACACACCGCCCTGCTCGTCATCGACCTGCAGGCCGGCACCGCCACGTACGTAGAACAACGCACACGGGCGTCTCACGAGCCGATCGGCAACCGCGACTGCGCCGGAAGCTCCGGGGGCATCCTTGCCGTGCGCCGTGGTCTGCACATCGCGCGGATCTACTCCTCGATCGGGCCGTCGACCTCCGCTTCTTCGACTGGAACGAAGGCCGCGTGGAGCTGTTCGATTTCGCCGGCTTCGATGACGACGTAGTCCACTCCCTCGAGCGGTTCAATATCGTCGCTTCCGCTTGGGCGGTATTGAGGCTGGGTCAGGACGATGGCTCGGTGCGGGTGGGGGTCAGGGTCGTTGTCAAATTCCCACAGGACGCCGCTGACCCATCCGCCTGACTTGAGCACCATGGCGACCTGGACAACCTCGTCCTCTGGCGCATCACCGAACAGACGAGTCCAGGCAGACGTATCTCGTGGGATTGCGGATCGCCAGATCCGGTTGAGGCCGCGCCTATCGGCCCACTCCGAACCGAGAAGGTAGCCGAGGAGAGTGGCGAGGGCGGCCGTACCGATCGCGGCGAAGATCGAGACTGCGAGGTGGTCGTGTACCCACCGAAGATCTCCTGCGGCGAGTTCGCTGAGCCGGGTGCGAAGGTCAGTCCACCAGATGGATGCGACCGCGACGATCGCAGCAACGATGGCGTCGCAAATCGCGCTCACGAAGACCAGCGCAGCAGTCTCCCGCAGGGCGGTGCGTTTGACTGCAGGCTGGTGGCCCTCCCTCGCGAAGATGAACGCCACTCCCGGGAACAGGGCGAAGACGTAGAAGGCAACCCCCAGCGCACTCGTAGGCATCAGACCCCTTTCCCGGTCATAATGCTAGGAGGAGGCGGAGCGATGGCGAAGTCAGCGGGTGGTCAGTCACGAAGTTTGGTCACAGGCAAGTTCGTGACCGGCACGTACGCGAAGTCGGGTGGCGGTTCGTCCCGCCCGACCGAGCGCGGCATGCAGGCAGCACACGTGCAGTACCGGCCAGCACCACGGTCCGCGAACTCTCAGATCAAGCCGCCGGCGAGCTCGTCGCAAGCGAAGCGGCAAGGGCAGTGACCAACAAGCCTCGGAAGCCGGACGGTCAGTTCGGGATTCAGCCGGCGAACGTGCAACGACCACCAGCGGTCCGTCCGTCAACGTCTCAGATCAAGCCACCGAAGCCGCCCAAGTCGAAGTAGCTGCAGTACAGCTGCATGAACGAGGCCCGATCACCGCTAGGTGACCGGGCCTCGTTGCGAAGGGATGCTCGGGTCAGCCCTTCACGTTCTTCGGGTCGTTGCCGGGCGCGATCGTGTCCTTCGCGCGCACCTGACCCTCTCGGTTGTGGATGGAGAGTTCACCACCACCCTGGTTGTTGATGATCGTCCGCGCACGGTCGATTGCCTCCGCCTGGGTGTCGGCGTGTGCCGAGGCTCGGCTTCCGCCGCCTCGCACGTCCCAACCACCATTCGGGTTGGGCACCACGTTCCTGTTGCTACTCATGTCACCTCCTCTGTCGCAACGACACTAACCCGCACTACCGACATCTACATATGAAACGCCGCATTGGACGGTTACAATTGCGTTACGCGTACCTGGGGCATCGCAGCTAAGCGGATTCCCCCACAGGTGGCGCCAGTGACGGTCCGATAGCCGATCGGCTACCGGACTGAGGCGTGGGCAACGACCGCTTTACTCTCGAACGAGAGGACATCGGCCGCGGCTTGCCGCGCCGCGGCATCCGTGAAGACAGCCTGCATCCGTCCGCGGCCTTCGTCGGTCTGACCCGTGTACGTCTGACCGATTGTTGCGATCCCTGCAGTCACTGCTGCCCAGAGGTCTTCGGGGCGGATACGGAAGGTGTACGAGAACAGGCTGCAGTCGACGGTGGTTGCGCCGGCGTTGCGGAACAGCTCGCGGAAGCCGGCAACGGTTCTCGGGAAATCGTCCGCTGGAGGCAATCGGTGTCCGGCGGGCACCGTGACGTCCGCTTCCCTGATGATCATGTTCCAGAACTGGTTGAGCGCTCCGACCGGTTCGGACGGCCAAATCGTCGCGGCGACGGTTCCACCAGGACGGGTGACTCGAAGGAGCTCACGTGCCGATGTGAGCGGGGAGGGAACGTGGTTGAGGACAAAGTTCGCGGTCGTGAGCGCGAACGAACCGTCGTCGTAGGGCAGTGAGGGCAGCGCCGCAGTTCCGATGTCCACCGTCGGGTATCGTCTTGCAGCGAATCGGACCATGGATGGTTCCTTGTCGCAGGCGGTGACCGCGAATCCGCGTCGGATGAGGGCACCCACGACGGTTCCCGTCCCTGTCCCGACGTCCAGGGCGGGGTCGTCGCCGACGCTCACGTGGTTCCCGAGCAACCCGTCGATGACACCTGCGCAGAGCCGCGCAAAAGACCTGTCGTACGCAGTCGCAGTATCGGACCATCCGTCGAGCATGTCTCGACGCTACCCACACAACCGATCCCCGCGGAGGGATCGGCTACCGAGACGGGTTGAGCTCGATTCCGAACCCGCGGAACGCCTGGCGGCAACATGTCTCAGATGTGGGCAGCTTCGCTCCGTGTCGTCGGAATCGCTTCCTTCGGTGTCGGGACGTCGCGGGTGCGCGAGACGGCCCGCGTGACTTGGGGTTCGGGTGCATAATGGTGGTGTCTTCGGACCCGGTAGTGGGGCTTGCCGGACCCAACCTCGACAGTTGTCGACAACAGTCCCTATCTCAGCTGGTCGCGCTTCTGCGCGCCTGAGGTAGGGAGTGTCATGACAGCACCAATCGGTTCCGGACCGGTCGTCGTCGGCGTCCTGCCCGGCCTCGCTCCGGGGGTCATCGAGGTTGCGTCGTCTATCGCGCGGCGCTTCGGTACGACGCTGGTGTGCGTCAGCGTGGATGCATCGCTCTTCGATGCCGGTACGCGCTCGGACGGGTCGGTGATGGTGGAACCGATCGACCCTGACACCGCTGACACGACACCGCAGGGCTTGTCGGACAGTGACAAGGCGGCAGTACGTGCTGCCGCAACGACCTACGGCGTCGACGTCACGTTCGTCCCGGGTGTCGGGGATCCGAGCCGGGCACTGTCGCAGGTGGCCGAAGACCGCGACGCGGCGATGCTGGTCGTCGGGGCCAGGACGGGAGCGGGTCGAATCGCGGAGTTCTTCACGGGGTCGGTCGCGGTACGGCTGACCCATCAGCAGCACCGTTCAGTGCTCGTAGTGCCCGTTGATCCGGTCGGGTTCGATGCCCCACTGCCGTGGGACACCCCGTGACCGGCCAGCTTGTTCTGCTCCGCCACGGACAGAGCACTGCGAACGCTGCCGGTACCTTCACCGGCTTGCGAGACGTCGCGCTGACCGAACAGGGCAGCGCCGAAGCGAATCGGGCTGGGTTGCTACTTCTGCATGCCGGCATCCGACCGGACCTCGTGCTCACGTCGACGCTCGAGCGGGCGCTCCACACGGCGGAGCTCGTCACCGACGTCCTCGGACGTGATGCGCCGATCGAGTCGACGTGGCGGTTGAACGAGCGGAACTACGGCGCCCTCACCGGCATGTCCAAGCAGAATGCGCAAGCGGCGTTGGGGGCGGAGCAGTTCTTCGCTGTTCGTCGGACCCGCACGGGACGGCCACCACGCATGTCGATCCGCGCGTGGCTGGCGCTCCGGCGGACGCCGGCGCTTCGTGGACTGCCGTGGGCGGCACTTCGTCGAACCGAAACACTCTCCGACGTCATCCGCCGGGTCCAACCCGTCCTGTCGCACAGCATCACCCCGGCACTCCGCGACGGGCAGACAGTGCTCGTCGTCGCGCACGGCAACTCACTGCGGGCACTGTGTGCCTGCATGGACGGCCTAACTGACGGTGAGCTCGCGGACCTGAACCTCCCCACGGGCGAACCCCTGATCTACCGGTTCGACGGCGACGGTGGGTTCTGTCCGCGGGGTGGGGAGTACCTGCATCCGGCAGCACGAGCAGCAGCGGCAGCGGTCGCTGCGGAAGGTGGAACATGACCTCCCGAACGGACACGCACCTGCCCGATGGGCAGCTCCCGCCCGACCCAGACATCGACGCCAACGACCCGGAACGTATCGACCGGCCAGTGCATCTGCGGTGGCGGTACCTCGGTGTCGTCGCACTCGGCGGCGCCATCGGTACCGCCGCACGCGACGGACTCAGCACCGCGTTCCCCGCTCAGCAGGAGGTGTCCTGGGCGATCTTCTGGATCAACATCGCCGGCGCGCTCCTACTGGGTGTGCTGCTGGAACACCTCGCGCATCGCGGACCTGACGAGGGTCGCCGCCGGACACTGCGCCTGCTTCTGGGAACCGGTGTCCTCGGCGGGTTCACCACCTACAGCACCCTCGCGACCAGCACCGCGGTGTTGTTCCTCGCTGGCCGCGGGTTGGCCGGCACCGGGTACGCGCTCCTGACGGTCCTCGCCGGCGCGATTGCCACCGGTAGCGGCCTCGCGATCGCGGGTTTGGTCCGACCGAACGGGGCCACATCATGAGCGCCCTGGCCTTCCTCAGCGTCGCGGTCGCTGGCGGTGTCGGCGCGGCCGCACGGTTCTTCGTGGATGGTGCGATCAACCGGGGTCGGCAGTTCCGGCTCCCGGTCGGGACGCTGACGATCAACATCACCGGCTCGTTCCTGCTGGGCTTGATCACCGGCGCCGCCGGTCACCTCGGCGCCACCCCCGTCGCGGTGCTCGGAACAGGGCTCATGGGTGGCTACACCACGTTCAGCACCGCCAGCTTCGAGACCGTCCGCCTCGCACGCACTGGCCGCACCACCGCGGCTGCCGTGAACGGGCTCGGGATGCTCGTCGTCTCCGTCGCCGCAGCCGCCGGGGGCGTCACCCTCGGCACCCTCACTTGACCATCCGACTGGGAGACGAACAGCTCATGCACTTCGACATCACGATCGAGATCCCCCGCGGCAGCGGCAACAAGTACGAGGTCGACCACGCCACCGGACGGATCCGCCTGGACCGGGTGGTGTTCACCAGCATGGTGTTCCCGCAGGACTACGGCTCGATCGACGACACTCTCGGCGATGACGGCGACCCCCTCGACGCGCTCGTGCTGCTGCCCCGGCCCACGTTCCCCGGCGTCGTCATCGACGTCCGCCCCATCGGGATGCTCCGCATGGTCGACGAGAACGGCGGCGATGACAAGATCCTCACCGTCCCCGCCGGAGACGTCCGCTTCGACCACGTCCAGGACATCACCGACGTCGCCGAGCCGGTCCTGGCGGAAATCGAGCACTTCTTCGCCCACTACAAGGAGATCGAGCACGGCAAGCACGTCACCACCAACGGGTGGGCGAACCGTGTCGACGCCGAAGCCATCATCCGCGCCGCACAGGAACGGTTCACCCCGCACCCCTGACCGGCACCCGCGCACCGACACCATCCAGTGCGCGCCCTGAACCGCCGCGGGGAGGCAACTGGCGCCCAGTGATCGCCAGGAGGTCGTCCCTCCGCCTCCCCGCGGCCCACACCAGAACGACCAACCCGAAAGGCGACAACCGCCATGAACGACTACATCAGCAACGTCCACCACACCACCCACCATCAGGGCGAGTACGTGACCCACACCAGCCGCCCCGTCACCATCAGCAGCCTGCACGGCTCCCGGATCCTCGACTCCCGCGGCTACCCGACGATCCAGGTGCGTCTCGAGCTCGAGGACGGCACCGTCGTCACCGGTGACGCCCCCGCAGGCGCATCCACTGGCGCGCATGAGGCTGTCGAGCTTCGCGACGGCGGCAGCAGCTACGGCGGCCGCGACGTGAGCCAGGCACTGCACCTCATCACGACGGACGTCGCACCGATGATCACCGGCCAGTCGTGGACCTCGATCGGGCAGGCCGACGCCGCCCTCGCTGCCCTCGACAGCACCCCGAACCACCGCCGGCTCGGCGCGAACAGTGTCGTCGCGACCTCGATCGCGATGGCACGCGCTCTCGCCGCCGCAGCGGAGCTGCCGCTCTGGCGATGGATCGCAGACGTCACCGGCAGCACGCCCCGCCTGCCCGTCCCGCACTTCAACGTGCTCAACGGCGGAGCGCACGCAGCGAACGCGCTCGACTTCCAGGAGTTCATGATCGCCCCGGTGAACGCCGAGACCATGACCGACGCGGTTCGGATCGGATCGGACGTCTACCACGCGCTGGCGGCACTGGTCCGGGAACGGTTCGGCAGTCTCGGTCTCGGGGACGAAGGCGGCTTCGCCCCGTCGATCGCCGCGCCCGAGGAGGCCCTCGACCTCCTCGTCGCCGCGATCAGTGCCGCCGGTTACGAGCCCGGCGTGGACACCGTCGCGATCGCACTCGACCCGGCAGCGAACGAGTTCGCGCTCGGTGACGGTAGCTACCGGGTCGTGGACCGCCGGCTCGACCGCGCAGGCATGGTCGACTACTACCGCGACCTCATCAGCCGGTATCCGATCCGGAGCATCGAAGACGGCTTCTCCGAAGATGACCACGGCGGCTGGAAGGCGATGTCGTTCGCGCTCGGCGACATGCTCCAGATCGTCGGCGATGATCTCTACGTCACCGATCCGCAGCGCATCCGCGACGGTGGGAAGGACGGGCTCTCGAACGCGGCGCTCATCAAGCCGAACCAGATCGGCACCGTCTCCCAGACCCTCGACGCGATCGGCGTCGCACGCTCGCTCGGGATGCGGAGCATGGTGTCGCACCGGTCCGGCGAGACCACCGACACGTTCATCGCGGACCTCGTCGTCGGCACCGGAACCGGACAGATCAAGTCCGGCGCACCCGCCCGCGGAGAACGCGTCGCCAAGTACAACCGGCTCACCGAGATCGCGGAGAACAATCCGGAGCTGCCCTACGGGCTGCGCTGACCCCGACCGGTCACCTCGTGGGCGACGCGCAGGAAAGCAGAACCAGCTGGCTGAGGCTCTCCCGACCAGATCGCCCGCAACGGCCGGGCAAGTGGCGGCCCAGCGAGCGGGACCCGCACCAGCGACCCGTCGTTGATGTCGGCGGCGACCGTGCGAAGGCTCATCACCGCCGGTGCAATTCCAGCCTGCGCGTTCGCCCGGATGATGCTCGTGGTCTCCAGCACCGCGGCCGGAACCGACATGCTCAAACCGGCCTCCCTGAGCCATGCGGCGAGGGTCGCGCGAGTTCCGGAACCTTCTTCCCGCAGGAGCAGAGCCGTCGCCGCCAGGACCTCCGCAGTGATCCCGGTCGACCGAGCCCAGGGATGTTCCGGCGCAACGACGACCGCGAGCTCATCGTCCGCGATCACCTGCGCGGACACACCTGCCGCCGTCACCGGGGTCTCCGTGAACCCGAGGTTCGCGCCACCCGACTGCACGAGGTCCGTCACCGCGGCGGAGTTGCCCGCGATCAGGCGCACCCGCACGTCGGGTTCGCGGCGGCGGAATTCGAGCAGCCAGCCCGGCAGCAGCAGCTCCGCGATCGTCTGTGACGCTGCGACGACGAGCGAACCCGTGGGAGTCCGCAGCGCAGCCACTCCTGCTTCGAGGTGGCGAGACGCGTCGAGGACCGGTCCGGCCAGCCCGACGACGAGCCTGCCGGTCTCGGTCAGCACCGACCCCGTGGTCGAGCGGTGCACCAACAAGTGACCGACCATGCGCTCGGCGACCCGGATCCGAGCAGACACTGCCTGTTGCGTGACGCCGAGCGCTCCAGCGGCAGCGGAGAGGGAGCCGGTCTCGGCGACGCGTGCGAGCACGTCGAGTGTGTCGAGGTCGAGGGTTCGGTCCGTGAGTCGCCGTAGTGCCACAATCATTGATTGTGCCCTGCCAAGAGGTTCCGGGTACCGCCAGAGGCAGGATTCGCGCAGGCTTGGCCCATGACAACGCTCCGCACGGACCCTGCACCCGCGAACGGTAGCCAGCTGCCCCAACGGCCGCAGACGGCGTTGTTCCGTGACCTGGAGCGGCCAGGCCTGATCGTGTCGAATCTCACACCGAACTGGTTCGCGTCGATCATGGGCACGGGGATCGTCGCTGTCGCAGCTGCGTCACTGCCGCTGCAGTTCCCCGGGCTGCGCCTCGCGGCGACGGTCGTGTGGGCGATCGCCGCGGTGCTCCTCGTCGCCCTCACGACCGCGACGGTGCTGCACTGGATCCGCTACCGGAGCACTGCAGCCGGGCACCAGCTCAACCCGGTGATCTCGCACTTCTACGGCGCACCACCGATGGCGTTCCTCACCGTCGGCGCCGGGACACTCCTGCTCGGCAAGGACTGGGTCGGCCTGCCCGCCGCCGTCACCATCGACTGGGTCCTGTGGACCATCGGCACCATCGGAGGACTGCTCACGGCAGTGCTCGTGCCGTACCTGGCGTTCACCCGCCACGAGAACAAGCCCGACTCCGCGTTCGGCGGCTGGCTGATGCCGATCGTCCCGCCGATGGTGTCCGCCTCCACCGGTGCGCTCCTGCTACCGTACGCCCCCGCCGGGCAGGCGCGGGAGACGCTGCTGTGGTCCTGCTACGGCTTCTTCGGCCTCAGCCTCATCACGTCGCTGGTCGTGATCACGCTGATCTGGAACCGTCTCGCGCAGCACAAGGTCGGGGCCGCCGGCATGGTCCCGACTCTGTGGATCGTCCTCGGGCCGGTCGGACAGTCGATCACCGCGGTGAACCTCCTCGCATCGAACGCCCCCACCGTTGTCGATGCGAGTACCGCGCATGCCCTGCTGGTCGTGGCGCTGGTGTACGGGTTCGCGATGCTCGGCTTCGCGCTGCTGTGGACCGTCATCGCCCTCGCGATCACCATCCGCACTGCCCGCGAACACTTGCCGTTCAGCCTGACTTGGTGGTCCTTCACGTTCCCCGTCGGGACCTGCGTCACCGGCCTGAACGGGCTCGCCCTGCACTCAGGCCTGACCGTCGTTGCCGTCCTCGCCGTCATCTACTACGCCGGCCTCGTCGCCGCATGGATCACCGTTGCCCTTCGCACCTTTCACGGATCCGTCATCCGTGGCACCCTGCTGGCACCGCCACAGCCGGCATGAGTACCCCCGAGGAACTCGCTGACGTTCGATCGCTGAACGGTCTCGCGGAGACGTGGCGGACCGCGCCCGACGGCAGCCGACGGTTCGTCCCGAGCTTCGACCCACGATCCGGCGGCAGATTCAGCCGTGTCCTGGTCCTGATGCAGTCGCCTGGCCCCCAGACCATCGCCGCAGCGCACGCAGCGATCTGCAGCGAGGACAACCCGGGCCCGACCGCGGCCGCGTTCCGAGCAGCCCGTATCGAGTCCGGACTCGCACGCGGCGAGTACGTCCGCTGGAACCTTGTCCCATGGGAACTGCCCGACCGCGTGCGACTCGAGGACATCGACGAGGGGCGGCATGCCCTCGCCACACTGCTCGCGGCCCTCCCCGCTCTCACTGCGATCGTCACGTACGGGGCCGTTGCCCTCGACGGCGTCATGCGACACTTCACCCTGGACGAGCACCCCCGACTCCTTCCGGTCATCGCAGCACCACATCCGTCTCCCGCCAACGGCCGCCACCGATCGGAACAACACCTCCGTTCCGTGCAAGCACTCCGGCTCGCCGCGCGAGCGCGGCAGACGTAACAAATACGAACGATTCCGCTACAACTATCCGTACCGGCGCTCAGTCCGGGTGCGAGGCGCCGTGTCTTGTAGCGGAACCCAGTCCCAGAATCTACGTGCCGCCACTACCCCTCCTGGTCGAGTTTCGCTACGTTCTCTTCATGGGTCACCTTCTCGGGTATGCGCGCGTGTCCACCACAGACCAGGACGCGTCGCTGCAGATCGACGCGCTCAACGCCGCTGGCTGCTACCGCGTGTTCGTCGACACCATGTCCGGGTCGCTCCAACACCGGCCCGAGCTCGACAAGCTCCTCGACCAGCTCCGCCCCGGCGACACTCTCGTCGTCTGGCGACTCGACCGGCTCGGCCGGTCCATCCGGCACCTCATCGATCAGCTGCACGCTCTCGCCGAGCGCGGCATCGGGTTCCGGTCCCTGCAGGAGACCATCGACACCACCTCGCCCGGCGGCCGGCTCGTGTTCCACGTCTTCGCCGCGTTGGCGGAGTTCGAACGGGACCTCATCAAGGAACGCACCAACGCCGGCCTCGCCGCCGCTCGAGCCCGCGGCCGCACCGGCGGCCGACCATCTCGGCTCTCCGCGGACCAGGTGCGCACCGCACGCCGGCTCTACGAACAGCAGGACATGACCGTCGCGCAGATCGGCGACGTGCTCGGCGTTAGCCGCACCACCATCTACCGTGCACTCGCGAAGCACGCCGAGCCCGTCGCGGCGCGACGAACCAAGCCTTCCCCAACGATGTAGCTGGCTATGGACGCGAGCGAGCGGTGGGGCATCCTTCGACTGCACGTCGAGGACGCCATCCCGCTCGCCACCCTGGCCCGCACCACGGGCGTCGCTGAGCGCACCCTGCAACGCTGGTTGGCCCGCTACCGAACCGGCGGATACCCGGCTCTCGCCGACGGCACCCGCACCGATCACGGCGCCCGACGGACGGCACCGGAACTGGTGCGCCTGATTGAGGGGCTCGCACTCACCAAGCCACGACCTTCGATCGCCACGATTCACCGCCAGGTCGACAATTACTGCACCAAACGAGGTCTCTCAGCGCCGTCGTACTCCGTTGTGCGGTCGATCGTGAACGGGCTTGATCCCGGGATGGTGACGCTCGCGCTTGAGGGGCCCGCGTCATATCGGGACAAGCACGAACTGCTGCTCCGACGTCGTGCGGATCGCCCCAACGCGATCTGGCAGGCGGACCACGCGATGCTCGATCTGCTCATCGTCGGACCCGACGGCAAGCCCGAACGGCCGTGGTTGACGGTGATCCTCGACGACTACTCCCGCGCGGTCTGCGGGTACATGGTGTTCCTCGGCGCCCCATCCGCCGCGAACACCGCGCTCGCGCTCCGGCAAGCGATCTGGCACAAGCCGGAACCGGACTGGCCTGTCTGCGGGATCCCAGACGTGCTCTACACAGACCACGGGTCCGACTTCACCAGCCACCGAATCGGCGACACCGCCGCCGTGCTGCACCTCCGCATCATCCACTCGCAGGTCGCTCGCCCCCAGGGCCGCGGGAAGATCGAGCGGTTCTTCGGCACCATCAACACCGAGCTGCTCCCAACGCTCCCCGGCCACCTCGCACCCGGATCCTCGGCGCCGGCGCCGACGCCGGCGCTGGATCTCGCCGGTGTCGACAGTGCCATCAACACGTTCATCCGCCGCTACAACGCCCGCATCCACCGCGAGCTCCGGAAGAGCCCACTGGAAGCGTGGATCGCAGACGGGTGGCTGCCACGAATGCCGGACTCCCTCGAGCAGCTCGACGGGTTCCTGCTCACCGTCCCGACCACGCGTGTCGTGCAACGAGACGGCATCCACTTCGAAGGGCTCCGCTACACCGCAACCACTCTCGCACCCTTCGTGGGCAGCACCGTCAGCGTCCGGTACGACCCCCGCGACGTCACCGAGATCCGTGTCTTTCACCGCGACGCGTTCCTGTGCACCGCGATCAGTACCGCGCATCAGACCGAGACCATCAGTCTCAAGCAGATCCAGGCCGCCCGGAACGCGCAACGAAGAGCCCTGCGCGGGCAGATCCGCGAACGCATCGCGATCGTCCGCCCCACACCCGATGATCACACCCCACCAGCACCCGCACCGGCACCGGATCAACCGCGACTGATGACCTACGAGGAGGACCGGTCATGACGAGCCAGTTCATCATCACGAAGGAACACCGTCGGTTCGCGGAGTTCGCCGACGCCGTCCGGAAGCAGAACACCATCGGCGTCTGCTTCGGCCCCGCTGGCGTCGGCAAGACCCTCTCCGCACGCCGCTACGCCCACTGGGACAGCATCGGCCCGTTCATCGCCAGATGGGCCGCACGCAGCGAAGACGACACGAAGATCTACGCCGCCGCCCACCGAGCCCGCACCGTCTTCTACACGCCCGAGGTCTCCGCCACGATGCGCGCCCTGCAGGACGACCTCCGGCACGACATGCTCCGCACCGAACGCTGCATCGAGGAACACCTCCTGCTCCAGGGTCGCCACTTCGACCACGCACACGGCCCCAACCCGTCCCTGCTCGAGCTGATCATCATCGACGAGTCCGAACGCCTCACCGGCAACGCGATCGAGTGGCTCCGCGACCAGTACGACCGCACCGGCATAGCGATGATCCTCATCGGCATGCCCGGCATCGAGAAGCAGTTCAGCCACTACCCGCAGCTCTACAGCCGCCTCGGTTTCGCCCACCAGTACCGTCCGCTCGGCCACGACGAGCTGCTCTTCGTCCTCGAACGTCAATGGCGCAAGCTCGGCAAGACGCTCGACCCCGACGACTTCACCGACGCGCAAGCCATCGCCGCCGTCGAACGCATCACCCGCGGCAACTTCCGGCTCCTTGAGCGCCTCCTCCCTCAGATCCAACGCGTCCTGAAGATCAACGAGCTCGACGTCATCACCAACGACGTCGTCGAGGCCGCCCGCAGCACCCTCGTCATCGGCACCACCTGACCCGACACCGATCGCAGCGAAAACGACGACACAGAGCGAGGCTGCTCACAGTCTCAGATAGGTAGTCCGAATTAGGTTCCGGTGACGGTGCCCTATGCGAGACTCAAAGCATGGAACCCGGATGGACACTCGGCTACGCCCGCGTCTCGACCGACAGCCAAGACCTCACCGCCCAGACCGATGCTCTCGTGGCTCTCGGAGTGCCGACGGATCGAGTGTTTACCGACAAGGGCATGACCGGCACCAAGCGCGATCGCCCGGGGCTGAAATCGGCGCTGGCTGCATGCCGGCCGGGAGACACCCTCGTCGTGACGAAGCTTGACCGGCTTGCGCGATCGCTGAGGGATGCGACCGACATAGCCGAGGAGCTCACCCGTCGTGGCGTGCGTCTGAACCTCGGCGGGTCGGTGTACGACCCCACCGACCCCGTAGGCCGGCTGTTGTTCAACGTGCTCGGCATGGTCGCAGAGTTCGAATCCGACCTGATCCGGGCGCGCACCCGAGAAGGCATGGCTACCGCGAGAGTCCGCGGCAAGCTCAAAGGTCGCAAGCCGAAGCTCTCCCCCGCGCAAGAACGTCACCTCGTCGCGCTACACCGCGCAGGCGACCACTCGATTGCCGAGCTCGTCGAGCTGTTCGGCATCGGCCGCGCGACTGTGTACCGGGCGCTCGATCGACACCCGGTCGCCGAGGCACCCGATCTGGTCCTCCCGAGGGTGGAAGCGTGACCATGCGCTGCAGGGCGATCACAGATTCTGTCGCGCTCACGGTAGTCATCGAAGGGGTCGTGGTTCGACTCAAGGAGAAGGCCTCAACGCGTCTAAATGTCGCCCCTGGTACGACAAAGTGACTAGGGGGGATTACAGATTTGCATACCCCCCGCCAAACTATTTCCGAGCAGTGCGAATGCCCTCAGATCCGCATGCTGGTGCCGATCTGCGGGTTCCGAGTCAACTCAAGGTCCGCGCATGGAAAACGACACGCCCGGGAATGTGGCCGGTCCGTCGTAGGCTCGATACCAGTCGGAGGGCCGCAGGACTTCTCCGACTGGGAGCAAAAGAAAACCCAGCTACCGGGCCTAATCGGTGCTGGGTTCTCGATGCTCTCGCGAGCTGTGCTTGTGGGGTGCGTTTTTAGGGACCCCGAGTTGGTACGACTCGACCCTACGCCAAGTTGGGGGAACTGTGTACTTCGCGTTCACAGGGTCCTCGCTTGGCCCCTGCACGCACTTTCGCTCGGTCCTGTACTGGATCGAACAGAAGGAGTCCCTAGTGAGCGAGAGCCCACGGAAGGACTCATCACGTGCACTGGCACTGATGCTCCAGATCGGCAACTTGGTTGTCGGGATCATCAGGCTGCTGGTCGAGCTGATGAGCAAGTAAGCAAGTCGGTAGCCCTCCCCAGTTCTCTGGGGAGGGCTACTTGCTGTCAGCGGTCGTCGTGCGGCCCGTACTTCTCGCGGATCGCTTCTTCCACGACACTGCGGATCGTCCCATCGCCGCGGTCGACCGCAGCGTCGATCAGATCCTGCACGTCGAGTGCGAGACGAGTGCTGAACGGGACCGTCACCTCGCGGCGAGGTCGGCCGCGGCGCGGTGCTGGCGGAGTCGCGTTTGTTGTGGCCGGCGCTGGCGTGAGCTTCGAGATGGGGGCAGGCTCGGTCTGGCGGTAATCGACCGGGTCGACACGCTCATCCGCGGCTGCCTGGGGTCGGCGCCGTGTGCGGAGATCGCCGGGCCGCTCCGGCTTCTGATCGCTCATCGGATCACCTGATCCACGATGGCGGTGTATGCGTCGAGCACTGGTGCACCCTTCCTGTAGTTGCCGTACCACTCCCCCGTGAGCCGGACTTCCTGCACGATTGCTCGTTCCGGGACTAGGGGCACCAAGAGCATGCCTGTCTCGCGGAGTTCGTCGATGCTGGCCACTGCCGGTCGGGACATGATCGTCTCCCGGACACCCCCGACGACGATTCCGGCTTCGGTCAAGGTCGCAGGGGCGCCGATGCGTTCACGGCTGTGCCGGAACTGTTGCACAGTCTTCCGGGCGCCGCTGAAGCCATCGACACCGTCGTTCGTAGCGGTAGCCGCGTAGATAACGGTGTCGGCGGCATTGAGGGCTGCCAGGGTCAGGGGGCCGCCCTGGCGGTTGGGGCAGTCGATCACGACGAGATCAGCCTGCACGCCCTCGAGTGACGTGCGGAGGCGGAGCTCGGCGTGATCGGCCCGGTCGGCCTCGCGGTTCGAGACGTTGCGGGCGCTCGGCAGAACACGGAGGTTCGATGACCAGGCGGTAGAGACTGCCAGGTCTTCAGCCCATCCCTCCGGTTCCTCGTTGCCGAGGATCGCACCAACGTGCAGCCCCTCCCCCGATGGTTCGACATTGAGCCACTTCGTTGAAGCCGCCCGCGGATCCAAGTCGACAAGGAGCGTCCTGAGACCTCGTTCTGCAGCGATCATCGCGATGGACACTGCGGTCGTCGTCTTCGACACCCCACCGGACTCGCTGTACACCATGGCTGTCTGCATGCAAGAAAGCATGTCAGCATGCATGCTTTTTGTCAAGCAATCTTGCTTGCCTGCTTGCATTCATGCATGAAAGAAAGAAGGCAAGCAAGCAGGCATGCATGCGCTTAAGCAGCCAACTCGAGGTCGCGAAGCTGCTGCAGGAGACCGCGTCGGACGAACCGCATGGCCTCTTGGTGGTCGGCTCGGCCGCCGCTTGAACACGGGTATGTCGGGTACGCCTCGGGTCCGCCGTGGTCGTCGACGGATAGGAACATGACGACCTGCGTGGTGGGGGTGCGGTCGCGGCCGCGGCGGCCGGCCTTGCGGATGAGGTGGTTCTGCCACCAGGCCCACAGGTCGCGCTCGTCGACGTACTGCTGTTCCCGTCGCCGGAGGATGCCGTCCACTCCGAGCTGCTTGGCAACGTGAGTTCGGAAGTCCTGGAGCCGCCGCCGCCAGCCGGTTGGTGTTGCGATCGCGAGGGTCCAGCGGCGCATGCGTGCGAGGGCAGCACGTACACGGCCGCGGGGGAGTCCTGCACGGTCTGCGACGACCTCGGGTGCGTGCTCGTCTGTGGTCAGGCTCTCGTAGACGCGGCGGGCGGTGGGGCCGAGTCCTGCGCGGGTGAACACGTCGTGGCGTCCAGCGTCCAGGCGGTCCTCCAAAGCCACCAGAAGGGCGACACGGACGTCGAAGAGCTCGGCCGGGGGGCGGGCGGTCACTTCGTGAAGTGGCCCGACTTGTGCGGAGGGTGTGGAAAACCGGTCTGTGAGCCGCCAGACGGCCGCGTTGGGGCCGTCTGCTCGGCGCCGGCGGGTGATCCACCCGGCCGTGCGGAGTCGGCGGAGTGAGCGGTCAACGGTGCTCGAGGGGATCCCCGTGGCGATCGCCACGGACCGGAGGGCGGCGCCGACGACGCGGGAGCCGGAGCGCAGGGACAGCCAGGCGAGGTAGGTCAGGACGGTGCTGTCGTGCAGGTCCGACTCGGTGCGGGTCCAGCGGCCGGGGGAGGCGGTGAACGCCTGCAGCATGGCCTCGACGACGTCGACGATGCCGGTCAGCTGGGTGAGGTCGCGTTGCTGGCGTTCCTCGGGCGCGTACCGGTACAGCACCGCCCGCTCCTGCGCCTTCGCCCACTGCCGCGCCAGGCGTGCGGCCGCCTCGGCCGCGGTGCGGGATTCACGGCCGCCGGTAGGGCGGTTGCGGGTGCGGTAGTGCTCCATGCCGGGTGCGGTCTTCGCGGCATGCTCGACGTCGGCGAGGGTCCACCCGGACACCGCGGCCGCGAGCAGGCACAGGTAGCCGGTGCGAGACGGGTCGCGGCCGCCGGCCACGGTGGCCATGTGCGCCTCACCCCATGCCGGCAGGGACCGGTGCACCCGGTGGTGGGCGTCGACGGGGCCGGTGGGGGAGGAGTCTGCGGGATCCACGGTCGGGCGGAGCTCGCGGAATGCGGCCGTGACGCGGAGGAGATCGCCGGCGGTGACGGTCGGGGTGCGGAGCACGTCGACGTCGTCGGCGCCGGCCATCATCTCGGACGCGCCGCCGCGTGCGTGCGGGGTCAGCGGCGGGCGGACGGCGCCCGTGCGGTCATTGCAGAGCAGCCCGTGGTCCAGAGACGGCAGCACGGCGCGTGCGGCGCCGGCGAGCTGAACCATCGTGGCCTTGTCGACGCCGGCAAGGGGCACCCACACATGGAACCCGCCTGTGGGGCTGGAGCGGCACACCACGTGCGGTACCTGCGCGTCTCGGAGGGTCCGGACCAGCACGCCGAGGTCCTCGGCCGCATGGTCGAAGTCGTCAGGGGTCTTCGCGTCGAGGTCGAACGCGGCGAACCAGAACCGTCCGTCAAGGTCGGTGAGGTCGATCGTCCACGGCGTCGACGGGGGAGTGCGCCCCGCAGTCGGGAACTTCGACGGGTAACTGTTCGACCGGATCGTCCCGTCCGCCTCCGCAATCATGCGGTTCACATACCGACGAGGCGCGATCGCGCGCGTCAACGCCCAGGCGCTATCCGAAGAGGACACGCGGGCAGATTGATCTATCCCGGGCGCAGCAACGTGCGTTACGATGGCGACACCTCCTCCTCTCGGGGTGGCGGTACGACGAAGGCTCCCGGCTCCAACCGGGCTTCTTCTCTCGGAAGCTCACGACCTGATCTGTTTGGCGACGTAGCAGGTAGTGAGAAACATGACTTGGGGCCTAGCCCTGGACCCCCGCCTCTGGCGGGGGTTTTGTCGTTAAGCAGCCGGGATAGGCAACTCCACTCGGTTGAGTCGGCGCGGGTCCTCGACGAGCGGCATCGCGCCGTTCTCGGCGACAAGCGACCGCGCTAGCGCGTCGAGGTAGTAGGCGACTGAGACACCGCTCTCTTCGGCGGCATCCTTGAACGCCTGGCGGGTCTCAGGAAGCACACGGCCCTGCAGAAGAACCGTCGGGGCGTTCTGCGCTCGGCTAGCGCGTCGTCCAAAGTCGCTCATAGTGACACCTTGGCGGGAACATGCATGCGCGCGGTCTTCTGGGGCGGCGTGTCGTAGGACTGCATGGACGCTCCTTCTCCTTGCGGGTAGGCAACTCGAGCGAATGGCGAGGGCGGCTCCGTGGTGCTCGATGTCGCCGCCCGACCAAAGCGCTAGGTACTAGCAAAGTACCCTATTCGTGCACCCCAGCAGCCCCGGATAGGGCCGAAGTTGAGGAAAAGAAGCGCGCAATCGAGCGGTGGAACAGCTCGGGCTCGCGGTTGAGCTCCATGCCGTGCGGGCAGGGCGCGATCTCCACGAGGGTGGCCAACGCACCGGGTGAAGCGGCGAAGCGCTTGGACACTTCGAGGGGGACGTCGCGGTCTCCAGAGCTGTGAACGAGGAGGATCGGCAGTCCAGCTGGCGGGGTCGGACGCATCCAGCGCACGGGGATGGCCTTCCGGAGGCCGGCGAAGCGAGCGAGACCCGGGATCGTAAGCGTGAGGGCACCTAGGGACCCGAGGAACCCCGGGAATCCTGCCTTGGATGCGCCGGCGCGCAGGGCCGCGAACCAGTCGAGCGCTGGGCAGACCAGGATCATGGCGTCGATCCGGTTGCGGAGGGTGGAGCGCGCAGCCGCGTGTAGAGCGATCGTCGCGCCCATCGACCATCCGACGAGCACCAGGTGCTGTGCTCCGTGGTCGACGGCGTAGCGCATCGCTGCGTCCAGGTCGTGCCACTCGTCCGTGCCGAAGGTCGCTGGCAGGCCACGGCCGTCTTCGACGTCGCCGCGGTATCCGATGACGAGGGAACTCATCCCGGCAGAGAGGGTGTCGGGTACGGCGCGGAGGATGGCTTGCCGGCCCGAGTGGATCCCGTGCACGTGGATGGCCCAGGTGGTGGCGCCTTCGACAGGGAAGTACCAAGCCTTCCGGGTGTCACCGTCTGCGGCAATCGCGACCTCTTCGAAGGAGGCTGACACGGATGCTGGTGTGTCAAGGAGGTATCCGCTCCAGACAAGCTTGTCGTCCGCTGTGGGGACGGTCGCGGGTTCGCCCAAGATCGTCCGGCGGACGTGACGGCCGTCGTCATCGAGCACATCCCCGACGAGGATGCTGTGCTGGCCGTCGTGGAAGTAGACGCGGTACTCACCTGGGCACCGTGTCTGGTCATCCGAGGGGACAGTGATGACGTCGACGTCAACGTCAACGTCGACGACGGTGACGGTTCGCTTCGGGCGCGGGTGAATTGCCTTCTTCGCGACCACCACGCCTGCGGTGGTCGCGGCCGCGATGGCCGTCAGGGTGGCTGCCCCTGCTGCTACACCGATAACGCCCATGCGGTAACTCCCTTCGCGAGCCGTTCGTCCACTCGTTGTAAGTAGCGCTGCTCTTGTTCTGTGACCTCGAGGCGGCCAGCGACGATCTTGTCGCGGAGCTCGATGTACCGCTGCGCTGCGACAACCTCAGCGTTGCCCCGGAGGCGCAACGACAGCCTGCCGGCGCTCCGGTCGCGGGCTGACATGACGAGCAAACGGAGCGAGATCAGCCGCCACCCGAGGACAGTGATGAGCCGGCGCAGGGTCCGCCATCCGTGTGCGACACCAATGGCGACGATGCCGGGATAGAAAAGACTGTTGAACACGACGAGCATCGCCCGCGAGAAGGGGGTTTGTTGTCCGTCGATGAACACTCTGGTGACGTCGACGAGCTCGGCGATGATCGCGAGCACCACAAGCGCAAAGCCGATGATGAACAGGATGTTCACGCCTCGGGGCTGGGGCAGGAGCACGCCGATGGAGTCGGCGGCGAACCAGCCCATCGCAACCATGTAGATGACGATATGCACCCACGTGGCCGGGTACTGCAGGTGCTCGTGGATGTAGGTTGTCGGTTCCCCGTTGTGATCGGGGATCGCGATAAAGGTGACCGTCTCCGCGACGAGCACGGCGATCAGGATGGGCAGACGCGATCGGGCTTCCGAGCCAGCGTGAGCGCGTGTGGCGTCTCGCAGGAACCAGAACGCTGCAGTCGCTGCGAGTACCTGGATCAGGTCGATCGCGTTGACGTCACCCAAGAGCGCATCGATGTGCTCGACGGGCCAGACGACGCCCACCGTGGCGATGCCCACGACGGCCAGCGCTGCGGCGAGGAACGCCGGACGTCGCGCTGCGTTACCGATCGCATTGACGCGAAGCAGCAGGAGTCCAACGGCAGCCCAGAACGCAGCTGGGATCACGCGAAGGCTTCCTCGCTTGCAGACAGGGTGGACTTTTGGAGGCGTTCGAGCAGGAGCATCGCTCCGCGCTCCGCCACGAGCTCTTCGACGTCGACAGCGTCAGCGTCCTCGAGCGAGGTCCGCACCGGAACGCGTGCCCGCGCCGCGGTGATCTCCGCGGTCACGCCGGCATAGCCTCGCTCCATCACGTCGACGGGCACGTGGCACCCTCCGTGTCCGGCGGCGATGTGCATGAACTCGTGCAGGATCACGAACAGCTGGTAGAGGCGGGGATCGTCCGGGTGGAAATACACCCGTCCGGCGTCTGCAGTGTCGAGGTACAAGCCCGTCACGCTCGCGGGATGGTCACGCGGAGGGAGCGAGTTCAGCGGATCGATGATGAGCGGCTTACCCAGCCAGGCCGCCACCGCTGTTCGTAGAGCCTCAAAGGTGAGCGGGTCGGCGGGCAGGGACAGCTTGGCGATGGCGTCCTCAGCAAGCTGGGTGGTGAGTCGTTGCGTTCGGATCTTCTTCATTCAGTACCTCCCCGCTCGGTCGGCGCCGCGGCGCGGATCGCCTCGGCGATCGCCAGGAGCTCGGCCGGGGACGCTGCGTTGACCGAGCGAGCGGCGATCCCCACACCAGTCTCTGCCAAGGCAATTTCCACTTCCAGCCGTGCGTCGACGAGATCGACGACACCCGGGAGTGCGATGCGCAGCAGGTACTCCGCCGGCACATCGAAGAAGTCCGCGATCGCGCGGAGGTCATCGCTGGTGACATCCGTCGGCTCGCCGGCGAGGAGGCGTTCCCAGTCGGCACCGGCGAGAAGCCGTCCGCGCTTCGCCAATGCTGCGCGAATCGCGCGGTCGAGCGGGGGAGTGGGGGTGCGAGCGACGTGCAGGGCGACAAGCTTCCGGAGCCGGTAGCCGAGGAGTGCGGGTTCGAGGCGTTCGTCCCGAGGAGCGTGCAGCCGTTCCATCTCGGTGATGGCCGGTTCCAGAAGCTCGCCGACTGAGACACCGAGCGCCTCCGCGATCGTCTGCACGTCGTTCGTGTTGAACGAGGTCTCGCCGCGGGTGCGCTTGTAGTAGTAGCCGCGGCTGAATCCAGCCTGCGCGATGAGGGCCGGCGTCGTGATCCCGCGCTGGATGCGGAGGTCGTCGACCGCGTCGACGAACGCCCTCGAGAACTCGTTCGGTTCGCCGCTGCCCTGTCTGCCCACGCGATGACCCTATTGGCGTACTAAAGAAACTCTATAAGCCCCAAACAGAGCACGCAGTAACACCCACGACTCTAAATAGGGCATACTGAACGGAAGTTCTACCCCCGGAGGAGGGGCGGGCGACGAGATGGGGCAGCAAGCGCCGAGAGGGGATCGCGATGGTTCAGCACATGGGCTTCCGACGGCGAAAGCAGTTTGCTGCTCCGAACGTTGCGGGAGCCGGTCCTCGTGCTTGGTGGGGGCAGGGATGACGCACGAGCGCCTGAGGGGCCCCCAGCTCCAGCAGGTGACGGAGGCAACTCGTGCGTACCGCCGGGCACGGGCGATCCGGGATGAGGCGATCGCCGAGGCAGCGGTGATCCACGGCGGGGATGACACGGCGTTCTATGCCGGGTTGAGCCCGACGCGGGTCCGGCAGATCGTTCGGGAGCTACGTCGACAGGGCTGGACCTCGACAAGCGACTCTGAGAGTGAGACGTCGCGATGAGCGGGGCGATGGCAACAGAGCGTCAGCGCCGCCACGACCCACGCGGCGTCGCAGCGCCGCACCTGAATCGCGGCCGTTCGGTGACGTTGCTCCGTTGGCGGCACACGCCTGATGGATGGGTGTACGAGACGCGAGTCGGCGTGTATCTCGGGTCCACCCCCGAGTTTCTTCTGCTCGAGGTTGATGGGGTCGAGCGGTCCTTCAACCGCGACCAGTGGATGGTGGTGTCCCGATGAGCGGGCAGGGTGGCGGCGCCGGGGGGATTGTTTCCGCCGGTCTGGCGCTGGTGTTGCTTCTGCCAGTGGGGGTTGTGACGCTTCTCGGCGCCGACTCGAACTGCTCCGTGTCCAGCAGCACCGGTGTCGCGCAGACCGTGGCGAAGGGGACCATCCCCGACAAGCCCGTGGAGGGGTACGGCAAGGAGCAGCTGGCAAACGCGGCCGCGATCATGAACGCCGCGACGGCACTGCACCTGGACGGTAAGGCGCAGCTGGTCGGGGTGATGACCGCGATGGGGGAGTCAGGCCTGCGGGTGCTCGACTACGGCGACGCCGCGGGACCGGACAGTCGCGGCCTGTTTCAGCAGCGCGCCAACGGGGCGTGGGGGTCCTACGAGGACCGCATGGACCCGACGACGAGCGCCACGAACTTCTTCAAGAAGCTGCAGACCATCTCCGGATGGGAGCAGATGACGCCCTCGCGTGCCGCGAACAAGGTGCAGATCAACTCTGACCCCGACTACTACACGAAGTACGTCGCGGCCGCGACGAAGGTCGTCAACGCTCTCGCCGGCGTTGAGGTCGCCTCGAGCACCGCCGCGTGTGTGAAGGACGCCACCGGCAGCTACGCGGCCGCGAACGGCACGAAGCCGGGCAAGTGGGACGGGTACGACAACGGGAGGATCCCGCAGGACCAGCTGCAGATCATCCCGTGGACGAAGGATCAGTCCTGGATCGGGTCGATGTACCTGCGCGCGGACGCGGCGCAGTCGCTGATCAAGATGAGCGCCGCGTTCAAGGAGGAGTTCGGCTACGACCTGCCCCTCAACGACGCGTACCGCAGCTTCGCGCGCCAGGAAGAGGCGAAGCAGCAGTACGGCGGCAACGCCGCGACGCCCGGAACGTCCAACCACGGGTGGGCGCTCGCGGTCGATTTCGGCACGACAGCGCACAACACCATCTCCTACAACGACGACACCTACACCTGGTTGAAGGAGCACGCCGGCACCTACGGGTGGGTGCATCCGGCGTGGGCAGAACCCGGTGGGGTCGGGCCGCACGAGGCATGGCACTGGGAGTTCTACGGAGTGAAGAACGCATGAGCGAGCACAGCACAGCACCCGACACCTTCGACCCGGCCACGGTTCCCCCGTTCCCCGTCATCACGCTGCACCGTGACGAGGAGAACCGCATCATCGTCAACGGCCGCGCCGTCGGTGTGGAGCCGGGCGAGAACTGGCACGCCGCCGGCGTCGAAGCGGTCGCGAACCTCGCCGCGGAAGACGGACTTCCCGCGGTGCGGGTCCGCGCGATCGACACCCCGGACGAGGACGCCGAGTCCGATGCTGGGACCGAACATCGGCTGATCATCACCGCGGAGGGCCGCGCTTACCCCGTCGACGAAGAGGTTGAGACGCCGGCGAAGCGGACCCTGCTGACCCGGAAGACGCTGACCGCTGCAATCGCGGGCGGCGCCGTCGTGGCGATCGCCCTCGCCGGCGCCCTCACGTTCAAGCTCACCCACCAGCCGGAACCGGTGGCCACCGCGTGGTCGGCACCGCGGCAGGGAGCGAACATCCCGGTGCCGGTGCCCGACGGGTACGGGCAGTCGGCCGCGTGGGCCAGGCTCGTCGACGACCGCAGCACGGCCGTGGCCACCGGACCGCACGAGGTCGTCGTGACCGGGCCCGATGAGAAGAACCTTCTCGGCATTGACACGCGCTCGGGCCGCACCGTGTGGCGCGGCAAGGGTGCCCCGTCCGGATCCGCGGGCCTGTATCCGACGACGATCGGAGACACCAAGGTCATCGCCACCTCGAGCAGCACCGCGATCACCGCGTGGGTGCTCGAGGGGACGGCAGGCGCGGCAGCGAAGGCACAGGAGGTCGCGCTGCCGTCGGGGTCCGACGTCACGTTCGACGGGTCGACGCCGCTGATCGACCTGGGCGACCAGACCGCGGCAACGATCACCGCGAAGGGCAAGCTGCACCAGGTCGACGTACCCGTGGGGGCCGAGCCGGTGCTCGCGACGAGCACCGCGGTGATCGCCTCCGATGGGGACTCCTGGTGGCGGATCGATCGCGACAACACCCGGACGAAGCAGCAGCTCCCACACCCTTCCGGGACGAAGGGCGCCGCAGCCCAGGTCTACGGGCTCGACAACACCCACCTACTGGCCGTGTGGAAAGCCGACCGGTCCGGAAGGAGCGACCGCGTCGGCGTCATCGACCTGCAGCGAGACGAGGTCATCGACTCTGCCGCTGTCGACTCGTCCGCGGTGCCGTCCTCAGCTGACGTGCTGCACACCGTCAGCGGCCGCACGGTCGCCGTCGGCGACGTCGTCGTGCAGCTGCACGACGACCGGGCGCACATCGCCACTACCGACGACTTCACGCCCAAAGCGATCAGCGACACCGCGGTGTACGGCACGGCGCAGTCCGCGCCCATCGCGGCCGCGCTCACCGGCAAGGACTCCCTGACCGGGGAGCCGTTCCCCGGAGCGGTCACGGGCACCGGGAAGACCAGCGGCACACCGGTTCTGCCCGCGGTCGTGAACGCCGATGGCGCGTTCGTGGTCGCGCCGAAGGTCGCCGCCACCTACCTCTACAAGGCCCCGAGCATTGGAGCGTCCGAATGAGCCTCCCTGACCCCCGCGTCACCATCACTGACACCGGCAGCGGCTCAGTGACGATCGGCGGCGTCGAGACGCCGCTCCAGGCGGCCACAGCCGGCGGCGCACGTGACAGCGCGATCCTGACCCTCCTGGGGCACGCACGGCAGCTGGGCCACCCGGTCCTCGCCGGCGTCGTCGACCCGGCAATGGACGCGCCGGTCGAGGTCTGGGGTGAGCTGAGCGTTCTGGTCGACCCCGACGGCACCGTCCGCGTGGGCGAACACGGTGCCGCCCCGTACGTGCCCGCTGAGCCGTGGCTCGGCAGCGACGAGCCCGTCGAGGCCGCCCCCGCCGCTGACGACGTCGCGCCGGCCATCGACACCAGTGGGGACGATGACGCGTGGTCGACGGTGCTGCGGACGCCGGCGACGCAGCAGCAGATCGTGCTCGAGGTCACCGGCGGCGACGTCGTCGCGGTGACGGGGACTGCGATCTGTGGCCGCCGGCCCGCGCGCGCCACGGCCGAGGACACCGCCGGGCTGCAGGTGCTCGACGACGTGACGTTGTCGCTGTCGAAGACGCACCTGCGAATCGAGTGGGCCGGTTCGCAGCCAACGGTCACCGACCTGCACTCGGGCAACGGCACCACGCTCACCCGCCCGGGTGGCGCCGGGGTGGCCCTGCATCCCGGCGTGGCCACGGCCATCGCCGACGGCGACGTGCTGACGGTGTGCGACTGGTCCGCCACCGTCCGGCTGCCCCGCTGACTGAACCGAATCGAAAGGAACGAACGATGAGCGCAGCAACACACCTGCCCGTGACGTACACGTGCGGACACACGGAGAACCGGGACCTGTCCGACAAGCCCGCGGGCCAGCGGGCGCGCAGCGCCCGCTGGTACGGCGAGCACCTGGTGTGCTCCCGCTGCTTCAAAAAGCAGCAGGGCGGCGACGCCGGCGACCGGGCCGCCCGCGACGCGAAGGAACTCGCAGAAGCCACCGACGCTGCCGAACGCGACGGACTGCCGCCGGCACTGATCGGCACTGAGAAGCAAGCAGCGTGGGCGCTGCAGGTCCGGCACCGGATGATCCGGAACGCCTACGCGGAGCTCGTCGAAACCGGCACCCTCGATGACGCCGACTTCCAGGCAGACGTGCTCGAGCCCGCCGCGCGGATCGATCGGGCCCGGTGGTGGATCGACAACCGCGACCAGCCCGCGAAGGACCTGCCCGACCTCCTCGCCGACCCCGGCACCATCGACGCCGGCGCATCGACCGAGAACGTGGCGTAGCGCGATGGTGAACCGTTTCGTGGAGTCCACGGCCACGCCCGTGGCTCCCGTCGACGAGGTCCTCGGCGGTGAACCCGATGGGCTGTTCGGCGTCGACGCCGACGCCCTGTCGCTGCGCGGCCCAGCAGTCCCGACCGGCGAGCAGGTGCCGATCGCAGCCGACGGCCCGGAGCGACGCACGGTCGAGATCACGTCCGCGCCGGACCTGGTCGTCGTCGGCCTGCACGGGGGCGCCGGCACGTCGACGCTGGTGCGGCTTCTCACCGAAGCCAGCGACGGAACGGTGCTGGACGCCGGCACGCAGTGGCCGGTGTTCGCCGGTTGGCAGCGGCCAGCCCCGACGATCCCGGTCGTCGCCGTCGCCCGCACCCACTACGCCGGCCTCGACGAGGTAACCCGCCTCGCCGGGCAGTGGACCAGCGAAGCCCTGCCGGGCGGCCACCTGATCGGCGTCGTCCTCGTCGACGACGCCCCGAAACTCGCCACCGCGCAGCAGACCGCTGCACGGCGTGCGCTGCGCATGACACCCCACGGGTGGCATGTGCCCTGGCAGGAGACGTGGCGGCTTGCCGCACCGGCCCTGCCCTCGCTCCCACGCCGGGTCCGAGACATCATCCGCGACATCCGCCGCCAGGCGGAGCGCATCACCGAAGGAGCATCCGCATGAACGTCCTCTACACACTCACCGTCCTCGCCGCGAACTTCGACACCTCGGGCGAGCAGCCCCCGGGCGTCGACGGGATCAGCACCGTCATCCGGTGGATCGCGTGGGGCGTCGCCGGCGCGTGCGTCATTGGTGTGCTGTTCGGCCTCGGCTACCTCGGTAACCAGCGCCGCCGCGGTGAGACCCCGGAGCACCTGCAGGGCATCATCGTGTCGATGATCGCCGCCGGATCCACGGCAGCGGTCGGCGGCCTCATCGGCGCCCTGGCTGGGTGACCGGCATGGCTCAGCAGGATGACAACACCGTTCCCGACACCGCGGGCGGCAACTCCAGCCCGTTCACCCCCTGGTGGTTCATCGCCGCGGGGTTCGTGCTCCTCGTCATCGTCGGCCTCATCGTCGCGCTGTTCCTCCCACGCCAGACCCGGGACACGGCACCGGCAACGCCGACAGCGTCGGCGTCCGCCGGCGACGGTGCGCCCTCGAGCGCACCCGTCGCCGGCGGGACCGGCGCCCCGGCATCCGGCGAATGCGACGTGCCCGTGAAGGAAAATGCGATCCCGACGGAAGGGCCCAAGGCGGAGTGGGTGCCGGACGGGTACGTGCTGGTCCCGACGTCGACGACGTACGGGCCCGTCGCGAACGGCTCGAAGTGGGGCTGCTTCGCGCACTCGCCGACCGGTGCCCTGTTCGCCGCGGCGAACTTCATCGACGGGGTCTCCGGGCAGCAGTACGCCGCGTTCGCGAAGGAAGCCGCCGTCGACAACACCGCCCGGAACGCGTGGATCGCGGGCGAGGACCCGGACCTGCACACCCAGACCGGCGGCGACGTCGCGCAGTTCTCCGGGTTCCAGTTCACCGGCACCGCCAACGACGCCGTGACGGTGCGGATCTCCGCGCAGCAGGGCAGCACCGTCGGGGCGTGGACGGTGGCGCTGGTGTGGGACGACAGCGCGCAGAACTGGAAGGTCGACTTCGGCACGAGCGATCTCACGGTGGCGGAAGTGACCAACCCGCAGGCGTTCACCGAGTGGTCGATGGACGACGGGGGAGGTGATCTGTAGTGGCGGACAAGTGCCATTTCTGGCAGGTCGGATGCAAGCTGCAGAACGCCGCTGAGGACCAGATCACGCAGTTCGTGAAGAGCCTCGCGGACGCCGGGCTGGAGTTCCTCAAGGTGATGAACACGTTCTGGCTGAACGCTCCGTCCCCGACGGTCCAGGACAACACCGTCATCGACACGCTGCACAACAACCTGCACTGGTTCACCGCAGCGTTCGCCGTCGTGGGGCTGCTGTTTGCGCTCGGGAAGATCGGCTTCACCCGGCAGATCCGCGCCGGCGGGAAGGGCCTGAAGATGGTGGTGCATCTGGTCCTCGTGCAAGGGGTGTCGGCGGCGTTGGTGACGACGCTGATCAAGGCCACCGATGACTTCTCACCGTGGATCGTGAACAAGGTGACCGGGCAGGACCTCGACCTGTCGCAGGTGCTGTCGACGGAGCTGATCATGCTGCCCGGGATCGGGCCGGGCATGATGATGGCGCTGTTCGGGTTCATCGGGTCGATCGCGAACCTGGTGCTGATGATCGTGCGGGCCGTGATCATCTCGCTGATCTTCGTGTTCCTGCCCTCGCTGGCCGCCGCGTCCGAGAGCGAGATGGGCGACCAGGCGTACCGGAAGGCGCAAGGGTGGCTGTGGGCGTTCCTGCTGTACAAGCCCGTCGCCGCGGTCATCTACGCGTTCGGGTTGCTCGCGCTGCAGGGTGAGCCCATCAAGGACCTGAACACGGCTGGCTCCGCGCTGATGCAGACCACGGAAGGTGTCGCGACGCTCTGCATGGCAGGACTGGCCCTTCCCGCGATCATCAAGGCGATCGTCCCGGTCGCCGGGCAGGGCGTGTCTGGGATGTTCTCCGGCGGTGCGATCGCCGCGGGTGCCGTGGCCACCGGTGCCGCGATTGTCACCCTCGGCGGTTCTGCAGCCGCGGGAGGCGCGGCAGCGGCCGGTGGTGCCGCCTCGAGCGCGGCGGGCGCAGCCGGCTCCGCTGGTTCCGCTGGTGCGGCGGCCGGTGCGACGCCGTCGCCCGCGGCCGCGGCGGGATCCGCCGGCAGTGCTGGAGGTTCCAGCAGCGGTGGCGGTTCTGCGGCGTCGGGGAGTCAGCCGACGACGGCCAACACCAGCAGCAGCAGCAGCAGCGGGCAGGGTCAGCAGCCCGGCGGCAGCGCGTCCGCTGGTGGACAGTCCACCAGCGGTTCGTCGACGCCGAGCGGGTCGCCTGCGACGTCGGGCGGCGCCGGTCCGTCGGGGGCGTCTGGCAGGGACGGCAAGGACGGCTCCTCCGGCGGGAGCGGCGTCGATTTGGGCGTGTTGGCGCAGGGCGCCAGCGGGGCAGCAGGCGCGATGAACAGCGCCGTGGAAGGAGAAGACCGATGAGTGATCAGACCTACCAGTCGCCGACGTACGGCAACATCACCCCGCCCGGCAAGCAGGGGTTTTGGGGTCTGTCGTTGGGGGTGCTCGGCATCGCCGGGTTCCTGCTGTTCATGGTGATGATCGCCACGATCGTCACCCAGTACATCGCCGCCGGCGTGCTGTTCCTGATGGCGATCGCCGTCGTGATCGCGTCGGTGTTCAAGGACAAGAACGACCGCACGATCTACCAGAGAGGCGTCATCCGCATGTTCTTCCGCAGCCGCGAACGCCGCGGCGACACCATCCTCGTGCAGGGCCCCGCCGGCCGCGCACCCGACGGCCGGACCCGGCTGCCGGGGCTGCTGGCGCCGAGTGAGCTCAGCGAGCACGTCGACACCTACGGGCACCGGTTCGGGCTGATCCGGCTCCGCGGGGTGAAGCACTACACCGTGGTGCTCGAGGTGTTCCCCGACGGTGACGCCCTCGTCGACGCCGAACGGGTGGACTCGATGGTCGCGCACTGGGGTGCGTGGTTGGCGGCGCTGGGAGAGAGCGGCGACATCGTCGGTGCATCCGTCAGCGTCGAGACCTCCGAGGAGACCGGTCAACGCCTCGAGCGGATGGTGAACGGCAAGCTCGATGAGACCGCATCCGACTACGCCCGCGACATCGCGACGTCGCTGCCGGAAGAGATCCGCGCGAACACGCCGATGGTGTCGACGCGGATCGCGATCACGTTCAGCGGCCGCGGGTTCGACAAGGAAGGTTCCGACCAGGGCCTGCAGGCGATGGCGGCGGAGATCGGTGCACGTCTCCCGATCCTGATGGTCGACCTCGGGTCCACCGGCGCCGGCAGCGGTGTTCGTGCCTGCACCGCGCAGGACATCGTCGACCACGCCCGCGCCGCGTACGACCCGATCGTGGCACCCGCGATCGAACAGGCACGCGCAGACGGCGGTACCGGCCTGACGTGGGCGGACGCCGGCCCGGTGTTCCAGCGGGAACACATCGACCGGTACTACCACGACCGTGCCGTGTCGAAGACGTGGGAGATGCACGTCCCCCCGACCGGCACGTTCCGCTCGAGCTCGCTCGGCGCGGTCCTGCGCCCCGTCTCGGGCGTACTCCGCAAGCGCGTGACGCTGCTGTACCGGCCCGTGTGGGACAAGGACGCCGTCGACGCCGTCGGCAAGGAAGGCAGCAACGCGGAGATGGTCAACAGCGCCAAGTCCACCGCTGCCCAGCGTCGCCGTCTCCGTGCCGCCCGGCAGAGCGAGGAGGAACTGCAGGACGGCGCCGGCCTGCTCCTGTTCGGGCTGCTCGTGACCGCGACCACCACCAACACTGCCGAGTTCGCCCGGCTCGACAAGGTCATCCCGGGACTGACCTCCCGCGCCGGCCGCCTCCGGATGCGTGAAGCGCTCGGCAACCAGGCCGTCGCATTCCAAGCCGGTCTCCCGCTCGGCGTTGTGCCGATGATGCACGCCCCGCTGGGTCAGTTCGTTCAGGAGTGGATCTGATGACTACACGTACCCCGCTCGGGTTCCGAGCCACGCGAGAAGACGTGCAGGCGTCGTCGATGCAGCTGACGCGCCGTGAAGCACGACGGCTGGACCGGCAGGTGCGCCGTGTGTCTGCGAGCGTTACCGGTGTCGCCTCGGAGAAGCGGTCGCTGCGGGACCGGGTGTTCGGAGAAGCCAAGGACCAGGCGTCGACGTCGTCGACGCCTGGTCCGAAGGGGTGGATCGTGCCCGGCGCGGGCCGGGTGAACCACATCGAACCGCAGCCGGAAGGATTCGGCACGAGCGTGCACGTGTGCGGGCTGTGGCCGTTCGCTCTCGGCGCCGGCGCACCGATCGTCGGTGTCCCGCTCGGCCGTCACCTGCTGAACAGCTCCACGGTGTGCGCTGACCCGATCTCCTGGTTCCTGACCAAGCGGATCAACAACCCGTCGTGCTTCATCATCGGCCGGCCGCACCTGGGCAAGAGCGCCCTGACGAAGCGGATCATCACGGTACTGCGGGCGTGGGGTGTGCTGCCGATGGTGCTCTCCGACACCAAGGGCGAGTACTCCGACCTCATCCGTGAGCTCGCCGGTCAGGTGATCCGGCTCGGCCGTGGCCAGTCGGCGGTGAACCCGCTCGACTTCGTCGACATCATGACCGAGCTCCGGCAGATCGGTGACGGCATCGAGGACCCCACCGAACGCGCGCAGGCAGTGAAGCGGCGCGAGGAAGCGCTCGAGGAGATGCGCGGCCGCCGCATGACGACGTTCATGGGGCTGCTCTCGATCGCCCGCAACGGCCGGTTGGAGAACCATGAGTCGAACGTCATCGCCGCGGCGCTGACGATGCTCGACGAACGCTTCACCGACACCGCACCGCTGATCGACGACGTCGCCGCACTCATCCGGTCGCGGCCGGAGCGGCTCGCAGAGATTGTGCAGGACCGCGGCGTCGAGGAACGGTACCGGGACCGCACAGAAGCGCTGCTGGACACCCTCGGCACCCTCACCGGTACCGGCACGTTCGGTGGCATGTTCGCCCGCCCCACCACGGAGCGGGTCAGCATGGGGCAGGCGTTCTCGTTCGACCTGTCCGCCATCCCGGAGTCCGAAGTGGAGCTCCTCGGCGCGGTGCAGTCGGTATGCTGGAACTACGGATCCGCCCTCGTGTCCGCGCAGAAGCACCTCTCCGAAGCGGGCCTGCGACGCTCGCAGCACTACTTCCTCGTCATGGACGAGCTGTGGTTGGCGCTGCGCGCGTCGAACGCGATCGTCTACTACCTCGACTCCCTCACCCGGCTGAACCGGCAGCGGGGCATCGGGCAGGCGATGATCACCCACACGATGGACGACCTCCGCTTGTCGACCGATGAGCTGACGAAGATCGCGTGGGGGTTCGTCAGCCGGTCCGCGATGGTGTTCCTCGGCGGCCTGTCCGAAGGGGAGATGGGCAACCTCGCCACCGTGTTCAGCATGACCAAGCGGGAGCGGGGCATGATCACCGACTGGTCCGGTGAGGGCTCCGACACCGGACCCGACGGCGTCACCGCGGAACCGCCCGGCCGCGGCAAGTTCCTGCTGAAGATCGGCAAGCGGCCGGGAACCCCGTTCAAGCTGCACCTCACCGCCAGGGAGATGGGCACGAACGACACCAACCGCAACTGGGCCGACGACGACGCAGCCGGGTACGACACGGCGGGAGCGGCAGCATGAGCGTCAGTACCCGGCAGCCGAACCGGCGCCCACAGCCGGGCAACGACCTGGGTCCCACGATCGGGTTGGCGTGCGTCGCCGGCGGCACGGTCGGCGTTGGGCTGATCGCGTGGGCGGGATCGCTGGTCAACCCGTCCGTGCAGGCGATGGCGAACCACGGACCGTCGCAGGTACTCACCGGGTACCTCGGCGGAGATCTCGACGTCACCGTTCCGCAGGTGCTCGTCACCGGGCTGCTACTCGGCGCCGGCGCCGGCATTGTCGGCTACAGCGTGTGGATGTTCCGCGGGTTCGCCAAGCAGGGCACCCGCGTCGACGGGAAGGCGCAGTACATGGCCGGCAGGGACGAGACGATCGAGTTCTACGAAGCGGCCGCGATCGCCGACAGTGAACGACTCCGCGCGACCGGCGCCGGCATCGGCGTCACCCTCGGCACGCACGTGAACACGAAGGAGAAGCTCTACGCGTCGTGGGAGTGGGTGCAGATCTGGCTCATGGGTCCCCGAGCCGGGAAGACGAGCTGCGTGTGTGTTCCGCAGATCCTCGAGACCCGCGGGCCCGTGATCGCGACGAGCAACAAGCGCGACATCGTCGACATCACCCGCGGCCCCCGGTCCGAGAACGGCGTGGTGTGGGTGCACGACGTGCAGGACATCATCGGCGAAGCACCCTCGTGGTGGTGGAACCCGCTGACGTTCGTACGGGACATCCAGACCGCGGAGAAGCTGGCCGACATCTTCATCACCTCGTCAACGTCCGCAGGCGCCAAGCAGGACGCCTACTTCGAGTCAGCCGGTAAAGAGACACTGTCCCGCCTGTTGCTCGCCGCAGCGCTCGACGAACGGCCGATCACGGACGTATTCAAGTGGGCGAACAACCCCGACGACCAGGACGATCCGGCCATGCTCCTCATCGAGCACGACGAAGCACACCTCGGCGAAGCACTCGGCAGCACGCAGGGCCTCACACCGAAACAGCGCGACGGCATCTACGGCACCCTGCGGCCGTGGATCGGTGTCCTCGGGATGCGCAGCGTCGCCCCATGGATCACCGACAACGGCACCGACCGTCCACACCTCGACACCGAAGCGTTCGTGACATCGACGGACACCATGTACCTGATCTCCAAGGAAGGTGGCGGATCCGCTCGAGCAATCACCGGCGCCCTCACCATGGCGCTGCTCGAGGCGGCCGAGCGGGTCGGGTCGCGGCAAGTCGGTGGACGCCTGACGACACCGCTCATGGCGGTCCTCGACGAGATCGCGAACGTCTGCCGGTGGCGCGAGCTGCCGGACGTGTACTCGCACTACGGCTCCCGCGGCATCATCATGTCCGCGTTCTTCCAGTCCCGCCAGCAGGGCGTCGAAGCGTTCGGTGAGACCGGAATGGGCAAGCTCTGGTCCGCAGCGAACGTCCGCGTCGTCGGGTCCGGTCTGTCGGAGGACTTCCTCGAGTTCGTGTCATCGTCGATCGGCCCGTACGACGCGGTCTCCGTGTCACGGAGCACGCAGGTTGGCGGCTCGTCGACAACCCGAACGCTGCACCAGGAACCGATCTTCACGAAGGCGGAGCTGACCGCGATGCCGAAGGCCCGCGCAGTCATGCTGGCGTCGCAGACACCGCCGGTGCTGGTGCAGCTCGACCACATCTCCAAGCGGCCCTACGCAGCAGCCGCGAAGGCATCGCAGGAGTACTACGAGGCCCGCGCTACGAATCAGGGTAAGCCGCTGCGTCGAAACGCCGGCGCTAGCGTTACGAGCCGGAAGTAGGTGCACTCATGGAGGGATTCGACGAGAGCGAGCCCGAAGCCGTCTACGCGACGCCGAGCCTCGCGATCGAGCCGGTGTACGAAAACGTGTACGAGTTCGTCGACGGGTTCGTGCGACCGATGTTCCGCAGGAACCCGAAGCGGTATCTGTGGGCGGAAAACTGGTACGACTACCCCGAGGTACTCGATCGGTTCGAGGCGATGTGGCGGGCATGGGAGTGGGACCGTCTGCCCAATCAAGCAGGCATGACGGCGATGGCTGCGTTCTGGAAGGACACGTTCGATCCGCTCATGGACGTCATCACCAGCGAGGACGGTCCCTTCTGGCGGCTCGGGGCCGACAAGTACAAGAGTTCACACGCGGACGTGCCGGAGATGTTCCCGGCTCAGCGCCCGACGACGACTGACGGAGGGTGACCGCGCCCGTCGTCACTCGCCGTTGGGGGCGCGGTACAGGGTGCGGTGGCGATCTGTGCGGAGGATGCTATCGCGTGATCGCGTGATCACTGGTCGTCATCGGAATGTGGCGGTTCGGCGGCTAGGGGCAGCTGCTGCCTGCGGTAGGACCGACGCTACCCAGGCGCAACAATGTCGCTATGTTCCGCGCATCTGTCGCAGGCGTGCAGAAGACGTTACGGTCGGAGCAACGTTCAGTGCCCGGACCCCGCGCTGGTGAAACTCTCGGGGGCGGTGCTGTGCAGGTTCGGGCGCTATTGCCTGCACCCCGGACGGGTGCGGCTAATGGATGGTGATCTCGCAGCGGCCG
>Ga0153924_1000115_pt1 | contig 57366 bp, 57 predicted proteins | sample TSNJ008MetaG_FD_104709 | JGI IMG/M metagenome (GOLD analysis project Ga0153924, IMG submission 104709) | Attine ant fungus gardens microbial communities from New Jersey, USA - TSNJ008 MetaG | ecosystem: Host-associated > Fungi > Mycelium > Unclassified | place: USA: New Jersey, Wharton State...
ACGCACCTGAGCGGAGTTTCGGTAATCTCCGAATTTATCTGAGCTTCTGCCGCTGAGTAAATTATCTCCAATTCTATTCTGTCTTCCTTCAAGGACTCGGTCTTTCATTCCAACTGAAATTATTTGTTACTTAGTGACCTCTTTCAATAGAAATGGCTTCTTCCGTCTTCTACAGATTCAATTCACAAAAGGCCGAGTCACGAATTACTTTCGATGGCACGGGTATATCTGTCTTTGACCTCAAGCGAGAGATCATTCTCGCCAATAACATGAGTAAGGCAAATGATTTTGACCTCTATGCTTACGACTCCGCGACGAAACAAGGTAGATGTACTGTGCATCCCCGCATTCCTGGTAATTGCTTACCCAGGGTGTTTGTCCTTCGCAGAATACAACGATGATTCGACGATCATACCTCGTTCGTCTTCTGTCATCGTAAAACGAATGCCTGCTGCTAGGCTGGGGAAAGGGAAAGCGTCTTACTATGCCTCTGGCGTTACATCTACAGCTATCCCAACTTCAGAACCTGTTCAGCGACCCGGAAGTGCTTCAAACGTGACTTGGCACAAGGGTTCAATGTCAAAACGATTTGACGGTAAAGAAGATTCTCATTTATCGTCGTCAAATACGCCGGGGACCAAGAGTGCAACTTCTGTACGTCTACTACTATCCATAGATCCCGGTTTCTGACGAGCAAACAGCAACCCGTACTTTCGAGTAACATTGCGAAGGAAGACGAACAAGCAGCTATGGCGGCCATGTTCCAAGCCCAGACAGCGAACTGGGAGGAGACCCAAGAAAAGATGTCACAGTCGGTGTCGCTCCTCGGGGCATTTTATCTATGTAGTAGCACGGATTCTAATGAGCATTTTTTTCTTCGTTCACTTATCTTCCTATTTGCTTTTGTGCTCGATCTTTACGCAGTCAGCAGAAAATCTATTCAAACCCACGAGGAGGGACTGCGATTCAACGCGGAGGCAAGCCCAGCTTCGCTCCCCAGCCTGATCGACCGCTTCCTACAAGTTATGTCTGTTATCGCTGTGGAAAGAAAGGTTTGCAAGGACTAAATTTTCAAGAAAAGATGCAACTAACAAATTTAAAATGAAGGTCACTGGATACAGGATTGTCCGACGAACAATGATCGAGAATATGATCACAAACCACGAATAAAAAGAACGACGGGTATCCCTCGCAGCATGCTAAAGGCCGTTGAGAATCCCAGCGGTGATATTGGTCAGGGTATCATGGTTACTCCTGAAGGAGGTTATGTCGTTGCACAACCTGACCTGTATGTAGCTGCCCTCGCAACAAGAATAAGCCCTAATGTTATCTTTGATTTAGAGCTGCTTGGCAAAAGCAAGTTTCCTCACGTGCCAAATGGCTCACTGCCGCCGAAATTCGTGACAAGCCACCCGTTGATCCATCCCTAGCCTGTCCCATTGACAATAAACTCTTCCGTGATGCTGTCAAGACGCCATGCTGCAGCAAAGACTACTGCGAGGAATGTATTCAAACCTACCTCTTGGAACGAGATTTCGTCTGCCCAAATTGCTCAAAAAAGATTCCTTCGTTGGATAAGCTGATCGTAGACAAGCTGATGCGGATGCAAGTGACAGATTACATCGACAAAGCCATTGAAGAAAGTAAGAAAGAGGGTATCGAGGATCAACCGGGAAACGTCTTAGCTCTTGTAAGTCCTTTCTAGCCTTTTGAGGCACGATACCTACAGACCATTTTTGTTAAGCAGTCCTCTGGCACACCTGAACTTGCTGGAGAAGATATTTATTCAGATACTCAACCTGATCCCACACTTGCCGATATGAATCAGATTGTGGAAAGCATCCCTCAACTCCAAGCGCAGATCAGTCAACTCTCTGCTATGCTCCAAAATCCTTCCTTGCCCAATCAAGTACGGATGCAAACGGAAATGCAATACTCACAAGTCCAATACCAACTAAACAATGCCCAAGCGTTCACTGTTGCCCTGGCAGCTGCTACGTCATTCCAGCAGCAGGCTACTGCTGCCGCAAATTATAATTACAGCATGAATATGGGTGCTGCGCTGGGCGATATGACCGGTGGTGTAGGAGGAACTGGAACTCCATACCAGACGCCACAACAGCCTGGTCCAGATTCGGCGTATCAGAGATTGCCAGTAAATAACAGGAGGAAGAATCTGAAACGGGAGAGACCGTCGGATTTCCTTGAGGTGGGTGGAGAGGATCAAAGGAGGCACTGGGAATGATTCCTGCAAATCGTGTTTCGGTAGGTAATTTATGATGATTTCCAATAGCTACTATATTGTATGTAGAGCAAATATCAATAAACCTTTGTTGTCTCTGGAGCCAAGGTGGTGATTGAGCCACCAATTGAGTTGGCTTTGAAGGTTATAAAGGGGAGTAGGATACTCACGCTGTCATCGAATGTTGAAAATGGGGATTGAGATTGACTTGCTGAAGTTTGGGAAATTTCAAAGTGCCTGAAGCCGCACCTATTCAGCTCCACTTTTCCATTGACCAGACTATGATGCAGTCACCTTAGCTGACCGATCACAAGCTCAACTAGACTTCATATCAGAAGAAAGCGGGTTTACGACCTGCATGACAAACAGGTTCTACTCATCCACACTACACAACAAGATTTGAGTCACCACAAACCCTATCACCATCTTCTGATCCCTCGCCCAACTAGCAACACCCATTGGACCAGTAGCTCTCTCTCCGACAACTACAAAATACGTCCATTTTCTATAATTAACGAGACAGCGACTAGTACATATACATATATCTACGAATGAAGATCGGGTATAGGGCCAGGACCTTTATCAACCTTTTTCAAAAGCATTTGCTGATAATTTTCCCAAGTAACAATCAACTAATTTTTCATCCCAATCAGACGAAGACGTCACTGATCATCCGCATGACTTACATCTTTCTGTCGTGAAATCATCCCTTCCAGAAAAGTATGTAAAGCATTTTTGAAATCGTTAATCCTCTCCTGTTCGAAACGCGCAACCTCCTGCTTGACGAGCTTGGATACCTGCTCGTACTCCAGTTTCGAATCTGTCACCCTCTTCTCCGCCTTTTGATTGATGCTTAGCTTCAACGTGTTCTTGAAAAAAAAAAAAAGAAGGGTGTGGCTCACCTCTCCGATCTGCTGCAGCGAGTAACTTAGCCTATCAGTCGGGATCTGCCCTTGAGTCCTATTTTTCTCATGATTCTTTTTGATCCTCGTCAAATCACTCTCTGAATTTTTCCACTGATAAAATGTCCGTATCCTCGATGTGAAAGCGAGCTATGTCGATCAGCAGAAATATCATAGGAGAAAATAAGCGACTCACGCGAACTGAATTGATCAACCGCGAATACTCATCAAACACGGCTAAAATCGTGATCAGATCCTGATCTGACTGGATCGTATGTAACTCTTGCGATTTTCGTTCAACATCAGCGAGCCCAGATAGGGACTGAGAGAGCTGGGCGCCAACATCGGAGGCAGCTAGGTCGCTTATAGTTTGTGCAAATTCACCCGTTGCTGTTGCTAGTTCTGCATGTACAGCAATTAGCCACAAGAACAATAGCCGGCTAAGAAGATGCTAACCGGCTCGTTGCTTAGCTGCAAGCTCAATTGCTTTGACAGATCCCTTCAGCTGAGATTCAAGGTTGTCCAAGTAATTTTTCTGTCTGCCGAACCATTCGTCCGTCTCGTGGAACCGTGGGCCAGTAAGCGTATGACCGATACTAGCAATCAATCCACTTCTCTCATGAGCATTTTCCGGTCTCCTATGCTTGATCTATCATCCAAAGGTGATCAACACCCTTGCACCCAATTATAGGAGACCAGACTCACGTCCAGCGAGAAGTTATCACTTTCCAAGAATAACTTCAGATCCGCATCCTTTCCCAGGACCGGATGGTTGGATATTTTTTGAATGCATCTTTCGAGTCCCAATCTTCGTTGTCGGACGAAGGCGTCGTCAAACCGACCAAAGGTATTTTTCTCTGGAACAGGAGGAACCACCACCCCTGGATTATTCATTTGGAGGGCATCATATAGCCAAAGGAAGTCTGAGTATCGACGGAGAACGGAGAAAGAAGATTTTTGGTATATGGGAGATGTTGTCTATGAGCGTCTGCCGTAAGTTCAACCATCGGAAATGAAGATACGTCTGACGTACACGTGTATGTACAGTGTACATTGTGAATGAGCGAATCGGATCTCCGACTTTCTGAGGGTCGTCAACAGAAATCACGAATACAGGCTGGATGTCCGCATTAGCACCAGCTCGCGTACTAAGCGGTTTCTAATACCCTTACTCAACACCAATACGAATAGCCTTCGGAAATTGGATGACATACCGCTCGGTCGGGGTCTTCACTCTGAATTCTACTTAGCGTCTGACTGATGGGCTTATCGTCATCGCTGTCATCATCAGCGGCTTGTTGCAGACTTGATGAAGGAGCGGCGGAATTCGGAAGTATAGGTTCACTGCTAGTACTCCACTCGGCAGTGATAGCATCACCACCCCAACCGCTAGAACCACCAGCACCAAAGGTATCTCCACCAAGGGTTAAACCCGCAAGTGATCTGTTGATTCCAGATCCCCCATCAAGGAGATTATCCAGAGGAGGCGAAAACTCTGATACCCTCGGCATGGGTTCAGGTGCGGGCGAGTGGGCAATGAATCCCACCGAGGGACTCTTCAATACATTTTCAAGAGGTTGATTCCGTTCGACCTGGTTTTCGTGGCCAGTTTGGGTTGCCTCTGGAGGGATGGAAGACGGAATGGTGGGCTGCGGTTGAGCGGACGACGCAGTCGGTAACCCGTCAAAGAATTCAGGGTCAGAAGGTCTGATAGTTGCAGTTTCGTTAAAGGAGGGTTTGAAGGAGTCACGACTTTCTCTGGGTATCAGTGACTGAGCGGGCTCATCGCTTTCTTGGACAGCGGAATCAAGAGGATCACTCGATGGTATCTCTTCTGCTTTCAATGTCGCTTGTGAGGAGGTAGCGGTGGTTGTGTGATTCTCTTCACCCTCTGCATCTCTGAGCGGAGAGGGCGTCCCAAGTGCCTCATATGGATTAGCATATGGGTCCAGAGAGGAGCCAAAGGCGTTCTGCTGAGTATTGGCAAATGGAGAGGCCCATGGATCTGGAGAGTGCGACCTATCAGTGGTAAATGGATTTGCAAAAGGATTGTCCGAGAATGCGCGCCGCGACGGGGCAAGGAGATCGTCGAAGCCATCCATGGCTAGAGTTATGACCAACAGCAAATCCAAAAGGGGCAAGGAATCATTCGTGATCAATTTCTCCATTATAGGTAATAAAAATACAGACATCTAATAGAACAGAAGGATTGGAGTAAAAAAAGAACGTTGTGCTGGGAAGAGTGCAATGATTGTCATGATGAAAGGGATGAAAGCGATGTGAACCAGAAAAAAATCGGGTAAAGATGCAACGAGATACACCACAGGAAATCCAACCAGGCGTCCTTCAAAGCTGGAAATCAAAGTTCAAGACATAAGTTTTTCACCCCAGACAAGCCGATGTCTGTGGGCGCGGTATGCACCAGCGGTTGCGATCCAGAACAGCCAAAAGCAGATCATGAACAATATGATGAAAAGAATGCGCATAATCGCCTTCCAACGCCATGAAACGGGACTCGTCGAGGTAAAGATGATACGCCGCCACCGTTCATAGAAATCTGTGTTTAGCCAGTCCAATTCACAAACGAGAAGTTTGGCCTGTATCAAAGATTAGCCATGTATTTGCCAAACCGAGTGCTGAGTGAGGGGCTCACAGTTGCGTGACCTGACAGATAGACCTCCGCAATAGTATTAACCTGTGACTGCACCTGAGGTAGATCCACACCAAGTTTTGTGAGGGCCTCCATAGAATCATCGAGCTCATTCCGTATGCGCGGTACATGTACTGCCAATGCACGATCGCCTCGCTTCGTATCTACCTGGAAAGAAGTCAGCAAGTAGGTTGAAATACATCATATTAACAAACTAGCCTGGAGAATATGCAGAGCCTGCTGCAGGTCACTATCGACCTTGCGAAAGTCGTCCAATTGATGAGATAGACGAGACTGAATGCGATGGTGAGCCCGAGCGGTCGGCAGAAGACATGCGACGGCAAACCTCCAGATCCTTCATGCGCCCTTCGTATTCAGCAGCTCTTTTGGAGACTCTCTTGAGTGATGCTTCAAGATTCCTGAGTGCGGTCGATCAGAAGGAGACTAATATAGAATTGTGACTTCATACTCAGTGGGTACAGACTCGCAAGAGGCATTGCTGCGGGAGGGATAGATGTCATCTTCGAGGTGGAAAGACATTTGCGCTGAGATGTCCGTAGTTAGGGACTCTCGATATAAGGATGGCGACTGGAGCGGTTACATAAAATCACCCAAGCCCTTCTTCTGATTGTTCCACGTGATTCACGGTCCGCAATCCCGACAACACATCACATTACGTCCATATATTCTATAGTCGGAACCTATCAGTCCCCGCGGGAACGACGGCCGAGCAGCTATGCGACTACAATCAATTCTAGTTGCAGAATTGCAGATGTCAATATTAGCCTGGATTTCTTTTGTTTTCAGTTGCCGATGCATCATCAGCATCATCAGCCATGTGTTGATCCTTCTGCGTGATCCCAAGGGATTTGTCACATGCCTCATGGGTCTTCTTGGGCCTGAGTCTGTTTTTAAGGCCATCTTTTTATACAATAAAATAGAAAAAGTGTTCAGAGTACCCAAACTGAATTTGATACTCTATGTCCACATGTCAAGATGTGAATGACCTTTCAGCATTCCTACGGCCCAGCGGGGATAGCACAGTATGGCTAAATTTGATGACAGATTATAGAGCTTGCACATTACTGACTTCCCATCGTGTTCCAAGTTTGAAAGTTCCGCACCAATGTCAGTTTCAAATATTACCATATTTAGTAAAGAACGAAATGAGTGTAAATGACATACATGTCAAGGTGGCGAAGGACCACAGGCGATTGAGGACACTTACCCCACTATACCAGTGATGGTGTCCACGTCGTCTTGCTCTATAAAATGGCAAGGCATAAACAGACTTCACCACATGGAAGGAGTAGCTGGATTGTGAGCAAGTGGCGCATCAAAAGTCCTGCACAAGATAAGTGATTATTTTTAGAAGATTGTCTTGGCATCTGCTTGTGAGCACAATTAACTTTTCCAAGGATGCTAATGATGGACAAAGGCATGGAGTACGCATGTGGGAAGTCATTGACTTACGATGGGTCATTGTCTGCATCTGCACTGATGCAGACAACAAGTATCGGATAGAGTGTGTAAGCTAAGAGAAAACAATGTTGTGTTAATTCACAGAATATATAGTACTGACATTTGTGTATGTACATTATATATATATATATATATTAATTTAATTCAACAATTTATAACGCGGTGTACGTATACAGTCCGCGGGATCAAATGATTATATATGATGGGATTTGATTATAGTAGCTGATAAAAATGGGCTACAACATAGTTGGTTACCTTATATGAATTGTGTTAGAGCTATACTAGCCATTCTCAATCACACCCCGATTGAGAAATATCGATAGTTATCCTTTCCTAACGAGAGTGTTGACTGCCCATGTGGTCAATGTCAAGTTAAAGCAAGACAGCGCATCTCGACAAGGTCCATCCAATTTAATCATGGCCTATTAGCAGAAGAAGTCACCATCTCTTAAGGAATTCTGAAGACACATCTGATGCATAGGTCTTTGTTCTCTTGTAGTTAGTTTTATCTTCCTCACTCTATATGTTTGAGTGTACAAATAGATCGGTCATTGTTTCATTCTTTGAGCAATTGTCTCTGTTGGTTTACAAGCAACCTTTGTCTAGATGGTGAGATAGTTTTACCAGTGTCTGGTCATTTTGGTATCATTTCTGGTTAGATTTAAGTAACATTACCGATGGAGAGTAGTGTACCCAGGTTCACTCCACAGAAGTAGAAGTATACAAAGCCAGTATGACGGGCGCGTTCTCGGCTCACCGACCAAAAATGATATAAACTTCATCACAGGTGCACGTCGCTGGGCGCTGTGCTCCTAATTTTACCTTGGATAAACCATACTCATTGTCCCTAGTATAAACAAGGGTCTGATTGATGCTAGCCTGTTGCCACACTCATTACCTCCATTTGTTATTTGTTGTACTAGTCCGGACTTTCATTATTCTATAAAATACTGTGCTGATGCAGTTAGACTTGTGTCTTGACAGGTTGATCATACATCTCTTTGTAATAAAAGATATTCACCTCAGCCTGAAGCGTGAAGTCTGCTGGCAGACATTCTATCTGCTTAGTAATTAATCAAAACTCTGGAGAGACGGAAAGAATGTTCAACACGGATCTCCTAAGTCTCGTTGATAGCCGGTACTGTATTCAACCGCCCAGGAAGTTTAATATGAGCGCTACACGACCGACTCTGTCATTACTACGATGTTCCACTTCCCGTCTTCCCAGATTCAGCACGCGAAAGAGGCAGACAGAGAAGCAAAAGGAGAGCTGAAAACAAATGGAAACGTGATTGTTCAGCATGAGGATGTTGCGACGCAGACTACCCCAGAGTCCACTGCGACATCCCAAGCAAGGGCCAACAAACTGCGCAAACAACACCCCTTTACTAGGAGGCCCAACTCAACTCCATCCACTTATTCCGGGAGATCGATATCAGTCACAATGCCATTCCTCAATTCCACCTCGGAAGAGTCTATGTCTGAGGCCAAATCTACATTACTTACGGCGCCTACCCAAGAGTCCGGACGCTCACGAAAAAGCTCGTTAATTTCGATGCGGTCTGTGTCCTGGGGCCGTCACACCGGCAAACAGTCGACCAAGGACGGTGATAGATCGTCCTCTGCGTCTCTATCTAGCGTCTCGACTTCACAATCGACATCACCGATGAAGAAAATGAAGACTAAGGTCAAGGGTTGGGTGCACGATCACCTGCACCGTCACCGCTCGCACGACCATCTGCACGTGACCAGTAAGTCACGTTCATCTTCAACGTCGAGCGATTACTTCCACTCATCCCAAGCCTCCGACTCTACCACATTCTTTCCTCCCGCCTCCACTTCCTCTGCCTTTACTGAGGTCTTTGGCAATCCGAATATTGAACAATTTAAGGCTGATAGCGAGGGCAAACAAGAACAGATAATCATTCTTGAAGAAGTTGGACCAGAGCTAAGAACCCCATTGGTGCCAGCAGTAGTTGAACCGTCATTTACAGCCGAAATGGCTGATTCCGAAGAACTACTTCCCGCATCCTCGGCCATTGCATCTACTGTCCTTCCGCCTGCTATCAAGACGCCTACACCTGTTTTATGCGAGGATCCTGCTTTCCCTATGCCTGTTACCGTAAATGCCGAGCCTGGAGATGTACAGCCTGGGGTCATAGGGTCGCATTTTGAAGATACATCTGTTCATGTAGAGCAAGAGGTGCCAGACTCATCCCTCATAGGCGAAGAAAGCAATGTGGCGTCTACTGAGAATAAAGGGGAGACTTTTGTCGTCCCTACTCTCGTGCTACCTGATGCGCCGGATGCTCATGATTCGTCATCGACAAATGTTTCTACTGCTGATATGCCTACTACCTCTCCTGCGATTTCTGAGCCACTCATCTCGTCGCCTCTGCACGTAGACAAATCGCCTCATGAGGAACCTGCTCTGCAGGCTAGGGAAGGAAATGAGGAAGTCCAGGACCTTTACTTACCTGGCCTTACCACTCGTACCCTGTTGCCGCCTGTCCCAAATGTGCGCAGCTTCTTCACTTCGTTGAGCTTACTTTGTTGGTGGTTGCAGAATTCTTTTTTAACGTATAGCATGTACGATAGACGGACCCGTTGAGCACATTGCTCGCGAAATATATTTATCCTTCCGAAAAGAGACCTGTGCGAGATGTGACTGGAGACTGGCAGAGGGCTGACATTCATACGCTTGTTGTAAGTTGTCTGAGTTTCTGGTACGTGGATGACTCGAGGGAAGGGAGATTGACAAGTTACGGTAGATGACGAATAGTTGGAGGGCGTTGAGCAAAATGGCTAAAGACAGAATCATTGCTTCAAATCCCAGTGATGTTGAGAACATACTGGAAGTGCGTAGCATCACAGCTTGTGCATCAGCTTGGGAGCTCAAATACCTCACGATAGCTCTGGTATCTCCGCCTTGCAAGTCTTGCTCGTCTCAGACTCTCCAATCAAACAGCTGCAGAATGCACAAATCTTTTTGCAGTACTCAATGCTATCGAGCCAATGGCACATAGGATCCACGTCTTTGAAAGAATCCTACCATTCGAATTAGAAATCATGTACGCTCGGGTCAAGTATTGGTCAGGCGATCATATGGGATACCTCGATGCTCTCAGCGCGCTCCTGAGAAAGTGTAAACGAAAGACGAAGGAGGCCTCCGCGATCACACAAGTCGAGAGCGAAGTTCAGGAGATGAAAGATATGTGGAAGGAAAGAGGTGCAAGGGTTAGCTTGATTCTGGCTTCACAATTAGTCGAGATGAAGGTTAGTCTTGCTCATCGGAAGTTGTGACTTTTCTTTTTCAACCACTCTGAAACAAAAAACTCTTGTTTTTTTTTTCACAGGATTTCGTAGCAGCGACTAAAATACTCGAACCACTCTGCACCCAACTTTCATCCACTACACAAGGCAAGATCATATCAAATCCACATCTTCGTTCTGCCATGGCAAGAATCCATATTCAAAGCGGAAATCTCCAACTTGCGGCATATCATTTCGGAATAGTGGCTCAAGACCCTGATGCAGATGAACCTCTTAAAATGTTGAACGATGCCATTTTGAGCGCTGCAAGAGGTGAATGGGAAAGAAGTGTGCAAATCTTGAAAGATATGATGGAAGAAGATGCGGGTCACTTGGTCGTGAGTCGTTCATCTATCTATTTGAATCATTGACACTGTGTGTGGAGGGCACACAGTTGATGTCCTAATGACACTCCATTACAGGCTATGAATAATTTGAGTATGGCCTTGTTCAACCAAGGAAAACTTAAGGAGGTTCGTTCAAGTCATGCGTTACCATCTGTTCAGCCCGGCTCAATACCCCTGCAGGCAATCAATGTCCTTGAGCGAGCTCTAAATTCATCGCCGTCCACCATGGTTGTAGCAGAGCCATTTTTATTCAACCTTTGTAAGTACCCGCACCAGTAGCCTACAGTTACTAAATGACACACTGCATAGCAACGCTGTATGAACTGCGCTCAGCTGCTGGTCTAGAAAAAAAGAAAGACCTTCTCATCCAGGTCGCCAGGTGGAGTGGAGATGGTTTGAGGGTGGATTGCCTCAAAATGCCCACCATTTGAGGCTCAAATTCAGAGTACATGGAAAACTAGTTTTTTTTTTTGTCATTCTTTAGATCATGACAAGGCAATTGACAATCACTATTCATATGCACAAATAATTCGTTCAATTTATGATCACATCTTCATCTTCATACTCAATATCACTCATTCTGTCTTCATTCTTTGCTAACATATCTACCTCTTCTTCATCATCACTCATCTCGTCAAGCGCTTTTTGTTTGAATGCTTGGAGCAGTCTATAGGCCTCCTTGTCTGAGTGCTCCAGCATCTTAGATCGGCTCTGTTTGAATTTATCTGGGTCAACACTACAATGATATCCACCATTCAATCCATCAAGCGCCCATAAGTGACCCCACTTCAGTATACCTCCATCTTCCAAAGGTGTCTGCGATGCGCGATCTATCTCAGCGATGAGGAGGGGATGCATGAGAAGACCCGGATAATATCTTCCGGAGAGTAACGAAAGGGAGATAACAGCTTCATAACCGGGAGTAAGTATTGGTCGAAAGTGATATCCCAGTGGAGGCTCAGGTGGCAGATAATTAGAGAATGGAGTAACTGTCTTTTTGGATGAAATTGATGACATAGAAGCCTCAGTGACAGGCTGAGACGGATATGATAACCTTGGTGTTGATGCTGAGATTGACTGTGAAACGGATGATAGTGCTCGAGCAGGAAGAGGTTTAATTGGTCGCGACGTTGAACTGATTGACTTTGCATGTACTTTGTGTTGCTTGACATCAATATCATCATTTTCATCCCAGTCATCATCAACTAGCTCAAATAAAGGGCCACTCGCCCGACATTCTTTCTTCTTGTTATCCTCGATCATAACTTCTACCACAAACAGTGCATCAATGCGCATGAAAACACCCCTACATCCAGCCCCAATCTCCGAGACGTCACGGCCAGTGGACTTATAATCTTCAATAGCCTGTTTACCAGGACCGGCAGGAGGTGAGATGTCTTCCGAACCATATGGTGCGAGACACCGTCTGGGAACTTTAAGTCGCACGAAGTCGTTGACCCATATCCTTTCGGGGCCCCACCATAATCCTTGAAAACGAATCTGTGACCGAGTGAGTTGTGTAGGCCTTGGACTTTTGCCAAGCAGAATATCTGCAAATCTATCTAGTGTCGACTGAGGAATGTCAGGCTGAGTGCCTGAAATGTTACGATGAAGACGTGATGAATTAGAATGCGCAGAGGCGACAGTGGTATTCATGCGGCCAGCAGCGTTGAGAACAGCAATTAGGGAATCATCGGGTTGATTTTGCGATGGAGAAGGCGCAGTCGAAGAGGCAGGAACGCTGTACGTGAACTCCCACTCATCCGTGACTGAAAAAAATTGTGAGACATTGGAGGCTATTTGTAAAGCCACGGCGTAAGGCCCAGCGACATCTTCGAAAGGAGGAGGCTGAGTATTTGGGCATGGGTTGAAACTGGAGACTGAGTCCCGATCGAAATCCAGGTGCTCAGGGTCAACGACTTGCATTGCTCCAATAAGTTCCTCTGGAGGGATATATGCTTGGTATGGTATAACTTGGTCGTCGCAGACACGAATCGACTTAGTGACAGCGAAAAGTTCGACAGTGTAAATTGTTGACTGTTCTACTGTAAAAGGGAGACGTTCATCTTGATCGTCTACAATACCATGTTCTTTATGAGAACCAGAGCCAGTCAAAGAAGGTCCCCGTGTCGAGTTTGGACGATTCAAGTCAACTGATGAGACGTCTCTCGGAACGGGAACAGCTTTGAGCTTGCATTCTTGCACAAGGCCAGGCCAAAATTCAATTTGAATACTGTCATCTAAAGGACTCTGTATCGGTGTTGAAAGCTGACACCATACGATCTCGCCATCTCTATACCAACGCTTCAGTTTCATACTATTACGTGAAAAGACGGCTCGCAGATCAGAATTTCGCTCGGCTAAGGTAGGAGTATTTTGAATATGGGGGGAAGGCTTCAACGCAGGCTGGAGAATCTTCTGCACCGAAGCATAAGGACGACCAGCCTTCCTTTCCCGGGGTAGGGGGGAGGCAGAAGATGGTGAGCCTAGAATGTCACCCATACTGGCTGTGATACCCTTTTGCGGTTGTTTGGTGCAATACTTGCATTCACAATTTGCATAGTTCATGGTAGCATCGCTAAAAAGCCAGATGGCATGGGGTATAAATTCGTTGATAGAGCGAAACCGACCAGACCGGTAGCCTAGACAGGAAAGGTCAAATGTCGACAGGGAGAGCCACGCACTACCCACCATATAGGTACAGATCATGTCGTGGATTTGCCGCAGGTCCTTTGTGATGATCATACATTTGATAGCCCGCTGGCCAGCTCCGTAGGACGTAATTATTGCCTGCAAGAATGAAGTCAGGACAATCCGAGGGTAGAATGTAGGGCATACAGTCTCCTTGCATTTCAAGCTTAGTCGCGACTGCTTTCCCTATGGCAGTTCGCCATTTCTTGGCGTGCCCGCTTCCTTCGACATCGAGTGGTTCATGGAAATTTACCTGACCTTCTGCGTCGACACTGTAAATTGTGTTGGTAGGCCGAACTGATGAATCTCCATCAGAACGAGGAAAGTCAAGAAATATAGTAGAGGATTTAAAGGCGATGTTGGGCTGAGAGGCCCGTCTGGACATGGCAGATCCAACAAGGGAGTCGTGACACTGTGACCGGTTGTTTCTTCTACTCGGACAAATTGAATATCCTTGTGCAACGCGAGTTTCTCCTCCTGCCATGCATTATCTACGTTTTGCATCTGTTTCCTACATGCATTTCGTTAAACTACTCGGCTAGATCGACTGGACTTTGGCAGAATGTCGCCATAAAGGTCTCTATTATGGACGACGCTTTGATAAGAGCAAACATCCTTCTGTATTTTGTGCGCAGGAATTTGAATGGCACTTGTATCTACTTGTGAAGCCAGACTAGATGGTCACAACAAATGATCCCGAGCGTGTACAGGAGGGATGCGCTTTGTGTGGACATAATACAAAATCCTCCGCATGGTTGCAATGATGGGCTTGACGGCCGTGGAAATGCAAATACTGCGCCCTGGCAATACTATTCTGGCTGTACAAGAAACCTGTCCCTTGGAGTGACCATTGCAGGCTGAGATGTATCTTCATCATTTGATTACTGTCAAGCGGTAACTTTGCTTGTAAATCGTTCAAGTGAGCCTAAGATGAGAAAGAGAGAACAATATTGGCTAGTGTGCATTCGACTTAGTACAGATCTTATTGCCCTTGATACTGGGTAACGGAGACATGAAAACTCGACGAGGCAAATCCTGTCGTCCACTTTGAGGGTGTTGGGCAGCCACACTGGATTCATCTGATACAAAGGGATTGCATTTTCTCGCCAATTTTCTGGCGGAAAAATGCCTCTTACTTGTAGATAAATAAGTACGATCACCAATGTTCCCACGTTGCAGTGAGAGCTACGAGCCGACAAAACAAAACAATTGCTGAATAATCTATGTGCTTACCCAATCGTGTATGTTTTTCTCCGTGTGAATCGTAAAATGACGTCAACCAAGTCCGAACAAAATACAGGGTTAATCGGCCCTCTACATACCACCATATACTCAATACCTCGGGCTGCATACCCTCAACCAGCTTTTATTATATATTTTGGCGACACGAGTGTTAGAGACTGACGATGGCTACCGTCATATCCTCACCTCCCAAGGACACGGAGAAGAAACGAGTGGAGAAATTCAACAAGACAGAGGGAACATTGTATGTTTCCAAGCCTTACCGGACAAAGGACTCTCGAAAGCTGCGGGCTCTTATCACATTCACCCCGCGCAAGTCTGTTTTCGATATCAGCAATGAGGTATCCGGGGTCAACGAGTTTAGAGTAAGCAATCTAGTCCATTTGAGCACACCTTTTATCCAGTTATCGGTAGGGATTCTACTCCCTTTTCTGGGTTTCGCTATTCATATGGACCATTCGAACATATATCACTAGTATAGAGGCCAAGGGGGTGCCTCTGAATCTCGATTTTGCAACAATGTTCTCTCAGGATGCTGTAACCCTTGCGATCAGCGACTTTTTCCTCGTCCTGAGCACAGGACTTTGTGTTCCTTTTGCAAAAGCACTCAGTAGAGGGTGGATAAATTATTATTGGTCTGGTCTGGTGTTACAGCATGTCCTGCAGACAACGATTCTTTTCACAACTATTACCTGGACGTTCAATAGGTCCGCCACTTTCTCTTTGATCAATGCTGATCTTTCACCTCGTATTAGGAAATGGCCTTGGGTTCAGTCAGGGTTTCTTACGTTGCACTCCTTGGTGAGCTGTTATGAATTCATGATCGCAACACTGTTGACCAAGGATTTAAGGTGATGGTCATGAAAATGCACTCATACTTGACCTTCAATGGCCACCTTCAATATGTATCTCGACAGTCCAAGCACCTTTTCACGGAACTCCAAAAGGCTACCCTCAAGTTTGGAGGATGGGACCAAGCTATCAGAAAAGCCAAAGATTCCTCGTCAACCGAGTCCTCTCGAGACGCAAGCATTGGAAATACCCGATCTGGGACACCTCAAGCACCAGAGGGTTCTTCCTCGTCATATATCGACCCAGCGTCTGCTAGTGTCCTCAGGAAGCGTCTCGCTGCTATGGCTTCAGAGCAGGATGACCAACAATCCATCGAGGTTGTCGAAAGGATAACCGCAAGCAAAGCGACTTACTCCGCGAAAATTTCCTCCAGCATTACGGAAGTGAAGAAGAGTACCAGACCCTCGCAGCACCCCTTAACTTTCCATCCCGATCCTTCGTTGTCTGCAATAGCTAAGGAGTACTCAGACTTGCAGATGGAGATGATCAGTTCGGGACCTGAACAGGTCGTCTGGCCCAGCAACATCACCTGGAAAAATTTTGCTATATATCAGCTTATCCCAACTCTGGTTTACGAATTAGAATATCCCAGAACCCAGCAGTGCGTTATCTTCCATGGTATCGAACACTACCTGATCAGAACACCAGGATACGACCCCTCTACATTTTTGAGAAGACGGTACACAGAACTTGTTTATCATTTGCTCTTCTCATCTCACCTCGTATCCTTTCAAAAGGTGGCAACATTTGGCACTTTTGCTTTGCTATATACGGTCACCGAAGCATTTATTTTACCACTTACTCCGACTTCGGAACAGTCGTTTCTCAGATCATTGCTTGATCTAGCCCTTCCATTCATGGTGGCTTATATTCTCCTGTTCTATATCATTTTTGGTGTGTCTCCATGTTCCTCTTTAAGGTAATAAACCTGACCATGCTATATAAGAGTGCATCTGCAACGGATTTGCAGAACTTTCATAGTGAGTATAAAGTTCTCTCATCCATTGTCTCTGTCTGACGATTTACGCAGTTTTGCTGATCGACAGTTCTATGAGGACTGGGTGCGTAGTGTTTGATCAGATGAAATTATTTGAGCTTACAAACTCTTCAGTGTGTTGAGATCCCGAACTCTGGGACAGTACATTGGCTAATTCATGCACAGGTGGAACTCAACGTCTTGGGACGAGTTCTCTAGGAAGTGGAATAAGCCTGTTCACGGCTTCCTCCTGCGCCATGTATATGCGCCCTTGATTTATAGCTGTGGATTTTCGAGAACGACTGCCATGCTAATCACTTTCTTCTTGAGCGCATCCGCTCATGAGCTTGTCATGGTCGTTGTTACACAAAAGATTAGGTAAGTTGACCCGATTTTTTCCTGGTATTGTCTAGTGATTCAAGTCCATTCTTGAGACTATACCTCTTCACCATGCAGGTATGTACCGGCATATCAAGCACCTACGAATCACTTGTTGATGTTTGGTTAGCTTGCCCAAATTCCCCTGATTTTACTAAGCCGCCATCCCGTCATCAAACGCAATAAGTTGATGGGTAATGTTGTGTTCTGGTTGGGTCTTTATGCCGGGTTCCCCTTTCTTTGTGTCGCCTACGTAGCGCACTAATTTTGTCACCGTGTAATTCGTCTATCTTTATTGATTTATACCAAAAGTAACATGAATATCTGGAATCATCCTTTTGATTAGTGTTTTGAACTGGAAACCAACCATGTAGGTCTCAGTCGTGGTGATTGGAGAGAGAAATCTTCAGCGATGCAAGATCGTTGAAAAATATGACATTACTGTCAATTACTGAAGAGTGCATGAGTTCACAAAGAAATCACTGTTTAATTGATACAACAGCTGATGATTTGAACCCTGCATTCCACAACTTTTTCATTGCAACTGCAAGTCGACACAGCTGAGTTGATCACTGAATTCTGCTCGTGATGAGGATTTGAGCTGGTACAAAGTTCACGTTCAAACAAAAGACTCAGTAGCGTGGCACACAATCAACAGTCATTCCTTGCATTGCGAACAACGTGAGATCGACTCTCCAAAAGTTCCTTGACAATTATCCATACACGAAAGACATTTGACCTGAGATGGTGGAAGAACAAGCGTTGATCTGTTTCTATCTCTGTATCTTTGTGAGTGAGTTCTATTCTGGACTTGAGCGGCGACAGAGGAAGGAACAGGAAGTCTTGGTGTCAACTTTGAAAATAAGCTGATCCTAAAAGTGTCAAGAGAGCATATAGCCAAATGGATGCCGACATAGCAACGACAAGGTCAAGGAGAGAGAGAGTTGTAGGGGCCAGATGGGCGGGGTATCCCATACGGAGCAACTCTAGAAATAACGGATCAATTCATCGACTATCTCCGGTGATTTTATTCTGAGTCCGTCATCAATTAGTGATCCATTGACATTAAAAATGGAAATAACAGCCAAGCCCAAAAACAGCGTTCACCCACCACTGGAGACTTGTCATAGATGTTCAATTCGGTTCTACTTCAAAATCACAATACTACATGGGAAGGGTATACTACCTTCACTGCTATTGCCTATTCTTCTATCCACCGCCTCATCTGCCCAACGAAAAAAAAATCCACCCAAAAAATGTCGCCTTGTCGCAAAGAAGACCACTCAATGCAACCGTAATCCACGAATCAGATTGTGTGTGTGCGTGTGTGTGATAGAGAGAAAGAATGCCACCTGCGCTCAAAAAAAAAACAAAAGAAAAAAAGGAAACTTATTGCTGCAGAAAACTGAACTGAAAGCGACACTGAAAAAAGACAGGCAACCAAACTCAAGGGGGAAAACAAAAGACCAAATGAAATGACGAGAGGAATGAGGACCCTAGCAGCACACAATTGAAACTATTTATTTGCAGGGGGGGTAACGCTTGTAAATGGATAGGGTAAGCGTTCACATGGATCAAAAACATTTAAAAAGACAGGGCAAAAGAAAAAAGAAAAAGAAGAGCAGAAAAAAAAAGAAAAAAAAGAAAAAGTCAACTGTTTGTACCTTGTCTTGTCCTTTGATTGAAAGATCATCTCACAGAAGTCAAACTCTGTCTAACCACATCAAGAACAGCGCCATGATGCGAAGCGAGAAAGAATGATCAGGATGAAGGTAACTTAACGGTGGGTAAAAAAAAAAAGGTGGGCTTCTGGAGGGAAAAAAATCATTCCTTGATGAGCTGAATCTGAATGATAGGTGTCGCAAATTAATAAGAACAGTACCCGAACTATCATGCAGCACTGTATAAGAACAAATTGTTCGTAGCAGCGATCTAGCAGAAAAAGAAAAAGAAAAAGCATCAGCTTGTACACTTGCCAGAATCAAAACACGGAAAGAGCTAATCACAGCAATTGTATTTTCCCTTGGATGCCAACTCGCGTGTAGTATTTTCTTGTTAAAGTCAAGTGCATCTAGCTGCATCGCATCCCTGAAAGCGCCCTTTGGTCCATTCCTCATGATCTTATTCCCAGGCAGTGGCCCCCCAATCTTCTTGGCCTTGAACGCCGACTTGTCGGCTTGCAGAACGACGTCATTGAGCGTATCGGTATCGTATATTCGGAAGAAATTGTGATAAGAACCTGTAAGCACGTGCCTGTCAAAGAAAGAAAAAGACTGATCAGTCCATGACTTCCCATTCCATGTGATCCCTTTGATTAATCAATAACGACGAAAACGGACTTCTCCGCTACGAGTCCATCTGGCGCAGCTCCTGATTAAAGGAGGTTCGCGCAAAATGGGATACATAGAACAAATAGAATATGAGCCACAATCACGTACCTGTCGTCTCCACCCCATACACACTCGAATTTGTCAAAGATACAATCATTCTCGTAAAGATCACAAAGTTTTCCCCGCAGGTGGTCATGAATGGGAATTGTCTTGATTGGTTTTGATTCCATGTTAACATCCCAAATCTTCAATGAAAGATAGTCACGGGATAAGATATATCGTCCATCGTAGCTGAACTTCACATCGGAGATGGAAGAAATGATTTCTGAGAAGAATGACCGTGTCGTTGGATCTTCTTCCTCTTCAAAACCTATTGATGAACATCAACCTCTCAGAACTCGATTGCGGGAAGAGTGCAAGCTGAGCGTACATTTTGCGTACTTATCGCACAGTGCGGAATCACGCATATCAGCAAGCTTGATACTGCTCTTTGAGCTGGAGTACATGAAGAGATTGCAGTGAAAGGGGTGAAACTCCGTGGCTGTGATGACTTCTGTCAGTTCTTCCATGTTCACGGGCTTGATGTCAACAATATCTGTGAATCATTGTCGAAGGAAGGTTTGTTTACCTATACCATAAAAGAAGATGCATGCTCACTGAAACTTTGGTCACTGATATTGAGATTCCACAGATTGATTCGCAGATCGTCGGCGGAAATGTATGTCTCCTGATCTGAGTTGACAGAGATGGAGTGTATATGATAAGCATGTGCATTTGCGTAGACTTTGCGGGGTACAGCAGCAATGATATTTTCTTGATGGGCCATCCGAGGAAGTCGTAGATGTGACAGGCTCAATGGAGGAGGTAGAGGACGGACACCATCATGATGATTTGATTCAGAAACAACACGAAGCGACTTTTCAAAGACTTTCCAGAGTTTGATTGTTTTATCTGCAGGGTGTTGTTGTTGTGTAATTATGAAAAGGCCGTGGAAGGTCAGATAACGCACCATTAGTCGAGAGCAGGAAGTGTGCTTGATTCTGTCGTTTACACCATTTAATCTTGTTGATTTTCTCCTCGATTTCCAGGGACTTGAGATAATCGAATTCTGGTTCATGAGATTGAAATTCGGTGTAGAATTTGTACTCGCAACCCTTTTTCTGTGCAGGTACAGAACATGCGGAAAGGAGCGAAACAGGCGAAATTAAGCACATCAGCAGAGCTTGACGGACTCATCGCCTTGGGGGACTGAGGTACGGACCATTTCGTTCCGTTCGAAAAGGACGACGCGACCACCCTTGTCCCCTGTCGCAAGATAATTGCCTGTTGAGTCAAACTCGACAGCGGAGATGATATCGGCTGCGAGCAGAACGGAGGATCAGATATGTTGATAGGTGAACGATGGGCGCGACATCAGAGAGAACTACACACCCTCAGTGATGTCTTCCACTTCGCCCTTGTCTCCAAAGCACTGGGCAAAGCGCCATCCACCTGAACCTGAAGGATCTTCCATGATGTACTTGGGTGGTGGCGGCTTGAGCGTCGTGGTGGGCAGTTTGGCGGAAGTAGGCAGGTAAGATATTTTGGAAAGTAAGCGAGTATGCTGATGAAGGCAGTGAGCAGCGAGTAATGACGAACGCGGAGGACGACGACGGCGAGGCAGAGTTACGACCCTCGCCTTGCTGACGTAATAAATCTATTTGCCTGTATTTGGCAAGACGGGCCAGGTGTAGAATCCGACATTTCCCTTCCAACAACCACCATGCCCATTGCTCCCATCGTCGGAAAGCTCAGAAAGCGCTTTTTTATCGACATGACTTGCGCCCTTGGCCTAGGTATCTCGGCAGGCTATGCTTACTGGTCAGTTTGCCTGCTTTTTGTGGTCTTTTCATCACTGAATCCATCTCCAGGTACGGTGTCCACCTCAAGGCTCGTGAGTCTGCAATGTGGCCATTATGTGCAACTTGGCACTCACATGAGTGTGCTTCTAGTTGAGCGACAGGAGAACTTTTACCTCAAGCTCGAGAGAGAAAAAGTCCAGGCTGCTGGGGCATCGTAGGCCGGTCATGAGGAGACAGGGAGGCTGCAGACATGTACACCATTCGCATCGCATACCAGCCCCATTCAATCTATCCTCCTGAACCAACACAAATCCGATTCACGCGTAAATTACCACAAAAAAGCGCATATCAATATAAATTAGGGGGAAACATAAACCAAGATCCTTAAAGAACATGAAGTCGTTTCAGCTCTTCACAGCTCTCAATGGGCTCCTCTTCTATTTTCTTCACCTTTTCCCAATCTGTTCCAATTCCAAATAATCCAATTTCATTTTCTTTCAGCCTGTTCTTCCGGTCGACCCCTCGTTGGCACTGAGTATACTTGTCCTGTACGTAGACTTTGTCCACACTATCTTCAAACTTTTGTAGTGCAGGTCCTCTGGTCTTCGAAGGCGACGACGACGACGCCTTGGCACTCTCTCGTGCCAATTCGGTGCCGATGACAGGGTGTTTCTGGAATTCAGCCTGATTGACAAAGTAGCGAATGCCAAGTCCCCCAGTCTCCCGTTGGGTGCCGTAGCGCGTTGAGCTTTGGAATGCGAACCGCGGATCAGGAACTGGTGGTGTTGAAAAAAGATTGGGAAGTGCAGATAGTAATGAGAATCCGAATAGAATGATGAGTGGTAATAATTGCATGACTAGTGATCGCGGTGTAGCCTGTTCTGCAGCTGCTGTTCCACGACCGGCCCTTCTTGCTTGGAAGCCTCCGGGCCCAAAGCTCGCAGTAAAGACACCTAGCATCATAATAAATCTCTCAGTTACGGGATTAAGTGAAAGCCACTGACTTGGACCTCCGGGACCAAATGAAAATGAAGTTCCTGTCCCGCCGAACCCTCCTCCAAGACCACCGCCCCCAAAAAACATATTGAATAGTTCTTCTGGGTTGATTTCACCGTCAAACCCTGCTCGGCCATCGCCTTGGTTGAAGAACGACGACATTCCACCACCACCACCGCCAAACCGATCTTCCGGATCTCCACCACTGCGATCATACGCAGCACGTTTCTGGGGATCTGTAGAACGAGGAATTAGTGAGGGTTGAAAACAAACCTCTATTCAGATTAATTACCCGACAACACCTGGAATGCCTTGGACACCACTGCGGAGCAAATCGAAGAGAAAGTGATTAGCGAATTTATTCTTGAGAAAAGCTGCAAAAGCTACAGACACACTTTTGAAAGCTTCATCTGCTCCCGGTGCCCCGTTCTTGTCAGGATGTAATGCAAGTGCTAACTGGAAATCCACTATGATAATCCTGCAACAAAGTTTCTGGTATCGGGCCATACCTTGCGATACGCCTTCTTGACGTCTGCCTCCTCACATTCCTTCTTCAGCTCCAAAATCTCATAGTATTCGGTCACCTTACAAGCCCGCACTCTCTTCACGATTGTATGTTGCTCCTGGGTATAGTCTCTCTTTTTTGCACTTCCATTCGTTGATGTAGGAGTTGACGTTGACGGTGGGTTTTGGTGCCGATGCTTCATACCCGTCGCTGAAGGATGCTCCTCCGCTCCAGACGTACTCGACGAGCCATCGGGTGTTGAAGAGGTGGTGGAATTATTGATTCTCACCAACAATTTCTCTGCCTGAGGCGTACTAAATAACGAGATCGACTTTGTACAGAATTTGCGGGCAGCCACTAGATTCTCCGCATTGAAGTGCCTTTCTGCAATCAAGAAACACCGCAGAGCTTCGTCCTTGTTGCCCTCCATTGTGTAACGAGAAGAGAGTTGTGGTTGGAACAGAGAACTGAAGGAGAGAGGTAAGTAGTGAGAAAAGCCAAGATGGCAGTGAGCAGCATCAGCAGACAGTCCTGCCTGGGTTAGGGTTATCTACTATTTGTGAAATCACTCCTTTTCTTATGCAGGATATGTCCTCTAGCTCTGGCTCGCCCTCGCAGGAGTATGAGTCTTCTGAACTTGCAAACTTTAGGGCAGAGTGGAGGGCAGAGCTTGAAAGTCGCAAGCGTGCTCGCCAGGCCTCCGCATCTGCCACCAATATAGTCGAACATGCTCCAAGTTCATTTCTCTATTCAACCACAAGACCTCTCCAACAGACTAGGAAACCTACTCTTGTCGCTCAATCTCACCCAGTGATCACACCGGATGGGGAAATTATCGACGAGAAACAAGGAAAGGCACTCACCAGCGCCCTCAGTGTCTATAAGCAAGCAATTCAATACGAGCAGGCTGGAGATCTGGATCAAGCTTTGACTTTGTACAGGCAGGCTTTCCGTATGGTGAGTCAATTTCTGTTCGATCTCGAGTTCCTGGATGCAAGGGAGTATCTCAGTAGAAATATATGTCAATTAGGACTCACATGTCGATCGTGCATTTCATCGTGAAGAGATGCTGCTCAATATTGCGATGCAACAATCTGCGAAGAAGAAGCCACCATCATCGTCGTCTACCGTCATCGCCACCGACCCAACCCAGGATGACATGACTGCGTCTATCCGGGCACCCTCCATAAGACCTCGAAACCTGCTAAAAGGTCGGACAGTCACGTCAGGCATCCTTGATACCGTCGTTGCGACATTCCTCGAGCAAGAGCCGACATTAAGCTTTGTCCCTGAAGACGAAACCCAACCCCTCGCAATAAAGTTGCTTCCAGAAGAAATCCTACTTGAAATTCTTCACATGTTGGACTCGTCATCAATCGAAACCTTTGCTCTCGTCTGTCGAAAAGCTAGAGTCCTCACCCTCGAATCTTCCGTCTGGCGGTAAGCCTAGTTTCTTTTTCTGTCACCCTTGACCACCCCGAACGCCAAAAAAATAGCGGGTGCTTTCGAGTGCCATTCTTTGGATTGCAGGTCACTGATCTATGGGCAGGAACTTGGTATTATCCACCTACAGAGAACCTCAAATACCGGACCTAGAAACATTGAGTGAAATTGTAACTCGGCATATCTTTGATTACAGACGAGTCTTTATTGAACAACCTCGAGTACGAACGGACGGCGTCTACATTGCAATCTGCCACTACATGTCAGTCACTCATACCTCAGTCTATTCCTTCCTTGACACTATATCTCGTCAGCCGACCGGGCTTGAGCGAGAACCAATGGGTCAATGTGTGTAAATTCTTGTTACTGTTGTCGATCATGGCAAACCTAAACTACACGTCTGGCAGATCACCCACTTGATTACATATCACCGATATCTGTGAGTTCAAAAGGGCTTGAGAGACGCTCAAAGTAATCGTTTATCATTCCGCTATCCAGTCGCTTCTATCCTAACGGTCAAGTCTTGTCACTTCTAGCAAACGAAGAACATCCTCCACAAACGATAATCAACGTGCTCAAGCCGTCCCTTAGGATGAAAGTAGGTTCTTTCCCCCCTTTCTTCCTTTCCTTCTTGATCCTGATTCAATAGGGACTATATATCGGCACATGGTCACTCGCAGGTACTGAAGTGGTCCTCTCGAATCTCCTTGATGCAAGTGGACGCTACCCAATTGTCAGCTCGATTGAAGAACCTCCACCCGTTCCTCGTCCATCAGATCAACACCATTCCAGCGACATGCGATCTTCCCGCTATGTTTTCGTCATGTCCCTTGAACTCAAGTCAAGGCCTCTTGGAAGGTGGAATAGGCTTGATATTCACTCATATGACACTCTCAATCTTGAGACAGGGGACCTTACTCCTGTGGCACTTAAGCATGAGAGACCGTTCTGGTTCTCCAAAGTGCGATCCTATGTGTAGCTGTGCCTGTTATCTAAATGGCTGTACATAGAACCCTCCCTTTTCCCCTCCATAAATAGTTACACGACAGAACATGAGAATGATCGAACGCATGTGTGAAAAAGAAAAACGACGACTTGATATCTATCAAACCCATGGCTTCCTTTGTGTTCATCACTTTCACTTGACTGTTGACTGATTTCACCCATGTCCTCTCTCACTCCGCGACGTTTTCTTAAATGATGCACGTAAGCTTCTTTGTGAGTTTTTGATCAAAGATATCTTCAGAGGATCTTCTCTTCAATCAATGGTCGTGTCAACACTTGATCTATGGTGTGAAGAACGAGGAGCACTCGTAAAATAAGCCTCAACGCGTTCAGCTTATATTCTAGTACAGCACTGTAGTCAATTCCAATCTACACCTCTGTGGCAAGCCCTCCTCCACTGCTCTCATTTCCTTTATTTCACTCTCATTGCCTGTGTCTAGATCTGATACCTTGAAAGGTATCAGTCACCAGATGGGATTGATGAGTGTCATCGAAGGAGGCGAAATGCGGAGGCGTGTATATTCTTATACATTGAGCCAATGAAAGTCGTGTATCAATGATTCTGCCGATGAGATTACCAATGCTGCAGATGTATGGAAGGTATATAATTTGAGCTGTCAAATGAGAAGAGAGAGGCTTTCAAGTAGGGACGAGAAAGAAGTACGAAGCAAGAGGAAGTACCAGCAGCCCCGAACACTGGGTCCCTGTCACAACAAACTTGACTTGGCTGTGAACAAAAATTCAATCATACGATGGGTGATAGACCAATATGTTGCTCCAGTGTCACTGGTCGGCCATCATTCCTGCTTGGTGTCGATGATTCTCCGGACGTCGATCAGAATAGGATCATAATAGCGCAAAACATAGGGCAGTAATGCAAGTGCCACTCCACAAGCCCCGAGCATCACAAGAACAACGGGGAGCACAGATTGAGGAAGAACCCCGAAGAGTAAGGGTTCCAAGACCAACGTAAGGGGAATGGATTCACGACGAAGCCACGTCATATCTTCACCAGTCGAGGAAGGCGTAGGAACGCCTGTACTGACAGCGTACACATGAGCGTACTTGTTGCGTGTCGAGCGAAATGGTTGATGGTGCCATTCTTGAGGCGCCACTTGCAAAGGATCATAAATTTTCAAGTGTATATCACAAGGATGCTGGAAATGTGATTTATTCATTGAGCTTTTTCGATGACCTTACCCCACAAGGTAAAAGAAGAAAAACAAGTCTCACACACTCACATAAGCTGGCCAGGATGCCCGCAATGTAAACTTGCTGTATGAACTCCATGCGAGATCGTCCAGGTCAAGTAATACCCATACGCCCACTTCGGCCGTCACTTCCGCCACGTCGAGAGCAGACTCCAAATTCAGCTTTTTCTCTGCGTCGGAAGGTGTCATTTCCATCCTTTAGGGGAGGGAGGGGAAGGAAGCATTTACTTTTCGGATGAGGCCACAACAAGCAAAAGGAGACAAACCAGGTTGGAAATGTCATAGTTGGAGATTCAGCAGGCAAAGCAGCAAAATTGACTATTTCTGTGTTTCCTCCGACGCATGTTATCAAGTTGAATAGTATAGTGACCGAGACTAAGAACAAGGCGCGGAAACAAAAAGTCATGGGTGACGACAGCCCTGATTTGATTTCCCTCTATAACAAACAACATGGATCAAGTATGCCTACCCAAGAGCTCCGTCCTCTTCCCATGCTAATTTCTAATCGCTCTCTAGGACTCCTTCAGGACTCTTCTTTCAGGCTCTGGGTCCATACTTCAGAGCCCCGCTGGATCAGGTTCTAGAGGAAGCTCACTTGTCAATACGTCAACTAAGCCGTATGTAGCCTTTCCAATTCACCAAAAAAAAGAAAATCCCCACACCAAACTCATACCAAAAGAAAGCAGACAGATGCTCCCAAACCAGCTTTCAAACCACGCAAAGTCATCAAAGCCAACGAGGGAAAATACCGTGATCGTGCTGCCGAGCGACGTCAAGGCGGAGGAAACGACTACGCTCATGTGCGTTTCATCAACAAAAAATCTCAGGCATTTTTTCCCCTCCGCTGACTTTTGGGGGTTCCATAGGTAGAATCCATTTTGGAAGATTTCGAGCGACGGAACGCGAAAAATGAGAATAAGAAAGCTGTGCGCCTCAATTTCCACCAGCGCACTCTAAGCTCACATCATGAAACCAGATCGAAGAACAACGCCAATACTTGGGAGGCGACGGCGACCATTCCATCCTGGTCAAAGGTCTCGACATGGCTCTCCTTGAGCAAAACAAAGCACGGGCCACGCTTGACTCAACTGAGGATGATGAAACTCTTGAAAAAACTTACGTGGAAGCATCTACTGCTCCGAAAAAGCGTACAAGAGCGGATATCCTGAACGAGCTCAAGCAAAAGCGCTCTCAGACTCATGATCAACTAGACTCTGGGACCACAGCGCAGTCAAAAGACGATGCGAGGATTCTGATGGAAGAAGCCAAGAAACAAGGGAAATTCAAGCCTATTGGATTCAAACCCATTGACGGCTCTGAGAAGAAGAAAAAGAAGAAGAAAATTAAGTCAGGGGATGGGACAGCGGAAAATAGTGAAAGGGAAAAGAAGAAACGCAAAGTTGAAACCGATGCGTTGGTAGAGGCAGAAAGACGTTCTGCAGCAACAGAGATGCTGCCGCCAATCCCAACTACCTCTAAAGCAGCCACTGAGCCTGAACCTGAGCCCCAATCCTTGGGAGAAGATTTTGATATATTCGCGGGCGCAGGAGAATATGAGGGCATTGACTTTGGGAACGATGATGACGAAGGGGAAGGTGAAGCGGAAATGGAGCTACCTGCAGAGCGCGAAGATACCTCACTAGGGCCTGTATCTACTGCCAGGTCCAAAGGGTGGTTTGTCACAGAAGACGACGAAATTGAAACAACAGCTATCCCTTCAGGACCTGCCATTCAACTCCCTCCATCTCAGGACTCCTACTCCCACATTCATCCCGCATCTCCTGGACGCAAATCACAGGATGATCGAGATCATGGTCAAACTGGAGAGTCGACGGATAAAAGAGAACATCAGTCAATGCGACTCCAACCCCTTTCAAGCTCTGCTCTCCCTTCTATACGCGACTTTCTTGCAGTGGATCAGGCGGCGGAGGTAGAAGAAAAACGACGAAAAAGAAAGGAAAAGAAGAAGAGTGGAGGTGGAAGTGGTGCTGGTAGTAAAAGTGCGGAAGAGAAAGCTAACAGAGATTATCAGAGGTCAGTATCAAATTCCCCACTTTCTGTCAAATAATCTAAACTTCTACAGATTACAATCTTACACTAGCAAAAAAGAAGCTTCAGGTTCCCAGTAACATTTGTTACCTTATCGTATATGATAATCAACTTTTGAGAGAGTGATATCTGCCGTCACAGTAAGTGCTCTCAATCGAAAGTCGAAACCGTCAACCACGCCAGCAATAATGGTCTATATCCGTCCCCCAAGGCACTGAGTCAACTACAATCAAATCCAACTCCAGCTCAAACGTGCAGTAATGTAGAAGAAATTCACGACGATTGCGAAGGATGCCCCTCTAGAAATTTACTAATGATATTTGTCCGTAGTGCAGTGTCAGTGAAAAGAGCTTTGACGAGCCTTTCCAGCTCGTCAATTTCAAAGTCCACCAAGGCGCCTTCTTCAAACAGATAAGAAATATCTACCATTGAGGCTTCCTACATTCGTGTATTCAGTCGATGTTATCACAACAGAGTCAACAGAAAACATACCAAGAGTTCCGAGAGGTAATTAAACTTGAGCCATGAGGGTACGTAAGCAACCACGAATGACGGCTGCTCAGGATCCTCGCTGAAAAGACCCTCTAATGAGTTCAGGATCCGACAGAGCTCACTCAGTCGGTGAGAGTCAACTTCAGGAATATCCGAAAGCGTAAGGATGTCTTGTAATATTCGGAAGAGAGCAGCTTCAGTCACCAGGCCAATAGCAGTGTAATATTTGTCTTTTGTTAAAACACTCTACGAGAAGTGAGTTTTCGATCAGATTTGCGCGTATTAAGGCGCTTACTTTGATTTGTTGACTGAATCGTTTGATCTCTTGCACGGATTGACTAATAGCCATTTCACATTCATCATAACGATCTTGGTTGCTTGTGTAAGCGAAGCCTTTGCCACCCTCTACAAGGAGACCGTCAACCTTGTCACATCGAGCTTGCTACAATATGTCAACAGGGGAAAGAACCAAAAACTCAAGGGGACCCACCACAACCTGCTCATACCAACTCATACTCAGTATTGTCAGATTCCTGCCACACTCTTCTAATTTCTCCTTCAACCCATCAAATCCGCCACTCCTTCCCAAACTCTTCCCGATCCCTTCAACTTCGTGTGCCAGATAAAGACAGCTATTCGAGAAAAGCATGCCTTTTTGAGTTGACTGAGATAAGTCTTTATCAAACTTGACAGGGTACAAAGCAATATAGAGATCTACAAATGATACAGAAGTTTGGGAGAGAATAGCACCTGGTTGATTCGACGATGAAGAAGCGGTTTGAGGATAGAGAGGGAATAGACTCGAAGCTTGAAGTTGTTTACACTCTTCGATGAGGTTCTGAACTGCCTTGACAATACGTTTAGCTTTGTCAGAAACGGTAAAGCGCTCCTTGATAAAAATATCTCTTTTGGGTTCCATCTGATCTTTCGCCGAGACAGCAGACTTCCGCCGAATGTCTTCAGGGTGGTGCTGGGTACCATTAACGTTTTGAAGGTTTGACGATGGAGGTTGTAAGGCCATAGGTATGGACGGTGCTGATTCAGGAAGTCCGTTCACTGGCTTCTTTGCCTTGTTGACAAGCTTCTCTAGCTGGGATGCAGTTTTAGATGCGACATGATTTTCGATCACATCTTCTTGAACGGTAGACGCATCCCCCCATGGATCGTCGTCCCAGTTTGAATCGCCTCCCGTCGCTCCAGTGTCATCGTTCCAACCCCAAGCCTCATCTGAGTCAAATTCTTTTTTCACTTCACCCTCACTCGTCCGTGGTGCAGCTGTTTCATCAGGTTGAGGGCTCTCCGCAGGTATATCATCGTCCTCGTCAAATTCCCATCCGATATCACCATCCTCCGACGTAATATCCGTAGGTGTAAGTGTCGATTTCTCAAGACCGGCTAGAGGTTGCTCAGGCATCTCCTGATTGTCAAAGCCCCAGGCATCATCTTGATAGTCAATCTCCTCCCTCTGCAGAGACGGTGGCTCTTGGACTTGGGGTTTCTCGCCAGATGCAGGAGTGGATCTCTTAACTTCGTCATCAAAACCCAAAGCATTGACACTATTGTCAACCGCATTCTTGATTATATCGCTCTGTACAGAAACAACGTTGATTTCCGCAGACTCAGAATGTACCTCAATTTCAAACGTGAAGTGGCCCTTGGAGTCTTCCTGGCTCAGGATTATCGTTCTACAGTTGCCAAGCAATTCCAGTCGGCGCTGATTCTCATAATGAACCGCAAGGCCATCAACCCAGGTTCGGACAGGCAGCTCTGCAGTCGAGCTACCCTCGAGCCGTGTAACCAAGTCAGCCTCAAAGACCACAGAGCGTTTCGCCAATTGTATAAAAGGGGGAAGTAACCCGAAAGAGGAAGGCAGTGAAGGAATGAGAAGTACATTTAATAGGGCGGTCGTCATAGGCTTGAAGAGAGACTGAGGAAAACTCGAAGAAACTGAAGATGGAAGCAACGGGAATAAGCGGCTGAAGAGGAAAGAAAAAATTCGCGAGAGATTTTCAACTCGGGTACTTTTGTCTTCATTGTTGGGCAGTGCGGGTATCAAAGAAATTGAATGTTCGGTATCGTCAAATGAGTCTAGGGAAACCGAGAGCGGCTGTCTTAGGATATAGTCAATAAAATGGGTGATAATGTCGCGCTTCAAAATGGTCAGATGCTGGTTCAAAGAACTGAACGAGAGAGATGATAAGATGGAAGATAGTGATAGTATGGACTTCGAACTCCGGACTGGAGAAATGTTAGCAGCGGAGAAAAACGTCAGACGAAGGCGTACCATGAACCAATGATCGAATGACTAACTGGGAAGCAGAAATGACGATACCGCGAGTATAAGCATCGCTCAGTTGTTCTTGAACTAACGCTTGTGAACTTTGGTGTCTGCGCTATAAACAATTCCATATGATTCAATTGGTGGAGACGATGGTGTCACGAGAAACGCACTTGTAATTCTTCAAATAATTTTGACCGAGCTACAGGTTCCGGGGACAATTGCAGGAGTGTGTGCAACGTTTCCAATACTGTTACTGCCTCTGAAAGTTTTCCAGCTTTCACTAATTCATCAAGATTGGAAAATTCCGTTTTACATTGGAATACGTGTGACAAAGCTTGGTATCGGGTTTGGATATCAGCAGCTTCTTGAGCCAATTTGGAATGTTCAACCAACTTCTGAAGCAGGACTGGAATAAGACCAGACTGATTGACATGTTCAGTATCATCCATACCGGCATATGACCAGAATTATGCTTGCCTTGGAATTATTTACAGTGGCATCCAAGAAGTCAACATTGTCGGTCAAATTTTGGAGTCTGGTTTGTATGGACTTCGTGGTTTCCCATTGTCGCTGGAACTGGGGTAGGTCCGATTGGATACGTTCCAGTAAGCGGATCTAAGTACGATAGTAGACACGATATCAAATCTGCGCTATTGTAACCCTTTACAACAGAACAGCACCTTGGTCAACTGGATTGATTCGTCAAGTTCATTAAGCCAAGTGGAGGCCAGTGCAGAATTCAAGGTTCCGTATGTCGCCGCGTCAAGCTTGCTGAGAATCTGTGACGAGACATGATGTCCCCTAGGTGACTGAGCAGGAGTAGAAAAGGCCATTTCAGCCGTGGCGGCCGTTCCAGACGAGAATGTCAATGGAATCCCTGGACAGGGACGATGTGTCACGTGTCACTGCGTCACCTCGAGCCACGAGTCCATTGTGAACTCTGGCAAGTAATTATGGTAGCTCGTGTTGTCATCCTTCTAGCTGTCATATTTCTCATTCACGGTGGGTTTTATTTTCAATCAAGTTCAGCCCATATTCAAATCTTGCTTCAGCAGGTTACTCTGGATATGAGCGTATGTCCCCCATTTTCCCTAGACCAACTCTTCCTTCAATTTTCTTCTCATGGTAGACTTATCGCGCCTCAAAGCCCTGGGGCAACCACAAGAAGCCTTACCTAAGGATGTGAGGTCTTTTCTTGCAGTCGTTCCAAACCTCAGTTAAACACGCTCCAGATCGCCATTGAAACTCTTTTTGGGGCTTTTCTCGGAATCATCGGAGCTTCTCTTGGACCGCCACTGAAGCAAATTTCATGGGCAAGTGAGATGCGACAACAGTATGACTTTGTTTCCGATCTCGATTCACCAACTGACTTGTGGCTGACAGTAAAATTGATGAGGTGGACGCTCGTATGGGTTTCGCAAGCTACGTTCACCGTGGAAGGAGGATATTCTCGAACGAGTCCATTAGAGAGCGGGCATAGGCGTTTCTTGGCAAATTCATAGATTTCCGACCGCATGGCTATCCTCCTGTGTTGAAGACGTCCCGTTCTAGTTCAAGTAATTGGACCACATTCTGCGGTTCGAACGGGAGCCGGATCGGAGCTTGTACAGGAAAGTCGTTATCTTGTCTTGTGCATAAATTACTCCATGCCATCTTTGTACGAAAGGTAAATTGGGTAATACGATGACGTAGAAGGCTTTTCAGGCTCTCTCGGACCATAAATTTAGCCTCGTTAAGCTTGCCTTGCGCATCCAAGACTTTGTAAGATACCCGTATCATTTATGAAGAACACATCTAGAATTGGAATCGTTCTAGCACTCAGTTTTGTTTTCTTCGCTGCAGAAATTGCAGGTAAGATTCCTTTGTTGTTTTTGGGAACTCATCGTCATGCTGGTATCTCAGTGGGCTTTAGGACACGGAGTCTTGCACTCATTGCCGATGCGGTATGTCTTCCAAAGGCTCTGAGCCTTCCCATCTGATAAGAACTGTAGTTCCATTACCTCAATGCAAGTTGCAATGCAAAATACATGAGCACTACCATGGGCTGATATATTTGTTCATTGGATTCAGGATATCGTAGCTTAGTAAGTTAACCACCACATTACTCTGTTTGCCGCCATTTACGCTGTCAAATATAGCGCCATTGCATTCATGGCAGCTTATGTATGTCGCATAGTCATGGAACGGAACCGCGCTCTGATTTTCACCATACCCATAAGCTGCAAGAATACGGTGAACACGTTGGTTCCTATTTTCTGCATCGTCATGCCTCAATCTGAACATTGTATTCAGACTGTCAGATTCACATTCGCATTTCACCGTGCAGAACTGGTTGGTAAGCATTTATCACATTCGAAGTCAATTCCAAGACGAAGAAATTGTTTTACAGGCGCATTCTTTAACGGTGTATTCCTCCTGGCCCTCGCGCTCTCAATATTTCTCCAATCATTAGAACGTTTTGTCCATGTTGAAAGAATTGAGAAGCCTTTCTCGGTTCTTGTCATTGGTTGTATTGGTTTGATGCTTAATATCATCAGCGCACTAGTAATCCATGGTGAACTGCTTTTAGTGCTGGATACCCAGCTTTGCTGATGAGTAGGTATACTAGATCATCACGGCCACGGAGGACATAACAATAGTCATCGGACACCCTTAATCGTGCCTGAGCCGAACACAGATTCTCTAGACCACATTGTATGCTTTTTTCCGCGCGACCTTCATTTTCATTCTCTTCTGCACAATTAACAACTCGATATAGCATGCTACTCACAATCATACTATCGATACTCCAATTGCTACTCACCAACAAAATATTGGACTAGTCGGGGTTTTGGTTCATCTAATAGGTGATGCCGTCAACAGTGAGCAAACTTTCTGGGATGTAATACCGCAGAGCTAATCTTTTTCTTGTGACAGACCTTGGAGTGATTGTTGCTGCTCTCATTATTTGGAAAGCTATACCTCAAAACCCAAATCGTTTCTATGCTGATCCTGCTGTGTCGCTTGTGATCAGCCTGATAATTTTCGCAAGTGCTGTCCCCATGAGTGAGCTTTCAGGATCATGAAGACTGTGTTTTTTGTTCTCAATCTATCTGGATTTGCCTTGTTGCATCGCAGCTCTCAAATCTGGGCAAATCTTATTTGAAGCAGCTCCGCTCTATCTTGACCTTGCAAAGCTTAAAGAAGACCTTCTGGCAGTCTGTGTTCCTTGCTGCTAAACAGAGACGGAAAGGAAATTGATCGTGACTCTGATTTCAAGATTCCTGATGTCCTTTCCGTGCACGATCTTCACGTCTGGCATCTGTCGCAATCGTACGTCAAACCTCTCCTATAAATCCACACATCTCACTCCACTTCTCTGTCCATCTGGAAATGCCACGAACCAAAATATCGCCGTGTATGGTTTCTTCACAACCTACATTGTGACCCATGACCACAATGATACTTTGTGATCACGTTCAAGTCTGATTCTAGCGTCATTCCACGCCTGTGTACCTACAGGAACTTCATTGGAACAATGGGAACAGATTGAGCGGACGTTACAACACTGTTTCCAGGCATATGGTATCAGTCATGTTACCATCTCCCCGGAGTTACAATGCTCCAAGCTACAATCCTTAAACGATCTCCAGTTTCTACCTGCAGGAGGATGCAGCCGACTCCCGTCTCATGACGATTACGGATGTGCTGTAAGCGAGTTGAAGAAGCGGAAACTGACGGGGGTTTAGATGCTTGGGGGTCCCTAATTGAACGCTCTTGAAAAAGGACTGTAGGCTTGTTGGTTCTCTTTTTGGGTTTGGAAAGTTGGTATAGTGTTTGCCAAACAGACAGGTTAGGTTAGATTTTAGATGAGGTCTATGACTGGATATCAAATTTTTATTTTTTGTTATGCAACCTCAAGCTGCTATTGGCTTATTTTTTTATGGTTGATGCCAAATTGTGAAAGCCCATGGACTCACTCAGAGTCGACCGGGCATCATCATAAGTGTCACATGGAGAAACGTGAGGTCTGAAAGGTGTGTAATGAAGGGGATATGTGTATACAACAGGATTCAGGCAAAGTGACTCTACATACCTCCCTTAAATTTAGAATCTTGTAAATCTCCTATGAATCAGCTTTTCAGCTGCAGCACCTCACAACCGTAGGATACCTATCCTTGTGATTATGATTTGCTGAACTAGTGATATTATCTAATATGCTGAAGATCACTCTCAAACGGGATCAGATATTCTTTCAGCTCTTCCTTTATGGGAAAGAATTTAGATAGACGCGTGATGATCATGTACCTTCCACCATTTGCGATGTTATTGAATTACCGCCAAAATCGGCTGATATAGTTCAAAAAGTAAGGTACGTCGGATAGGGAAGTTTATATATCATGCTAATGTACGGTTTTATCAACCAGTAAAGGAAAAAGTATCTTTTATTCTCACACGGTTATAATATGACAACGTGGGATGCGATAGAAGGAACGCACAACATACTTTTTTGTCTTGGAAGATCTCCACGGTCTGTAACGAACGTATGTGTTCGATTGATGGAAAATTGACGAATGTTCGGTACCGTGACAACTTCTACTTTTTGCTGTATATGTTTAAATTGATCCATGTGATAATTACTATTTTAAGGAACCCGTTTCGGATGAGGTCTGTTGATACCTGGTTCACTCGTGTGGGTGGAGGATACTGGATTTTCTGCTCAGGTCCCGTGTGGGTCCAAAACATGGAGCACGAGGAGCGCGGATTGAAGCGAGAAAATAACTAGCTACCTTTCACTGCGAAGCGTGGCATGGTCCAGGAGACAGGGCTCCTTGCTGTGCCTCTAGATATGACCAGCATCACTTTGACTACTTGTTGTATTGTTTCTTCGTACAAATATCATTGGTAAGAGTCATAGATCGAAGGATTGACTGTTTGTGTAATGTCTCGAATCATGAGGTAAGAAAATGTTAAGAATGCATTGTCCTCTGTGGTGCAGAGTCAGGAACAGGCGATTAACTAGGTGTACGCAATTAGAATGATCCCTCTGACGTAAGTGGAGTCAGGTTGAGTACAAGATATATCGCGGGAAGACATTTCAACGCGCAAAAGCGAGGGGTCTTCGGTTTTGGGGCGACGTACACTTTTCTGGATACAAACATTTTACCATTCCAGGAATACAAGACTGGACGCGAGCAAGCTCAAGCACCAAGTGAATTAGCCACTCAGTGGCTGTGCATCATGACTGATTTGGCCTGCGCAGTACGAAAGCACGGAAGAGAGATATGCCGATCTCGAAGAGTATTTATCGCTGGGAAGAACAGCCGATATCGGAAATTAGACATTATTGCTTGAAATGAATGGCAGCGGGTGCTGTTGCTTAGAGTAGAACAATAACATGAAAGCTTGTCTCGAGCTGAACTGACTGAACCAAGGCATGGAAGAAGACGTCATGAACGATGTCTGGCGGGGCGAAACTAATTTCAGCCTCCCTTTTGGAGGGAGTATTCGTCATTCAGTGCTGATCTAGAATGCGAACGATTATTGCTCGAGCTTGTTGGGACCGATTCTACGTCATGATGCATGTAATTACGCGATGGTCTTGCAGAAACATTGATTAACCCTTGGCGATACGTAGTAATTGGTTTGGTTTCAAAACATGTAAATGTAAAACATCTAGTTTCAGTTTGCGATCACGAGTGACGTCACATCACACGGAAAAGTCCTTTCGAGAGACTGAGCGTGGTTCCGCTACCATTGCTTGGAGCACCCACAACACGAAGATGATTCGTGGAAGCGAACAGAGTTGCTCAAAACAGAGCCTTGACATTCTGCGGGTGGTTCAACAGGATCTACGCTGTCACGATCACGTGACCGGGATCGGTTATTCAATTGAACTAGGTTCATAGCGAGTTGGGGGCTGTGAGATCTTGCCAATACTTTGGCTATAGCGTCACGGCAGATGAACCTCCGACGCGAACTAGAGGCTGTCTGTTTGTCCTATATAATGCCTGCTACTCCGTCCCTCCCCAGTTGATCCGCCTGGCCGTGTCTATCACAATCTGTGCAATGATTGCCGAGTCTTCGAGGAGTCCCTGCTCTGGACCTGTCCGTTCTGCAGCCTCTAAGCCACTGAAGCGAGGAAAAGCTTGCTCGGTGTGCAGGTGCGCTCGTTGATCTTTACCCTGTCATCAGGCTCATCCATTTCTTTTTTTCTTATCACAGAAGTCTCAAAATCGTATGTTTTGCTTGTTCATCTCATCTCTCCTACTGACGCATCACTACCCTCAGAAATGTGACGGTGTGCATCCACAGTGTGGTCCCTGCAGGCGCAATCCCAAGGGTGATCTGTGCGAGTGGGATAGTGGTTTGGGCAAGTCAAAGATGGCAACGCTCATTGAGGAGGTCGCCACACTCCGGGCCCGTATCATCGAACTCGAAAATCCTGGCCTCGCATCTGCCTCTGTCACTCTGTACGACCCTTATGGACGCTTCAAGGATAAAACCCGCTCTCCGCTCATTCCAGAACCTCCCCGTCTAGGTCTAAATTCTCCTATATCGACGACATCGACTCACCCCTCTGGTAGGCATTCGTATGACTTTGCAGCTCTTCAGGCAATAACCTTATACAGGCTCGAGTGCCTCTCCCTCCCGTCGATTGATATCCTCAACTCCTACCTCGAACAACGAGGTATGTCTGGGTTCCCATGGTGAGGGGGTGCTTTATTCATCTTATGCCTGGCAGGAGCCACCATCTGTGCTCATCCCCTCCCTGTGAGTCTCCTGTCATCTTCTCTGTTCTCAACTCATATTTCACCCAGCATCGATACCTTCTTGCTACATGCCACGGAATTCGGCTTCTTCCTTGATGTCCTCTCCTTCCATCACTCTGCACTTGTCGCACAGCCATTTGGTCACCCTCGGCGCCCTACTCCAGCTCTTCTAACTACTGTGTATTTATGGGGTGCCCATTTGTCGCAGCCCAAATTGCTTCAGGTCGACGAACATGCACTTCTAATCCGCGCATTGCACCATGTCGCCACAGATACTCTCGGTGGACACCCGAAACGTATTTTGCATACCATCCAGGCAAATGTTTTACTGGCTACCTACTTTTTCCGCACTGCTCGTTTTCTGGAGGCAAAGGATCACCTTGGGTCTGCAGTGTCCTTGATGCTCGCTGTACAAATGCATCAACAGCGGTCGTCTCAATCCCCATCATGGGCTCTCCTGGGTATCACTGATGAGATGTCACCTGTCTATCACCAAAACAGCCCTCAAAGTACAGTAGAGGAAGGGGAACAGATCAATGGGTTCTGGGCGGTCTTGTCTCTTCACAAGATGATCTCGTTTGCTCTTGATCCAGCGGGCAGCATCTGCAGTGCTTTGGAGGTAACAAGCCTGCAGGTTGACACACCCTGGCCATTTGACAGTTGTGACTACAGAAATGTAAACAATTCATATTACCAATACGGCCACAGTTTAGCTAAATAAGTTTTAGGATTGCTTAACGGCAGAAATTCGAGGAAACCATACCATAAGGCAGTTCTTATCGGGGGCCGTAAACCCGACGCCCGGTAGGAATGAGACCTCTCTTAATGCTTTGCTCGCAAAAGCTTCTATCCTGTGTCACAGAGCGACGTATTTGATGGGGCAGTGGCCAAGTGAGTATTTCTGACAATCAGCGAGGTGCCAATAATCTAAGACTATTAGGTATGAGACAACGCGACAGCGAGGCCTTTTGGAAATCCTTCCGCTCGACTGACGATCTTTTAGAAACTCTTAGGACAAAGACTCCTGATTTACCTCGGCCCGGATCCAATACCACTGATATGCGAACACTCCTACTGATCCATAGTCTGATAAACGCTGCAATCATCAAACTGCATAGTATCTTCTCTTACGCCAATGTTACTTCAAATCAGAAGTGCATCATGGCAGCATCTGACATGTTTACTCATCACGGAGTTGACTTACGTGCTCTAGGTCCTGTCAACTCGATTTTTGGCGTGAGTAGACTCCTGAACTCTCTCAACTCATTCTGAATGGCTCCCAGGCGCTTTGGTATCTCGCCTGCACTGCTCTCATCAACGAGATCTCAAGACGGGAGCATACCTCAACATGGCAAAATTCTACCAGTGAGGACATTCTTAGACACCATCTAGATACTGGTCGCCTAGCGCTGTACACATTCTCCGGAAGCTGCGCCTATATTCGTATGTAGCTCTTCTATCCACTTGCTATTTGCACTGATCCACGTCAGGTTTCCAAAGGATTCAAATAGAACGGGCTTATGAGGCCATCAATGCCAATGCCACTGAATATCTTTCGTCTCAATCTTCTTTTGCTCTGTCCCAGTCATCGTAGAACCTTCCTTTTTTCTGCAATCAGTCTTGATCATGACATTTGTTCGGTTGTTTTTTTTCTTCTTGTTTCGCCGGTTAAAACTGATTTTCAGTTCGATAATATTGTTGTCCTTGTATCTAATTCGCATGTACGAACATTTACTCCGTGTAAAACCTTAGCCGAATCTTTGGCCAGACCCGGATTCGCTTGTTTTTCAGGTCTATTTTTGTTGACTAGTATTCTTTCCTTGACATTGGCTTCTTTCCTCCAGCTTCTCGAGAACGTCTAGACTCACTGGTTTTACAGGTTACGAGTTGGTCATATCGTTCCAACATCACATTGCATCTTGTAACAATACACAGCTATAATTAGTACAACTTCTTTTCGTGCACCCATCATTTTTTAGCGACGGATCCCTCATAATCTTGATTACTTTATTAATCATATCACAGCTAACGCTAATTGTATGTGCACTATCTAATATTATTGGAAGACTTCTGCTGCGGATGTTAGACTTAAACACATTCACTGATGGTCAGTTTGACTCAACATGACTCTTCGGTTATTCGGGACACATGTGGGTAGAGGATCCAAGTGTTTGCAATGATGAAAATATCAGTAGATCACTTCCAAATTGGTTAGATGGTTAAATGTTCTGCTAGGTAGTGCCAACAGCTCAAGATTAAGTTTGTATATTTGTATCGGCATTGAGATATCATCGTTGCAGTGTTGGAAGTCGATATGACAAATTCTGACTGTTGGAAGTCCGCGCAGCACGTCAGTACTCTGCCCTGAGATAGCGATGCACAGGCAGATTCTCTCGAAACTTCTGGTTGAAACATGAGTGAGTGGAAGCACAGTGGTCGACAGCTGGATCTTGATGCACGTGGTGCCCTCTTAGATCAGAAGATGTTTCACTTTTCTTTTCACAGAAGACACAAGAGAGACTGAATGACTTAATTTCAGCAGAAGCACGGACCAAGGGTGGTATCACCACAGGTCATATCGAGACTCGATTATTAGTGTACCAATACGGGCAGAAACGATCGTTCGGTTCGAAGTTCGATATTAGTTCGATATTACCAAGAGGGAAGACTCGATCACGTCCGAATATAATACGGCCAATCAATCAAGAGGTTACCTATCATAAAACAAGCCCCGCGAAACTGAAAATTGCATCAGTAAAAGCGGAAAGAAAGGGGAAATAACGTCTAGGTCCGCATACCGGGCGTATCAGTTGTTCTTTCAAGAAGATGAATTCTTAACCGACAAATCCACTGCGGTCTTGAAAGCCGCAAGAAGGGCAGTAAGCTGTATCTTCTCATTACCACCAGTCGACAAACGGTGCCTGAAGACAGTGTGGGATTACATCAATTGCTGTCAGCTAGAAGTTACGAGTCGAGATGAACCAAGTCGTACTCGGTCGAAGCAAGATGGTCTAAGAGGTATATTCTTGCGTGCGGCTGAAGCTCAAGTGTATCAACATAATCATAAGCTCCAGTGAGTAGGTCTTGTAGTGCCACACCGCGCTCTACCTTCATCTTCGAGATCACTAGACGAACGAATATTGTCAGAATCCAATGACAACCAAGGCCAAAGGAGATTTTTACTCTGATATGATGCTGTAAACTCATCAGATAGCATTGAGTTAACTATTGTCTCGATATCAGAGGGATGTGGGTTGCCGGTACAGCTGTAGATTTCAGTTTCCCCGATAATGTCGTAAGCTGCATGACAAGCCTGAAGGACATTCAGGGCTCGTCGCATGTCGCCTCTCGAGAGCTTGAGTAAGGCAGATTTACCATCTGCAGTTAGAGAAACACTGATAAAGTCTGAGGCCTACGTATGGAGTAAGCCATGCTGAAACTCACCTTTCGGCGTCGACGACAGTGTTGACACACTTTTCAACCTCCGGTATTGGCAAGGGTGAGAACCGAAATCTGGTACAACGACTTTGAATTGCAGGGGCAATCTTGTTGACATAGTTGCATATAATACAGAAACGAACGTTTTTCGTGTACTGCTCAATCACTCGGCGAAGGGCAGCCTGGGCAGCCTGTGTCATCATATCTGCCTCATCCAAGATAATGAGTTTGAAGGTTTTGGAGAAGAGTGTCCTTGTTTCGGCAAATTGTTTGATTTGCTCTCGGACGACATCAATTCCACGATCGTCAGACGCGTTCAGCTGGAACTCTGTTAGCATGATCCTGGCTCGGGACGAATATCTCGTTTGCCTCAAGAATTTGTTTCTTGTAATCAACACCATATATTTGTCTTGCAACAGCAAGAATTGTCGACGTTTTACCTGTTCCAGGGGGACCATAGAATAGTAAATGGGGCAGACGATTCTTTTCAATAAATTTTTCAACTAGGTTCATTAGATCAACTCAATGATAGAACAAAACGAAGGCCATTGCTATTCTTACTTGTACTCGTAATGTCTTTGTGGGAAACAACATCATCCAGTGTAACCGGTCTGTATTTCTCCACCCTGTGCTTATTAGTAAAGTCCTCTTGAGAAATGGCGCATCCATACCAGGGAAGGGAGTCGGAATCCGACGTAGGCAAGTCAACAAACTTTCCTTTTCCCTTGGAGAGCCTTGGTAGTACTTCTGCATCCGACATATGAGCATCTGTATCAGAATCCATTTGTTTTGGGAAATGAGCGCGTTGACGCGTGACGAAATGGACAACGCGTATTAAGTCAGCCAGCAATCATATACATCAAACCTTAAATTGACGTGCACGGGCCATACACAGATGACAAAGCACAAAGATTATAAACGCCTACACTCATTATTCTTCGTTCCCGTTCTTGCTTTTGTCAAAGACTCCACCGTTTATTTCGTTGGACAGACGAAGGCGTCGGCTAAAGAATGCAGATCTTCGTGAAGACGTGAGTTATCCTGAATCGATTTTTTCCGCTGGAACTCATCGTCTGTGTAGCCTTACGGGCAAAACTATCACTCTCGAGGTTGAATCCTCGGATACCATTGATAATGTCAAGGCCAAAATTCAGGACAAGGAAGGGTAGGCTGGTGCCTTTCCCTTCATCTACATTTGTTCTTAAATTCGACTAGTATTCCCCCTGACCAACAGCGCTTGATCTTTGCCGGCAAGCAACTTGAAGACGGTCGTACTCTAAGCGACTACAACATTCAGAAGGAGTCCACCCTTCATCTTGTTCTTCGCCTCCGTGGTGGTGCTAAGAAGCGCAAGAAGAAGACCTACAACGTATGCTGGCCTGTTCTTTCCTCGTATGACCTGTGAACTCACTTTGCTTTTCAGACCCCCAAGAAGATCAAACACAAGCGTAAGAAGGTCAAGATGTCTATTTTGAAGTATTACAAAGTCGACTCCGATGGCAAGATCAAGCGCCTTCGTCGCGAGTGTCCTTCCGCTGAGTGTGGTGCTGGTATTTTCGTATGTCATCAACATCGATTTGGGCAGAACTTTTTCCTCATTTTTGTTTCAGATGGCCTTCCACAAGGACCGTCAATATTGTGGAAAATGTGGCTTGACCTACACCTTCACGCCTGGTAGCAAACCTCCTGCTGTCTAAAAATTCAGTTATCTAGGACCCTTCTGTCATGTAGTTTTGTGCAATACATCAACATTCATGAACATCCATGTATTCCATTTTGCCTGATGGGGCGGACCCCTCAGAGTTTCGTTGAAGTGGTTTTAAATGGCCATAACGTATGTCCATTTCTTCATGGAGGTATAGCAACACAATGCTATACCTGATCTCCAACGATGGATGACCTTTTCAAGGAAACCTATGTGGTCCTCATGCCTTGGTTTAGAGGGAATTGTCGATAAGTTGGGATGACTTCGGCTGTTTGGCACGGCAAGTATGATACCAAAAATCTCGCTGAAAGGGTGCAGATTTCTGAAGACTACGGGCGATCACAGCTGGGATCATTTTGAATGTGCATGTCAGAAAATTTATCTCTCGATATATCAAAACTAGTTGGAAAAGACCCAGATGAGATACTGTGCAGTATCATGATGAGTTTATAGCGACTGAGACACCAGGATAATTGCAATGGAATTGAACTAAGACGAGATAATGCAGTTATCTTGGTTTGGTGATCCGTCAGCGGTCCTGAGATTTGGAAAACCACTTTGGTCAGAATTAGAGTTGAGGTATCTCAGAGCATATTAGATAGAGCTTCCTCCATGGAAGTTAATAGGTTCTACAGGAATCTGGCAGAGCAAGATTTTTGAGCTTCCTTAGGCAGCTCTGGAAACATTGAAGACTTAATTCTAAGGTCACAGAGTTTCTGAACTCAAAACAACTCAATAATTCATGCGAAAGCAGGGGAGTGTGCATAGAATGTTGGTTAGTTATCAAGTCACTGGCAGTGGTCTTGCCTGAATGTATCGTGGTATTTCATTCCTATGAAAGATGTTGAAGCTTTTGTTGAGGTGAGTTCGAGAATGCCATTCCGTTCGACGTCGGTGTGGCTAATGTCTGAACATCAGACCAAAGCCAGCTCAGTTTGTTCTGTGGAAGAGTAGTTATCAAGACCTTCGAAGCAGAACCGAATGCACATAAGTGCATCTCTCAAGGGAATCAGGACTGTCACTATGCTTTGTGATGATTTTCCCTGCCAAAAAATGCGCCACATGAATATTAAACTCTGGAGTGGAAGTGGAGCAAGCTCGGAAACAAAGTGTTTTAAAAGGACACTAGGTCCAGATAATTGGTTTTCAAGGATGGAGAAGTTCGGAAGAGGGAGTAATGATGAGGCATTACATCTGCGGGCTGGTGCTTGTGTTTGATCCAGACATGGTCAATTCAGTCGGTGAACCAATCCGACAGGCATAAAACATAAAGATATTGTTGTATTGTTCAAGTTTTCAATACAACAAGGAGATGATTTTTTCCACATATCGTCCAAGCGGGTCCCTCCAGTTTATGCATAATCGAGTCAAGGTCCTTGCCACTTACCAATTATTATTTTTTGCCTGAAAACCTCGCCGGTGTGTAGGGTCATGCGCATTTACCACAAATGGGGCTGAGTAAGGACGAAGTCAAAGAAAAGCAGATATAAGTTGGTGGGACCATACCTCGATAATGACTTGACATCCTACAATATGAAATGCACTATTCTACCTGATCAAAATTTTTGAAATAGTGCAATTTGAATATTTGATCAGGCCTGTACATAACATGAATATTCGAATGAAGGAGCCAAGATTGAGCACACTTGTAGATCCAGGTAGGATGTCCAAAGGAATTGCGGAGTTTGCGCGTTTTTTAATGACTATCGTCTGACTTGTGGACGGTCTGAATTCTCTCATATACATCTCTTTTTCTCCGAGATTCCTCCAGTTCAGCCTGTCTTTGCAACATCTTCTGTCTCCGGCGCTCATCATCACGAAGAACACCCTTGTACATGTTCTAAAAGTTCTGGTCAGTTAATGTATTTCATTGTAAGAAATTCAAACCTCTCGCTCTTGATTTTGTTGAAAGTGCACGGCCCATATTGTAATTGAAGAGAAAATTATAGCACAAACCAGAGTCGCCCGCGCACGACTTTCTCGCATCGTTGTTGAATACTACTTCGACCTGGAGCTGTGCCGTGCACAGACCATGGGTGGGAGTTTATTGCAGATACAACATGCGCAAATATTTGTTTAAATTCCCTCAAGGTAGTTTTTAATCTTTTGCTCCTCTGCTCTATTCTGTCTTGATGTCAGCTATCCAGGTATAGGTTTTTGGATTTCGCCCCACCTTTTATTTTGATATGTCGCTAGGAATTTGAAACGGTATTCAATGATCTTGTTCAAGCTAGAAGGCTCTCACAATCGAAAATGACGAAATTGACTGAGGTCGCGATGAAGCTCATGGAGGTAAAGACCCGAGTTTCAGGTTCGTGTCGTGCAATTGGCGCTTACATTCATTGGTTATCCCTCCAGCACGACACGCAACTTGTTTCATTGATGTACCGCACTCATAAATCGTTACCAGCATCTTGCAAAATCTCTAGCCTCTACGTTTTTGACGCTCTTTCCAGAGCAGCGAGACAGCAGGTTCTCAAACATAACTTTCCGGAGCGACATGGATCCGGGAATTGTGCTACGTTTCTCTTGAAGGTGGCAGGTGTCCTTGAAGGACTATTTCAAGATATGCTTGTCATCGGAACAACTGAAGCGAAGGTTCGTTCATTGGAATCTACTGCAAAGAATTCTACTGGCATATCGCGCAAGATAACCAACTCCCCTCTTTCGTTGTTGTCTGTTTCCCGGCGGCCTGTGATGTCTTGTTTCAATCTAATCATAGAACACATCCTCCGAACGGCGCCTCTTTATCTATGTCGTTTTGAGGTAGTAGCAGTCCTGATTTCTTTTCACAGGAAAAAACCAAAAAGATTTATGACATCTGGGTCAAAGGAGCTACTTTTCCGCCGGATATTCTCAGTCGCTTATCGGATATAATTGCTGGGAAGGATAAAGGTGCATATCATGATTATTTGTACGCTAAGTATCTATATAACTATCATCCCCTGTGCCTTTTGAGTCTGGTCCGAGGAGCCATGCTGAATCAGCCTCTGGTTTGTTTAATGTCAGAGCCGAGAGTGAATACGTCAGTGACGGTCGATACGTCCTCGAAAGTGCAAGCTAGTCCCGTTGTCTGGATGGAACCGACAGAGAAGCCTGCCGGGCCAATTGTTGACTCGCAGGCAACATTGCTCGCTCTGCTAACCCAAGCGGCTGGTCAACAGATAGTGTGCGTGCCATTCAGCCGTCCTCACTGAAATATGGATTCAGCGTCTTCGTCTAGGCAAACATCTGCAAATACTGTAGCTTCATCTACTATCTCTGCTGATCCTACGCAGCTCTTATTGCAGTACCTGCAGTCTGCGTCTGTGAATAGTACTGCTGCGAATCAGCTATCTCCTACCACGTTACAGTCAGTGTCAGATGCACCTGAATCACAAGTTTCTGCAGATCCCCGGGTGTCCGAGCCACCCATTGCTCCCTATCCTGAATCCTTCCGTGGTAGACAGAGCCCGAGACATGGTAATTATCGTAGTCCGCATCGAGACGAGCGTCATCGTGAAAAAGGCTATGATAACCAAGCCGATGCACGCAGTGATCCAAGAGAAATTCCACGTCGGCGAGGACGATGGAATCGTTGGGATGAACGGGGTTCCAATTCTCAACGTGATACTAATGGTACTCGATGGAGTCCCCGTAGAGGGACCAGTCGATCGCACAGTCCTGAGAATCGATTTCCGCGGAGAAAATCACCCACATTTAGTCCACCTCGACGTCGATCGCCCTCACCTCGTACCAGGTACAGAGTCAGTAGTCCAACATCCGGAAGGGATGAGTTTGGCCGGGATTTGCGACCCTGTTCTCCCCCAAAATCACCTACTTCAAACTCCGCCACCAATCACACCCATCCTGTCGTCCCGTCAACTCTTCATGATACCAAAGCAGAGTTCTCGTCTACGTCTACAAGTAATAACCCGATGTCTAGATCCTCATCGATAGCTGCGAATACATTTTCGAAGGGTCTTAGTGCACCTGACCAGTCTGTCGAATCAAAGACAACGCCGTATCCTAGGCCGGATAACGATATCATTGATATAACAACCTTTGACCCTACCTCACCAGCTTCCTGGGAAGCTCTAGGTAAAATGTGGGAGGGAATGAATGGGTATACCCCCTCAACGGAAGAATTGATGCAATTCATGGTGATGAGTTCAATTAACAGTGCTACTCAGTCAAAAGACTGGCAGCTGCAAAATGCTGCGGGGGAAATCCCTGGAAACGGTTGTGGGGAAGTCCCTCCAGACAGAGAGGGATATGAAGGATTTTACGGCAACAGCCGAAATAAGGATCATGGATGGACCAGCGGCGGGCAATCAACATCAACCGATATTATGAAGTTAGGTGGAGACAAGTTGGCTGCTCAGGCTGCCATGGATGATGCTGAGGTTAAACAATCACGACTCATTGATTCTGAAGGTCGCTCGGGTGGAAAGATGCAAAAGGTGGGTGACAGATGGATTTTTGTTCGTAGTGACGGTTCTGTCTAGCAGTAGCTTAAATTGTTCTATTCTGGGGTTTATACATGGTTTATGGTGTTTTCATTATCTACAGCAATTAATCCATACGCTCTGTCCGATTGTAATTTAGTCTCGTAAAGGCGCCTTGGTTCTGCTTTACCGAATCTATTAAACGAGTCACTGCAAAAGGGGTTTGGCCAGAACAGGAGGTAGCAAATGAAGGCAGAAGCAATTCCAATCAAGCTGCCTATAATAACATCTTCTTTGTGATGTCTCTGTCCATGGAAAGTAAGCTGGGACTGTTCATTCTGCAGGACTAAAGCAAGACACACATAATCCTCTACCCGGGTGACAGCAACATGAGTAGCCCAAAAGATTGGAGTAAAAATAAGAAGAAAACCTGCCATACGACTCGATAGCCATCTCACTGGAGGCATCACGGTAGGACAGAGAGCCGCAGTTTGACCAGCAACCCAAAGACTCAGGAAGATCATGCCTGCAAACGCAGTGGATGAATGGCCAGAAGGGAATGATTTTCTACCCTCGAGTATTGCAGCTGCTTTACTGTAGGTTCCGGTACTTACTAATGAAGCACAACACGCAAAACTACTTAAAACCCACCCAGTACAAAGTTCAGTTGCTTTGTCCCACTTGCAGCGCGCAAGGAAGTCGGGACGTAATCTACCTAGAAAGAAATATAGGTAAGCGATGGGTTTTCAAAAAAGTGACTTGCCGATCTTGTGCTTCAGATATTCGGTTACCAATCGTGCTAGCCCCCTTCGATATGGTTTCTTGGTTTCAAACTCGAATCTGGGGTATAAGTAGGTTTTATGCTTACCGACTAGCAAATAATGCTAATGTGCCGTGATGGATCTCCAAAATCGACCATTTCAGGCAACCAACGACGATCAAAAGAAGGAGTGGAGCAAATAGGGCAATATTGAAGTTCAGAAAAGAGCCAATTCTGGTGAGTGATGAGATCAGACATAGATGAACTGGACTTTGGACGAAGTGACTTACTGACTTGACCGATGAGGATGGGAGATCGTCACATCTTCAGGGGAGAAATCTCTTTCAAAGACAGTCCAAAATGAGACGATATACGAGAAGAACCAGAGTAGGCCAACGCAAGCCCTACAGTAACAGCTTTTGAGCTCGAGTTCGACCGATTGGAAGCTAGAAGAATTATACCAGTCCAGAAGATAATGCCGATGAAACCATTTTAAGGAGTCTTGGCCGAAATAACGCTTTGCAAGTCTGAATATCATGGTGATCTGGGAAAAGAAAACAATTCGCTGATTCCCTTTACTTATTTTTAGATATTCTGAATAATCTGACGCGAGTCGCGTACGCGCACGCGTGACTCAGTCGAGCTATTTGTCGTTCCATCACCATCTGCCTTTGCTTCCTCAATCATGGCGAAGGAGAATCTGAAAACGAAGGGACAAGCATCTATCACTTCTTTCTTTGGCGGTGGCTCCAAAAAATCAAGACAGGATAGCGATGTCGAGGAAATCCGCGCCACCAAAAATAGGCAAGTTCATGAAGACGATAATTCCAGCGATGCAGATGGAGAGATAGACGATGAGATTCCCGTCAAAACCGCAAAGAAGGGAAGCAAGTTCGCTGCTTTTGATCTTGATTCATCCGACCTTCCACCTATCAATGAAATTCCTGCCATCTTTTCGGACCTCGTCAGCCATATTCCCAAAATCAGGTCCGTCGTCGAGCACGTTCGGGGTAGGAAGCTAAGGGTTGCAACTATGTGCTCCGGCACAGAATCTCCCCTTTTGGCACTCGAACTCATTCAAAAGTCAATTCTGGAGCAACATGGGCTTACGCTAGAAGTAGAGCATGTGTTTTCATGCGAAATCGAACCATTCAAACAAGCTTATATTGAGAGAAATTTTCAACCTCCTTTACTCTTCCGTGATGTTTGTGAGCTTGGAAATGAGGAAGCGTATGTGATTTGTAGCAATTTTGTTCAATCTTCTCCTGAAAGCAATGAAACAGGCATACTGCCTACGGAGCATTGGCGACTGTACCAGGAGATGTTGACATGCTCATCGCTGGTACTTCATGCGTAGATTACTCCAATCTTAATACTCAGAAACAAGACATCGATGCAAACGGGGAGTCGGGTCGGACATTCAGAGGAATGATGGATTGGGTCACAAATCACCGACCTCCGTTGGTTATCCTGGAAAATGTCTGTTCAGCACCCTGGGACCGCGTAAAGTCCTACTTTGAAAAGAATGGTTACAGTGCAGCCTTTACTCGAGTTGACACCAAGTTCTATTACATCCCCCATACCAGAACCAGAGTTTACCTCGTTGCTGTGGATAAGCGTAACTCGAGCATTTCTGAAGATTGGAAGGACCTAGTCTCCAACAAACTCAAACGACCAGCCTCGTCAACGCTTGATGCGTTTCTACTATCTTCTGACGATCCTCGAATCCATCAGGCTCGTCAGAAGCTTGTTCAAGAGAGTTATGGAGCTTTGGATCGCAAGACAGGTCGCACAGACTGGGGTCGTTGCGAATCCCGGCATCAGCGTGCAAGGCTGGAGGAAGCACTGGGCAACAAGCGACCGTTGACAAGTTGGGACGAAGGTACGCTCTCTTTCTTGCCCGCGTCGTGGTACTCACTCCATTACCGTTAATTCCAGGTGGATTTTGTAAGCTTCCTGACTTTGCCTGGAATGACTGGGGTGTCGGTCAAGTCGAGCGCGTGTGGGATTTGATGGATATAAGTCTGCTTCGTTCAGCAATTAAGGGGACTGATCCAAATTACAAGACGTAAGACGTCGTTTCTCTTTGTCCTTTTCTCAGGCATTGTTTGACCATTCTTTTAGTCAGGTGTGGAACCTATCTCAGAATGTGGATCGTACCATCACCTCAGGAAGGCCTGGGATCTGTTCGTGTCTGACGCCATCCATGATACCGTATGTCACCAACCGAGGTGGTCCGATGGTTGGGTTAGAAGCTTTATCTATGCAAGGCTTACCGATCGACAAGCTCTTGCTGACACGCGAGACTGAAGATCAAATCGCCGATCTGGCTGGCAATGCTATGTCAACAACTGTAGTCGGGGCTTGCATCTTGTCAGCGTTAGTCGTCGGCAAAAATCTACTTAAGGCAGGCGATGACAAAGAGACATACGAACATAAGAATTCGCAAACTTATGACCCGGATGCCATGCAGACTGATCTCGAAAATGTTGTTGCCAACCAGCAAAATAACATTGTAGGCGCTGAAAAACTTGAGCACAAACCACTAGATCTCTCGGGTGGTGCTGAATACTCCTTGACCTCACTTCTCAAAAATGCGGAGAAGAGTTCCCGCTTATGCATCTGCGAAGGCCGCATAGATATCACAAAGCGAGAACTATACCGTTGCGTAGATTGCTCAACCACGTTTTGTAAGAAATATGGAGGTCGACCGGAGCATAATCCTCACCTTATCAATATATCCGAAAATTCTCGTCTGCACCCTTCTGATTTCGCCAAGACGCTCAAGGCCATTTTACCTATGTGTCTTTCGTTAAGTAGCGTCACCACCGGTCTCCTTGAGGAGATCAAGAACCGAGAAAAGGTCACCATTCCAAGTACTCGATGGACGAAGTGGTGCGAGGCTATTCTTAGAAGCTGTTCTGCTGAACTACGCTTCGTCGAATGTAGGCGACAGGAAATCTGGACTGTGGTCTACCACAGCCCTTATGCGAAGCTCGAGCTCGAGCTCCATCCTCAGCAACCTGAGTGGCGCCTTTTTGCCTTTCCCGAAGACAAAGAACCGGCAAACGCCGATATCCGCCAAGTCCTCGCCTCTCCTGTTGGTAGGCTGACTTGCAAGAATAATCTGTTTGACGGCGATTGGTACTTTGCGTTGCCTGATTCAACGTCATTATCAATTAAGATTGAAGGCCAAGGGGAACTAGTTCCGTCTTGGGAAGCCCGTCTTGGCTTGACACATAAGGATCTCCGCGACAAGACCGTCTATTCGAATTTGAAAATCACCGTGCCTGACGAGAAGCAGGTCTTATTCGAGCGCGATATCGCTGGAATCTACACCTTACTCGACAAATGTGGAACTGCGAACGGCGCACTACATAAAAAAAGTGAAATAGATGAGAACTTACCGCCTCTTTATATGCTTTTCGATCCTCATCGTACGAACGACTCTGAAGACGCCTTTGTATTTTCGATCAGCACTCGCCGTCTGGAATATAAGGAATCTCGACCTATAATCTGCAGACTTGACAACAATTGGCGACAAAGCTCAGTGAAGGGTGGACAGACAGTGACATGCTATCTACCGTGGAAATGGGTGCATTCAAGTGTTGTCCGGCTCAAGGTATTGACCCCTTGCTTCATCATCAAGGATATAATCTGATGACTAGGAATAGGCAGCGACTGGGCAGAGTGCCGAGTTTGGAACCCCAGAAGTTCTTCAAGTTCCCGCTGGCGTTGATTCATGTCAGGATGCACGTGCACTCCTTTCGTGTAAAGTCAACCTGCGAAATCAGGCTGGGTCTGAGTGGCCCAGAGGTGTCTGGGGAGAGGTAGACAAGGTTCACGAACGGGGGACTTTCCAAGCTCTCGCTTGGGTACTTGAGCGCATACGCCATGTTGATGATGGCCTGCGTACATGGCAGCAGGTGAACATTACTGATTATCATCTCGACTGTCGGCGCTGCGCTCCAAATGCACCAACAATCCGTTGGCTATACGTTGGTAGCAAGATCACACCGGTAGAAGACCCGATTGAGGCTGGAGAGTACGAGCGACGACTCAAGACCCGACCGAGCCCGTTTGTGACTCAGCTCAAACTCGAAGATGATGGCGTAGGCATGATACGGGTCGGAATAAACATCCCCACCCTTCTTCATCGGGCTCTCTCCCGCCTTCCAACATTTGGTCGTCCCGAAAGACCTCTCCTCTCTTGGCGACTCGACACTAATTATACGCCGACTGTCAATGCTAACCTTCCTAAATTCACCATCCTGAGCAATAAAGCAGACAACGAGCATGCCCAACCGCCCAATTTTAGGACTCCTCTTCGAAAAGAACAGCTTCGGTCGTTGGAATGGATGTTAGCGCAGGAGGCGGCTAATGTCACTCCATTCATTGAGGAGGAGATATCAGAATCCCTTCTGACATCCCTTGGCTGGCGTGCCGAGGGTCGTGCTCAAAGGCCAGTTCAAGTCAAGGGAGGTGTGCTCGCTGACCAAGTTGGATATGGAAAGACGGCCATCACGTTGGGCCTCATCGATTGCACCCACAACAAAATCGGAGAGGAGTTTGCGACAAAGATTCGTGTGCCTGGCAAGATCGCCGTCAAAGGCACCCTTGTTATCGTCCCGCCCCATTTGACACGTCAGTGGAACTCCGAAGTGCAGAAGTTTACTGGGAAGAATCGCTTCAAGGTTGTTGTGATCACGACCGTCTCAAATCTGAATGGAGTGACCATCGAAGAAATTCAAGAGGCTGACCTTATCATAATCGCCTCAAACATCTTCAAGAGTAATGTATACCTGGAAAATCTTGAGTTGCTCGCTGCAGCGGGAGAGCTTCCCACGAAAGAGGGTCGCCATTTCAACGCCCAGCTGGACAAATCCCTCGAGAACTTAGGAACGCAAGTTGATCTCCTTCAAGATGAGGGCCCAGAAGCTGTCCTTGCGGCTATGAAAGCAGGTCGCGAGAAAGGTAGGTTGATACATCCTCGCAGCAAATCTTATCCTTACTCGATGTTCAAGCCGAGGCCGAAGCGCGTGCAACTGCGAATGCTCAAACCAAACGTTTGAAAGGGAAAATGTATCGGGAGGCTGCTGAAAAACTGAAAGGACAAGTTGCAAAGAAAGCTGAACCTAAAAGGGGTGAAAACGAGTCGCACGTTCCCAGCTCTACTCAGCCTAAATCATCTCGTCAAACAGTGGAGGTCGTGATCGAAGTCAATCCTGAACACCCAGCATATAAGAGAGTCAAGTACGGGAAGGAAGACCTGATTGAAAGCTCAATATCTAAGCGGAGACGACAAAGTCGAGCGAAGGCCATAGTGATTTCTGACGATGAAGAGCTGCAATCTGATAGCGATTATGAGGAGAATGATGATTCCTCACCGCTACCCGAACCCAAAGCAAAGAAGGCTTCTGTTGGAAAGGGGGTAAAGAGGAAACGCATCATTGTCTCAGATGAGGAATTTTCTGCGGCAGAAACAGACTCGGATGACCCTCCCCCTCCAACTTCAGATAATGATGAAGGTTCCATCGTTATTTCCAGAGACACAGTGGACAAAGGATCAAAATCAAAGGGGAAAGTCACTGCTCGTTCTGCGACTACTAGCGGGGATGAGGCTGCAATGAGTGTAGATGAGGCGTTGAGCAAACAAAACGAAGGAAAAAGTGACACAACAAAGGCAAATGATCGCCCGAACAAGCGTCAGAAACGTACCGACAGCGATCCCTGGAAGTTAGGTTCAAAGGCAGTCAAGAGAGACTGGACTCGGATGCAGGCGCCTCCCATGGAGATATTCCATTTTGCAAGAAAAGTCATTGACGAGTATACATATTTGGATGGAAAGATTCATTCCTTGATCACGAGACTGAGTGCAGATCGAAAATGGGTGCTTTCAGGCACTCCTCCAATTCATGACTTCGCTGCGCTCAAAACAATTGCGGCATTCCTGAATTTACATCTAGGTGTTGATGATGATGGAGAAGGTCAATCGCAAGAAGTGAAGAAGAGACGACGAGAGCAAACATGTGTGTACCAAGCTCTTAATCCATTCCCAAAAGGCTGGGCTCTAAATCCTCTGCAGCTGTGGAGAAATTTCACTCCTTCCGAGAAGTACACACTTTGGAGTGGCATGCTCATCGCCATGAAGTTGGTCAGGCATTCCTGGACCAGTTCGTTCGGCAGGTTTGTTGACAACATATTACGATTATACAACTTCTCATCCGCCTTCAGAATATCGCTGAAATTGATGAGATCCCATGGACGGAGAAGATTGAACGTGTTACGTTGCCCTCTGCAGAACGTGCGATCTATCTGGAACTCGATCATCACCTGCGTGCCCTCGACATGACAATCAAGCGAGGCAAGAAAACGGAGAGTGACAGGGAGAGACGCCTTGCTCAGTCTCTTGGAGAATCAAAGTAAGTCCAGGTTTGATCATTCGATAACAACCACTAAGACCTCGTTAGATCTGCCGAGGAAGCTCTCCTTAAACGTTGTTCGCACTTCGACCTGGAGACGTCAAATGACAATGCGATGAAAGCATGTGATGTGATTGTCAAAGAGCGCCAGAAACAACTTGATGACTGCAAGGTAGAGCTGCGGAAGGCTATTGCGGAGGGAGTGAAGCGAGAAAACAAGCTCGGTGACGTTGGGCAAGAGTCGATGTTCACTGAGTATATCCGAATCTGCCGAACGGAAGGTGTTGACGATCAAGAGGCCACAGAAGTGACAAGGCAGATCTTGGACGAAGTTGGAGCTCGTAGCGTGAAAGCCAAAGGCAAAAACCAGGATGTACAGCTAACGGAAAAAGTCAAAGCTGCTGTCTGGGAGCATCGCGAGCGTACTCATGACATCCGGAGACTCACAAAAGAGATGGTAGGACGTATCCGCTCTTTACGATACTTTACTGTTGTCCGTGATCTGCAAAAGCACGCTAGCAAACGACCCTCTATATCTTGCCCTAGCTGTGGCCGAGATAATATCCCCGTTGAAGATGCTGCCGTTCTCTCATCGTGTGGTCATATGGGCTGCCGGACTTGTGTCCGTGCATCAGCGGAGCGGGAAGAATGTGTGTATGCATCTTCTGGTGCATGCAAATCTGCAGCTCGAGTACTCAATGTTGTACATGCTGATACTTTGGGTGAGGACGACGTTGAGCACAATGGTCGAGGAAAACATTTTGGTATGAAACTCGAAAAAGTAATCGAGCTTATCAAGTAAGTCTTTCGGCCCGCGCTACTGGCGACAAGACAATTGACCATTCTTGAAAGGAAAACACCCAAAGAAGATCGCATTCTCGTCTTTGTCCAGTTTCCGGATCTCATGAAGAAGATTGCCGAGGCTCTTAACTACCATAAGATCCCCTTCTTAGAGATCAGAGGTACTGCACATCAAAAGAGCAAAAATCTTGAAGAGTTCCAGAATAACAGCAAGGAGCGGGTGCTTCTCTTGAATGTCATGGATGAGAGCGCAAGCGGTGCTAATCTGACGTCAGCCAACCATGCGATTTTCCTCTCTCCTTTACTTGCGCCATCACAAGAAATTTACACGGCTTGCGAGACCCAAGCTGTCGGGCGTCTCGTGCGATATGGACAGACAAAGCATGTTTTTGTCTGGAGATTCTTAACACTAAACACAATTGACGAGGAAATCTACGAAGAGAGAAATAAGGCAATGCAAACTTGATGGAATAATTTGATACCCTCTACTTTTATCGCATCTATCACAATGCTATCGTATCGCTAATGTATCCATGGATATCATACTAGCTTTTGATGAAATTCCCATGTTGGTAAAGCATCAGATGATTAGTAATGAACATATATTGTAATATACTGTAGACGAAGCTGGTAAGAGATTCTACTTGTTGGACATGACGTAGCTGCTTGTATCTAAAATTTTCTTCCCACATATTGAACACAGACCTTTCCTATAGGCGCACCCTGTAGGAGACTTTCAGAGCGCAAGACGAACACAAAAAGAAACAAATTACAAACCATGACAGTATTTTGCACTATTCTGTGTCGTCGGCTGTTTGCAGTCCCTACACTTGGACTGATAGGGCTTTGCCAGACTCAGATAAGCTTCAGGATGAGGACTATGAAGCCTACCTGGAAACGATTCTTGGAACTGCCAGGGCGACCAAGCAACTTATTCTCCCCAACCTTGCGGGAGCCATCCTTGATACTGGAGGAACTGGAGGTGAACGGATCGGGGGCGGCTAGCTTTGATAGCTTCTATGGATACGAGATTTGCGGTCGAAGACAAAAGAGACAAAGAGACAGACACACCTTTTCGCACTTCTTACAGACCATAATCAGTTGTTCATAAACATAGACGTGCGCCGTGGCAATTACCAGAGCAAGATGACCGCTGACTAAGCGAGATCTAGTGAGTGCCATCGCAACAGCACTCTACTTATTATCTACTTATTATCTTTTGCATCACAAAACTTACTTCTACGCGGGGTCGCTCCTACCCCATATATTAAGTACGCATTTGGTAAAGCCAACTAGAACCTTATTGTTGATCCTGCACCACGCCAGCTGTTTTCTTTCAGATGTGGATGACTGAACTGTCTGGCTCGATCTCAAACTCAACAGCGTTGACATGACACCCCTAACAAGAAGAATCGGTGGTGGGGTATCCTCACAAAAGATGCTTGGAAACTTCCTGTCAACTAACCACGCAACACGAAGCAAATTCTTCTTACTTCCAAATGCACCGAACATAATACGAGTTTTGTTCAGCGATGTACGCAGAACCATGAGGCATTAACCGCCCGACAACCATCGTCTTTTTTATCTCTTTTTATCTCGACAAGGACAGAATTGGAGTATAAATGCGATCCGGGATGAGCAAGATGAAGGACAAGAAATCATGTCGCCTCACCGTCTCACTACTATTCGCCGCTACAAAATCTCCAACGATGTTCTCATCCTAATTCTCGAAAATATGGATCCAGACACTCTCTATCTTACCTCTAAGGTGAAACTAAGCAACTGAGGGCAATTCTGAACCTGACATTACTATCTCACCCTGCCAGGTCTTTCG
>Ga0153924_1000116_pt1 | contig 55962 bp, 59 predicted proteins | sample TSNJ008MetaG_FD_104709 | JGI IMG/M metagenome (GOLD analysis project Ga0153924, IMG submission 104709) | Attine ant fungus gardens microbial communities from New Jersey, USA - TSNJ008 MetaG | ecosystem: Host-associated > Fungi > Mycelium > Unclassified | place: USA: New Jersey, Wharton State...
GCACTGGGCCCGCTCGCAGAAGGACTGTCATGACCGTGACCACCGAGCCGGAACCGCGCACCGCAGTGGAGCCGGCCACCCGCTCGTCCGCATTCGGACCCCGCCAACTGGTGGCGGGCCTCCCGGGCGCCCTGCGGAAACTCGATCCGCGACTCATGTGGCGGAACCCCGTCATGTTCATCGTCGAGGTCGGCGCAGCGCTCACCACGGTCTCGCTGTTCGTCGAGCCGTCCGCGTTCACGATCGCGATCGCCGTGTGGCTCTGGCTCACCGTCGTCTTCGCGAACCTCGCCGAGGCCGTGGCCGAGGGCCGCGGCAAGGCGCAGGCCGACACCCTGCGGAAGACCCGTTCCACCACCACCGCCCGACGCGTGCTCCGGTACGAGGCGAGCGACGCCGCGGCGACCGGCAACGATACCGAGGACGTCGCCTCGGTCGACCTCGCCAAGGGCGACGTCGTCGTCGTGGTCGCCGGCGAGGTCATCCCCGGGGACGGCGACGTCGTCGACGGCATCGCCTCGGTGGACGAGTCCGCGGTGACGGGTGAGTCAGCGCCCGTCATCCGCGAGTCCGGCGGCGACCGCAGCGCCGTCACCGGCGGGACCCGGGTGCTCTCCGACCGCATCGTCGTGCGGATCACCTCGACCCCTGGCGAGACCTTCATCGACCGGATGATCCGGCTCGTCGAGGGGGCTGCTCGGCAGAAGACGCCGAACGAGATCGCACTGAACATCCTGCTCGCGTCGCTGTCGATCGTCTTCGTGATCGTCTGCCTCACGATGCAGCCGATCGCGGGGCTCGTCGGTGCGACCGTCAGCATCCCGGTGCTCATCGCACTGCTCGTGTGCCTGATCCCGACGACCATCGGCGCGCTGCTCTCGGCGATCGGCATCGCCGGCATGGACCGCCTCGTGCAGCACAACGTGCTGGCGATGTCGGGCCGTGCGGTCGAGGCGGCCGGCGACATCACCACGCTGCTGCTCGACAAGACCGGCACCATCACGTACGGCAACCGTCGGGCGTCCCGCGTGGTGCCGATCGCCGGCGTCGGCGAGGAGGACCTGCTCGCCGCGTCCGCCCTGTCGTCCGCTGCTGACTCGACCCCCGAGGGCCGGTCGATCGTGGAGCTCGCCGCGGCCGCCGGTGTGACGACCGGACTGCCGACCGGGGCGACCGAGGTGCCGTTCACCGCGCAGACCCGCATGTCGGGGGTCGACCTGGCCGACGGCACCCAGGTCCGCAAGGGTGCCGCAGCGGCTGTGCTCGCCTGGGCCGGAACCGCCTCGGCCGGTGTCGCCACGGCGATCGACGAGACCGTCGTCGCCATCTCGGACGAGGGCGGCACTCCGCTCGTCGTCGCACGGCGTGACCCGTCCGGAGCCGTGTCGCTGCTCGGCGTGGTGCACCTCAAGGACGTCGTCAAGGACGGCATGGCCGCCCGGTTCGCGGAGATGCGCGAGATGGGGATCCGCACGGTGATGATCACCGGCGACAACCCCCGGACGGCTGCCGCGATCGCCGCCGAGGCCGGGGTCGACGACTTCCTCGCCGAGGCCACGCCGGAGGACAAGCTCGCGTACATCAAGCGCGAGCAGGAGGGCGGCAACCTCGTCGCGATGACCGGCGACGGCACGAACGACGCCCCGGCCCTGGCGCAGGCGGACGTCGGCGTGGCGATGAACACCGGGACGACCGCGGCGAAGGAGGCCGGCAACATGGTCGACCTCGACTCGGACCCGACGAAGCTCATCGACGTCGTCCGGATCGGCAAGCAGCTCCTCATCACCCGCGGAGCACTCACCACGTTCTCGATCGCCAACGACGTCGCGAAGTACTTCGCGATCATCCCGGCGATGTTCCAGCTCGCGTTCCCGGGGCTGGGAGCGCTGAACATCATGGGCCTGCACAGTCCGTCGTCCGCGATCCTGTCGGCGGTGGTCTTCAACGCGCTCGTGATCGTGGCACTCATCCCGCTGTCCCTCCGCGGGGTCGCCTACCGCGCGGCGTCCGCGTCGTCGATCCTCGGCCGCAACCTGCTCCTCTACGGGGTCGGCGGCGTGATCGTCCCCTTCATCGGCATCAAGCTGATCGACCTCGTCGTCGGTCTCATCCCGGGGTTCTAGTCATGGCATCTGCACGATCCACCTTCCGTTCCACGGGTGTGGCGATCCGCCTCACCCTGCTCAGCACCGTCGTCCTCGGCATCGCCTACCCGCTCGCGGTGTGGGGTGTCGGCCAGGCCGCGTTCCACGACCAGGCCAACGGGTCGATGGTGACCTCGTCCGACGGGACCACCGTCGGCTCGTCCCTGATCGGGCAGTCCTTCGACGGGAAGTCCGCCGACGAATGGTTCCAGTCGCGGCCGAGCGCCGCGGGGGAGAAGGGCTACGACGCCAGCGCGTCCAGCGGCTCGAACCTCGGGCCGAACAACCCGGACCTCCGCAAGGCGATCGAGTCGCGGCGCGCGGAGATCGCGAAGGCCGACGGTGTGCCCGTGTCCGACGTGCCGGCGGACGCGGTGACGGCATCGGGCTCCGGCCTCGACCCGGACATCAGCCCGGAGTACGCGGAGCAACAGGTGTCCCGGGTGGCCTCGGCACGGGGACTGTCCGAGTCGGCGGTGCGGAAGCTCGTCGAACAGCACACCGAGGCCCGACAGCTCGGGTTCCTCGGCGAGCCCGTGGTGAACGTCCTCGAGCTGAACCTGGCGCTCGCGAAGGTGTCCTGACCGGTGGCACGGATCGTCCGCACACGCGAGAGGATGAGCACGTGAAGCGCGGGAAGCTGCGGGTCCTGCTCGGTGCGGCGCCCGGTGTCGGCAAGACGTTCACGATGCTCGAAGAGGGGCGCCGCCTGCTCGACGAGGGCCGGGACGTCGTCGTCGCCGTCGTCGAGACCCACGGCCGGGCCGCCACCGCGGCGCTGGTCGACGGGCTCGAGGTCGTGCCACGCCGTGTGGTGGAACACCGCGGGGTCGAGCTCGACGACATGGACCTCGAGGCGGTCCTCCGCCGGGCCCCGGACGTGGCGCTGGTCGACGAGCTCGCCCACACGAACGCGCCCGACGGCCGCCACGAGAAGCGCTGGCAGGACGTCGAGGAACTGCTCGCCGCCGGCATCTCCGTGGTGAGCACCGTGAACGTGCAGCACATGCAGTCCCTCGGCGACGTGGTCCGCGAGATCACCGGCACCGTCCAGCGCGAGACCGTCCCGGACGCGGTGGTGCGTGCGGCCGACCAGGTCGAGGTGGTGGACCTGGCACCCGCGGCGCTCCGTGAACGACTCTCGGACGGCCTGGTGTACCCGGCGGCTCGGATCGACGCGGCGCTGTCGAACTACTTCCGACTCGGCAACCTCACCGCCCTGCGGGAGATCGCGCTGCTCTGGCTCGCCGACGAGGTCGACGACGCACTGAAGGCCTACCGCGCCGAGCACGGCATCGACCACCGTTGGGAGACACGGGAACGCGTGCTCGTCGCCCTGACCGGCGGGCCCGAGGGCGAGACACTGCTGCGCCGCGGGGCACGGATCGCCGCCAGGAGCGCGGGCGGTGAACTCGCGGCCGTCCACGTCACGACCAACGACGGCCTCCGCGAGCGTCACCCCGGTGCCCTCGGGAAGCAGCGCACCCTGCTCGAACAGCTCGGCGGGACCTACCACCAGGTGGTCGGCGACGACGTCCCCACGACACTGGTGCGGTTCGCGAAGTCGATCGACGCGACGCAGATCGTGATCGGGGTGAGCCGCCGCAGCCGTCTCGCCGCGGCCACCACGGGACCGGGCATCGGCAACACGGTGATCCGCGAGTCCGGCGACATCGACGTGCACGTCGTCACGCACGAGCGGGCCGGCGGGGGCTTCGCCCTGCCGAAGCTCGGCGGCAGCCTGTCCCGCGGCCGGATCGTCGCCGCGTTCGTGCTCTCCCTGGTGGCCGGCCCGCTGCTCACGTGGCTGCTGTCGTTCAGCACCGATCCGGATTCGATCACCGTCGACGTGCTCGCGTACCAACTTCTCGTGCTCGTCGTGGCGCTCGTGGGCGGGATGTGGCCGGCGGTGTTCGCGGCGGTGCTGTCCGGGCTGAGCCTCGACTTCTTCTTCGTGCAACCCCTGCACATGGTCACCGTGCAGCAGCCCTGGCACCTGGTCGCCCTCGTCATGTACGTCATCAGCGCCGTGCTCGTGAGCTTCGTCGTGGACCGGTCGGCTCGTCGCTCGCGTGCTGCCCGACGTGCTGCGGCCGAGTCGGGCCTCCTGATGGGGATCGCCGGGAGCGTGCTCCGCGGCGACGACGCCCTGCAGGCACTCCTCGACCGGACGCGCGAGGCCTTCGGTTTCGCGGGCGTCCGGATCCGACAGGGCGACGACGTCCCGGCCGCGTCGGGGACGTTCGGCGACACACCGGACGCGGCCACGCGCCTCCAGTCCGGTGCCGTCCTGGAGTTCGCGGGCGCACCCGACGACCCGACCCAGCGTCGGCTCCTGCGTGTCGTCGAGCAGCAGCTCGACGCCGCCGTCGAGCACCGTGATCTCACCCGAGCGGCGGTCGACGCGGAGCGGATCGCCGCGGCGGACCGCGTGCGGAGCGCCATCCTGGCGGCTGTCGGACACGATGTGCGGCGGCCGATCGCGGCCGCCTCGGCCGCCGTGCAGACGCTGCGTGCGTCCGACATCGAGCTGTCGCAGACCGACCGGGAGGCACTGCTCGCGACCGCCGACGAGAGCCTGCGTCAGTTGGCTGTCCTGTTGGCAGACCTGCTGGACGTCAGCCGCGTGCAGGCCGGGGTGCTCGCCGTCGCGCCGGTGGCACTCGCGATCGAGACGGTCGTCGCGCCGGCCCTGGACGAGCTCGAACTCGGACCGGACGACGTGGACCTCGACCTGCCGGCGGACCTGCCGCCGGTGCTCGCCGACGCCGTCCTGCTGCAGCGCGTCGTCGTGAACCTGCTCGCGAACGCCGCTCGGTACGCCCCCGTCGGCACCCGGATCCGGGTCGCCGCGAGTGCGTTCGGCGGCGGCGTGGAGCTGCGCGTCGCCGACCACGGCCCCGGTATCCCGGACGACCGTCGCGGCGAGGTGTTCCAGCCGTTCCAGCGCCTCGGCGACACCGACAACGACACGGGGCTCGGGCTCGGACTCGCGCTCGCCCGCGGGTTCACCGAGGGCATGGGCGGGACCATCGAGGTCGACGACACCCCTGGCGGTGGACTCACCGTCGTCGTGCGGCTGCCGATCGCGGGACACCTGGGAGTGGAGATCCGATGAAGGACCGTGTGCGATGAAGGTCTTGATCGTCGACGACGACGCCCAGCTCGTGCGGGCGCTCGCGGTCACGCTCGCCGCCCGGGGCTACGACGTCGTCACCGCCCGCGACGGCCGCGCCGCGATCGACGCCGTGATCACCGAGCGGCCGGACCTCGTGCTGCTCGACCTCGGGATGCCGCGGCTCGACGGGATCGGGGTGCTCGAGGGCGTGCGCGCGTGGTCGCAGGTGCCGGTGCTCGTGCTCTCCGGCCGGACGGACTCGTCGGACAAGGTGGACGCGCTCGACGCCGGCGCAGACGACTACGTCACGAAGCCGTTCCAGATGGACGAACTGCTCGCGCGGCTCCGTGCCCTCGGCCGGCGGCAGGTCGCGGCGGCGTCTGCCGCTGGTGCGACGCCGACGGTGTCGGTCGGCGACCTGGTGGTGGACCTCGTCGCGAAGCAGGTGACGCCGTCGTCCGGCCCGGCCATCCGACTGACCCCGACGGAGTGGCGGCTCCTGGAGGTCCTCGTCACGAACCCCGATCGCCTGATGACGCGCGAGATGCTGCTCACCGAGGTGTGGGGACCGACGCACGGCAACGACTCCGGCTACCTGCGGCTGTACATGGCGCAGCTGCGCCGGAAGCTCGAGCCGGACCCGTCGCACCCGCGGTACCTGGTGACCGAGTCGGGCATGGGGTACCGGTTCAGTCCCGCGGGACGGTGACTGAGCAGCAATCGTCGGGTGCGCGGTGCGGCACTCGACGATTTCTGCTCACTCGACGCGTCCCCACGCGTCCACCCCGCGCCCGCGACCTCCGCGGTAGCGTCGGGGCGTGACGATCGAGCTGCGCCGCGTGACGGCGGACGACTGGGAGACCTGGCGCCCGGTCCGCCTGGCGGCGCTCGCCGAGGCCCCCGACGCGTTCGGGTCCACGCTCGACGACTGGGCGGACGCACCGGAGCACCGGTGGCGGACCCGGCTCTCGATCCCGGGAGCGCTCGACCTGGTGGCCCACGACGGCTCGGCGGCGATCGGCATGGCGAGCGGCGTCCCCGGTGACGAACCCGGGACCACCGAACTCATCTCGATGTGGGTCGACCCGGTCGCCCGCGGCCGCGGTGTCGCGACCGACCTGATCCGTGCGGTCGTCGGATGGGCCGCCGGGGCCGACTCGCACACGCTCGAGCTCTCCGTCATGCCCGACAACGACGCCGCCCGTCGGACCTACGAGCGGAACGGCTTCCTCGTCGCCGACGAGCCCGGGGACCCGCTGCCGGACGGCCGGCACGAGGTCCTCATGCGCCGCGACCTCACGGCGGAACGCACCCTCGCCGCGTACGAACACGGCGCCGAGCGGTACGCCGACCGCACCGACGGCCACCGCTCCGGCCTCGTCGACGACCTGGTCGCGCTGGTCACGCCGGGGTCCCACGTCCTCGAGCTCGGTTCGGGACCCGGGCGGGACGCCCTCGCGCTCGAGGCCGCCGGACTCGTGGTGGACCGGACCGACGGCGCACGCTCGTTCGTCGACGCGCTCCACGCTGACGGGCACGCGGCACGCGTCCTCGACGTCCGGTCGGACGACTTCGGCGGCCCGTACGACGCCGTGTTCGCCAACGCGGTCCTGCTGCACGTCGCGCGCGAGCTGCTCCCGACCGTGCTGGAACGCGCCCGCGAGGCCGTCCGCCCCGGCGGGGTCCTGACCGCGACGCTCAAGCACGGCGACGGAGATGCCTGGAGCACCCGGAAGCTCGACCGCGCCCGGCACTTCACCTACTGGACCGACCACGACCTGACCGCCGTCGTCGAGCGAGCCGGCTGGACCGACGTCGTGGTCCGGGACACCACCCGCCCCGGCGCCGACGAGCGCTGGCTGACCGTCACGGCCCGTCGGCCGGAGGAAGCAGGACGACCGTGAACCGAGCACTCCGTTGGACCGCGTGGGTCGTCGCCGTGGTCGTCCTGATCGCAGTGGTGTTCCTCGTCTGGGCGAACATCGTCATGCAGGGCACCCGCAGCGCCGCGCTGCAGGTCTGGCGGGACGACCGCGTGTCCGTCCGCGACGCCGGTGACTCCGTCGTGATGACCCCGACCGGGACCGCGAACGGTGTCGGGATCGTGTTCATCCCCGGGGCGAAGGTCGACCCGTACGCGTACATGGCGACGTTCCGGCAGGTGGTGGCGTCCGGCACGACGGTGGTCATCACGAAGCCGACACTGCACCTCGCGTTCTTCGACACCCGTCCGCTCTCGACGTTCGAGGCGCACGCCCCGTCCGTCACACGCTGGGGAGTCGGCGGACACTCGCTCGGCGGCGTGCGCGCCTGCCAGCTCGCCCCGGATGCGGACGGCCTGCTCCTGCTCGGGAGCTACTGCGCGAACGACATCAGCCGCTCGTACATCAGCGTGCTCAGCGTGTCCGGCTCCCGCGACGGCCTCTCCACCCCGGCGAAGGTCGACGCCGCACGGCACCTCCTGCCGTCGAACGCGACGATGACGGAGATCCAGGGGTCGAACCACGCCGACTTCGGTGCCTACGGCGCGCAGCCCGGCGACGACACGGCGACGATCTCCCGCGCCGATGCTCGGCAGCAGATCAGCGCGGCGATCGAGGAGTGGGTCGGGACGCTGCGCTGACCGCGCGCACGGCTCGCGCCGGGACGAGACCGACGTCCCCGAGCGTGTCGATGCCCACCCACGTCGGACGGTAGCGGTTCTCCGCCGTCGTGCGTCGGGCCTCCGGGGAGTTCGGCCCCAGGGCCGGTTCGTCGCCCGTCACGTGGACCCGCAGGTACACGGCGGGGGCGTCGCGGTCGATCCCGACCGGCAGCAGCTCCTCGACGACCCCGTCGAGGCCGGTCTCCTCACGGAGCTCGCGCAGGCACGCCTCCTGCGGAGTCTCCCCGGCCTCGACCGCACCGCCGGGCAGCACGGCGTACGACCGTCCGTCGCGCTCGCGGACGACGACCAGCACCTCGTCGCCCCGCACAGCCACTGCGACGGCCCGGATGCGCAGGGCTCCAGCCGGTCCGGTCATACCCCGACGGTAGCCGGTGCGGGCCGCGGCTGGCAGCATCGGGGCATGGCCGTCCTCGTGCACCTGAACGGGATCCCCGCGAGCGGGAAGTCGACCGTCGCGCGCGCGTGGGTCGAGCGGCACGCTGCATCGCTGCCCGTCGCGTTCGACATCGACGTGCTGCGGGCGATGATCGGCGGCTGGCGTGACGCGCTCCGCCCGGCGGGCATCGCCGCGCGCGAGATGGCGATGGCGGCGATCGCTGCGCACCTCCGCTCCGGCCGGGACGTGATCGTGCCGCAGTACGCGCGGAGCGCTGCGTTCGTCGACGAGCTCGCGGCGCTCGCAGCGGACGAGGGCGCGGTGTTCGTGGAGTGCGCGCTGGACGCCGACCCGGCCGAGGCGGACCGGCGCTTCGCCGCGCGAGCCGCCTCCGGACCCGGCGTCCACGGTGATCTGGGCGGCGATCAGATGGTGGACGTGGCGGTCGGCCTGGAGGCGTTCCTGACGACCCGCAGGCACGTCACCCGGGTGGGTGGTCCGGGCCAGGGCATCGGTGCGGTCCTCGACCAGGTCGACGCCGCCGTCGCCGCGGCGCGGCTGCAGGGGTGATCCCTCCACATCGAACGACTGTGTGAACTCTTTCCACAGCGGGCGGCGCGCCTGAACACCGCGCCTGGAGCGGTCCTAGACTCGTCCGGAAGCACGTCGACGACACCGTCCCCGGAGGGCAGCACATGACGACGCCGGACCGGCGCACACCAGCGCGACTCGCAGACCAGCGAGCGCTCCTGTTCGACCTGGACGGTGTCCTCACCCCGACCGCTGACGTCCACATGCGTGCGTGGAGCCGACTGTTCACGCCGTACCTCGCGGCGCACGGCGTCGACCCGTACACGGAGCAGGACTACTTCGCGTACATCGACGGCAAGCCGCGGTACGACGGGGTCCGCTCCCTGCTCGAGTCGCGCGGCATCGACCTGCCGCAGGGCACGCCCGACGACTCCCCGGACGCCGACACCGTGTGCGGTCTCGGCAACCGGAAGAACGCCGAGTTCACCGCCGAGCTGACCGAACACGGTGTCGAGCCGTACCCGGGCTCGCTCCGGTTCCTCGACGCCGCGATGGCCGCCGGGGTGTCCGTCGCGGTGGTCTCCAGCTCCGCCAACGCCACCTCGGTGCTGCGCACGGCCGGGATCCTCGACCGCTTCCCGGTCGTCGTCGACGGCCTGGTCGCTCGGCAGGACGGCCTGGCCGGCAAGCCCGCCCCCGACACGTACCTCGACGCCGCGAGCCGCTTCGGGCTGACCGCGGCCGAGTGCGTCGTGGTCGAGGACGCCACGAGCGGGGTCGAAGCCGGCCGCAACGGCGCTTTCGGACTCGTCATCGGTGTCGACCGCGGTGCCGGTGCCGACGCCCTCCGGGCGCACGGGGCCGACGTCGTGGTGCAGGACCTCGACGAACTCGTCCACGAACTCCCCGAACCCGCCACGAGCGCGACGTAGGCCGACCGGCCGAGGCGATCCGCGCCTCCAGGCCGCTGTCGACCTCCCCACGAACCCCTCCCTTCCCACGGAGCACCATGAACCGCATCACCTCCGACCCGCTCGACCGCGTCCGCTACCCGATCGACGAGTGGGCACTCGTCGAGACCGAGTACGCGCCCGACGAGCAGGGCGTCGCGGAGACGAACTTCGCCGTCGGCAACGGGTACCTCGGCCTGCGCGGCAACCTCGACGAGGGCCGTGGCGGCGTGCAGTACGGCACGTACATCAACGGGTTCCACGAGACCTGGCCGATCCGGCACGCCGAGGACGCCTTCGGGTTCGCGAAGACCGGGCAGACGATCATCAACGCGCCCGACGCCAAGGTCATCCGGCTGTACGTCGACGACGAGCCGCTCGTCCTGGCCGAGGCGGACATCCTCCGGCACACCCGGCGTCTCGACTTCCGCGGCGGGTACCTCTTCCGCGAGACCGAGTGGTCGACGCCGTCGGGCAAGCGGGTGCTCATCCGCTCGCGGCGGCTGGTGTCGTTCACGGACCGCCACCTCGCCGTCATCGACTACGAGGTCACCGTGCTCGACGCGGACGCCTCGATCCTGCTGTCGAGCCAGATCCTCAACCGGCAGGACGTGCAGGACGAGTACCACGCGGGGATGCGGGCGGCGGCGAACGCGTTCGACCCGCGCAAGGCCGAGGCCTTCACCGAGCGTGTGCTCGAGCCGAAACTGAAGCGCAGCACCGGCGGACGGTCCCTGCTCGGGTACCAGGCGGCGAGCTCCGGCATGACGATCTGCGTCGGTGTCGAGCACCACCTGGAGACCGAGAACAGCTGGGACGAGTCGTCGTCGATCGAGGACGACCTCGCGAAGCACGTCTACCGGGTGCAGGCACGGGCGGGTCAGCCGATCCGTCTGACCAAGCACGTCGTCTACCACACCTCCCGCGGGGTGCCGGCGCGTGAACTCGCCGACCGGTGCGACCGCACGCTGGACCGCGCACACGCCGAGACCGTCGACGAGACGTTCGCGAAGCAGCGCTCGTGGATGGACGACTTCTGGGCGCGGAGCGACGTCGAGATCGCCGGGCAGCCCGCACTGCAGCAGGCCGTCCGCTGGAACCTCTTCATGCTCGCGCAGGCCACGGCGCGCACCGACGGCCACGGCATCGCCGCGAAGGGCGTCACCGGCTCCGGGTACGGCGGCCACTACTTCTGGGACATGGAGATCTACGTCCTGCCGTTCCTGTCGTACACGGCGCCGATCGTCGCCCGGAACGCCCTCCGATTCCGCTACAACATGCTCGATGCCGCACGGTCCCGTGCCCGCGAGCTCAACCAGCACGGCGCCCTGTTCCCGTGGCGGACGATCAACGGCGAGGAGTCCAGCGCCTACTACGCGGCCGGCACCGCGCAGTACCACATCGACGCCGACATCGCGCATGCGCTGATGCAGTACGTGCGGGCGTCCGACGACCGCGAGTTCCTCAAGCGCGGGGCGATCGACATCCTCGTCGAGACCGCCCGGCTGTGGGAGGACCTCGGCTTCTGGCGGTCCAACGGCGACCAGAAGTTCCACATCGACGGCGTCACCGGACCGGACGAGTACACGACCGTCGTCGACGACAACCTCTACACGAACGTGATGGCCCGGGCGAACCTGTGGTTCGCCGTGAACGCCTGCCGTGAGCTCGCGGCCGACGACCCGGAGGAGTACGACCGCATGGTGCGGCGGACCGGGCTGCAGGCACAGGAAATCACCGACTGGGAGCACGCCGCCGAGTCGATGGAGATCCCCTTCGACCCGCACCGCGGCATCCACCCGCAGGACGCCCAGTTCCTCGACAAGGAACTCTGGGACCTCGACAACACCCCGGAGAGCAAGCGACCCCTGCTGCTCCACTACCACCCGCTGGTGATCTACCGGTTCCAGGTGCTCAAGCAAGCGGACGTCGTGCTCGCGTTGTTCCTGCAGGGACACGAGTTCACCGCTGCCGAGAAGCGTCGTGACTTCGACTACTACGACGCCCTCACCACGGGCGACTCGACCCTGTCGGCCGTCGTGCAGTCGATCATGGCGGCCGAGGTCGGCTACCACGACCTCGCGCTGCAGTACTTCCAAACGGCGCTCTACGTCGACCTGGCCGACCTGCACGGCAACACCACCGACGGTGTGCACATCGCATCGACCGGTGGCATCTGGGGAGGCCTCGTGAACGGCTTCGGCGGCATGCGGGACCACGGTGGCCGGATGTCGTTCAACCCGCGGCTGCCGCGGGACTGGGAGCGCATCACCTACCGGTTGACGGTGCGTGGCTCGCGGGTGCGGGTCGACCTCGAACAGGACACGATGACCTTCACGGTCGAGACCGGTTCGGGCTTCACCGCCTGGGTGCACAACCAGCAGTGGGACATCACGGCCGGTGCGCCGACCGTCGTGCCGCTGCCGCACCAGGGGCCGCGGATGGCCGGGCGCGCACCGACGACGGCCGACATCCAGGGCACGCTCCGCGCGGACGGGTCGGTCATCACGGCGTCGATCCCGACGATCTCGCTCGACCGTGACCTGGAGCCGGACGAGACGACCGCCTGACCGACGGGGTGTGAACGCGATTCAGCGTGCGACGAGCTCCACCTTGAACCGTTCGGTGTCCTCCAGGAACGCAGCGTGGTGCTCAGGGCCGCCGGCGTGCGGGTGCCGGTCGGCGTACAGCCGGCTCCATCCGTGGTCCGGCGCTGCCTCCCAGAGTCGAGCGACGTCGGCCTGGTCGCCGGCGTGGAACGCGAGGTGGCTCAGCCCGGGCCTCCGGCGGTCGTGTGTTCCGTCGAGCGGTGCCGACTCGAGCACGATGTACACCTCGCCGCGGCGCCAGCTCCGGCCGTCGTCCCACCGCTGGAAGGGTTCGTACCCGAGCTCTCCGAGCAGCCAGTCCCAGGCGGGCGCGGCCACGCCGAGGTCGGCGGTGCGCAGCTCGACGTGGTGCAGCGCGCCCCGCGTCACAGGAGTTTCCGGAGCGTGTTCGCGTTCCGGGTCGTGGTGGTGCGCTTGAACCGTGCGGCCCCCGCTCGTCTCGCGAAGGCCGTGTCCGTGCTCGACCCCTTCGGGCACGACCAGTAGACGACGCCGGATCCGCGGACGACGCGTTCGACGGACTCGTCGAGCTCGAGGTCGGCGAGCAGGTCGTCGAGCGCGTCCTCGTCGGAGCCGAACACCACGTAGTCGTGCCGGTCCTCGGCGGAGTCGAACGGGAAGCCGTCCACGATCGCTGCGAGGTCGTCGTGCTGGACGAGCACGATCCAGGCGTCGTAGCCGAACCGGTCACGGAGCACCTGCTCGATGTCGGTCTTCAGCGCGTCGGCCGAGCCGTCGGACGTGAACACCACGTTGCCCGAGGCGAGGACCGTCCGGACGTCCTGGTACCCGCGATCCCGGAACAGCGACGCGAGGTCCGCGCTCGTGATCGTGATCCCGTTGACGTTCACCCCGCGCAGCAGCGCGACCCACCTGGTCATGCCGGAACCGTAGCGGGCGCGGGCAGTCACGTCCACGTCCGGGCGACTCCCCAGCCGCCGCCTTCCGGGACGATGTCCACCACGAGTGACTCCCCGTCGTCCGCCGTGGCCTGGAAACGCCAGCCGACGGTGCGCTCGGGCGCGTGGGTGATCGCGGTCGGCAGTTCGGAACGCGTCACGGTCAGGCGGGTCGGTGTGTCGCTCACCCGCCACCGCCGTCCGGCCCAGACCATCCGCGTGGGGACGCCGTCTGACCACCACACCGTGGCGGCCGTGTCGATGACCATCATCGGGATCCTCCGTTCGAACGTGTGTTCGAATGCTAGGTCGCGGATCGGGCCGTCGCAACCGGCGTCTTGCGGCTCGGCGCGTCTCGGCTGAACAGCGAGAGTTGCGTTCAGAACACGTTCTGAATAACCTGGCGACATGACTCTCCTCGCACCCGCCCGGACCCGCCGATCCGTGCAGTCGTCTGATCTGTCCAGGCATGCGAAGGACGTTTTTGCTGCAGCCGAACAGGAGCCCCTCGAAGTGACCCGGCGAGACGGGAAACCGCTGGTGCTCACCACGAAGGAGCGCTCGGACGACGACGAAGCGGTCCTCGACATCGCTGCGCAGCTCATCGCCGCGGTGACGGTGAACGAGCACCTCCCGCTGCACGACCGGCTCGCGATCCCGTACCCGTGGTTGAAGATGCTCAGCCGTGCCGATCAGCAGCAGTTCGCGCGCGAGATCGTCGACGTCGCCCGCGGGTCGTTCTCGCTCCGGCAGCCCCGTCGGCTCCTGCTCGAGATGCAGGCCTGGCGCAATTCCGCCGAGGCGATCGCTGCCGGTTGGGAGACGACCGAGCCCGAGTTGCTCGACGAGCCCGTCGTCGTCGAGAAGCCCTGAACGGTGGGCGCACGGCGAGCCGGTGTGTCGCGACCGGTGCGCACCACCGAGTTCACGATCGTCTTCGTGACCCGCGCCGCAGAGCAGGGCTGGCGTGACGTCGTCGCGACGCAGCGGAACGCTGTCGTCGGTGCCTGGGAACGCCTCACGTCGAACCCGGTGAGCGAGGACCTTGCGTGCCACGCACTCCGCGGCGAGCTCGGTGTCGTCACGCACTCCGGTCGCGACTGGGTCCGCCGGCAGTACGAACTGAAGCGTGGCGCACGGATCTGGTTCACGGTCGATGAGGCGAACCGGACGGTCCACCTCCTCGCTGTCCACACCCACCACCCGAACGCCACGAAGTAGAGAGCCGCCGCAGCCGCACTCCGGTAGACGGGACCCATGACGGACGAACCACACGACGACCAGGGCCCCGACGAGCAGCACCAGGTGCCCGACGGGGTGACCGACGCCACGGTCGAGGCGCTCGGGTCGCTGTCGGCCGCGGTCGAGGTCATCGAGCACGCTCGCGGGCTCCTGTACGGCTTCCACCGCCTCACCGGCATGGCCGACCTGAACCTCGGCGAGGCGGTCGAGCAGCTCCGGAAGGCGGGGCACACGGACCTCGCCGACCGGATCGACACCGAGCTCGTCGGGCGGAACGTCATCGCCGGCCGGTGGACGTTCCAGGTCGTCGAGGACTACGACGACGGCTACTACGCCCTCGCGAAGGAGCTCGAGCGCACCGCGCGTGACGAACTCGTGCAGGGACGGAAGCACCTGTTCGAGGCAGCCATGAAGGAGGACCGTCGCACGGCTGGTCGACGCCACCACGAGGCCACGCCGAGCGACCTGGCGGACTGACACCGCGCCTCCAGGAAGGAGACGGAGCGCGCGGACCGCGCGAGCCGCGTCCGACCCGCGTGTCAGCCGACGCCGAGCACTGCCTCCAGCGGCCCCCGCGCGAAGTACAGCAGGAAGCCCGCCGCGACGACGTACAGCAGCCACGAGACCTGACGACCACGGCCGGACAGCAGCTTGATGAGCACCCAGCTGATGAAGCCCGCGCCGATGCCGTTCGCGATCGAGTAGGTCAGCGGCATGATCACGATCGTCAGGAACGCCGGCAGTGCTGCACCGAAGTCGGTCCAGTCGATGTCCTTCACCTGCGCGACCATGAGCGCACCGACGACGACGAGTCCGGCGGCGGCGACCTCGAGCGGGACGACCTGGGTGAGCGGCGTGAGGAACATCGACGCCAGGAACAGCAGCCCGGTCACGACGGAGGCCATGCCGGTCCGGGCGCCCTCGCCGATGCCGGCGGCCGAGTCGATGAAGACGGTGTTCGACGACACCGAGGCGCCACCACCGGCGATCGCACCGGCACCCTCGACGACGAGTGCGGACTTCAGGCGCGGGAAGGTCCCGTCGGCGTTCGCGACCCCGGCGGCCTTCGCGAGACCGGTCATGGTGCCCATCGCGTCGAAGAAGTTCGTGAAGACAAGCGTGAAGACGAGCATCGACGCGGCGATCGGGCCGATGCGGGTGAAGGCGCCGAAGACGTCCGCGTGCCCGACCAGCGACAGGTCCGGGACGGCGAACAGGGCACTCGGCAGACCGGGGGCGTTGAGGTTCCAGCCGGTGGGCGAGTCGACCGAGGTCGGCACCTTGAAGATCGCCTGCAGGATGATCGCGATGATCGTCGTCGCCACGATGCCGATGAGCAGTGCGCCCTTGACCTTGCGGGCCATGAGCGTGCCGATGATGACGAGGCCGATCAGGAACACGATCGTGGGCAGGGCCGACACGGAGCCGTCCTCACCGAGCTGCAGCGGCGGCGACGCGTTCTTCGTGGTGCGGACGAAGCCCGAGTCGACCAGGCCGATGAACGCGATGAAGAGGCCGATCCCGACCGTGATCGCGGCCTTGAGCTGCGGCGGGACCGCGGTGAAGATCATCGTCCGGATGCCGGTGAGCGCCAGGATCACGATCACGACGCCGTTGATGACGACGAGGCCCATCGCCTCGGCCCAGGTGACCTGGTGCACGACGCTGACGGCGAGGAACGAGTTGATCCCGAGCCCCGCCGCGATGCCGAACGGCAGGTTCGCGATGAGGCCCATCGCGATCGTCATGAGACCGGCGACGAGCCCGGTGGCCGCGGCGACCTGCGCGTTCTGCAGCCAGCCGCCGAGGACGTCCTGCGGTGCCTGGTCCTGGCTGAACCCACCGAGGATGAGCGGGTTGAGGATGACGATGTACGCCATGGTCACGAAGGAGACGAGACCACCGCGGATCTCGCGGGGGATCGTCGATCCGCGGTGCGTGATCGAGAAGAAGCGGTCGAGGCCGGTCGCGAAGCGGTTCCGGGGTGTGGTGTCGGTCTGCGGGGCGCTCACCGATCAAGGTTAAAGGACGCTGGGTTTCCGGCGTGTCACAGCATCCGCACAGGTCGTCGGCCTGGAGGCGCGGCTCGCCTCGCCGGGGTACGTCACGCCCGGCAACCGCTCGCGTCCTCGGGCCGTGGCTGGTGTTGGATGGGCACGTGACGTCACGCATGGACCGTGCCCGCGTCGAGGCCGCCGTGCGCGAACTCCTGCTGGGCATCGGTGAGGACCCGGACCGGCCCGAACTGGAGCGCACGCCCTCCCGGGTCGCGGATGCGTACGGCGAGTTCTTCGCCGGGATCGGCACGGACGCGGTGGCGATCGCCCGCGAGGGCACCGTGCACGCCGAGGACGGCGAACGCGGGCAGCTCGTCATCGTGCGGGACGTCCGGTTCCGTTCCGTGTGCGAGCACCACCTGCTGCCGTTCACCGGGGTCGCCCACCTGGCGTACGCGCCCGGCGACCGGCTGATCGGCCTCGGGACCCTGTCGCGCGTGCTCGACGCCGTCGCCTCACGCCCGCAGCTGCAGGAGCGTCTCGGCGAGCAGGTCGCGGCGACCATCGCGGAGGGGCTCGGCGCCGTCGGGGTCCTCGTCGTGCTCGACGCGCAGCACCAGTGCGTGACCACCCGTGGTGAACGGCAGTCGGGGTCGACGACGGTCACCGTCGCGGCGACCGGCAGCCTCGCGGACGCCGCCGGGCGGGCCGAGGCGATCGCGCTGATCGGCGCCGGAGCCGGTGCGGGCACTGGGACCGACCACGAGGCGGGCGCATGACGACGGAGCGGGCCGAGCCGCGCCTCCAGGCACTGTCCACCGCACCCGGCTGGGTGGTGCCCGACCTGCGCGACCCTGTCCGGACGATCGGGCGTCGCACGTTCGACTTCGACCACCGCATCGCCGTCATGGCGATCGTCAACCGCACACCGGACTCGTTCCACGACCGTGGCGCGACGTTCGAGCTCGACCGTGCCGTCGAGGCTGCCGTCCGTGCCGCCGAGCAGGGCGCCGACTGGGTGGACATCGGCGGCGTCAAGTTCGCACCGGGGCCGGAACTGCCCGCCGCGGACGAGATCGACCGCGTCGTGCCCGTCGTCCGGCAGCTCGCGCAGGAGTCCGACGTGACCATCAGCGTCGACACCTTCCGCCCAGAGGTCGCCGCCGCCGCGATCGAGGCCGGTGCGAGCGTCGTCAACGACACCACCGGCCTGTCCGACCCGCGGATGGCGCGCGTGGTGGCGGACTCGGACGCGACGATCGTCATCACGCACTCGCTCGCCGAGCCCCGCCGCCCGTTGCCCGCACCACCGCAGTACGACGACGTCACGGGCTCGGTCGTCGGGTTCCTCCGGGAGCGGGTCGACCGGGCGCTCGCCGCGGGCGTCCCCGATTCCCGGATCGTCGTCGACCCCGGGCACGACCTCAACAAGAACACGGTGCACACCCTCGAGCTCACCCGCCGGCTGCCCGAGGTCGTCGCGCTCGGGTACCCGGTGCTCGCAGCGGTGTCGAACAAGGACTTCGTGGGGGAGTCGCTCGGTCGTCCGCGCGGGGAACGGCTGGCCGGGTCGCTCGCCGTGGCCACGGTGAGCGCGATGCTCGGTGCCCGGATCGTCCGGATGCACGACGTGGTCGAGAGCGTCGACGCGATGCGGATGGTGGAGGCGACGCTCGGGTGGCGCGAGCCGGTCGAGGCGAGGCACAACACGTGAACCTCCTGCCGCCCGCGGTCGCCGAACTGTCCGACGACGAGCTGCTCGCGCTGTACGCCGCGGGTGTGGGGTCGCCGTGGCTGCGTGTCAACTTCGTGGCGACGCTCGACGGTGCGGCTTCCGCCGGTGGGCTCTCCGGGTCGCTCGGCGGGCCGGACGACCTCCGCGTGTTCGACCTGCTGCGCCGGATGGCCGACGTGGTCCTCGTCGCCGCCGGGACCGTGCGTGACGAGGGCTACGGGCCGATGGTCCTGCACGACGCCGACGTGGCCTGGCGCCGCGCACACGGGATGTCCGACCACCCGGTGTTCGCGATCGTGTCCGGGTCGCTGTCGCTCGACGCGGACTCGCGGGTGTTCACGGCGGCGCCCGTGCGGCCGATCGTGCTGACGTCGGCGGCTGCGGCGTCGTCGGACCGTGGCGCGGACGTCGCCGCCGTCGCCGAGGTCGTGCCGTGCAGCCCTGCGGCTTCGCCGGACGAGGTCGACGCCGTGCTCGTCCGGGACGCCCTGGTGGCGCGCGGCCTCGGGACGATCCACTGCGAGGGCGGTCCGTCGTTCCTCGGCTCGCTCGTGGCGGCGGACCTCGTCGACGAGCTGACGCTGACGATCGACCCGTCGCTCGAGGGCGGCGCCGCCCCGCGGATCGTGCGGGGTACCTCGCCGGAGCTGCGCCGCATGCGCCCCGCGCACGTGCTCCGCGGCGCGGGCGACGTCCTCCTCACCCGCTCCGTCCGCGCGCGCGGGTAGCCGGCCCGGATAGGGGGCCCCGATCCCGTCGACTGAGCAGGAATCGTCGGGTGGCCCGACGGCACTCGACGATTCCTGCTCACTCGACGACCGGGTCGGCACGCTAGGGTCGGGCGCGTGATCGACATCGTGGCGTCCGGGGTCCTCTTCGACATGGACGGGACCCTCGTCGACTCGACCGCCGTGGTGGAGGCCGCCTGGACCGGGTTCGGCCAGCGGCACGACCTCGACCCGCAGACGATCCTCGCGTTCTCGCACGGCCGCCAGACGATCGACACCGTGCGGCACTTCCTGCCGGACCTCGACGAGGCCGAGCAGCACCGCATCGTCGACGAGATGATCGCGGCCGAGGTGGACAACGTCGACGGGATCCTCGAGGTCCCGGGTGCCGCCGCGTTCGTGTCCCGCCTGGTCGACGCCGGGGTGCCGGTCGCCCTCGTCACGAGTGCACCGCGCGACCTGGCCGTGAACCGGATGCGGGCCGCCGGGGTGCACGTACCCGAGGCGCTCGTCGCCTCCGAGGACGTCGACCACGGCAAGCCGCACCCCGACGGGTACCTCCGCGGTGCCGCCCTGCTCGGCGTGGACCCGGCGGAGTGCGCCGCGTTCGAGGACGCCCCCGCCGGGCTCGAGGCCGCGATCGCCTCCGGCGCCACCACGGTCGTCGTCGGGGGACTCGAGGCCGACGTCACCGCGGGGCTCTACCGCGTCACGGGGTACGACGGCATCACCGTCGAGGCCGAAGGAGCCGCTTTCCGCATCCGCGGCTGAACACTGGCTCCGTCCTGCGGACGCGTTCAGCGCCTCCCGGCCACCGTGGACGGTGCGGCCGGAACGACCGGGCCGCGGAAGGAGCGACCATGGCAGCCCTCGACGGCAAGAAGATCCTCGTCATCGCGACGAACTACGGGGTCGAGCAGGACGAGATCGTCGTCCCGGTCGACCAGCTCCGGGAGCGCGGTGCGACCGTGACGGTGGCGGCGCAGGAGACCGGGACGATCCAGACGCTCGTCGGCGACAAGGACCCGGGGAAGACCCTCGAGCCGGACACCACCATCGCCGGTGTCAACGCGGGGTCGTTCGACGCGCTCGTCGTCCCCGGCGGCACGATCAACGCCGACACCCTGCGCACCGATCAGCAGGCGGTCGCGCTCGTCTCGGCCTTCGTCGAAGCGGGGACGCCCGTCGCCGCGATCTGCCACGGCCCGTGGACCCTCATCGAGGCCGGGGTCGTCTCGGGGAAGACGATCACGTCGTTCCCGTCGCTGCAGACCGACGTGCGGAACGCCGGCGCCGAGTGGGTCGACCGCGAGGTCCAGGTCGACGGCGGCCTGATCACGTCCCGGAACCCCGACGACCTCCCCGCGTTCGTCGACGCGATCGAGTCGGCGCTCACCGCCTAGCAAGCGCCGAACGCACTCAGCCGAGCGCGACCGGGCGGGCCGTGCGGAGCACCGCGGGACCGAGGGCGAGCACGCCGTCGGACCCGGGGTCGCACCGAACCCCGGCCCGCCCCCGCATCGCCCGGAACGCCCCCGGCGCGACCTCGTGGTCCATCCACGCGCACGGGTTCGCCGGTCGGTACCCGAGGAAGAGGACGGGTTCGCCGCCGGGGCTCTGCAGCGAGAACTCCTCGCCCCGGAGCGCCTCGACGTCGGCGCCGCGCAGGAACACGTTCCGCCGGGTCGCCACCGGATCGACGTCGACGCCGAGCGTGGCTCCGACGGCCTCGAGCGCCTCGAGTCCGATCACCGTCACCGAGGCGTGCACGTGCGCCCGGGACGCGAAGTAGCGGTCGCCGACGATCCCGAGCCCGGCGCGGAGCTCGACGTGGTCGCGCAGTTCGTCCGGGTCGTCCGCACGGACCGGCAGGGCGCCGTCGACCGGTCGGCCCTCGTACCGGTGCCGCCGGGACACCAGCAGCAACGCGATCTCGACGTCGGTCCGGTACCGCAGGTCGCCGGGGCCGGCCACGTCGTCCACTGAGGTCACCCGCCCCACGCTAGCCGTGCCTCCAAGCCGTCCGCTGCCCCGTCCGATTTCCGCCAGTCGATGTCGGTGACCCGTGTCAGGCTGGACCCATGTCCTCCCCCGGAACCGACGCGCTGCACGCTGAGCGCTACCGTGTCGTCGCCTCCCGCGACGCCCGGTTCGACGGTCAGTTCGTCACCGCCGTGCACTCCACCGGCATCTACTGCCGCCCGTCGTGCCCCGCCAGGACCCCGAAGGAGTCCGGCGTCACCTTCTACCGGACCAGCGCGGCGGCGCACCTCGCGGGCTTCCGTGCCTGCAAGCGCTGCTTGCCGGAGGCGACACCCGGCAGCCCCGAGTGGGACCTGCGCGAGGACGTCGCCGGACGCGCCATGCGGCTCGTCCTCGACGGCGTCGTCGAACGCGACGGCGTCCCGGGGCTCGCCGCCCGCGTCGGGTACTCGGAGCGGCAGCTGAACCGCATCATGACCGCCGAGCTCGGCGCCGGACCGAAGGCGCTCAGCCGGGCGCACCGCGCACAGACCGCGCGCAGTCTGCTGACGTCGTCGGACCTGCCGATCGCCGACGTCGCCTTCGCGGCGGGGTTCGCGAGCGTCCGCCAGTTCAACGACACCGTCCGCGAGGTCTTCGCCGTCACCCCCTCCGAGCTCCGCGCCCGAGGCGTGGTCCGGCCGGTCGAGGACGGCGCGCTCCACGTGCACCTCCCCGCCCGGGCGCCGTTCGACGCGCAGGGTCTGCTCGACTGGCACGCGTTGCACGCCCTGCCGGGCACGGAACAGGTGGGCAGGGACGCCTCGGGGCGCGTCACGTCGTACGGGCGGGTCCTGGACCTGCCTGGAGGCCCGGCCTGGTTCAGCGCGTCGGCTGCGGACACCGGGGCGGTCGGTTCCAGGGCGCTTGGTCGCGGCACCGGGATCGACCTGCGCGTCCGGGTCACCGACCTCTCCGACCTGCCGACGCTGGTCGCGCGGGTGCGCTCGTACTTCGATCTCGACGCCGACCCCGCCGCCGTCGACGCGGTCCTCGGGGCGGTGCCCGCGCTGGCCGGCGCCGTCGAGCGCGTCCCCGGCATCCGGCTCCCCGGCGCGGTGGACCCGCACGAGATCGTGTTCCGCACGCTCATCGGGCAGCAGGTCTCCGTCGCGGCGGCCCGGACCGCGCAGAGCCGACTCGTCGCGGCGCTCGGGACGCCGGTGCCCGCCACGGTGCTCGACGGCGGGCTGCTCTTTCCCCGTGCCGCGACGATCGCGTCACGGGGACGTGAGGTCCTCCGCGGGCCCGCTGCTCGGGTCGACACCATCATCCGGGTCGCCGAGGCGCTCGCCGACGGGTCGCTCGTCGTCGACGGCGGACAGTCCCTCGACGAGTTGCGCGCTGGGCTCCTGGCGGTGAAGGGCATCGGGCCCTGGACTGCCGACTACGTGGCGCTCCGGGTCCGTCACCACCCAGACGTGTTCCTCCACAGCGACCTCGCCGTGCGCAACGGTGCACAGGAACTCGGACTGCCCGGAACGGCGCGCGAGCTCTCCCTATGGTCGGAGCAGGTGGCGCCGTGGCGGAGCTACCTCACGATGCACTGCTGGCGACCGATCATCGACCGCGCGATCGCGACGGCCGGTGCGGCACACATGACGACTGCGGCACAGTCCGCTCGGAAGGACGAACGATGACCGACGCAACGATCCAGACGCTGGACACCCCGGACGGGCCCTTCACCGTGCTCGAGGACGCGCAGGGCCGGGTGCTCGCCTCGGGGTGGACCGACTCCGTGGACCGCATCCTCGGCCGGCTCGCCGACAAGCACCGGCCCGAGCGCATCACCGACGGACGAGTGGCCTCGGCCGAGGCGGTCGACGCCTTCTACGGGGGCGAGGTCGAGCACGCCATGCAGGTCCCGGTGCGGCAGTTCGGCACCGAGCTCTTCGCCGAGGGATGGCGGCAGCTGCGGCTGATCCCGGCCGGCGCGGTGCTGACGTACACCGAGTTCGCGGCGGCGATGGGCCGGCCGGACGCCGTGCGGGCTGCGGCGAGCGTGTGTGCCCGGAACGCCCCGGCGTTGTTCGTGCCGTGCCACCGCGTGCTCCGGACGGACGGCACGCTCGGCGGCTTCGCGTGGGGGCTCGACGTCAAGCGGGCGCTGCTCGAGCGGGAGTCGGTCGGCACGACGGCGCTGGTCTGAGTTGTACAAAACGCTCTAGAATGTACAGGTGAGCGAAGTGTCGATCTCCGAAGCGCGCAGCCGTCTGGCGTCGATCATCGACGACGCCCGGCACGAGCCCGTCTACCTGACGCGGCGCAACAAGCGAGTCGCGGCCGTGGTGGACGCGGACGTCCTCGACCGTCTGCTCGAGGCGGCCGAGGACCTCGACGACCTCCGGGCCGTCGAAGAGGCCGAGGCCGAGAGCGCTCGCCTCGGCGGCGGGAACGTCAAGTGGGAGGACCTCAAGCGCGAACTCGGCATGGGATGACGTACGAGGTCGACGTCAGACCGAGCGCCGCACGAGCCATCCGGAAACTCCCACCGCAGGCGCGCCACCTCGTCGAAGGCCTCCTCGTGATCCTCTCGGAGCAACCGAGGCCACCGGCCGCCCGCAAACTGGTCAACCGGCCGGAGTGGCGAGTCCGGGCGGGGGACTACCGGGTGATCTACCGCATCGACGACGGTCGGCTGGTCGTGGTCGTCGTGAACGCCGGGCACCGCCGCGAGATCCACCGGGAACGCCGGGCACCGCCGCGAGATCCACCGGGAACGCTGACCACGACGACCCGGTGTTCTCCCCCTGGTTGCGGGTGTCGACGGGAGCGCTCCAGGCTGTCATGCTCGACACAACCGACCCGCCAGGACCAGACCCGAAGGACCCGACGCCTGCGATGCAACGCGGTCGAACCACCTTCGAGGAACCCATGGACCAGCACGTCGACCGCACGGTCGTCTCCGCCGACGGAACGGTGATCGCCGTGTCCGACGCCGGCACCGGTCCCGCGCTCGTCGTCGTGGGCGGCGCCTTCGACCACCACGGCACGCCGTACCTGACCGGTCTCGCCAGCACCCTGCGCGACCGCTACCGGGTCGTCACGTACGACCGACGCGGGCGTGGGGCCAGCGGCGACACCGACCCGTGGTCGATCGACCGCGAGGTCGAGGACCTCGCCGCCGTCGTCGCCAGCGTGGGCGGACCCGTCTCGGCGCTCGGGCTGTGCGTCGGCGCTGGGGTGGTCCTGCACGGGCTCGCCGGCGGAGTGCCGCTCGACGCCGCCGTGCTCTGGGAACCGCCGTACCGCGCGACCGTCGATCCGCACGCCGACGACGTCGTGTTCGCGGACCTCCTCGACGAGCACGTGGCGGTCGGCCGTCGCGCGCAGGCCGTCCGCGCGTTCCTCGCCCACGTGCTCGGCGTGCCGATGGGGCAGATCACCGCGCTCCGGCTGAAGGGTGCGCTCTGGCGGTCACTCGTCGTCGACGCGCACGTCCTGAGCCGCGACGTCCGGGTGCTGAACGGCCTCGCGATCCCGGAGCGGGTCGCGGCAGCGGTGGGCGTCCCCGTGCTCGTCGGTGCCGGCGGCGACGGCCTGGAGTGGATGCGGCAGGCGGCCCGAGCGGTCGTCGAGGCCGTCCCGGGGTCGGAGTACGCCGAGGTGCCGGGCCAGGGACACGTCCCCGAGCCCGAGGCGATCGGCCACGTCCTCGACCGGTTCCTCGCCCGGAGTGCGGCGCGCGGCTGATCGGGGCTGCGAGGATGGACGTCGTGAACGCACCTCGCCTCGGCCTCCTGCTCGACGTCGACGGGCCCATCGCCAGCCCCGTCTCCCGCACCATCGCGATCCCGAGCATCGTCGAGGACCTCGTGGCGCTCGCAGCAGAGGGCATCCCCGTCGTGTTCAACACCGGCCGGAGCGACGCGTTCATCCGGCAAGAGGTCGTGGGGCCGCTCCTGGCCGGCGGACTCGCAGCGGGCGGCCGGGTGCACGCCGTGTGCGAGAAGGGCGCCGTCTGGTGCTCGATCGGCCCGCAGTACGAAGGCGGCATGGGCGAGCTCACCGTCGCCGAGGACCTGGCGCTGCCCCGTGACTACGCCGACGAGATGCGCGAGCTGGTGCGCGACGAGTACGCCGACCTGGTGTTCTTCGACGAGACGAAGCGCGCGATGGTGTCGATCGAGCAGCGCGTCGAGGTGCCGAACGCGACGTACCTCGCCCGTCAGCCGGAGTTCGACGAGCGGGCGATGGCCGCGCTCCAGCGCCGCGGGCTCGGTGTCCGCCGGCTCGACGACGTCCGTCCCGACGCCGACGGTGCCGTGCAGTGGCGCATCGACCCGACGATCATCTCGACCGACGTGGAGTCGGACCGCAGCGGCAAGGACATGGGGGCCGAGCGCTCCCTCGAGCTCCTCGCCCAGGACGGCGAACTGCCCCTGGCCTGGCGCACGATGGGCGACTCCCGGAGCGACTACGCGATGGCGGACTGGCTGCACGCGCAGGGGCACGAGGTCGCGCACGTCGACGTCCGTCCGTCCGACGGTGTCCCGGCGACGCCGTACCCGGTGCTCACCGCACCCGACGGCGTGATCCACGACGAGGCCGGAGCGCGGTTCCTTGCGGACTGGCGCCGGACCGCCTGAGGCGAGCCGCGCCTCCAGGCGGTCACCGGACGCGCCACCGCGTGTCGCAGAGCCGGACGGAACCCATCCGCAGTATTTGCGTGCCGGGTTGGTACACCAGTACCCTCACGGGGTCCGCCGCCAGCCGATGACGGGAACCACCCCATGGCACCGAAGCTCCGCATCAAGTCGATCGAGGCCTCCCTCGCTGACTCCGAGGAGAAGGGGCGCTCCCTCAAACGGTCGCTGAAGACCTTCGACATCGCGGCGATGGGCATCGCCGTCGCGGTCGGTGCCGGCATCTTCTCGGTGGGCGCGAACGCCGCCGCGAACTTCGCGGGCCCGGGCGTCATCATCTCGTTCCTGCTCGCCGCCGTCACGTGCGGTCTGGCGATCATGTGCTACGCCGAGTTCGCGTCCACGATCCCGGTCGCCGGCTCCGCGTACACGTTCACCTACGCCACGATGGGCGAGCTGCTCGCCTGGATCGTCGGGTGGGACCTCATCCTCGAGACCCTGACCGCCAGCGCCGTCATCGCGAAGTACTGGGGGATCTACCTCAGCGAGGCCTTCAAGGTGTTCGGCGTGGACCTGCCGAGCACCATCGCCCTCGGCCCGATCGGCTTCACGTGGGGTCCGGTGCTCATCGTCGGCATCTTCACGGTGCTGCTCGCCTTCGGCACCCGCCTGTCCAGCCGTGTGTCGGCCGTCATCACGATCATCAAGGTCGCGATCGTCGTGTTCGTCATCGTCGCAGGCGCCTTCTTCGTCAAGGCAGCGAACTTCACCCCGTTCATCCCGCCGGCCGAGCCCACGAAGGGCGCCGAGGGCAGCGTCTGGACCCAGTCCCTCGTGTCCTGGTTCACCGGGTCAGAGCCCGCGCAGTACGGCGTCTTCGGGCTGCTCGCCGCGGCGTCGCTGGTGTTCTTCGCGTTCATCGGCTTCGACGTCGTCGCGACCAGCGCCGAGGAGACCGAGAACCCGCAGAAGACGCTGCCGCGCGGCATCTTCATCGGTCTCGGCATCGTCACGCTGCTGTACGTCGGCGTGAGCGTCGTCATCACCGGCATGGTGTCGTACCAGCGTCTCGCGCAGGAGGACACGCCCTCCCTGGCCTCGGCGTTCAGCATCGTCGGCCTGCCGTGGGCCGCCGGGATCATCGCGATCGGCTCGCTCATCGGTCTGACGACCGTCGTCATGGTCCTGCTGCTCGGCCTGTCCCGCATCGTGTTCTCGATGAGCCGCGACGGGCTGCTGCCGCGCTGGTTCTCGAAGACCAACCCGAAGACTCAGACGCCCGTGCGGGTGCAGGTCGTCGCGGGTGTCGTCGTGGCGCTGCTCGCCGGCTTCACGGCGGTGGACAAGCTCGAGGGCATGATCAACATCGGCACGCTGTCGGCCTTCGTCCTGGTGTCGATCGGCATCATCGTGCTGCGTCGCTCGCGGCCGGACGCGCCGCGGTCGTTCCGGGTGCCGTGGTCGCCGGTGCTGCCGATCGTGTCGGCGGTGCTGTGCTTCTGGCTGATGCTGAACCTCGAGGTCGAGACCTGGCTCCGGTTCGTGATCTGGCTCGTCGTCGGGTTCGTCATCTACTTCGGCTACAGCCGCCGCAACAGTCGGGTGGGCAAGGGGCTGCAGTAGCGGCGCGGGTTGCGTCGCTCCGACTACGCGCCGAGGGCGAGCGCGGCGCCGAACCCGAGCATCACCAGGGCGACGAGGCCGTCGAACACCCGCCAGGTGAGCGGCTTCGCGAACAGCGGTCGGAGCAGTCGGCCGCCGAACCCGAGCGCGCCGAACCACAGGCAGCTCGCGGCCACGGCGCCGATCGTCCACCACCAGCGGTCGTCCACGCCCTGCTGGTTCGCGACGGAGCCGAGGAACACCAGCGTGTCCAGGTAGACGTGCGGGTTCGCCCAGGTGAAGACGAGCATGGTCAGGACCGCCGCGCGCATGGTCGGGGCGGGCCGGCCGGGAGGCACGGTGCGGGTCCGCCCCGCCGCCTCCGCTCGGTCGGTGGTCGCCACCACTGCCTCGGCCGCGTCGCGCCCCACTCCGGACGTCGCGCCCGCGTGCACCGGGGCGCGATGTCCGCCCGCGGGCGCGATCGTCGCTTGACGCCCGCCCGCGTCGAGGACGGGTGCGCCGTCGTCGTGCGCGTCCTGCTCGACACGCATCGTGTCGCCCGACGGCCGGAGCGCCCGCCGTGCGGCCAGCACCCCGTAGGTGAGCAGGAACGCCGCTCCGACGAACCGGATGACGACGATCGCGACCGGGAACCGCTCGACCACCACCCCGACGCCGAGCACGCCCGCGAGGATGAGCACCCCGTCGGAGACCGCGCACACCACGACCGCGACCGCGACGACCCGCAGGCGTGCACTGACCGCGAGCCGGAGCAGGTACGTGTTCTGCACCCCGATCGCGACGATCAGGGCGAGCCCGGTGCCGAGGCCGGAGAGCAGGGGGAGGAGAGCGGTCACGGTTCGACGGTAGGTGCGCGGCCGGATGCAGTACAGCTCACGTTCCTGATGCTGCGTAAGCTGCGCTGCATGGCACGTCTGCAGCGCGAACACCTCGAGACACTGCTCGCCGCCGTCGACCACGGCACGCTCGACGCCGCAGCCCGCGCCCTCGTGATCACCCCGTCGGCGGTGTCGCAGCGCATCAAGTCCATGGAGCAGCAGGTCGGGCGGGTCCTGCTGCAGCGGACGACCCCGGTGCGCCCGACCCCGGACGGCGAGGTCGTCCTCCGGCACGCGCGGCAGGCGCAGCTGCTCGACGAGGAGACCGCCCGGGCGCTCGGGGGCGGCGACTCCGTCGTGCCGTCCATCCCCCTCGCGGTGAACGCCGACTCGCTCGGCACGTGGTTCCTCGATGCCCTCGCGCTGGTCCGGGCGGACACCGAGGTCGTCTTCGACCTGCACCGCGAGGACCAAGACCGCACCGCTGAACTCCTGCGTGCCGGCACCGTGATGGGCGCGGTCACGGCCGAGGCGGATCCGGTCCAGGGCTGCTCGTCCGTGCCGCTCGGCGTCGACCGGTACCGTGCGGTGGCCTCGCCCGCCTTCGTCGCCCGGTACCTCGGCGACACGGACCCCGCAACGGCATCCGAGCGTCGGGTGACGGACCGGCTGGACCGGGTGCCGCTCGTGGACTACGACCGGGCGGACGACCTGCAGCAGGGCTACCTCCGCCGAGTGCTCGGCCACGCGCCGTCGGGCCCGCGCCACTTCGTCCCGACCTCGGCGGACTTCGCGCGGGCGGTGTCGCTCGGCTTCGGCTGGGGGATGCTGCCCGAGGCGCAGTGCCTCGACGCCCTGGCTCGTGGCGAACTCGTCGAGCTCACCCCCGCGCGGCGGGCGGACGTCGCCCTCTGGTGGCAGCGCTGGAACCTGGCGTCACCGCTGCTCGAGCGGGTGACCGACGCTGTGCGGGCCACCGCGGCCGAGCGGCTGCACCCGGTCGGTCAGGCCGAGGCGCGGTAGCGGAGGCCGTCGACGAGCAGCCCGACCATGAGCTGACTCTGCGCCGGGTCCGGGGCGCCGTGGCAGAGGTCGGCCACCGCGCGGAGCAGGACGGGGGCGTCCACGTCGGGGCGGATCGTCCCCGCGGCGGCAGCCGAGTCGAGCAGGCCGCCGAGGGCTCCGCCGAGCCGGCCGATGAAGTACGCCGGGAGCGCCTCGAACGCCGGGTCGCCGGACTGCAGTGCGGCCGCGAGTCCGCGCTTGGTGGCGACGAACCCGGTGAACCGTTGGAGCCACCGGGAGAGCGCTTCGTCCGGGGAGGACGTGGCGGCGTACTCGTCTGCTGCGTTCGCACAGTCCTCGACCGCCTGTTGGAACACCGCCACCACGAGGTCGGACCGCTGCGGGAAGTGCCGGTACAGCGTGCCGACCCCCACCCCTGCCCGGTCGGCGATCACCTTCGCGGGCGCGTCGACACCGTCCGTCGCGAACACCGCCGTGGCGGCGTCGGTCAGGGCGTCGGCGTTGCGTCGGGCGTCGGCGCGCACGGATCCTCCTGGAAACGACTCTTGCGTAAACGGAAAGCCGTTCCGTATAGTTCCGGAAGGGCGTTCCACTTCGGTCCACGATACGGCACCGGAGCGCAGCACGCCATCGACAGCAGGAGGAACCGCACATGCACTACCGCACCCTCGGCAAGACCGGCATCCAGGTCAGCCCCTTCGCCCTCGGGGCCATGATGCTCGGCACCGACGGCCGCATCGGCAACGGCGACGAGCAGGACTCGATCCGGATCGTCCACCGCGCGCTCGACGCCGGCATCAACCTCATCGACACCGCCGACCGCTACTCGCAGGGCGGATCGGAGACCCTCGTCGGCAAGGCGATCAAGGACCGCCGCGACGACGTCGTCCTCGCCACCAAGTTCAACGGCCCCATGGGCGACGACCCGAACCGTCGCGGGAACTCCCGGCGGTGGATCATGCGTGCGGTCGAGGACTCGCTCCGTCGTCTGCAGACCGACCACATCGACCTGTACCAGGCGCACCGCCCGGACGACACGGTCGACCTGGAGGAGACGCTCTCCGCCCTGACCGACCTCGTCCGCAGCGGCAAGGTCCGGGCGATCGGCAGCTCGGACTTCCCGGCGTCGATGCAGGTCGAGGCGCAGTGGACGTCCGAACGCCGTGGCCTCGAACGATTCCGCACCGAGCAGCCCACCTACTCGATCCTCAACCGCGGCATCGAGCGCGAGGTCCTGCCGGTCGCACAGCGGTACGGCATGGGCACCCTCGTGTGGAGCCCCCTCGCCGGCGGCATGCTGACCGGACGCTTCCGGAAGGGGCAGGACTCCGACCTGGCGCGGGCGACGATGTTCCGGCACAACCAGGACGAGCGACGCATCGACGCCGTGGAGCAGGTCGTCGCGCTCTCCGAGGAGACCGCCATCCCGATGACGCACCTCGCCATGGCGTTCGCGATCGCCCACCCCGGTGTGACGAGTGCGCTGATCGGTCCCCGCTCGATGGAGCAGCTCGACGACCTGCTCGCGGGCGTCGAGGTGTCCCTGACGGACGACGTCCTCGACCGCATCGACGCGATCGTCCCGCCGGGCACCGACGTCGGGCGGCTCGACCAGCAGTACAACCCGCCGGCGGTCCTCGACTCCGCGCTGCGTCGTCGCTCGCCGGCCGACCGCGCTGCCGCCTGAGCGCCCCGCCCCGCGTCGGGTCTCGCGCGACGTCGCTCGCACGGCGTCGCTCACGCCGCGCCGCGCCGAGGCGCGGCGCCGAGGCTCGCGTCGCAGTGTGCGAGGTCAGGTCTGGCAGCGCGGGCACCAGTAGGTGTCGCGCAGGGTGAGCTCGGAGTCGCCGAGCTCCCCGTGGCGGACCGGCGTCCCGCACCGCAGGCACGGCTTCCCCGCCCGCCCGTAGACCCAGAACCGTCGGCCCGGACGGTCCACCCCGGTCGTCACACGGGCGCTGCGGTCCCGGTTGGCCAGGATGAGCCGGCTCGCCAGGGCGATCACCCGCGCCGGGTCGTGCACCTCGGCAGCCGGGCGGGTCGGCAGCACACCCCGGAGGAAGCAGAGCTCGTTCCGGTACACGTTCCCGAGCCCGGCGAGCACCCGCTGGTCGAGCAGCGCGAGGCCGATCGGGCGCTCCGGGTCCCGGATGAGGTTCGCCAGCGCGAGGTCGGGATCCCAGTCCGGGCCGAGCAGGTCCGGGCCGAGGTACCCGACGATCTCGGACTCCTGGTCGCGCGGGACGACCTCGAGGATGCCCAGCGCGAAGCCGACCGTCGACACCCCCTCGGCGTCGAGGATCGCCCGTGCCTGGTGCGCCGGTCGCCGCCACCGGTCGCCGGGCGCGTAGACGTCCCACCGCCCTTCCATCTTGAGGTGCGAGTGCACGGTCAGGTCGCCGATCCGGTGCAGGAGGTGCTTGCCGCGAGGCACCACCTCGTCCACGGTGCGACCGACGAGGTCGAGCGTCGCGAACGCCGGCACGCGGAAGTCGCTCCGGGTGAGGACCTTCCCCGCGAGCGCGGTGTGCAGCCGTCGTGCAGCGCGGAAGACGGTGTCGCCCTCAGGCACGTCGTCCCTCAAGCACGGAGCCGGACCCCCTGCGGTGTCGCGGTGAACCCGGCTTCCCGGAGCGCAGCGCCGAGCGGCGACTCGAGCACGAAGGCCCCGTCCACACGCTCGACGGACAGCTTGCCGAGCCCGCTCCGGACCGACGCCGCGATCGATGCTGCGGCGACGGAGAGGTCCGCCGGGTCGTCGGTGAAGGTCAGCACGGACTTCCCGCCGCGCTCGACGTACACCGCGAGCTTCCCGTCGACCGTCGTCACGAGCGCGCCGGCCTTCCGACCAGGGCGGTGCCCGCGGGACTTCGTGGTGGCGTCGCCCGTCGGTTCGTCCTCGCCGGGCGCGTCCGTCGGTGCGTCGGTCGGCCACGGCAGCGACGCCCCGTACGGGTTCGCCGGGTCGGTCGCCGCCAGCGTGAGGGCCTCGCGCTTCCGGTCCGGGTCGGCGCGCTCGTCGTCATCGAGGTCCCGGGCGTACGTGCGGAGTCGGTCGACGGTCGGCCCGGTCGCGAACTGTGCCGCACCGAGCCCCTCGACGAAGTACCCGCGCCGGGCACGTCCGGACTCCTCGAACCGCGAGAGCACCCGGTAGACGCCGGCGAACCCGCCACGGACACCCTCGACCTGCACGGCACCGCGGGTCACGACCCCGTACCGCTCGAGCAGTTGTTCGGCGGTCGCCGCGGCACGCACGGTGGCGTCCGACTCGGCCAGGGGCAGCAAGGACCAGCGGCCGCCGACGGACGGCGGCCCGGACTGCGTCGGCATCGTCGGGCGACGACGACCGCGGTACGCCCGGGCCCGCGGCGCGCTCGTGCTCTTCGCCTTGCCGCCGAGCATCGACCGCAGCGGAGCGAACGTGTCGTTGGTGATCTGGCCGGCCCACACCAGGTCCCAGAGCGCGGTCGAGAGCGCCTGGTCGTCAGTGCTCCCCACGGCCTGCCCGAGCTGCCGGAAGAAGTACGCGCCGCCACCCGCGAGCGCGCCGAGCACGTCGCGCTGCAGTTCGGTGGTCTCGTCGCCGGACGGCTCGGCGAGGGTCGTCGCCGCGGAGTCGGCGAGGTGCAGCCGCACCCAGCCGTCATTACCGGGCAGGGTGCCGCCGCCCGACCACAGGACCTCGCCCGTGGCGGTCAGTTCGTCGAGCATGCTCGGTGCGTAGTCCGTGACGCGGGCGGGGAGCACGAGGGTCTCCCACGCGCTGGCGGGCAGCGCGACCCCGGCGAGCTGGTCGATGACCTGCAGGACACCGTCGACGCCGCGCAGCCCGCCGCGTGCGCCCGGGGTGTGCACGTGCTGCCACGCCGGCAGGAACCGGGCGAGGGTGTCCGGCGAGACCGGTTCGACCTCGTGCCGGAGCGCCGCGAGCGACTTCGTGCGGATGCGGCGGAGCACCTCGGCGTCGCACCACTCCGCCCCCTGGCGATCGGGACGGAACTCGCCCTCGACCACCCGACGGTCGGCCACGAGCCGGCGCAGGGTGTCCTGCACGACCGCGATGCCGAGCCCGAGGCGCGCGGCAGCGTCCTGTGCGGAGAACGGGCCGTGCGAGCGCGCGTACCGGCCGACCAGGTCGCCCAAGGGATCGGCGACCGGTTCGACGAAGGCGGTCGGGACGCCGATCGGCAGGGGGACCCCGAGGGCGTCCCGGAGGCGGGAGGCGTCCTCGATGACGGCCCACCGGGTCGCGCCGGCGTGCGAGAACGAGAGCACGCGGCGGTCGCGCTCGAGTGCCGTGAGCGCACCCTGCACGGTCCTGACCGCATCCGAGCGGTCTGCATCCGCATCCGCCGGCGCCAGCCAACTCCGGTCCACGATCTCGTCGATGTCGAGCGCGCCCACCAGCCGGAGGACGTCGACGATCCCCTCTGCATCGCGCGCGCGGCGGTCCGGCGAGAGCCGCTGCAGGTCGCGTTCGACGGACGCGATCACCGCGGGGTCGAGGAGTTCGCGGAGCTCTGCCCGCCCGAGCAGTTCCCCGAGCAGGGTCGAGTCGAGCGACAGCGCGGCCGCCCGGCGTTCGGCGAGCGGGGTGTCGCCCTCGTACATGAACGCCGCGACGTACCCGAACAGCAGGGAGCGCGCGAACGGCGACGGCTGCTCGGTCTCGGTCTCCACCAGGCGGATGCGACGCCCGGCGATGTCGTCCGCGATGCCGAGCAGGGACGGCACGTCGTACACGTCCTGCAGGACCTCGCGCACGGTCTCGAGCACGATCGGGAACGACGGGTACTTCTGCGCGACCTCGAGCAGTTGCGAGGCCCGCTGGCGCTGCTGCCAGAGCGGTGAGCGCTGCCCGGGGTTCCGCCGGGGCAGCAGGAGCGCCCGGGCCGCACACTCGCGGAACCGCGCCGCGAACAGTGCCGACGACCCGACCTCGTCCGTCACCAGGGCTTCGAGGTCGTCGCGCTCGAACACGAACAGGTCGGCACCGGGGGGCTCGGCGTCGGTCTCGGGGATGCGGACCACGATGCCGTCGTCGGCGGCCATCGCGTCGCCGTCTATCCCGTGGCGTTCCCGGAGTCGCGCGGCCACGGCGAGGGCCCACGGTGCGTGCACCTGCATGCCGTACGGCGAGTGCAGGATGAGCCGCCAGTCGCCGAGTTCGTCGCGGAACCGTTCGATCACGAGCGTCGTGTCGTTCGGCACGTGCCCGGTCGCCGCGCGCTGGTCGCGCAGGAAGGTCAGCAGGTTGGTCACGGCGCGCTCGTCGAGCCCGCCGGCGGCGACGCGGGCGCGGGCGTCATCGTCGGACGCCCCTTCGACCTCGCGCACGAACGCGCCGGTGGCACGACCGAGCTCGGCGGGCCGGCCGATGCCGTCGCCCTTCCAGAACGGCACCCGTCCGGGCTGCCCGAACGCCGGGCTGACGACGACCCGGTCGTGGGTGATCTCCTCGATGCGCCAGCTCGTCGCGCCCAGGGCGAAGACGTCGCCGACGCGTGACTCGTAGACCATCTCCTCGTCGAGCTCACCGACGCGGGAGGCCTTCTCACCGACCATGAACACGCCGAACATGCCGCGGTCAGGGATCGTGCCGCCGCTCGTCACCGCGAGTCGCTGGGCACCCGGCCGCCCGGTGAGGGTGCCGTGGACCCGGTCCCAGACCAGGCGCGGCCGGAGCTCGGCGAACTCGTCGCTCGGGTAGCGCCCGGTCACGAGGTCGAGCGTCGCCTCGAACGCAGAGCGGGGCAGGCCGCTGAACGGGGCGCTCCGCCGGACGAGCTCGAACCAGTGCTCCACGTCGACGGTGTCGATCGCGCCGGCCGCGACGGTGTGCTGCGCGAGGACGTCCAGTGGGTTCGCCGGCACCGAGATCGACTCGATCTGGCCGGACACCATCCGCTCGACGGTCACGGCGCTGTTCACCAGGTCGGCGCGGTGCTTCGGGAAGAGGACTCCGCGGGAGATCTCGCCGACCTGGTGCCCGGCGCGTCCGACGCGTTGCAGGCCGCTCGCGACCGACGGCGGCGCCTCGACCTGCACGACGAGGTCGACCTCGCCCATGTCGATGCCGAGCTCGAGCGAACTCGTGGCGACCACGCACCGCAGCCGGCCGGACTTCAGGTCGTCCTCGATGATGGCGCGCTGGTCCTTCGACACGGAGCCGTGGTGCGCGCGGGCGAGCACCGGCACCGAGGCGTCCGATCCGCCGCCACCGGTCTGCCCCGACGCGCCGATCACCTGTGCCGGCGGCCGTGCGTGCGCAGAGAGCCTCGCCGGGGACTGGGCACGAGGACCGGCTGTCGGGAGCCCGTCATCCGCGGGGGACGCGCCGGCCGGGACGAGCACCCCGTCGCCGGCCGCAGCGAGCACCCGTTCCTCGTGGATCTCGTTGAGCCGCGCGGTCAGTCGCTCGGCCAACCGCCGTGAGTTCGCGAACACGATCGTCGACCGGTGTTCCTCGATGAGGTCGACCACCCGTTCCTCGACGTGGGGCCAGATCGACCCGTTCGTCGGTGACTCGGTGGCGTCTGCGCCGACCGGGGGCGCCCCGAGCTCGGCCATGTCGTCGACCGGCACGACCACGCGCAGGTCGAAGGTCTTCTGCGCGGGCGGCGCGATGATGGTCACGGGGGCACGCCCACCGAGGAACCGCGCGACCTCCTCGGGCGGACGGACCGTGGCCGACAGTCCGATGCGCTGGACGGGCTTCTCGAGCAGGTCGTCGAGGCGTTCGAGCGACACGGCGAGGTGTGCGCCGCGCTTCGTCGACGCGACCGCGTGCACTTCGTCCACGATGACGGTGTCGACGTTGACCAGGGTCTCCCGCGCCTGCGACGTGAGCATGAGGTAGAGCGACTCGGGCGTCGTGATGAGGATGTCCGGCGGTTGACGCAGGAGCCGCTGCCGGTCCGACGACGGGGTGTCACCGCTCCGGACGCCCACCGTGACGTCCGGTGGTTCGAGCCCGAGGCGCCTGGCGGTCTGGGTGATCCCGACCAGCGGGCTGCGGAGGTTCCGCTCGACATCGACGCCGAGCGCCTTCAGCGGAGACACGTACAGCACCCGGGTCCGCTGCTTCGCGGGCGGCCGGTCGGACGCGCTGATGAGCCGGTCGATGGACCACAGGAACGAGGCCAGCGTCTTGCCGGACCCCGTCGGCGCGATCACGAGCGCGTGCTGTCCGGTGGAGATGGCGTCCCACGCCCCGGCCTGCGCTGCCGTCGGTGCGTCGAATGCACCCCGGAACCACTCTGCGGTGGCGGGGGAGAAGCGCTCGAACACGTCCGTCATGGTCCGTCCCATCCTGCCCGCGACCCCCGACAACCAGCCCAGTCGCAGATCGGGGTTGACAGAGCGATAGGTACCGATCTATCGTTAACACATCGCGATAGGAACGACACCGATCGCGAGCCAACTTCGAACACCGACCAGGAAGGACGCACCATGCGCCCCATGTACGACGACGACATCGACAACCACCAGCACCCGCGCGGCCCCCGGTTCGGCGGCGCGCGGCAGCACCACGGCGCCGGCTTCCCCGGCCGCGACCGCGGTGACCACGACCACGGCGGACGCGGTGGCTTCGGCCCGGGGTTCGGTCGCGGCTTCGGCGCCGGTTTCGGCGGCCCGGGCTTCGGCGGTCCCGGATTCGGCGGGCCCGGCTTCGGCCGTGAGCGCCGCCGTCGCGGCGACGTCCGCCTCGCGATCCTCGGCCTGCTGGCCGAGGGCCCGCAGAACGGCTACGCCGTGATCAAGACCATCGCCGAGCGCACCGGCGGCGCCTGGAAGCCGAGCCCCGGTTCGGTCTACCCGACGCTCCAGCAGCTCGTCGACGAAGAGCTCGTCGTCTCCACGGGCGACGGTCGCAAGACGCTCTTCGAGCTCACCGACGCCGGCAAGGCCGAGGCGGAGGCGAAGGCGGACGAGATCGCCGCGGCCTTCGAGGCGCCGGGCCTCCCGGACTCGTCACGCGAGTTCGTCGAGGCGCTCCGCAAGACCATGGGCGTCCTGCACATGTACCGCACCAGCGCGACGGAGGAGCAGGCGAAGGCGGCCACCGCCAAGATCGACCAGCTCCGCAAGGACCTCCTGCAGATCCTCGCCGACTGACGTCGGAACCGCGGACTGGAGGCGCGGTGCCAGCTGGCGCCGCGCCTCCAGTCCGTTCGTGTGCAGTGTGTCAGGAGGCCGCGATGAACGCGGCCACGTCCGCCAACTCCGCGGCGGACACCGCGTGCGGCAGCCCCTCGTAGGTGCGGTCCGTCACGGTGGTGTTCGTCGCTGCCCACGCCTGCGTGCGCGCGGTGGCCTCGGCCGTGATCACCGGGTCGAGGTCGCCGTGCCCGAGGAACACCCGCGGCCGGACCGCCGCCACGGCGGCGTCCCGCGCGTCGGTGACCCCCGGCACGACGAACCCCGACAGGGACACCGCGAACGCGAACCCCGACGGTCGTGCGCGCAGCAGCTGCAGGGCCATCGACCCGCCCTGCGAGAACCCGAGCAGTCCGATCCGCGGGTGGTCGGCGGCGACGGAGTCGATCCAGTCGAGCACGCCGGACACCGACTCGTCGACCGGTTCGAGCGCGGGGGAGCCCGGCGTGCCGAGCGGGTACCAGCTGAACCCCTGCCCCCACGGCATCGGTGCACGCAGTGACGCCACGGTCCACGACGACGGCAGCGCCGGCGCGAGTCCGAGCAGGTCGCGTTCGTTCGACCCCACCCCGTGCATGGTCACGAGGAGCGGCGTGCCCGACCGCTCGGAGGGGTCCCGGGTCCACTGCACGACGTCGCGATCGATCATGTGCACGACTTTAGTTGACGCATCAACCATCCCCAACCCCCGCGCCTTGCGCCGAACTCGCCGGGGCGACTGGTAGACACGGTGCATGGCCTCGCTGCGCACCCCCGACCCCGACTCCGGCTGGCTGTCCGACGAGGAGCTCGCGAACGTCCGCCGTCGACTGCCGATCTGCTACGTCGAGGCGGTCCCCGTCCGCACCGACGGCCTCGGCGTCGTCACCGAGGTGGGCGTGCTGCTCCGGGTGTCCCCGAGCGGCTCGATCGCCCGCACGCTCGTGTCCGGCCGCGTGATGTACGGGGAGTCGATCCGCACGGCGCTGTTCCGGCACCTCGAGAAGGACCTCGGCCCGATGGCGTTCCCGCAGCTGCCCTCGAGTCCGACGCCGTTCACGGTGGCGGAGTACTTCCCGCTGCCCGGCGCCTCGGTGTACACGGACGAACGGCAGCACGCGATCTCCCTGGCGTACGTCGTCCCCGTGACCGGCACGTGCGAGCCCCGGCAGGACGCCCTCGAGCTGACGTGGATGAGCCCGATGGAAGCCGCGTCGGACGCCGTCGCCGACGAGATGGAGGGCGGTCGCGGAGCACTCCTGCGCGCGGGCCTCGCGTCCGTCGGCGCACTCATGTAGCCGTTCCCGTCGACTTGCCCCGCGCACGACGAAGCCCCCGGATCCGAATCGGAACCGGGGGCTTCGCAGCGCGGTACTGGACCGGCTTACTTGTTCTCGTTCTTGAGGCTGTCGGCCACGCCTGAAGCGGCGTCCTTGACGTTCGTACCTGCCTGCTTGGTGTCGGCCTTGACCTGATCGGTCTTGCCTTCAGCCTTGAGGCGGTCGTTGTCCGTCACGTTCCCGACGGCTTCCTTGGCCTTTCCTGCTGCCTTCGCAGCGGCGTTCTTGACGTCTTCGATCCCAGCCATAGGCTCTCCTTCCGACAGCGGACAGTTCCCCGTCAGCCGCTTGCGCGGCGTCCGGTGAAGGAGAACCTACGCGCCGGGTGCGTCAACGCGCTCAGGGGGCGTCAAGGTTACGGATCAGCGCGCGGAACCGGCGGGACGGGACGCGCGGCGCGAGCCACCTCGACGATTGCCGCCCGACTCGGAGCCGGCACCACGGCCGGCGGCGTAGCCGCCCTCCGAGGACCAGACCGGAGCGGACCCACCGCGGACGGTGTCGCTCGACGCGCGACGGCTTCCGCCGCTGCGGCGACCACCGGACGCGGCAGCGGAACGCTGCCCACCGGCGGAGCCGGCCGACGCGCCGGCGCCGGCCTCGGCGGGACGACCGCCGCGACGCCCTGCACCGGTCGACCCGGAAGCCGAGCCGGTGCGCGCGGGCTGCGCCGCGCCTCCAGACCGACCGCCGCGACCACGGCGACGACCGCCGCCCGCGCTGTCGGACTCGCTCGTCCGCTGCTTGGGCTGACGCTGCTGCTGTGCCGGCTGCTCCGGGGCGACGTGGCGGACCGGAGCGACCTCGCCGACGAGCTCCGAGACGGCGGGGGAGTTCGCCGTGACCTGCTGCGGTGTGACCTTGATCGCGGCCGCACGCATCATCTGCGCGACGTCGCGACGCTCGGCCGGCATCGTGACCGTGACGACGTCACCGGAGGACCCGGCACGCGCGGTGCGGCCCGAGCGGTGCAGGTACGCCTTGTGCTCGGTCGGCGGGTCGACGTGGACGACGAGCTCGACGTGGTCGACGTGCACGCCACGGGCGGCGACGTCGGTGGCGACGAGCACGAGGGCCTCGCCGGAGGAGAACTTCGCGAGGTTCCGCTCACGCGCACCCTGCGAGAGGTTGCCCTGCAGGTCGACGGCCGGGATGCCCTGGCTGCTGAGCTGCTTGGCGAGGCGCTTGGCGTGGTGCTTCGTGCGCATGAAGAGGATGCGACGACCGGTGCCGCTCGCGAGGGTCCGGACGAGGTCCTTCTTCGCGTCGGCGTCGGCGACCTCGAACAGGTGGTGCGTCATGGCCTCGACCGGGCTGGTCTCGTCGTCGACCGAGTGCATCACCGGATTGTGCAGGAACTTCTTGACGAGCTTGTCCACGCCGTTGTCGAGCGTCGCGGAGAACAGCAGACGCTGCCCCTGCTCGGGCGTCGCCTGCATGATCTTCGTCACGCCGGGCAGGAAGCCCATGTCGGCCATGTGGTCGGCCTCGTCGAGGACGGTGACCTCGATGGCGTCGAGCTGCACGTGGCCCTGCTGCATGAGGTCGGCGAGGCGACCCGGGCAGGCGACGACCACGTCGACGCCACCGCGGAGCGCGTCGACCTGACGGCCCTGACCGACACCGCCGAAGATCGTCGTCGTGTTGAGGCCCATCGCCTTGGCGAGGGGGGCGAGTGTCGCGTCGATCTGCGTCGCGAGCTCACGGGTCGGGGCGAGCACCAGCGCGCGGGGGCGACCGGCGCGGCGCTTGCGCGGGTTCGCGGCGAGCCGGGCGGCGAGCGGGATCGCGAACGCGATCGTCTTGCCGGAACCGGTGCGGCCGCGACCGAGCACGTCCTTGCCCTTGAGCGAGTCGGGGAGCGTGTCGGCCTGGATCGGGAACGCGGTCTCCTTGCCCTGCTGGGCGAGGACGTCGACCATCGGCGCGGGGACGCCGAGGTCGGAGAAACGGATGTCTTCGTTGGTCATGGTGACCTTTCGAGCCGGAGGACTCCGGCTGTGGGCGCGCTCTGGGGCAGCGCGCGGGCGGGATGCGCGCCAACGGGTGTGGCTGGCGCAGTCGCCGCAGCAGAGAAGCCTGGCACCTTCGGGAGGTGCTCGATCATCGGTCCGTGGACCGGGAGTTCGGGGGCGTCCGTACGACGCACGAGGCGATCGGCGCCTCGAGTACGTCCATCATAGCGTGCGAGGATCTGAGCGTGCGAGAACGGACAGTCCTTGGTGCGGCCGCGATGGCCGTGGTCGCGGTGATCGGGCTGTCTGGGTGCGCGGCAACCGGGTCTGGGTCGTCGTCTTCCTCCTACGAGAACCTGCCCGCCTCGGGGATCCCGGACTACCAGCTCGGCGGGGGCTACACGCCGCCAGCCGGGGTGACGATCGTCGAGCGGGACAGCACGGACCGCCCGGCCGCCGGGAAGTACTCGATCTGCTACGTGAACGGCTTCCAGACCCAGCCGGGCGACGCCGACGCATGGCTCGACGACCACCCGTCCGCGGTCCTGCGCGACGACGACGGGAAGCCCGTTTCCGACCCGGGGTGGCCGGACGAGATGCTCCTCGACACCTCCACGGCTGCGGCACGGTCCACGATCACGAAGGTCCTGACGACGTCGATCGCCCGCTGCGCCGACCGCGGGTTCGACGCGGTGGAGTTCGACACCTCGACTCGTGGACCCGGTCGCACGGTGCGCTCACCCGCGCGGGCAACCTGGCGCTCGCCCGTGCCCTGGTCGAGGTCGGGCACGAGCACGGGCTGGCAGTCGGGCAGAAGAACACGCCGCAGCTCGGGGCCTCCGGGCGGAAGAGCACGGGGTTCGACTTCGTCGTCGCCGAGGAGTGCGTCGAGTACCAGGAGTGCTCGGCCTACACGAAGGCCTACGGCAAGCACGTCATCGACGTCGAGTACTCGGACAACATCGACCGGTCGTGGTCGTCGGTGTGCGCGGACGACGACCGTCCGGCGATGACGATCCTGCGCGACCGTGACCTCGTGACGCCGTCCTACGACGACTACGTGTTCGAGCACTGCTGACCGGGGTCCGCGGCGGCCGCGCACCGCGCGCGGAACCTCGCACACTGCGGCAGCGCGGCAGCGCGGCAGCGCGCCTCAGGCGGGCCAGGCGTCCCGGAGTGCCGTCGCGGCCTGGTCGGCGGAGAGTCCAGCGGCCCGGGCAGCGGCGGCGAGTGCGCGTGCGGCATCGGTCACCGGTTCCGGGACGTCCGCCGGACGGATCACCCGGGTGCCGGCGCCCCGTGCGGTGTGCACGAGGCCGGACTCCTCGAGCAGTTGGTAGGCCTTCGCGACCGTCCCCGCGGCGAGACCGAGCTCGTCGGCCAACCCCCGGACGCTCGGCAGGCGTTCACCGTCGACGAGGTACCCCGCACCGATCTGCGCGGCGATCTGCGACCGCACCTGTTCGAACGGGGGGACACGCCCTCCGGCGTCGATCGCGACGAGACCCGACATGTGCTCCACCCTAGAAGTCGTACTGCTCGCCGACGGGGATCGGCACCGCGACGGTGTTGCCCGGAGGCGCGAGCGGGCACGCCCACGCCGGGTCGTACGCGCACGACGGGTTGTACGCGAAGTTGAAGTCGAGGACGAGCTCGCCGTCGTCGCCACCGAGGTCGGCGCCCTTGATCGTGTCCAGCAGGTAGCGGCCACCGCCGTACGTCCCGCGGGCCCTGCCGGCGCTGGCGTCCTTGACGGGGACGAAGACCCCGCCTGCGTAGCCGCCGTGCGACCACACGTCGAGCGTCCCGACGCCGGGCAGGGACACGACCCCGAGGCGGTCGAAGTGCACGGTGCCGTCGGTGCCGGTCTCGACGTCCATCGCCAGGGCCTCGGCCGGCTCGACACGGGCGCGGAAGCGCCAGGCGGGGTCGTAGTCCGGGACGGGCAGGGACTCGAAGTCGCGGGCGTCCTCGTCGAGGAGCGGGCTCGCGGGGTGCTCACCGAACATCGCGTCCCGGGTCTCGCGCCACATCGCGTGCGCGGTCTCCGGATCGGCGGTCGCCCGGACACGGCGGTACAGGTCGAAGGTCATCCGCCGCCAGTCCACGGTGGCGAGCGTGCTGTGCAGGCGGTCGTCGGTTGCCGGCTCATGCGTCTGGCTCACGGTGCGAGCGTACGCCCGTTGCGCGCCGGCCGGGAGGCGCGTGGTGCGTCCGGCGGTCAGGCCGCGGTCCGACGGGGTCGCCGCCACTGCGGTGCGAGCTGCCGCATCCGGAGCGCGCGCCACTGCCAGATGACCCACATCCCCGGCCACAGCAGGGCGCCGAGCACACTCGGGCGCATCCGGTAGGTGAGTCGGTCGACCAGCAGGGTCCGTCCGTCCGGCGCTGGTCGGACGGCCATCCGGTGCTGCATGGTCATGCGCCCGAAGAGGCCACTGGTGCCACCCCCGTTGTCGCGCTGCACGGGCGCGCCCTCGACCTCGTACAGGTCGATGTCCACGTGCGTGTCGCCGCTCGGCACGAGCCCGAACGCGTTCGCCGTGATCGGGTGCGGCTCACCGGGGACCCATCGCGCGGGGAAGCCCTGCGGGTCGCGGGACCGGTAGACGAGGAACGGCTTCGTGACCGCCACCATCACCGCCGGGGACAGCAGGGCGTCGCGCACGGCCTCGACCGGCGCGTCGAGGACGATCCGGATGCCGACGTGCACGTGCCGAAGCTACCGACGCGATCCTGTGCGACCTTGCAGTAGAACCGCTGTTGCACAAATCAACAATGAATATCTGAAATGCATGATAGGTACATGCACATTCGAAGCTTCACCGCACTGGGTGTCCTCGCGGCGACCGCCCTCGTCCTCACCGGGTGCGCCGGCGCGCAGTCCACCACAGCGACGAAGACCACGACACCGACCCCCTCGCCGACCGCGGCGCACTGGAGCTACGAGGGCGTCGACGACCCCGCGCACTGGGCGTCCCTGTCTGGCGACTACCGGGAGTGCAGCGCGGGCGAGCACCAGTCCCCGATCGACCTGCCCGCGCTCGGCCACGACGCACCCCTGCACCTCGACGTCACCCACGGCGACGTCGACGAGACCACCGCCGACAACGGCCACACCGTCCAGCTCACCGCCGGGACGGGTGAGACGACCGTCGTGGACGGCGTCGAGTACCACCTGCAACAGATGCACTTCCACGCGGCCTCGGAGCACACCGTCGAGGGCGAGCGCTACCCGATCGAGTTCCACTTCGTGCACGCGGACGCGGAAGGCAACCTGCTCGTGCTCGCCGTGTTCGGGAAGGCAGGCACGAACAATCCGGCCTTCGACGCCTTCATCGAGGGTGCGTCGAGCGGCACCACCTCGGCCCGCACCGAGTCGGTCGACATCGCGGCCATGCTCCTCGCGAAGCGCTCGTACTGGAGCTACGAGGGCTCGCTCACCACGCCGCCGTGCACCGAGGGTGTGCACTGGGTCGTCCTCGCGACGCCGATCGAGCTCGGCCAGGACCAGATCGACGACCTCACAGCGATCCACCACGACAACGACCGGCCGACGCAGGACCTGAACGGGCGCACCGTGCACAGCGGCGCTGAGTAGCGTGTTACATGTGAAATGTTTGATGCGAGAATGCTTGCCATGCGAACGAACCGAACCGTGGTGCCCCCGCTCGTCCTGCCCCTCTTCGTCTCCGCCCTGGTCGGCTGCGCCGCGGGGAGCTCGTCGGAGGCAACTGCGCACGACGCCGGCGCCGCATGGGCGTACGAGGGCGCGGGTGCCCCGGAGCACTGGGGTGACCTCGCGGGCGAGTACCGAGCCTGTGCGTCCGGGGAACAGCAGTCGCCGATCGACCTGCCGGCACCACGGGGCGGTACGGCGCTCGACCTCGTCGGGTCCGGACCGGTGCGTGGCATCACCGCCGACAACGGGCACACGGTGCAGTTCACGGCGGACGACGGCGCGACGACGGCCATCGCGGGCGCGGACCTCGACCTCGTGCAGGTGCACTTCCACGCCGGGTCCGAGCACACCACGGCAGGGGAGTCCTCGGCCGCCGAGTTCCACTTCGTGCACGCCGACGATCGCGGTGCCCTCACCGTCGTCGGTGTCCTCGCCGAGCGTGGTGCGCACAACCCGGCGTACGACGACCTCGTCGCCGGTGCCACGGCGGGCGCCGGGCGGGTGAGCACCATCGACGTCGAGGCGATGCTCCCGGCAGAGCGGTCCTTCGCGACCTACCGGGGCTCCCTCACGACGCCGCCCTGCACCGAGGGGGTGCGCTGGATCGTCCTCGAGCGGGCGGTCGAACTCGGCGCGGACCAGCTCGCCGACCTCGAGGCCGCGCACGTCGGGAACGCCCGCCCGGTCCAGCCGCTGGGCGACCGCACCGTCCACCACGCACTCTGACCGCGCGGTCCGGCCGCCGTCGGGTCAGGCGTGCCGGGCCGACCGGCGTCGGGACCCCTCGGCCCGGTCGTGCCGTCGCAGGCGCTCGGCCAGCGAGAGCCGGACCGTCGGCCACTCCGACGCGATGATCGAGAACACCGCGGTGTCACGGAGCGTGCCGTCCCGCCCGACCGAGTGATTCCGCAGCACACCGTCCTGCTTGGCCCCGAGCGCTGCGATCGCCGTGCGTGACTGCGTGTTGTGCCAGTGCGTGCGGAACTCCACCGCGATGCACTGCCAGACGTCGAACGCGTGCGACAGCATGAGCAGCTTCGCCTCGGTGTTGATGCCCGATCGCTGCGAGGACCGCGACAGGAAGGTCGCCCCGATCTCCACGCGTCGGTTCGCGGTGTCCGGGCTGAGGAAGGTGGTCGACCCCACCACGCGACCGGTCGGACGGTCTCGCACCGCGAACGGCACCATGCGTCCGGCGGCCTGCTCGGCGAGGCGACGGTCGATCTCGTCGTCGACCTGCGCCGGCGCCGGGATCGAGGTGTACCAGGTGCGCCAGAGATCGCCGTCGGCGACCGCCGCCCGCAGGTCGTCCGCGTGCTCCGGCCCGAGGGGCTCGAGCGTCACACGGTCGCCGGTCAGGGTGGGGGTGGGGGCGATCTCCATGGCACCAAATCCTACGGTCGCCGACCGTGGCGAAGACCCGACGAGGGGCCATCTGTGGAAAAGGTCAGGGTGCTCCCGGCGGCTATCGTGGAGCGGGTGGCAGCACGCACGCAGCAGCGGTACCAAGTCCGTTTCGCATGGGGGATCGGTGGTGCGGCGCGCATCGCGCCCGACACCCACCTCATCGTCTGGATCGACGTCCTTCCGGCGACGGCGGCGGCCGAGGCGACGGTGCACGGCGACGGCGCGCAGCGGGCGCTCCGCGCCGTCACCGCCCAGCTGCCGGACGGTCCGGAGGTGGTGCTCGGCCACCTCGGCAACGCACGGGCGATCGCGGAACGCGTGACGCGCCTCCAGGCCGAACGCGGTGACCGCTGTGTCGTCGCGATCGTCGCCGCCGGACGCCACCACGCACCCGGTGACGACGCGGCGGAGGCCGCCGGCGAGACCGCCGACGTGCCGGACGCACCCGACTTCGCGGTCGAGGACCTCCTCGCTGCCGGAGCCGTCGTCGACGCGCTCGCCGAGGTCGGCATCGACCACACCTCGCCCGAGGCGGCGGCTGCCTGCGCGGCGTACACGGGACTGCGCCGAGCGGTGAGGCACCTCGTCAGCGCGTCCGAGGCGGCTGCCGCACTCGGGCCGGAGGCGGTGCACGCGGCGCTCGCCGCCGGTGGCGAACTCGTCACCCTGCGGGAATCGACCCGTCGCGCGTAGCGTTCCGGTCGTCACCCGAAGAGCGAAGGAGCACGCCATGAAGGCAGTCGTCGGAGACACCGTGATCGCCGAGGCCCCGCAGGAGGACCTCATCCAGATCGAGGGCAACTGGTACTTCCCGCCGTCGAGCGTGAAGTCCGAGCTGTTCACGGAGAGCCCCACCCAGTACCACTGCCCGTGGAAGGGCGACACCCAGTACTTCACCGTGAACGTCGACGGCCAGGCGCTGCAGGACAACGCGTGGTCGTACCCGACGCCGATCCCGTCGTCGTTCGACCGCGTCGGCAAGGACTACTCGGGCTACGTCGCCTTCTGGAAGGGCGTCCGCGTCATCGAGTAGACGCAGGCTCAGCCGCCCAGCGTCAGCGCGATGAGCGCGACGTTGAGCGCCACGATCACCAACGCGATGACCCCCGCCACCACGCGGGTGGTCATCGTGTTGACGTCCGCCCCCATCACGCTCCGCCGTGAGGTGTAGACGACGAGCGGCACGATCGCGAACGCGATCCCGAAGCTGAGCACGACCTGGCTGACCACGAGCAGCATCGTCGCGTCGGCGTTGACCGCGAGCAGGACGATCGCCGGCACCAGGGTGACCAGCCGCCGCACGATCAGCGGGACCCGGACGTGCAGCAGTCCGTGCATGATCTCCGCGCCGGCCATGCAGCCCACCGAGGTGGAGGCGAGCCCCGACGCCAGCAGCCCCACCGCGAACAGCACGCCGACGACCGGCCCCACGTTGGCGGCGATGGCCTGCTGGGCTCCCGGGATCGAGTCGGTGTCGGACACCCCGGGCAGTGTCGCGGCGGCGAGCACGAGCATGCAGATGTTCACGCCACCGGCGACGACGAGCGCGAGCCCGACGTCCCACCGGGTCGCGACGAGCACCCGGCGGCGTTCGGGTCCGGCGGGGACGTCGCCGTGCCGGTCCCGAGCGAGGGCCGAGTGCAGGTAGACGGCGTGCGGCATGACGGTCGCGCCGAGCATCGACGCCGCGAGCATCACCGACTCGGCGCCCTGGAAGCGTGGCACGAGCCCGGCGACGAGCTCACCAGGCGACACCTGCGCGAACAGCAGTCCGGCGCAGAACCCGATGGTCAGAATCGCCAGCATCGCGGTGACGACGACCTCGAACGTCCTGGTGCCCCGACGGCTGTGCAGGGCGAGGATGAGCATCGAGACGACGCCCGTGATGACGCCCCCGGCGACGAGCGGCACCCCGAACAGCAGGTGCAGGGCCAGTGCGCCGCCGATGACCTCGGCGACGTCGGTCGCTGCCGCCACGATCTCGGCCTGTGCCCAGAACAGCAGCCGGGGCGTGCGCTTCATCCGGAGCCCGAGGTGCTCCGGCAGGGACTTCCCGGTGACGACGCCGAGCTTCGCGGAGAGGTACTGCACGACGACGGCGCTGGCGTTCGCGGCGACGAGGACCCAGAGCAGCAGGTAGCCGTACTTCGCCCCGGCCGTGAGGTTGGCGGCGACGTTCCCCGGGTCGACGTAGGCGATCGCGGCGACGAACGCGGGGCCGAGCAGCGTCAGGGCCGCACCACGACGGCGCGGGGTCGCGGGGTCACGGGTGGTGGGCGGGGTCGCCGTGTCGGTCATGCCGTCCAGCATGCCAGAGAATTCGGCGCATCGAATCCTTGAATTCGTGTCCTTGCAACACGCAGTGCGACGGTCAGGCCGTTGCGCGTCGTGCCCGGTGCGCCCGCACCTTCGCCCGGTTCCCGCAGCGCTGCATCGAACACCAGCGGCGCGTGCCCCCGCGCGAGGAGTCGTAGAACACCAGCCCGCAGTCGTCCGCCGAGCAGCGGCTCAGGCGGGTGGGCTGTCCGTCGGCCGCGACGTCGTCGAAGCCGACCTCGGTGAACAGGGACACCGCGTCCCGTGCGACGCTCGACAGCGCCTGCGCGAGCCGCACCCGGTTCGCCCCGGCACGACGTCGACCACCCGGCAGGCTCGGGGGTACGTCCGGCAGCGCGGCGAACAGGTTGACGGTGTCGATGTCGTCGGGTGCGGGGCGGGTGCGACCGGTGCCGGCGCGCAGCCCCGCGGCCACCGCGGTGCGCTCGGCAGCGGTGGACGCTGGACCAGGGGCAGCGGCGACGGCCAGCCGGGCGATCGCGGCGCGGAGCGCACGGGCGTCCTGCAGCTCACGCGCCGTCGCTCCGACGTCGATCGGCTCGGTGTGGTCGGTGAGCCACTCGTCCAGGTCGGCCGGGGTCATCAGCAGCTCACCGAGCTGCGCGCGCGGCCGTCGTCCGTCCGGGTCGTCGGCGAATCCGCCGGTGTGCGCGAAGTCGAGGGCGATCCGTCCCGCGTCGAAGAACCAGGTGGAACCGGCGTCCGTCCGGATGTGCTGCCCCGTGTGCATCCGCCCAGGCTAACGGGTTACCGGCGCGCCTCCGAGCGGTCCGGTCGTCATGCGGTAGCTCGGCGCTCGGTCTCGCTCCGTCGGCGCCACGTGATCACGTTGCGAGCGTCGAACCGTCTCGAACACGCGGCGCACGCCAACGGCCGCGTCGGCGTGCGGTAGCGGAAGTGCTCGTGGCCGGCCGGGCAGGTGCCGATCCACGGCGCGAGCTCGCTCGCCACCGGGCCGTCGTACAGCCGCGAACCGGTGTACCCGAGCGCCGCAGCTGTCCGTCGCCAGCGCTGCCCGTGCCCCGCGCGGGGACCCGCCAGCGCGTGCGCGATCTCGTGCAGCAGCACCTGGTCGACGTCGTCCTCGGAGAACCGCACGGCCAGGTGCTGGCTCACCGTGATGCGCCTCCGGGCGAAGTCGCACTGTCCGGCGCGGGTCTTCGCGTGGTCGAAGGCGAACGACCAACTGCCGGCCCCCAGGTGCGCCGCCATGAGGTGTTCGGCGCGAGCCCGGACCGCCTCGAGCGTCGTCACCGCAGGTCGTCGTCGGGGTCGCCCCGTCCCGCCTGGCCCTTCTGCGCAGCGCGTGCGGCGATGCGACCCCAGAGGTCGTCGGCCTCCGTGCGGGCTGCGTCCGGGGCGCCGAGCACGCGGCGGCGGATCGGTGGGACCTGCTTCACCGGTTCGGCGACACGGGTCTGCGGCTCGTCCTCCTCGGAGCGACGGGCGGCGACCTCGCGAGCGGTCCGGGGACGGTCCTCGTCCTTGGGCTGGGCGACGGAGGCACGGAGGGCGGCCTCCACGGCGGTCCGCAGGGCCTCGGTGCGCTCCGACGGGGCTCCGGCCTGCCGGAACGCCTGGTACGCGCGGGAGAGGGCCGAACGTGCTTCCTCGAACCGGGACAGCTCGAACAGCGACCAGCCCTCGAGCTCGGCGGCGGCGCCCTCGAGTTCCGGCCACTCCTCGGTGCGTGCGGTGTCGCGTGCCATGGCGGACTCGGTGGCGGCACGCTCGTACCGGCCGAGGTCGTGCAGCACGTGCGCGCGACGGATCCGTGCGGAGACCTTGTCCGAGCGCTCCCCGGTGAACATCGTCAGCCGGAAGACCTCCTCCGCGATCACGAGCGACTCGTCGAGTCGACCGAGCAGCCGGAGGAGTTCGGCGCGTTCGGCGAGGGCCTCGGTGCTGCGGCTCTGCCCGAGGTCGCGCAGGCGCTGCTGGATCGCGTCGGCGTCGACGGCGGGGCGCAGGCTGATCGGGGCGAAGGTGCTGCCCGGGCTGACGCCTGCTGTCACGGGCGCTGCGTGGCGCGGTTCCCGGGCGCGGTCGAGGCGGTCGGGCTGCTGGCGGTCGTCGGGCGGGAGGGACATCGGTTCGAGGGTAACCACGCCGACCCGAGAGTGCGCGGTGCCACGCGCACGGGGGCCCCGCGTTTCGCCCCGGACGCCGAACGGCCCGCCGTGCTGGTGCACGACGGGCCGTTCGGGTGCGCCGTGTCGGGCGCTCCGGGGGTGCTCGGCGTCAGACGCTGCCGCCCATCGCCCCGGCGACGGATGCCGCGGCGGCGATGAAGAAGGCGATCACGCCGACGACCGCGAGCACGATGCCCCAGACGCCCCACGCGCGGCCGCGCTTGGTGACGGCGGCGATGATGCCCTGCACGATCGCCCACAGGCCGAGGGCCGTGCCGAGGTAGAAGAGCAGCGACGCGGTGACGGCACCGGGTGACGTCATGAGTTCCTGCACCGCGGAGTCGCTCGGCGTCGTGGAGCCGCCGTTCGCTGCCTCGCGGAGGGCCGCCGAGTCGCCGAACGCGGCGCCGATGAGGACACCCGCGACGACTCCGGCAACGAGTGCGAGGAGGCCGACGACGAACGCGATCGCACCGACGGTCTTCTTCTTGCGCTTCGGCTCCTCGTAGCCCTGCCACGAGGGAGCGCCGGCACTCGTCGGCGCCGCAGCCGCCGCGTACGGCTGCTGGCCGGACTGCTGTTGCTGCTGCTGCCCGTACTGCGGCTGAGCGTCGTCCGGCCGGCCGTACTGGCCCTGCTGCTCGGCGTACTCGGTCGAGCCGTACCGCGGGGCCTCGCCCTGCGCGGCCTGCTCGCCGTACCGCGGGGCCTCGCCCTGCGGGGCCTGCTCGCCGTAGCGCGGTGCCTCGCCCCAGCTCGGCACCTGGCCGTCGCCGGTCCGGTCCTCGTTGCTCCGGTCGTCGTTCGTCATCAGGTGTCCCCTCGCTCGGTCGCGCTCCTGCGCGGTCGTTCAGGACCATCCTGGCAGTCGCGTCCTCCGCGTGCCCACCGAACACCGGACTGGAGGCACGGCGCACGTCCGGCACACCGCTTCCGTCCGGCACGTGGTTGCGTCCGCAACGGGCGACAGCGCCGATGTCGGACGACATCGAGCCTGTCGTTGCCCCGCGTGCGCAACCGTTGCAGACGCGCTGGTGCGACGAGTCCGGTGTCGTACGACGTCGGTGTCGTCGTTCCGAGTCCGCAGCCGACCCGGTCGCGCCCGCCCGCGGCCGCCCGCGCCCGTCACCCGCCGAAGACGCTCCGGTTCGGCTCCGGCGACGCCACCGCCGTCTGGTCCGTGACGATCGGCGCCCCGGCGATGAACGACCGGAGTTCGGCACCGTGCACGACCTTCGCCGGCATCGGGTCGGAGGAGTACCGCCGCGGCATGTCCGCCACGGGCAGGTCGGTGGGCGAGCCGAGCAGCACGATGTTCCCGAACCGGCGCCCCTTGAGCATCCCGGTGTCCGCGACCGCCGCCACCGACGGCAGCACCGCCTGCAGCGTCGAGGCCTGCCCTCGTGCGAACGCCAACCCGGCCCCGTCCGCCACGTTCACCGCGACGATGCCGGTGGGCGACAGGAACTCCGCGACCTCACGGTAGAACTCGATGCTCGTCACGTGCGCCGGGATCTGCGAGCCGCCGAACACGTCGACGACGGCGAGGTCGACGGTGCCGCGGAGCCCGGCGGGGAGCTTCCCCAGGACCTCCCGCGCGTCGCCGTACCGCACCCGGATCGAGGCACCCCGGGGGAACGGCAGCGCGTCGCGCACGTGGTCGACGAGGTCCCGCTCGAGCTCGATCACCTGCTGGCGCGAACCCGGCCGGGTCACCGCGACGTACCGGGGGAGCGTGAGGGCGCCGGCGCCGAGGTGCAGCGCCGTGACGGGCCCGTCCGGGAGCAGGTCGATGGCGTGTCCGATCCGCCGGATGTACTCGAACGCCAGGTGCGTCGGGTCGTCCAGGTCGACGTGCGACTGCGGGGTGCCGTCCACCACGAGCGTGAACGAGCCCGGCCGGTGCCGGTCCGGCTCGACGACCGCGTACCCCGCACCGATCCGGAACCCGTCGAACGCATCAGCCATGGCACCAATCGAACACCACCGCGATCACCACCCGCGTCCCCACCCCTGGTTGGTGTGCCCGAGGACGCCGTCGAACGAGGCTGGTGGCACCGGTCGGGACAGCCCCGCCGGACCTCTTCGAAAGGCACACACCATGTCGGTCCAGCTCGTCGCGAACATCCTCATCGGGATCGCGCTCGTCGTGTTCCTCGGGTACCGCCAGGCGACCTGGCAGTACCTCGACCCCACCCGGATCTGGCGCACGCCGCTCATCATGGCGATCGTCGGCGTGGTCGTCCTCGCCCAGACCAAGGCGACCGTCACCACCACCGACGTCGTCTTCCTCGGCATCGAGGCGCTCATCACCGTCGGGGTCGGCCTGACCATGGGCAGCATCACCCGCTTCCGCACCGTCGGCACCCCGGACCGCAAGGGCCGCACGATCCAGTCCCGCACCGGCTGGCTCGGTGCCGTCCTGTGGATCGTCCTGATCGGCGTCCGCATCGGCCTCGACGTCCTCGGCGGTCACCTCGGCGCCCACCTCCTCACCTCGACCGGCACGATCCTGCTCGTCCTCGCGCTGAACCGTGCGGCCCGGGCACTCGTCATCGACCAGCGCATCCCCCGCGGAGACCGACAGGCGCGCGGCATGATGGTCCGGTGACCCTGCTGACCGGCCGTGACGAGGCCGACCTCCCCGGAGGTCGGCCGCGTTCGAGCGCCGCCTGGGGACTGAACGCGCTCGGCATCGCGATCGTCGCGTTCTTCTTCGTCCGGAACGGTGCGCTCCTGGGCCTGCCCGTCTGGGTGTGGGTGCTCGGCACGGTGGCGCTCGCCGGCTGGGTGCTCCGGGAGTTCGGCCGATCGCCGCGACTCGTCACCACGGCGGGTGTCGTGATGGTCGCCGCCGGGTCGGTGACGGTGGTGCCGACGGACTCGCTGATGGTCGTCCCCGTGATCGTCGGAATAGTCCTGATCGGGGCGAACCTGCGCGTACCGGTCTGGGCCGCGTCGGTCACCGCGCTCGCCGCGATCGTCGTGGTCGCCGTCACCGCGACGGTGGAGCACGCGTCGCTCCAGTTCGTCCTCGGCACCAGCGGCGGCATGCTGCTCGGTGTCCTCATCGGCTTCAGCAGGCGGCAGTTCCGGGTCGCCGCCGAGCGCGCTCGCGAGGCCGAGCGGGAGCAGCAGCGCGCGCGGCTCCTCGCCGATCGTTCCCGGGCGGCGCGGGACATCCACGACGTCCTCGCGCACTCCCTCGGTGGGCTGGTGCTGCAGCTCGACGCGGTCGAGGCCCTCCTCGAGGCGGGCCGGGTCGAGGACGCGACGAAGCGTGCCGGTGAGGCCCGCACCCTCGCGGCCGACGGGCTCGCCGAGGCACGACGCGCGGTGCACGCGCTCCGCGAGGACGCGGACTCGGACACAGGACCGGAACCGGCCACGTCGACCACCGCAGCCGACACGACGGAGCCGAGCCGTGCCTCCAGGCCGACCACCGACCACGAGGCGGGCCTGACGGCCCTCGTCGACGCGCACCGCTCGTTCGGCGGCGAGGTCGTGACGCAGGGAGACGAGACGCTCGCCGACCTGGATGCGGCCCACCGTGCCGCCGTGGTCCAGGTCGTCCGGGAGGCACTGAGCAACGCCCGCAGGCACGCCCCGGGCCGCCCCGTGTCCCTGTCCGTCATCCGGGACGGCGACGCCGTGGACGTCGTCGTCGCGAACCCGCTCGCCCGCGGCGGCCACGGCCTGCTCGGGATGCGCGAACGCTTCCAGGAGCTCGGCAGCTCCGCCACGGTCGAGGCGGAGCGCTCGGACGACGAGTTCGTCGTGGCGATGCACCTGCCGGTCGACCCCGTCGCGGCAGCGGGGGACCGGTCGTGACCATCCGCGTGCTCGTCGTCGACGACCAGGCCATCGTGCGCGACGGCCTGGTGACGGTGCTGTCCCTCATGCCGGACCTCGAGGTCGTCGGAGAGGCTGCCGACGGCGCCGCGGCCGTCGCCGCCGTCGACCGCGACCTCCCTGACGTCGTGCTGATGGACCTCCGGATGCCCGTCGTGGACGGGCCGACCGCGACCGCGCAGATCACCGCGGCGCACCCGCAGGTGGCCGTCCTGGTGCTGACCACCTACGCCGACGACGAGTCCATCGTCACCGCGCTCCGAGCGGGCGCGCGCGGCTACCTGACGAAGGACGCCGGCCGCGCGGAGATCGCGACGGCGATCCGTGCCGTGGCGTCCGGGCAGTCCACGTTCGACGCGACCGTCGGTGCACGGCTCGTCGCGCAGCTCGCGGGCGGTGCGGTTCCCACACCCGAGGCACCGGTCGGAATCCGGACGCGCTTCCCGGACCTCACCCCGCGCGAATCGGACGTCCTCGAGCGCATCGCCGAGGGCCGGTCGAACCCGGAGATCGCCGCCGAGCTGTTCCTGACGGTTCCGACCGTGAAGTCGTACGTGAACCAGGTCTTCACGAAGCTCGGCGTCCGGACCCGGGCCGAGGCCGTCGCGCTCGTCCTCCGCTCGTAGCCGCGCGTCACCGGCTGCGCGGTGTGCGCGGTTGAGTACGCGCAGTCGAGGACGCGCAGTTGAATGCGTACACATGCACGGCCAGCGGACGTCAAGGCTCGTCTCCTATCGTTCACCGGGTCGTCACCTCGGTGCGTCGAACCGCGCAGTGCCCCACACCTCGCGGTTCCGCACTTCGACCGTGACCGCGGCGCGCCCGCCCGGCAACCCCCACTGCCGGCTCCGAGTGCGTGCCGTCGGCGTGCGCCGGGCCTCCCCGCTCTCCTGCGCGCCGCCCGTGGCCCTGCCCTGCGCACTGGCCATTGAGAACATCGCGTGCGCTATGTAAAATACGAGTGCAGCACACGCACCGGACCACGAATCCGCAGGAGCCCGCAGCCATGACCGACACCATGAGCGTCCCGACGTACCGACTCGTCACCGCGACCCGTACCGCCCGGCCGACGCCGGCACCAACGCAGACCGACCGCGACCACGCGCCGACCTGGATGCGCGCGGTCGGTGGGGTCCTGCTGGTCGGCGGACTCGCGCTCGTCGCAGCGGTCCTCGGGTGGCCGGGCGAAGCGCCGGAGGTGGCCCTCGTCGTCCCGGGGCTCGTCGGTGTCGCCGTCGGCCTCCTGCTCCTGCTCGCCCGGACCGGTTTCACCGTGACGGACACCCACGTCGTCCTGCACTTCCGGCCGCTGCCCGCGCGACGGATCCCCCGACGGCGGATCGTGGACGTGCGGGTCGCCGAGGCGGATGCCTCCACGTACGGCGGGATCGGGCTCCGGCTCGGCCGTGGCGTGCGGGCGCTGATCCTCACACCGGGGCGCGGGATCGAGATCACCGACGACCGTGGGCGCGTGACGTTCGTGCGGGTCCGGCGGCCGGAGAAGGCGCTCGGCGCGCTGCGCTGACGGGCGTGGCTCGGGCGCGTGCTCGCGGCCGCTGGCGTGACCTGGCCTGGCCGCGGAGCGGCGGGCGAGGGGAATACCGGGTCGGTCCACCGGCTTATACACGGCACTGACGAATTCGGTCAAGCCAGGACTGGACATCGCGCACGAGCGCGACCTATGATGACAGTTCGCGCTCCCGGGCATCCGTGTCGTCATATTGCGGTCGACGCCCGCCCTGGTGAAGCCGGACCCGTATATGTCGGCGGGTACCGCTCACCCAGATCATCGCACATGTGTCCTCGCTCACGCGGCGGCCCGTGATCGCGTGTCTTCGAGGGGTGCGCCGAAGCGTCAATCCACTCACCTACGTGCTGCTCGTCAGTACCGGCCCGACGGGGCCTACCGGAGGTCAAACCCTTGGCTGCTGCGCCCAACGCATCCACCAACCCCAAGAACGGTCGCAACCACTCGCGACTCTCGTTCGCCAAGATCACGGACACCCTCACGGTTCCTGATCTGCTCGCACTCCAGACGGA
>Ga0153924_1000117_pt1 | contig 55303 bp, 55 predicted proteins | sample TSNJ008MetaG_FD_104709 | JGI IMG/M metagenome (GOLD analysis project Ga0153924, IMG submission 104709) | Attine ant fungus gardens microbial communities from New Jersey, USA - TSNJ008 MetaG | ecosystem: Host-associated > Fungi > Mycelium > Unclassified | place: USA: New Jersey, Wharton State...
GAATCGAACAATCTGCTCAAGAACTTGATACCGCACTCCATATCTTCTCAGTAAGTCGATCATAGATAAAATAGTTTGTCGATTCTGATTCTCCGATGTTAATTTCCCAGCTCAAGTACGTGTCTCATCTCTCTGTATCTCTCTCTCTTGTCTATATTAGTCAACATTTCACCTAGGGCACAAATTTCTCAAGAGCGCAATCAGAACCTAGCAAGAGCCCAAGCTCAACAAATTGATGCCGAGAACAAAGAAATGCTTCATCAAATCCTCGCTAACCAACGAAACCTAGCACAAGTCGTTCAATTACATCAAGCTGGAGAAAGTATCGCCAAAGAAGTGATGGGAGGATAGAAAGCTTGTACAATATAAGACTAGGGCATGGTTATCAGCTATATGACACGCAGGAGAAGTAGGGTAGATCTCACCTCAGTCGCCAGCTGGATTAACTGCAAGTACTCGTTCGACGTGGTAAGGCCAATGCTCCATCATTACAAAACCTTGGTAATATAACCATTCCTCTCTGGGGGTCATATGATACCAAAAATCTTAATGTCGTCGTTATTCGCCTTCCCCTTCATATCCTGAGTGTCCTTGGGGACAGTAATGTTGAATATCTATTGGGTTTGATGATGTGACCATTCCAGCCCATTGTCCCCGGGACGCATCATATGAGGGAGGCTGAAAGTTCCCGCTTACATCACTCAGATAATGCGCATGAATAATTCCTGCATTGACCAGGTGGGTTCCAGCTCGACCCCTCTCGACCAACTCGCTAGACCACCAATATGCCAGGGACCCAAGAACCGAAACACGAGGGCAGGCTCGCTCTTGATACTGTCCTTTTACCATATAGGAAGTCATCTTCGGTGGACAAACAATCTAGGGAGATAAGTTTACGATGGGTAACATGGATTCAAACCGACTATAGAAGCTAGGGGTTATGAATTGCGGGGAGGGTAAATCAGGAGACGGAAAGCATTACTTGGAAATATGGTAGCATTCATTGGTTTTTTCTACAGCTCCTTCGTATCATCTCCTCCCTGGGGGCGAGGTATTACACCAACTATTCAAGCAACTGACAGTGGGAAGACTCATGGAGACCACGAGGTTGAAATGCGTTGATCGAAGGAAGTTTGAGGAGTATTTTTAGTCATACTATCCCTTGCGGTAGTTTGTGCCACTTTCACGCATTTGAGCCAGTCACATCAAACTTCAAACTCCGTATGAGAATCGACGACGCCGCAGATGAAACCAATCCTTTTTCACCGTGTAACAAATTGACCATTAAAAAAATCCTTTTCGGAAGGCAGCAAGTCAAGTATCCAACTATATGGATACATGTGATAGTGTTATGCTGTAGTATACATATTATACATATTATACACATTTTCTGCTGAGAAAAGCAGAAGTTGGGTGATTAGTGGAGGGTCCAGCTGTAAAGTTAGTGGGAGTTCGGATTCGGTGGACGGGGGTGATGAAGATATAATCTTGAGTGGCAATAAAGCTGGCTTGGATGCTTGATGCCAAGTGGAACCTCAATTGGCATGCTGAATGACGCAAGGCCACGCTCGACGCGTTGATTGGGATCAACCGAGTTGAGACTCAGACACGGCTTGAACACTCCCTGCCCAAATTGGGTAATAAGAGCAGATTGTACAAGATTGTCCTGACCAAATTGGGTAATGAGAGCAAATTGTACAAGATCGTCGTCCTGAAGCACAAATTGCTAGAATGTCAACTGTAGAATACACCATAGAGTATATGTACAAGATTATCGCTCTCAGAAGTGACTTCTGCGCTTTAAATGTCGTTATCTTTGAAAGTGGCCAAAACACCGTGAGTGGCGATGCAGTACAAACCACAAACTACAGCAGGATAGTATTCCGCAGCGACTGTTATCGCGCACCCTTCACCCTTTTCCTGTTACGCAGTTGTGTATACACATGAGAAATATACCAAACACGAACATGGCACCAACGACATATAATCCGGAGAATGGGGTCGGACTCCTCCGAAATCCGGTGCCGGCAGAAGGGCTGTCCGCCGTGACCATCTCCTAACATCCGATACGCTGTTCACACCGGTCCAATTAAGAGTTCGGGACAGTCCCTTCGTGGTCTCAGCACCCAAGCTCTGAAGTGCATAAGTCCACAGGTGGCACTTGGGCCTTAATGGATAACTAATCTAATCTCCGGATGGAGTTTTCCGGACACTGGTTCACTTATGGTAGATAGTCTATATTTCTGCCGGTAGTTGGACCGATAACACAGTGCCGAAGACATTGGACAATCCTTAGTTCGTTACCTGTTGAGCTGGAGTCTGTAGACAGTCATTGGGTCGAGCCTGGCGGTCTGCCTATATACATAGCTTGCCGCATCCTGAGTACTCCCTGTTGCGGTTGATAAATACACACACATGACTTTTAGTCGCTTATGGCTGGCGCAAGGGTATTCATCTCATCCAAAGCTGCATTTGGGAATATCACAGCCCCGGATGCAGAACTAGTGACCATTCGTTTGGGAATTGCTAAGGCTACCTCTCTTGCTGTTGACCGCATGGTTGTCATCACGGACTAACGGAAAAGTGTGATTCTAGGCCTGTTATCTAAAAGGAAATTGGTGGATGATCCCCACTGGTGTGATGCCTGTGATCGACTCTTGTCTTTCCGGAGCAGTAAAAAAGTTTCCAAAATAGAACCAAGAAATCACGTTTTGTAACTTTTTTTTTAAACCATAAATTTAGAACGCGGTGCTCGATCGCAGTCCGCGGTAGAGTACCTAGTACCCTACAGTGCACAGCCCAAAGAGAAATCTAACGAAAAATGTGAAACAAAACCCAGATCACTAGCAACTGATCCAGACACGAGGGAAGTGAGAAAAAGGAGAAAAAAAGATCACGTTTTGTAATATGTCGCGTTGATGCTAAGCAAAATTGCAAATCCAATAAAGAGCAAAGAAAAATGTAACCACTGAGTCGACCCAGGTTCGAACTAAGGACCCTTTGTGTACTCGAGAATTATCTTATGAGAAGATAAACCCTGTTAGGCAGATGCGATAACCAACTACGTCATCAACCCATATGGAAGGCTTGGATAATGAATAATATATAGTTTTCAACGTCTAAACATGAACTCGATCTACAGATCTTATTGAGAAATCGAAACGCCGACTGACTTTTAATCCACGATTCACCATGAACTATTTATATTCCAAAATGATAGTCCATCTCATAGCCATCGTGGTTCTCCGCACTCTATCCACGAGGTCTCTCTCCCCCTCCTATATTATCCCTCTGTAAACGTGAAAGAAGAAGAAGAGGCATGGATCTTGTCCCTTTTTTACTTGCCAGTGCGGACGTAGCTGCGCAAGCTGCCGGTGCACCTGTCGCTGCTAGTTTGGCGAGAGAGATCACTCAATCTTGCGAAGATGTCGCGAAACATAAAGTGAGCCATGATTTTCGTCCGTTTTTGAAAAACAAGTGTTCTAATGAAACGGAGAAACATGCGAGAATGCTGGGAGATAAGAGTAGGCAGTTGATATTGGCTTTGAGAGATGTAGAGGAAGAAGACGTAGGCTTGGAGGGTACAAAGATGCAAGAACGTGTTGATGAAGTCATTGCGTGAGTTGTTGCTTCGCTTTCTTTTTTTTCTTTCCGAGGAGGAGGAGGGGCAAGTTGAGAGGTTAAATGGCTCAGTTGACTCATTTGACGAGCGACAAGTGCTTTGAATGCCTTGTCAGGCCAGCCTCCGACGCTGCAAAGTCGGAGATAATCTTGGCCACCTAAACCCTAACCCTAGATTGTGGGCCACTAATAGCTCATTGGTATGGGCTAGTTACCTTAGGTCACAGGTTCGATTCCTGTCCGGGTCACTCCCTTGTTACTTTGCTTTGGGGTGTTATTCCCTTATACATGTTTCAACACTTATTCCCAAAAGTGTTCTAGAGAAAACAAAAAACCGCGTCGATAAATGGACGAAAATGTCGGTTGTGGTACGGTGGTGTTAGTATGAGAGAGAAAAAAAGTATCCTTCCCACTGATTTTTTCTTCTTTTTCTACGTTCTACTTAGGGAAGAGAAATGAAATCGAATCTGGAATCGAACAATCTGTTCAAGAACTCGATATCGCACTCCATATCTTCTCAGTGAGTCGAGTATAGATAAAATAGTTAGTTTATTCTAATTCTCTGAATTTCCCAGCTCAAGTATGTCTCATCTCTCTGTAGCCTCTCTCTCTCTCTCGTCTATATCACCCACCATTTCACCTAGGGCACAAATTTCTCAAGAACGCAATCAGAATCTAGCAAGAGCCCAAGCTCAACAAATTGATGCCGAGAACAAAGAGATGCTTCAACAAATCCTCGCTAATCAACAAAACCTAGCACAAGTCTTTCAACTTCACCAAGCTGGAGAAAGTATCGCCAGAGAAGTAATGGAAGAAGGACAAAAAGTAAACACACCCACACACATACCTTTTTTTTCTTTTCTTCTCAACGAAAACACCACTTTTTTTCTTTCAAAAAAGGTATTAAAACACATGAGATCCGCCCACAGTCACGGATCGTTCCCGTGGAATTCGAATGGAGAGCAATATCTCGATGTACAACGAGGTTTGATGAATCTACATGATTTGACTGGCATTCCTCCGTTGGTTAAAATTCTGGATGGAGAGATCAAGAAGACGGGAGAATTGGCTGTTGCTGGTGGTCCAAGCAGTGACATTTGGTGTGGAATCTGGTTAGGACAGAAACGAGTCCGTATCCCATATTTTTTTAATTTTATTTTCGAACTTGATTGCCATTCATCATTTTTTTAAAATCAAGGTCGCACTCAAGACGATCAGAGCTGTACAATCCAACCATACAAAAGCTCAAAAAGTCTGTCCTATTTTTTTTTCTGTTTTCTAAAATGCAGTTCTTGTTGATGAAATCGGACTTGTCCTTTAGCGCTTCGTTCGCGAGCTCAATATTTGGTCCGAACTCAAAAATCAACACATTCTTCAATTTTATGGGATCGTGACCGATATAGGAATGCAAATCCATATGGAAAGTTGGTTGTATATCCAAAAAAAACATCGTTCTCTTTGTCCATAACTGACCCTGAAGTAGGTTTCTCCTTGGCTTGAGAATGGGAATGTGTTAGTGTCAGTTGGTTTGTTTAATGCCTAGATATGAAGAAACAAATGAGCGTTTGATCATGATCAGGTATACGACCAAACACCCAGAAGCGAATAAACTACACCTTGTGAGTTTTTTTTTCTCCCGCAAAATCCCAAAAAATGTTTCTATCGTTGATTCATCCTACCTTGCTTTTTTTTTCTCATCGTAGTTGCAAGGTGCAGCCAAAGGCCTTGGCTATCTCCATAGTCAAGACATCATCCATGGAAATAGCAAGTAAAACACGCTATCTCTCATACTTATATACTGATTTCATTTCCATAAAATAGTGAAATGTGTATGTCTATCATTCTACAAACGTGATCATCACAAAACTCACTCGAAAGCCTAGAGCAACATTCTCGTCTCCGACCACGTAAGTCCATTCCATCATCAGATACCTCTCGTTCCATTGACTCGTATCCAAAAAACAAAACAACAAGAACGAAGCATGCATCAGCGATTTCGGTATGGCCAAAGTCCTCGAAGACGTCACCAAAACCCCCATCACGACCACACTACTCCAAACTATGGGCTGTATCCGCTGGATGGCCCCAGAAATCATAGAAGGAGAATCATCACCGTCCAAAGCCTCAGACACCTATTCCTTCTCAATGACCATTCTCGAACTCGTCACTGGAAAACACCCCTTTGCAGAGTACAAAAAAGAGCTCACTCTTATCCGCGCCATGACCCAACTCCCCATAATTTTACCTCAACGTCCAATGGATCCATCGTGGTTGACGGATGGAATGTGGTCTTTGATGGAGAAGTGCTGGGACACTTCACATAACCGTCCGACCATGGAGGATGTATCAAATGCGTTACAGGCGATGTAGTAAATTACACAAATGGCGAAAAAATGGCATACTTTTATTTTGACTGACAAAGTGTCCGATAGACGACACCCTCGCTGAAAAAAGATTAGAGATAAACTAGTATGCATGCATATCAGAAAAAGCAAGAGGTTCGACGACGAGAGAAGATGTCACCACCTCGATCGTCTCCACACCAAACGAAACCCAGCCCAACTCAACTCAACTCAACTGCAAGATCTGTCCATCCTGAACAGGCAATCCTTCCGCACTTTGACTAGCCTGTACTTCACTCACCACCGTTCCCTGCCCCACCGTCCCCAATTGTACATTGGGATTCGTAGCAGCATTCACCAACCCCTGCGAAAACCCCAAAGGCGATATGGACTGCCCACTACCTATCATATTCTGTTGGTGCCTGCCTATCTCTCCTCTAACCGTATCCAACATCTTCTTCAACCCCAACCTCTCATTCACCAACGCCACTCTCGCACTTTCGAGATTCTTCCTCTCTTCTTCTAAAATATCTTCTAATTCTTCAAATTGTGACATTTTGATTTCAAGTTTTGTCAGTGTGAGTTTAACGAGAGTAGCGAGTGTGTGGCGGATCTGAGCGTGTTCGGCAGAGGCGAGAGAGGAGGCGGCCTTGGCAGAGGCAGAGAGAGCAAGGTGGGCTGCACGTTGGACTTGAGAGTGTGGAATGGCATGGGTTGCTGTTGTTGTTGTAGAGGGAGATGAAGTGGCATTGTTGTGGTCAATAGACATGCTAGAATCGTCTTTCCGTTGCGGCGGTGGTACATCCTCATCCATCTTATCTTCGTCTTTCCTCTCTTGCTGACTTTCGACACCACTGCTACTGCCCCCCTGCTTGCCGCCTTCGCCATCGGTGAGTTCTCTCAGAGCAACTCTGGCCCCCTCGGCGGCCACACTAGGATTGACGACACCAGCAAGGAAAGCAACGACGCTCATGACAGGATTATCGGCTTGCTCGAAAGGGATTCTACCAAACCTAAGAGGACCCATGCTCCCTTCTGTGCGAAGATATGGATCCTCGATGGGAAGCTCCAAGAATTTGCGGATGCATTGTTGGGAGGTACGAGTACCGACATGTTCTTCGATTTTGGACCAGTCATCGTCGTACATCTCGATACCTTCAAGCAACAGCAGAACTTCTTGATCTGACCAGTCATTGTTAGCGGAGGAGGCGCCTGGAATGCCAGGAGGGGTTGCGGTGAGTTTTACGAAATCACCAGAGAATAGATTTGAGGGAAATCGACCGTCAAGGTAACAGGGAGCACAGATTTCTAGTTTTTTGTCTTTGAGGGAGTGGTAGCGGACCTGAGAGCAGTCTGCACTGCACGTATCACAAGTGTGGGTATGGGATTGTGAAGAGCCGTTGGTAGAGGAGCCATTGGCAGAGGAGCCGTTTGCAAGTGCGGTGGCTTCGGAGGCGGAGAGGGCACGAGAAGCTTTAGCGGTGGACTGGTAGATGGAGGAACGGAGTTGGAGGGATGCAGAAAAACCTTTGCTATTGGGAGGGGGAGCGGAGGTACCAGGTAGAGGGGCAGTTGGAATGGGGGGCCGGGTGCCTGGGTGGAGGGACTGGAGACCGCGGGGGGTGTCGAGGGTGACTCGGAAGTGGCCTGTAAAGGGTGGAGAAAGGGCAGAAGGACGCTGGTCGGGGTCAATCTTGTTGCGCAGCATGAGCGAAAAAACACAAAAACAAAACAAAAAGGCAGGACAGACCTGGTAGTTTATCAAGCCCCACTGCTCGAGAAAAGCATGGACGCGCATGATAGAGCAGACGTCGCCAGCAAGGTTGCGACGACAGGCAGTGACGGTGAGATACTCTGCCGGACGCAGACGGTAGGTGTTCACCATAAAGTCGCGGTAGTCCTTGTATATGGAAGGCGTCTTGGACCTGTTACGCGAGTTGAAAAATTCTGGGAGAGCACGTCGCTCGACGGGGTGGATTTTGTCCATGTTGTACCAGGCAGCGTAGCTGGGGATGATAATTTCATGCGTCTGGGCTGCGAGGTACTTGCGGGCCTGGTCCTCGAGAAGAACACGGATTGCCTCGAGCTGGGCAGGGTCGTCGTCGTCGTTGTCGTCGTCTGAGTCTGCGGAGTCGTCGCGACCGTCAGCCATGATAGCATCTGGGCGGTCCTCCTCTTCCTCCTCTTCATCGTCATCGTCGTCGTCGTCGTCGTCATCATCGTCGTCGTCGTCATCGTCGTCGTGTGGAGGCAGGTTGCCGATGTCGGCGGGTGTGATGGGATCAAGCTCACTGCGTTTGCCGGGAGCATTGTCGGGAACGACGGGGACAGGATTTGTGGCCATGGGTGGAGGAGGAAAGCCAAAGCGCGAGCAAACAAATGGAAATTGCAATTCTTGGCGGCGGCGTCACTGGGCTCGCTGCTGCCCACGTCCTCGCCTCCACCTTCCCCGCTGCCCGCATCCTCCTCTTCGACGCCAACGCCCGCCTCGGTGGCTGGCTTCAGTCAGAGCTCGTCGTCCTCAATGACCGCCGCATCCTCCTCGAACGCGGCCCACGCACCCTCAGACCCAAAGGCACCGCCGTCCTCGACCTCGTCCGCAGCCTCCGCATCGACCACGAGCTCATTGCTGTCCCCCGCACCGTCGACGCTGCCCGGCGGCGCTATGTCTATCTCCCCCCAGGCCGCATCCCCCACCTGGCCGGCCTCGTCAACCTAGGCATGCCGCCGTCTCTGTCCCTCCTCAGATGGCTGCTCTCTGATACCTTCTCCTCGTTCTGCACTCTCGGACTCGCCAAATTTGCCACCGGTGGTCCCGACGAGCCAGTCCATACTAGGCTCTCTCGCCTCCTTAGCGAAGACTTGGCCGACACACTTGGCAGTGCTTTCTGCCACGGTGTCTATGCCGCCGACTCACGCCAGCTCAGTGCGCACGCAACAAGACCAGGGCGGATGGCTCACCCAGAATCGTCTTTAGCCGACTCCCTGCATAAGTCGTCGTTGGTTTATTCGTTCAGACACGGCCTTCAGACGCTTCCGCATGCCCTTGAGCAATATCTTCGACGCCAGCCCAATGTTCAGATTTTATGTAATTCGCCCATTCACCGCCTCGGCGTGCGCAAAGACCATACATTCGAGGTGTGTAACCATTTACAAATCTGATATCAGAATACTCATCTCTCTAGTTGTCTTCTTCTATCGCCACCTTCAATCCAACGCACATCGTCTCCGCTCTCCCCCTCCCTGTCCTCCACGCTATCACCCAATCTACTACTCCCGTTCCACACTTGCTCGCCAATGCTTCATCCACCGTCCATGTCCTCAATCTCGTCTTTCCCACCCCTCCACGCGAAATCCATCCTCCCGGTTTCGGATATCTCATTCCTCGTCCAAAACATGACTATCCCATGCACTCCAGCGACGACAATCCCGGTATACTTGGTGTTGTTTTTGATTCCTGTTCCACTTGGCAACAAGATGAACCTGGTCGAAATTTCGCAGCTGACGAATGGTACAATAAAGGCAGCCACACTAAAATTACCGTCATGCTTGGAGGCCCTTATCCCTTGTACATTCCGCCTTGTGTGCCCTCCTCCCTTGGCAACTCCGCCAGCATCCCCCACCACATTCAAATTATCCTCAACCATATCTCCACCCATCTCAACCGCTCCAATCCCCTCCCATCCCCCATTTACTATCGTCTATGGCGAAATGAAGACTGCATACCAACCTATACTGTTGGCCACTTGCGTAGGATCAATGAAATAAGGGAGATGTTGAATAAAGATCCAAGTGAAGGAGGATGGGGAGGTAAATTAGAAATCATAGGAGCAGGCGTTGAAGGTGTTAGTGTTCCAGACTGTGTACTTGCTGGGAGAAATTCTGGTTCAAAGTGGTTATGATCAATCTCTAGCGTAGTTGAAATTCTTGTGTGTGGGTTTCAAAGACATTTTTCTCCTATTTCACCTGTGTGTTCCAATTTCGGCTCCATGGAACCGCCATACTCCACTCTTATCTTTCTTTTCTACACTTTGCTTGACTCTTGACCATTATGCCGTCGAAGCAACAAGACCGTGGTATGCCAGGAGGTTATGGATATGGTTCGACAAATGATGGGCCGCCACCTCCTGGTTATTCCCAACAACAGCAGCAGCAGCAGCAACAGCAACAACCTAGAAGGGCAGATGTTTATTATGATTATGGTACGGTTCATGATCTCTCTATCTCCGAATCATCTTTGGTTGACGATGATGATGAAAAAGGAATGCAGATGTGTTACAGAGGACAACATGATTGGAGAACGGAGTATGGGTTAGGAGGAATATTATGTGCCATTGTACGTTGTCAAATCATGGTTGTTTTGACTTTTTCCCTCACCTGCTTGTAGTTTTGTTTTCCGTGTGGCTTATTGGGACTATGGTAACTCTTATTTTTTCTTTTTTTTTCGGGAGAATGCTGATTTGGTGGAATACATGGTGTAGTATTGATAGAGAGAGGATTTGTAGACGATGTGGCGCTCGACGAGCTTGAGAAATTGACAAACGAGCATCAAACGGTAGCAGCTCAAACGACATTCTTTTCTTTTCTTCCCTAAAGTATTTAATAATAATCTACTCGCTTTTTTCGAATTCGCAATGGTCGTTTTTTTGTAATGTGGTTTAATTTAACTTGGATTTTTGATTTTTTTAAAGAGTGAATATAATTTAGTATTCGGTATTGCGGTGTTTTGAAATTGAATGAGGTATGTGGTTACCTCGGAAGCAGGAAAAAAACAAGAACAGAGAACGACTTGGTAATCCAGGACAACCCCCTTCTCCCATAGTTAGATTCAAACTTTGACATTCAATCAGAGCGCATCGACCTTTCCAAAATCCTCAAAGTTTATCGTATATATAACCTGGACGACATCTAGTTGTTGTCGATCTATTGTCAGTCTGTCAATGATTCATCTCAGTACTCAATACAGCCAATCAAAGAGAGAGAGAGATCTATCCTGGAAATCCTGTCATCTTGGTGGATGGCCTATCATTGGGGAGGTTGGACTTTTGACGACTGTGAGGAGTCTGACATGAAAAAGAAATTCAAGTCTTGGGCCCAGAAGCTGGAGCCAAAATATCACCTTGGCTTTTCTTCTTCGAGTTGGTGATGATGATCTGGCATATCACTTTTTTTTAAAAACCAAGAATGAATGGACTAGGAAAAATCTATCACTGTGGCACGGACAAGCCAAGAACACTTGACGTGCAATTTTATTTTTTTTAAAAAACGATAGCAGATCTAGGCGAGCGAATGGCATTGGAAGAAAATCCATAATAAAATAGAACAAATCGAGTGTCTGTGCAGGGGAAAGTATTCAACTACTGTTGTTTTCTTCTTTTGATATGTTTCAAATTTCTGCATGAATTTTGTCGCTATTATCAACCTTCTACGGCGATAGTCTTCATGTTGTCGCCTCTACAGCCTGACAGGGATGATTTTCGCATTTGATCTATTTTTATTTACTCAGAGCGCTGTCCTCATGTCACGTTCCAGGATGATATTATCAACAAATATCTCGCGGAGTTGCCGGCAGCGCGCGGTGCGAGTGTTCTCATTCCCAATCTGCTCCAAGTTGGAAGTTTACAGAGATAACTTTGGGCTCTTCAGCATAACTTTATTCTATTCTCAAGGAATTTCGAATCGAGTTGAACTTGTATCCACGTTCATGTCCGAGGAATTTTGACACCACTTCACTTCATTCCAACTCGAGATCATCTTCCCGAAAAAAAGGACACTTGCGGCCTCAATTCGATATGAGATCATCCACGAAAACGCTTCTTTCGAAGAGTGTTGGTTTTGAAGTCCAAACGTGGAGAGACGACAGTAAAAGTAAATAGTCACTTGTGTACAGTCGCCAACAACACCTGCCACTGGCTTACAATTCCCCTGGGTATCGACATCGTGATGACTTACTTGTTCCGCAAGTCTCTGCGAGACGAGATATCCCCGTGTGCATTTGAGTTCATGTTTTGAATGTTCGTCTGAGACTCCCAATACATCCTGATTCTTGTGCCTTGAGTGGAGGAGTTTATCAGAAAAACAGATCAGTTGACGTGGGCTTTTTCTTGAATATGTGGTCTAAGGATGGCAGAAGAGCTGGATCTAGACGCTACAGCCAGTTGTCCTGTGGGCTAACCGTAAAATTAATATTCATCTGTCCTCAATGAAAGCAAGGACGACCTTAACTTATCCATCGGGCGTCTTCTATTCATCCATCTGTTGTTCAATATGATGGGTGACAGGTAGCTTTCCAGGTTAGAGAGCTCGCATAAGAATTGGTTACGAACATGTATCCGACGAAAAGCGCCACACTTCAGTAAATTCCTTACCAGGAAGAATTGTCTCATATCGGCTGCAAAAGACGCTTTCATCAAAGTCGCAGTTGACCATGACCTTGAGGTTGCGCTTAACCCACCAGCTTCAATCTCTGTTAATGAAGTCTGACTGCATGGTATACATGTACACTATGCATGCTCCTCGCTCAGTCTCTCGCATCTCATAAACCAGCACCCACTGGTCCATGTACGTTACCTACAACCTGTTCCCACTTTTTTTTTCACTGTTCTCCCAAAAACTTCCCTTGAAGTAGAGTGAGTATCCAATTTTCAGATCTTACATGGAACCTGCTTAAGCGGATGCGATGCGAAGGATTTTTATGACTACCATTCAGGGATCATCAAGCTCTATGAAAATCACAAACGTGGAACCGGCACAGGGAGACTCGAGTGCAGACGATCAAAATCGTCCTCGAGCTCCAACTCCTTTCCAAGGAACTTGCATTAAACTATCCCAGGAGAACTCTGATCCAGAGCAAGGTCAGAATACACTATCATCTTCTGGAGGTGTCAGACCAGGAGATCAAACGGGTTAGTGAACTTTTCGATTTTGCCCAGAAAGTCGATTTTCCTCTCGTCGACAGTTCACTGACAAGAAATAGATATACCTGAATGTGAGGACGGGGACCACGAATTCAAAACAAAACACGGGATAATGGGAATTCTTATGGCCATAGTGAGGCACGCCCTGAATGTGGCCTAACTCTAGTTTTGTTGACCATTTCTCCAGGCACTGTTCCCTTGTGGGTTGTTATGTTTCTTGTGAGTGACTTGCTTGAGCATCGCTTGAGCCCTGGGTTTGACTTTCACCTTTTTGTCAGCCGGGACAAAGAGACGGTCTGCATCAGATGTGGTGTCCACGTTCAAGCTTGAAGAGACCTTGATCGTTCGACGTTATGAGTTTCAGTTTAAATTTGTGGGATTTAGAATATATGTAATCACTGGCGTGATTGGATACGATAATCGTCGGTAATTGAATAGTTGTGATGTCACTTCTTGACAATATTTACAAATCTTCAAAAACTGCAGTCTCAAGATACATTCCCTAGTAAGCGGATGGGTGGACAAGTAAAGTCTGGGTGGTTCATTCAATAATATGTTGCGTGAATTCATAGGAATTGACTTACTCCGCCATCAATCAACACCGTCTCCCCATTCACAAACCAGTTTGATACAAGGAACAGCGCAAGCATTCCCATATCAAATCTACTGCCACCTTCCTTACTTGCTGGCGACTTAAATGGCAAATTTGTAGAGACTAGGGAGGATATTCCTAGATTGTTCGAAGTCCCAGGCGCAGCCATCTAAAAGATGATGGATCAGGGAATATGTAGGTTAGCCATCCGTAAAATTGCAAACATGATGGAAGATAAACCTCTGTTGCAAATAAACCTGGGGCAATACCGTTGACTCTGATACCAAGAGGTAACAACTCGTGGGCGAGAGATGCAGTTGCAAGCCCTATCGCCGATTTTGAGAAACAATATGGGAATGAATGACCAGACGTAGCCATATCCTATCAAATATAGTCAGTTAGCAAAACGACAATAGCGTGACTTGGAGCTTGCCTTGGTCCACCCATTCATGCTACTCGTCATGATCACTTGAGGTACAAATCCCCTTCCACCGTTGGCCATCCCATTCGTACGTTGATTCTTCCACTTCTCGAGCAAAGGTAGGAATGCAATGGTAAGCCAATATGGTCCTACAGCATTTACGTTGTACGAATTGGTGAAGCTCTCCTCTGAAACATCGTCAAAAAGTGCCTTTACGAAATCTTGGGCAGTTGGATGAGAATTTTCCTGAACTTCGGGGCGCTTAAACTCCCCATCCATGATCCCTGCGTTATTGAAGAGAGCAGTGATACCATTCGGCTCAAGGGACGAAATATATGTGGCTAGGCGAGATGCTTCCGACTATCATATCATGAGGTCATCAGCATGGATGTACGGCAAGCATCTAGCAACCAGACCTTCTTGCTGATATCGGCTTGTATTCCAATCAAAGAACCCATATGAGAGGCAGCATTCTGATTGTATAATTTAGGAATTCTTTCATTCTTTAAGTATGGACAACAGGGAATAAAGACAAGTACGAACCTTTCAAGGCGTTCTGAATCGATATCTACGATGTACACCTTTGCACCATTGACCATTAGCGTAGAGCTAATCATCAATCCAATTCCCTATCCGAGAACAATCTGATCAGTGATTGGGATAGATTTGAACTGAACTCACTGAGGCACCCCCAGTGACAACGGCGACAACGCCTCGCAGGTCGAACAAGCTTCGAGCTTCGAGACCTTCCAAAACACCCTTAGCATCAGCCATCTGCGTCGGAAAGAACGTAATCGAGGTTTCTGGCTATTTATCCATGGGGGTTTTTCTGACCGCTGACTCATAGATATTGATAACTTACAAGTAGAATCTTTCAATTTTACTTTTGTGGGCATCGGTCCTGACAATTTCCAAGTTCGGCTGTATCAGATGAATATTGACCTAGGATGGGGTATAATATTGCTAACCATTATAGGCCAGAATCTCTGGCAATTTGATCGCTGGCCCGCTCGCAATCAATCCAATATTATTGATATTCCAGATTTTGTATCATGTATTGAGACTGCACCTTACTGTACACATTTCAGAAACTAGAACGGTGGCTCTCTCAAAGTAGGGAGATTCAACAATGCCAGAAGTAATTTTCATACAGTATTTCTGCTCTTTCACAATCCACGGTCTTTGGCATACTCAAGGCTGTTGATGTTTCTTTGATATGGTTGGACATTTCACATCAAGAAGACTATATACTTTGATTGTTCATCGAGTATATCAGTTGGAACGTGAAAACCAATTTCCCTTGCAGGAAATTTCACCAATGTATTCAAACAAATAAGTATCTAGCTGGAGAACATCGACATACTTGCTCTGGATACACCAGAACCATCGACGAGCAAGTTGTCCTTAAAACCAGGGATTCAGATTCGCGTTCATTCATAAAACGCTTGGAGTCACTCACGGTGCAACTAGAACCTAAACCTGCATTGCCAATCCAACCGGGCTCCCAGTAAACGACTCCAATACCATGGCCACCAGGCAGTGCAGTCAAAACATTCTTAATCCCGTTGACCCATGTTGTCTGACCCGCGGCAGAGATTGGGATATTTCCTTCGCTTAGAGTAACACCAGGACAAGAGCCAGTGGCGGGCCAATCAGTTTCAACGACCATGACGTCCTAGAAAACATTGTGATCTGAGTATATTATAATACCGAGTAAGAGATCTTTACCTTCCCAAACTTGTTGACAATTGCAGTCAATGTACTTTGCAAGGCACTATAAGTAGCACCGGAATCATAGAAGGGATAGAAGGAGAAACCAAACAAGTCGAGGTCAGTCGTAGCAAATTCTCCAGCAATGAAAATGCTATTCCAGAAGAAATTAACGTCGGAGGAACTCCAGCCATTGGCAATATGAACCATGATCTTGATGCTGGAGCCACCGCTGGCTGAACGAACGCCATTGGCGGCTGAATGAAGCAGCTGGGAAGCAGGGGAAAATCCATTTGTCGAGATTCTGCCGACGGGCCACAGGAGACCGTCATTGATCTCATTACCAATCTACATGAAGTGATCAGGATGATAGGCTTGGTGATGGTGAGCACACCCTACCTGGATGAATTGGATAGGGGTTCCTTGGTTCGCAAAGGCATTAACGACGCCTTGGGTGTATCTATGAGGAACTTTATTGGATGCGAAGTTCTAACGGTGCATACAAAACTTACGTGAAAATTTGTGTGTTTAAGCCATTGAGATTTTGTGGCCAGGAAGACGGAATGGCTTGGTGGCCTGGATCTGCCCCTGACGATGCCAACCGGTGTTAATATCTAAGCAGCACTCGAAGCAGCACTTACAAGTATCACTATAATGCAAATCCACCAAGAGACTCATACCCGCAGCCGCGGCCCTCTTCCCCAGCGCTAATCCATAGTTCAAGCTGTACTGGTCCTGGGATGTACTTGTCCAAATCCTGATCCTGGCGAGGTTTGCACCATGACTATGCAAGATATCCTCAAAAGGTGTAACTGCACCACCGGAGACATCACGGTATGTACGTCCGGATGATTCAAGATTTGCAAGTGAAGAAAAGTCAGCTCCTCGCCATATAATTGCGTGAACCGAGACCAGTATGGCAGGAAGAAGTAGGAAGGAGAAGAATTGGATCATACTGTTTTGAGTTATGAGTATCTGTGAGTTGAGAGTTGTAAACTTGTGCAATAACTATATAGTGAGGATTTTGTCGAGGATGATCCTATTAGACGTGCTTCCTCTGCGGCCTGGCGGCTCTGACGTCTGTCTGTGGAGACATGTGATGGAAGTTGGCGAGCCGCTTGTATGCATCCGAAGAAGCTGCGAATAGGGCCTGAGAACCTGGGAACTCCTGCAGAATTCAAAACCGTTCCATCGCCAGTTGGTGCATCGATCACGAGATCATGCCATTCTCCTGTACTACACCAGTATCTAGAGCGAAATAGTATCTAGAAAGATAGACAGGATATTAAGCTCATGGTCGATGATATTTGAAGCTGACGGGACACGTGATCACCGCTTTGGTATGTACGCAGTCCTGAACGTTCAAATGGGATGAGCAGTGTATGGGCGAGGTTTTCTAGTGAACTTTGGTGAACAAAAGTCAAAAGGGCATAGCATGGCATCCTGAAGGTTGGTGGCCCTTGGTTGGCTTAGAAACCATCCAGGTCGGTCGCCGGGGCTAGTCAATATGTGAGAGCTTTTGTCTTTCCTCCCCCGACAAAGCTATGGGAAATGCTGAACCTAAAAAAACTAGACCACATGACAAATTTCGCCCACACCTTCCACCTTCCTCCTCTGGCGTGCCTTCTGCAGGTACACCCCTAATGTTGGGCCCTGCTTAGACCCTCCGCGTCTCAGCACTACCTTGCTTGTTGCGGAATAGAAATTCTGAATCCAAAAAAAATCGGTTCACATGGATGGGTCGACCATCACTTCGAATTGTTCTAGGTGTATTTATGGGCATTGAATCTCATCATGTATAAAATCAATTATGGTCCAATGTTCGACTCTGAGTAAACATTTTGTAGAAGGGACAAAAGCTGTGAGGGAACCGAATTCAACTCCGAGGTGTATTCATTGAAATGATCAGAGTTTGCCTCCTTCTTTGCCTTGTCTTGCTAGTTCTTGTCCATATTCTACGATCCTATGCATAAGATCTACCCAATCACCGATCCCATTCTTTCCAACGCCTTTCAGCCACTTCCCTGCTTCGCCATCTTTCTCAATCTTGATCCATGTTGTTCGTAGAATGAATTTGTGATGATACCCATATTTCTCCCATTCTTGCGATCGGACGGCTTTACTTTGCCCTGTCGGGCATTGGTTTTCATGTTGAGAGAGGGGGTCTGTCTCGGCAAAAAACGAGAGATGGTCTCGATAATCGAACTGCTCGGTTTCTTCAAATTTGTGCCAAACCTTAACCACAGTCGATTCATCACCTTCCTCGGCCTTCAACTTCTCCCAACGGGTCACAATATCCACTGCTTCTGCTTGTGCGTCAATCCCTCTAGTCCTACTACCGTCCTCAATTCCTTTTTCATATGTTTCAAAGGCGCGTAATGCTGCGCGAGCTTGCACTTCCATTAATGGGAATGGTGCAACACGATACAATAGACCAAGGAAAGCTATAGTTTCGGGTGGGAAGTGAGTCTGGAGTGGCCATAGATGTCGAGCAAGTGCAAAAACACTATAGGAAGAGTTGTATAGATCTTTAGGGAGTGGAGGTATGGGTCCCGGATACTCATGTCGAATAAGAGGTGGCTGAAGGAAAGGTATGTCCAGATTATACCCAGTTGCGAGGATACAATAATCGATCCCATCATCGACTGTGCCATCTTCGAAAGTAACAGTTCCGGTCGATGGGGAGCCGAAGGAGACTAGACGGGGACGAAGGTGCAATCCATTTGGATCAATACATGTTTTGAAGCCAGAACCGGAGAATATAACTTTGGACGTGTAGCCATTAAGATCATATGACAGATCAACGCCGGACGGACCGTGACCAACTATGAGAAGGGTCTTATTCTTGTATAGGGGTAAAGGTCGACGGTAGTAGACTGAATGCGAGACCTTTTGAGCATCTTTCCAGTCGGACAATCCAGGTACAGAGGGAAAACGAGGTATACGATAATGCCCGTTGCACACCAAGATTAGATCAAAATAATAGGACTCATTAGTTGAGGTTTGTACTAACCAGCGGCGGTTGAGTTTGGGTGTACAGGTGACTGAAGTAACACTGACGGAGAATTTGATGTGTGGGCGGAGAGAGAAATGTGAAGCAAAATCCTTTAGATAGTCGAGTACTCGCTTCGCATTTGGGAACAAGGGTGTTTCCGGAGGGAAAGGACGAGAACCAAAAGCCATGACGGGGTGGGGAATGTTTGTTGCAAGAGAGTCATAGAGTGGGGTGAGGGGTGGATCTATAATAGTATCAGGAGACTCTGGTAACCTGGGTAGAAATTTAGATAGACATCCAGGATGAACGCAAGGCCTACCAGATACCACCGACCTCTTCATGAGCTTCAAATGCAAGGGATATCCATTTTCCGGATTTGTATTGATTGCTATCAAGCACCGTTTTCAGTGCTGTAAGGCCAGCAGGACCAGCACCTATGATACATATCGTTTTCTGATGGGTGTTGGTGGAAAAGTAAGGTGAGATTCTCTTCGAATCGGGATGAAAATCGGGTATCAGGCCTAGGAAATACAGTGTTAAGTGACTTGTGCATTTAAAAAGGTGAGAGTGATACTTGATACATCCATTTAGTCTACAAAAATGTTGTGCTATAAATAGCCTAGCCGCAAGTTCACAATGTCACGAGAGTCGGTTGTGACGGAGATATAGATCTTTGGATCGCAAGTCAAAGCTGCTTTGAAAGAGGGTTTCGTGGATGGTAGATGGCTGCTGCAAAGAGATACGACGACGATCTTGTGATCGTTGATTCTATACTTATCGTTACATTCAGTTGCATTAGGGTAGGCAATTTGGTGATGTCGGTTCACGGCAAAATCAATCCTTTGCCACTGGTCCTCATGGACTCAGAATGGGTTGCTGGTACACCAATAGCCAACCCCTATGCCAATGTACATCGTCCATATCTAAACACTTTTCAGGTAAACTCAGCCCCGAGTTCTGAGCCTCGACACGCGTCCTCAGGCGCCTTGTCCACCATGGTGAACGGTTATGAACGTCTTCGGGTGAGCAACTGTTTTTTGAGTTTTTTGAACACAAACTTTGTCTTTCAAGCACCTTGCTGATATACTCATTGAACGCGGTATAGACTGAGTGGGCAAGTTCACAGACATCTGTGCCGGCTGAACAAACCTCTTCAAAAAAATGGAGGCAGCCACCAAACACTCAAGCTGTTCCTCGCTCTCAGTTCCAGGCTGCATCTCTTTCCCAAAATGTGACTGGTTATCCCCAGAACTATGCTGATGCTTTCGGCCCACATTCAATGACAGATTTGACCAAATGTTTGCAAGTCCTGCATGCTGAAATGACCGATAACCTCATTGCAAACATTCGAACAGAGATTCTGTCCGTCAGAAAGTCTTGTGATGAGGTGAAAGATGAGGTCGTAAGCGTCAAAAAGGACGTGAAAAACATTATTGAGGCACATAAAATAGGCCTACAAGGCCTTTCTCAAAAGGTTGACACCTTTGAAAATTTTCTTGGAGTATCAGAGGTGAGGCAGAAGGGAGGCAAGTCTAGGACTCTCATGGGTTGCTTGAATGAAATTTGCCTGGCATTTGGTGAAGTGTTTGAAAAAATTCATGATCTGGCTGTGGATGGCATGTATTTCTGTTTCATTTAATATGTCCATGCCACTGAAACATTCTTACCTAGGTGTGGAAGAAGATCAGCCTCCGTCTAGCCCAGAGTCGGGTATTGCAATTGGACCTTCAAATTTTGAATCTCGGGTCACGATTCCGACAACCACGAGGCCTTTGGCATCGACAAGCCGAAGTAGGTTCATTTTTTTTCTGTCTTATGGTATCCAATGTTTACATTTGCTTAGTGGGTACTAGATCTAGTCCCAGCCGAAGCCAAAACCTAGATTTGGCTAATACAGGTTGGGAATCAATACCTGTTCACCAACTTTTGAACCCTCAAACATCAAATCATAATGAAGGCTGCATTCTCTCCAACGCATCGATAGAGATCAGGGCAGACCCGAATAACGAAGCTCAACCAGACATGAGCCAAACGCCAACGTTACTACAGACTTCTGAGTCACTTCTCGCTTCGAACTCCAAAGCACGCTCTCAATCTAGAAAAGAACCAGAGTGTAGTGTCAATGCAACCCAAAAACAGTCCAATACTGTATTGCATGGATTCTCCAGGGTAAACTGGGACGAGGGTGAGTTCACATGGTTTTAAAATGTACTCTGATGATGTTGAACTGTATATCATTTTTGTCGTTGCAATGACATAGTTGGGAATCAACGTACGCGGACTCCATCTATCACGATTCCCGGAATTGGCTAATATTCTTGAAAGCGTCACCAGGACCTTCACCCCGGCCAAGCTCGTCACCTAGTCGAGGATGCTCTACGATGCCCTTCTCCCTACCTGTAAACTTGAATGATAGCACCTTGACCAGGTCAGAGAAGGCCCCTCTCATCATTGCTGGAGGATGTCGTCATGGGTCACAGGAAGCTCAACATCCATCGTCTGCTCTTGATTTGTCACCTTCGCCAAGGCAGCGGATGCAGTCTTGTGTGCCGTCTCGAATAGGCCCCTGTGCCCTGTCTGAGACAGTGGCAAAAGCTCTGGTTCAAGCATCGTCATCCCAACAATCTTCCCCTCAAATTACATACCAGACTATGGAACGGTCGTTTTCACAGGTTCCAGATGTTTCGCCACCCGAACCACCGATCCAATTAGAGATCCCTATTGAAGCCGAACCGACTGGTCGTGGCGATTCTCATCCCTCACCACATTCTCAACACATTATCTATGATGTGCCATCTTCCTTGGACCGTGAAGTTGAAGCGAAAATCGCTACTCAACATGGCCTTTATGTTGACTCGAATCAGGAAGTTCTGGATGCTGAGATTTCGCCTCTCATGAACGTGTTGCCTGAGCTTGAGTACCCTATGATGGATTGTGAGGTTGAGGGCAGTGAAATGTATGTGGACGAAGTTGATCCTGAAAAAGAGGATGAAAGAGAGGAGTATGTTGGCGTGTCGGCGGAGATGACAATGATTGATCAAGATGAGGTCGAAGGATTGCTGGCAAACGACACATTCGAGGAGGAAATGGACGTTTTACGGGAATGCGTGGACGAGGTGAGCATGTACGACGAGGCGGACAAGAGTGTTATGCAACAGAGGAGATTGGACGAAGAAGAGGTGCATGTAGATGTCGGCGAAATGCCTATACCAGTACAACTTCAGGAGAAAGGAGGTGAGGAAGATAAGGAGGAAGATGAAGTAGAAGAAGAGGACTGTCCATCTTCCCCACCTTCTGTCTATGCATCTCCCAAGGCCTCCATCTCCCCTATCAAAAGTCAAGTTGATCCTCATCGGCGTTCTCCTGAGACACCCAAATCCACTCGTCAACTATCGATACCGCAATCCCTTGACCAGACTGATATCAACATGTCAAGTCTGCACGACCCTTCAGAAGAAGCAGTGCCAATGATAGCACAACTTGATACCCTGTTAGCCTCCGAGCCTGAGTCTGAAGTTGATGAGCTCGCGCCTTCAGAACCGCGTGATTCTCATAAAGATCTAGAGGAGGAAAATACCGAATGGACGTGTACGATTGCGAAAGATCAGACTATTGCAGCTGAGTCGTCCTTCCAGCAAGAAAATAATTCAATTCATTCATCTCAGACTATTGGGCATGGAGTCGGTGATGTAATTGTTGACGAAGAGGAGCTAGAATATGCTGAAATACGGGTTGACGAACCCCTGTTGGAGATAGGGGTCGATCATACATTCTCGGCGCAATCTCATCCAGTTCAGCAACTGGAGCACCTATATGGTCATAATATGCAGCCTACCCCAGTTGTCTCTCCAGTTGGAGTGATCTCCATCACATTACCCGGTGATGTTTCCCCTGTGAACACACCTTCACCTGGGAGGTTTCCTACTCTCAGTCCTGTTCTGGATACAAGAAGAGGCTTGAGTAGGAAGAGAAAATTGGAAGAGATTAACGCTGGAGGTACTGTCGAACAATCTAATTTGACGTCGGAGTCTCAGACGCTTGGAGATGGTATTCGTTCTACAAAGGATGCTTTCCCATCGATTGTAGGTTGTAAGCAGAAAGACATTCTACCGGTATCAAGACGTGTTTCCGAAAGTAGGAGCAGAAGGGAAGATGGGAATCAGGAAGGGAGAACGACGGAGTTGACAGTGGTTGAGAGGGAAGGGAGCCCCATGTATATCTCGTCTGGTTCAAGCTCGCCGACATCGAACAAGATGAAATTTATACGGAACGATTTCCTCGAATGCATTGATCTGACCGATAGTCCCCCGATTGTGAAAGTGCAAGTGGGACTGGTGGATGTCATAAAGCAGGAGGGTGGTGGAGACACAAACTCGGCCAATAGTTCAACAACGGTTCCAACTGTCAATCTAGCCGCTATTCGGACGAGACAAGAACAGAATGAAAAGAAGAGCAAAGCTACGGCAAGAATCGGGCGACGTCAGAGGATAAATGCAAATCAGAATGGTTCGATCAGTCCAGGTTTGATTGGAAACGAAGTTTCTGATCGACCTTCGAAGAGAACAAGGACCGAGCTGAAGGATATTGATGTAAAACCAGTGATTTTAAGTGCAAGTTCGAAGCAGAAAAAGTTGGCCACAAAAGAGAAATCACTTAACACAGCCAAGGAGACTGCTACAAACCAAATGCAACAGCTGCGGACTGCTGATATAACCTACGGCTCATCGAATCGAATCAAATGGCCTCTGAAAAAAACCGGGGAAATGCACGATAAGAATGTGAGTTGTCAGTTAGTTCTTCTTCCTGGAATTGACGATAGTCTTTTTCGTTAGTTCATTAGATGTGACTCGTAAGAAAATAAGTTTGATTTCTGAATTATGTTCGTTGAATACTGTTGTTCTTTTGAAATTTGAATAGATGTCACGCATGGTATCATAATGGATGTGTTGGTATTCGACTTGGTGATGTGCGATTAAAGGAAACGGAGATCTTCGCCTGTCCGTTTTGTTTAGCTGATCGGTGAGTATAATCTAGGATCCTTTTTTTTCGGTGAGGCTAACGAGCAGTATTGACAGAAAACAAGGTTGGATTGGTTAATTTATTGTATTGCTGACATTTGTTGATGTTGCTAGAATCGTGCCAAAGTCCAGCTGGAACTTGCTGTAGGCCTGACTGCCCGTTCAAGAGAGCCACTCAAGACGGAGAATACTTTGTGAAGCGTATCATTGGGATGAGAACAAAGAATGGAGGGCACCTCAAGGAATATTTAGTCGAATGGGATGGGTAGGCTTCCCTGTGGGCATCTTGGAAGCTCACGAAACATTTTTCCTTCAGGTATCCTATCGAAGAGGCTACTTGGGAAAAGGAGAACTTTATGGCCGATCCCTCTCAACTCGTGAAAGCGTTTTTTGAAGCAGCTGAGAAAGAAGGACTAGATCTGAACTCGATTTCTGATACGCCCCTTCTATTAAGAGATGCACAACACTTGGCGATAAGATAGTCCATGAGAACATAGGAATTTACTTTTTTGGATGGTTATGTTATCTACTGTTTCAAATTATGCCATGAGTCTGACGTAACAATACTCTGAAACGGTCAAGTTCCATTGATAGTGATCACGAGATTAAACACGAATGTTTTGTCTACCGGACGAGGCGATCTCTTCGCTCCCCTTTGCTTTCGTCTTTTTCCGGGATTTAAAATCGCGTCCCATGATGTTTTTTGAGATCATCTCTGATCAGATGGATAAATTTACGTCCGTTGCTTCTCTGGTCCTACGGGCACGCATTGGTTACATGTCACCGACGCCATCGCGTAACTTCTATTCCAAATGGGGAAAAATGGTTATTCTGATACTTCGTCATTTCAATATTTAAAAAGCTACTTGCCGCTTGTCTTGTCCTCATCAAACCATGATCGTAGACGCACTCACTACTCTCTACAGCACACTCAGCCCACAGACTACTGCCTGTGCCATCTTGGCCACCATCTTCGTGGTACATTTTATTCCGTGGATTCGAGACTCACGGGGCATCCGCAACTACCCAGGTCCATTCCTTGCCAAGTTCAGTGATCTTTGGTTGGGATATATGTCCAAGAAAGGACACCGCTCTGAGGTCATCCACAGTATGCATCACAAATATGGTACAGCACTCATTCCCTTTCTACGTCACGTGTCATTCATTACCTTTTCCAAAGGTCCTATCATTCGTATAGCCCCGAATCATATCTCTATCGCCGACCCGAATGCCCTCGCTATAGTCTATGCGCATGGAAATGGTGCTACAAAAACTAACTTTTACGATGCGTTTGTGTCGATTCAACGGGGTATTTTCAACGTTAGGGACCGGAGTGAGCACACGCGCAAGCGCAAAATCATCTCCCACATCTTTTCACAAAAGAACGTTTTGGAATTTGAGCCCCACATCAGGTTACACGTCAGACAGCTTCTACAGCAATGGGACCGCCTATCTGATATGGCGGTCAAGGGTATGTCCGGAAATGATGGTGAAGGTGGCTGGAAGGGCCAGAACGGACGCCTGTGGTTTGACTGTCTACCATGTAAGCTTTCAGCTGGGGTCATGGCTCAATCTGTACTAATGGGAAGATAGGGGCAAATTACTTAGCCTTTGACATTATCGGTGACCTTGCATTTGGTGCGCCATTTGGCATGATCGAGGCCGCCCAGGACGTTGCTCTCATAGCAAAGGACCAAGAGAGGATGATGAATTCTTATGGGAGAGAAGCCACAAGAGAAGAGTTGATAACTATCCCTGCTGTCAAGATCCTGAACGGTCGTGGTGAATATTCGATGTCCATGGGTAGTATCCCTCCGCACTGGCGTCCAATCGTCCGTCAATTACCTGGTTGGAGACAAGGTAGAAAAGATGTCAAGGACTTAGCGGGCATCGCTGTAGCTGCTGTCTCCAGACGTTTGGCTATGCCTATCGACCGCAATGATCTCCTGAACAATCTTCAGGCCGGGCGAGATGGCGATGGCAACCCCTTAGGACGTGAAGAGTTGACTGCAGAGGCTCTCACACTTCTCATTGCCGGATCTGACACGACTTCCAAGTGAGTTTCCCGTATTAATCAAAGGAACATGACGCTCACATTGATGATCGAAGCTCAACCTGTGCAATTCTTTACTATCTCGCTCGCGACCGTCGTGCTCAGGATAAACTTCAGCAGGAACTAGACGAGCACCTGGGCACTGAGGACGAAGTAGTTGCAACAGCAGCCCAAGTCAAGCACCTCTCCTACCTTGACGCGTGCATTAACGAGGGCCTTCGTCTTCACTCAACATCTTCGCTCGGTTTACCTCGCATCGTACCTGAAGGTGGACTCACCGTTGGCGGGCAGTTTTTCCCTGAAGGAACAGTATTGAGTGTACCTAGTTACACGATCCATCGTGATCCTGAGGTCTGGGGGTCAGACACTGAGGCCTATCGTCCAGAGAGATGGTTCGAGTGTGATCATGCTGCAATTCAGAAGACTTTCAATCCGTTCTCTGTCGGTCCTCGGTTGGTTGCTAGCTTCTTTAGATGTTTTCTTGGGCTCACTCCATTTTCTTCTGTGTAGGGCTTGTGTTGGAAGGAACTTGGCATCAATGGAGTTGCTTATCATCGTAGCATCTATCATGCGCCGCTATGACATCATTCTCGAGAGCCCTGATCAGGAGGTGTGTCTGAAAATTTCTCTTTGAGACTTTTGTTGATTGATATCTTCCCTGTATTAAGCTCGAGACCAGGGAAGGATTTTTGAGAAAACCGCTTGGATGCAGAATTGGAATCAAGCGAAGAGACATTTGAGTGATGTGGCCGCAAAATCTTACCAAGTAATATGTAACAAACAATGTACTATGTGTATTGCAGTCTGATTATAATAAGTATCTTTTGTCAGTATCAATACAGCGTCAATTTGACAATTCGACACTTTGACATGACTTGATGGATCCCTAGTAAACAATTCTTACGTCTTGCTGTACTAATGTACTAATTCCATATGGCAGTGCCACACCTGTCCATTTTCCCCATTTCGTTGCTGTGGCCTGGACATGTCTTTTGTCCTTTGCAAGTTATCCTTATAGGAAACGGCTCACTAAGGCAGCCAACCTATCAAAAGCACATGTCATGTTTACTGGGCGAAGGCTGGTTGTGACTCACTTGATTACTGACTTGAATCCTCTGAACACATCCAACGAGACTCTTCTCTTGATAGAGACCTCGAACGGGTATCTTGAGTATAGACCTGGATTGAGGTAGTGGATTCTTGATATGGGCAGTGGTTGTGACGCTGGTTTAAACCGTATGGATTTAGGAGGGAAACGAACTATTTCCTACTGTATGTAGCAGGATTGACCGAGGATGGTTTCTGGATAAGGTATGCCAGGACAAAGCTCGCGAGTGAATGGATTACTAACTAGAGAATGGCTCCAAGCTCCCCGAATTTTTTCTGTAAGACGGGGAACAAACTACGTCCAGTGCCAAACTTGACTATTCTGTAGTAGCCATGAGAAGTCCAAAAAAAGCGGCTAGTATCACTAGGCTTTGATCTGTGACCGTGGGAGTTTAGTTGGTTCTATGCCATAGAGGGTGACTCTTCCCTTTACCGAACCCCACACATCGACAGAGAGGCGCACATTCCAAGAGGCCAGAATGGCCTCCGATACTCTCTTGAATGCACACGACGCCCTCGATGTCATCCATGGTGGCGGCGGTGGCATCGCCATGCCGCCGCCAGGCGTCGCAGACCCCTTTGTAGCAACTACCGCGGGCGACATGAACTTTTATCTCCAAAATCTCCTTGATAAGAAGGAAAAGCAGCTGCAACAAGCGGGAAATCTTGGTCAACGCGTACTTGCTCAACAAATGGAGCTCGAGGAAAGGATACGGCAACTGCAGGAGCTGGTTGGCGACAAGACCGACGAGGAAGAGGTTGAAGATCCTCAGGCAAGAGAAAAATATCGCGAGCTCAGCGAGATCATTGTTTCATGGGATGCAGAAAATGCGCAACTCAGTTCTGCATTTGGTGCCAGCTCAAAGGTGCGTCCGTCGCGGCTTGTAGTCTCCGTACTATGCTTAGTTAGAATCTTCATTTAGCGCTATCAGAGTGGTAATCAACCGTCCCCGTCCCTTGCCTTTGCCGAGCTCCCACACGAGGTGCCTGAGCACAAGCGGCCCCAGGGTACAGCTGCGGGACAGTCCCGTCGTGCGAAGAACGCGGCCAACCGTTCTTTCATCGATCCAGGTTAGTGTTCTCTATTACGTTGATTCCTACTATAGCGCTCATCTTTCAATTTTGCGATTCATCACGGTGATGGTGGCGCTTTTCATTATGCAGAGTTTGCGATGGATATTGGCAATAACCTACTGAACGAGATTCGCCGCCTACAAAGTTTGCTAACAGAGCGGGACAAGGCTATACAGGATATGAAAGAAGAGAGAGATGATCTCGAAAAGACGATTGAGGCTTTCAAGATTGCTCTTCAGCAACAAGAACGGAGTTCGGGTTAGTGCCCTAACTGTACCTTTCATCGTCGCCCATCTAGCGGATTTATCATTCTTCTTTCATTAAGGACTCCACTCACACTCCCTTTATAGATAAATACAAAGAAGAAAATTGGAACCTCGAAGTTACTCCGTTCTCAACTCTCTGATTCCCAGGCCTCCGTCGTGCGCCTTGAATCCGATCTCAAAAAATCTGCCAAAACGCTCAACACAACTCGCGACTCCCTGGACCATTATAAAACTGAGTCAGAGAAAACTTCGGCTCAACTCGCAGACTTGAAATCCAAACACGAATCTGATGTTGCTCAGGCTCGTAAACATGCTGCTGGTCTTGCTCGTGATAAATCTGATCTTCAATCCACTATCGACCAACTCAAAGTAGAACTGACTCGCGCGAATCGAAGGTTACCCAAAAATGGCTCTCCTTTGACGCCTGGCGACGGAAGTGCAACAGGTGTAGAAGGCTTCATCACTCCTGCTGGGACGGAAGCTGGTACTGAGGTCGATCCCTTTTCGACTGGAATTTCGACGAATAGGAGGAAATATGATCCTTCGGGCATGATGCTTCCTGCAGACGCGTTCGCTGCAGAATTTGATGTGGACAGTCCAGAGGATTCACCACTTCGTCGTTCTCTCCTAGTGCCTAATCACCCTTACAAAGAGATGGAAGCATTGCAGCAACGTCTTGCACATGCTCAGCGGCAAATCAACACCCTTAAGGGAAGCCTTAACAGGGAAAAGATGTTAAGGATCAAGTTTGAACAAGCTGCGAGTGGTACCTCATCGGCTAATGGGGAGGAAGGTGAAGATCTTCAAGATCTCCAAGGTGTTGAAGAAGTTACAGGCGAAGAAGTTGAAGTATCAGAGTCCATCTTTTCTAGAGGCAAACTCCGTCGGGGAGGTACACCGTTCCGAGTCGGTGCGCTTGGTTCTCGTGGTTCCGCCCGTCGTGGTGGTCGCGGCCGAAGTGGTATCACGCTCATTCAAAGACTCGGAATGGCCGCTGCGTCGCCTGGGTCTCATTACGGCGCCGCACCAACATCTGATGAAGAATCTGGAAGCAGGGAGTCATCACCACCCCCGCCTGTCCCTCCCATCCCTATTACATTCCAGAATGCGGATGAAGAGGCCGATAATTTCTTTGTTTCACGTTCTCCTTCACCTCCTGCTGCCGAAGGAATAGCGTCCAACAGGACCAGTGTTGCTTCAGTTGAAGGGATGGATCCTGTATTTGCCAACATACTCAAGCGTGTTCCGTCGATTTCATCCAATTATATCTCTGGGTCACCACTTCGTCAATCTCTTCTTTCTCGGCATGGTTCTACACGGCAATCTTCTCGTGGGTATTTATCGTCTGGAGGTACGGGAAGACGCTCAAGAGGCGGTGTACCTTTCAAAGAAGCCCGACCACCCTCGTTCGTTGGTAACAATCCTAGTGCTTTAGCTGCTGAACTTGGATTACCTACGAGTCCGAACGTGAGGGAAAATGAATCAAGTTCGACGGTATTGGGCGCAGAGGATAGTATCAGAGAGGAAGATGAAGAGATGAGAGCATGGAGGAAGGAGGTTGTGGGTGATTATGAGGAAGATGAATTTTTGGATGGTGTTGAGCAGGATGGAGAGGATATGGAAGATGTTGAAGAAGCTGAGATGAGAGAATTCGGTTGTCAGACTGATCTTGTAATCGAGAAACCAATGAAGGTCGAGGTTGAGATGCAAACAGAGCCTGTAGCCTTCGAACCCCTCACATCGCTTCCTTCAACGACTGCAGCGAAAGCCAAACCGCACTCTGAAGATGTGCGTAGGACAACGATTACCCAAGCTGATCTTCCTGCATCGATTTCCGCCTCGTACTCGCACTCCTCCAGTGACAATACCATCACACGCTCTTTCCTCTCTCGCCCCTTGTCCTTTATCTCTGCCACCTCCACACAAGATGACCATGATGAGGAATATGACGAAGGCGAAGAAACTGAAACCGGCGCAGATACTACTGATGAAACCGAGACTGAAACTGACTACTATGATGCCAGAGCAAGTACGGCCATGGTCACACCTTCAGGCATTTCCTCCAGCGCATTCTCTGAGTCCAGAGAGAGCTTCCACTCGGTCATGACTGTCTCCGATTACGAATTCCAAGGTGACTCAGAGTCGGATAGTGGGAGTGCCAGGGTCATGAGGACAGGTGCTATGTCTGGTGAAGCAAGTGGAAGGTCGTCAATGGCATCGTTTCATATGGACAACGGAGACCAAGCTCTTCTTCCAACGTATGAAGACATTGGTGTCGGTGTGAGCTTCGAACCAGAGATAGTCGTGAGGGAGACCGAGGTTGTGAGAGAGGTCAAGGTGGAAGTACCTGTTGAGGTTGTGAGGGAGGTCAGGGTGGAGGTTCCTGTTGAGGTTGTGAGGGAGGTCAGGGTGGAGGTTCCTGTTGAGGTTGTGAGGGAGGTCAAGGTGGAGGTTCCCGTTGAGGTTGTGAGAGAAGTCAAGGTGGAGGTTCCCGTTGAGGTTGTGAGAGAAGTCGAGGTTCCAGTCGAGGTTCCAATCGAGGTGATTAAAGAGGTGGAAATTGTAAAGGAAGTTCAAGTGGAATGTCCGGTCGAAGTCATCAGACAAGTTGAAGTCGTGAAAGAGGTCCCAGTGGAAGTAATCAAGGAAGTTCAGGTTCCAGTCGAGATCGTCAAGGAGGTAGAAAAGGAGGTGAGGGTCCCAGTTGAGGTCGTAAAAGAGGTGGTCAAGGAGGTGGTCAAAGAGGTACTGGTGGAAGTCATACGTGAAGTGAAAGTGGAGGTTCCGGTTCCCGTTACGGTACAGAAGGATGTTCCAGTGGAGGTTGTGAGAGAGGTGGAGGTAGTGAAGGAAGTCATGGTTGAAGTACCTGTGACGAAAGAGGTGGAGGTTATCAAGGAGGTCAGAGTTGAAGTACCCTTTGAGGTTCCTGTGGAGGTTGTCAAAGAGGTTACTGTGGAAGTGATCAAGGAGGTCCCGGTTGAAGTTGAAGTTGTGCGTGAAGTAGAGAAGGAGGTTATCAAGGAAGTTCCGGTTGAGATTGTACGCGAAGTAGAGAAGGAGGTCGTCAAAGAAGTTGAGGTTGTCAAGGAGGTTCCAGTTGAGGTCATCAAAGAGGTTCCGGTGGAGGTCGTCAAAGAGGTTCCAGTGGAGGTTATCAAGGAGATTCCGGTAGAAGTCATTAAGGAGGTCCAAGTAGAGGTCATTAAGGAGGTTCAAGTAGAGGTCATTAAGGAGGTCCAAGTAGAGGTCATCAAGGAGATACCGGTGGAGATTGTTAAAGAAGTCAAAGTTCCTATCAAAATACCGAAGCCGGAAGCGAAGGAGATGGAAGTCCAGACGGATATTCTCGCGGATGATGGACTGTCATTGAGTTTCGAGCAGTCGACGCTCATGGATATCCCGAGAGATCGCCTCTCTTCAATTTCGCCCGTTGCACATGGACCTGTCTTCATTCCCCCCGGTGGTCTACCGAATGGCACCTCTTCTTCACCCGGCCTTTTCCGTGTTGGCTCGACTGGTCATTCACAACAATTCCAGTTCGTAACATCCCCTCTGCCTGCTGGACTCCCTACGACAAGTGATGCTGCACCTTCGAGAACAAGTAGACTTTTGACTTCTGATCGCCGTCAGTCGTTTGAGAGTGGAATATCCATTGGCAATACCAGTGTGAATGTTGGTGCTACAGGACGCCCGGTTCTCTTGAATTCAATGGACAAGTCCAAGCCTCCGATGATGGTTCTTCCACCCCCACCCAAAGCACCTCCCCCAACGAACAGCATGCTCCCGCCGCAATTCATCCCAGATCGTCGCGGTGCCGGTTCTTCTTCTGGGGGTGCTCCACCACCTCGACCTTCGTCTCCACCTCCACCTGAGCTTATCCAACGTGCGACGACGCCTACATTTGGCAGCGTGTTGAATGTTCCTGGTGTGAGCAAGAACCTTGGGGCTTTTGGAAGCATCAGAAGTACTGGAGGGACGATGTCGCCTGCGATCGCAAGTGCTAATTTACGGCAGCTCCCGAGTACAAGTAGTATCAAATCCAATGGGCCATTTGGGACAGTTGGAAGCGTTACGGTGGAGAGGAGACAGTTTTCAACCACTTCACTTGCACTGTCTGAACGGTCGCCAAGGTCATCTGTCTCATCGTCTGAGCATGGACATAATGTAGGACTGCGAAGGAATGCCAGCGCATCTGCGGCTGGGACTACTACTCACGCTGGCCTTCACGGCCGCGGTGTTGCTGATGCACCTTCGACGCCGAATAGGACAATGATGACGGATATGTCAGGACGCGGTGGATCTCATCAAGGTGGAGGCACTGATCCCGCAATCATTCATGCAATCACGCAGACGATGATTGGAGAATTTATGTATAAGTATACGAGGAAGGCGATTGGGAAGGGGCATGGAGAGAGGAGGCATAGGAGGTTCTTTTGGATCCATCCTTATACCAAAACACTATATTGGAGTTCGTCAGACCCTGGCAGTTCGAATGTGAACGAGTCCAGTGCAAAGAGTGGTATGTAGACTTTCCTTCTTTGTTATCATTGGAGCGTTGACTAACAGTATATCTGCCTATCCTACTCCCTTAGCTTATATCGAAGGCGTAAGATCTGTTTTGGATCCTAACCCGATGCCGCCTGGCTTGTACCAGTATAGTGTCATCGTGTCAACTCCTCAACGCGAGATGAAGATCACGGCGCCTACGAAGGAAAGACATGACATCTGGCTCAATGCAAGTCGAAGGCCGTTTGCTTCCTATGGACGTTGCATTACTGACGAGCATCTTCACAGGCTCTCAAGTACTTGCTCTCTAGGCCTAGCCCGAATGTGAACAACGTAGAAGAATCCCCTAGCCTCCGGAGCCCCGACTATCTCACCGATGATGACCATGAACACCGTCGACGTCTTCTCTCCAGTCCGCAAAGTTTCCGTAGCTCAAGACGAGTTACCCCCGGAGATACATGGAGTAGCACACCTAGGGGTAAACGTTCTCGCTCGCAACTATCCGTTAACAGGGGATCTGTGAGTAAGCGCTCCGGTACACCAGCCCTTGAGTATTTGAGGTGGAACCGATCTGCTCTTCCTGAGAGTCCTTACAGCCCAACAAAGTCATTTGTGGATGTTGAAGAACATGGAGATGTTGACATGGATTTGGACTTCGAGTTGCACGACGAGACGGGTGGCGGTTTTGAAGGGTTGGAGAACGTACGCGCGTGTTGTGATGGAAGGCACACAGTTGGCCATTCCCAGAACCACCACCACCACCACCACCATCACCATCGTTATATGCTTCCTAGCTCTCAAGCCCACACTGCGCCTTTGATGGGCAGCCTAAGGAGACAGAGTACAGACAATAATCAACATCTGGATCCAAACTCGATGGACCTGAACAGGCCAGTGTCGCCTGCATGGTCCTCGAGGTCTAAAGCAGATAGTTCGAGAAGTCATGAAGGTGGAGGATTATTCTCGTGGGCGAGAGGCGAAGGTAGCAAGTTGAGGTTTGGGACAAAAAGAGGGGTGAAAGGTTCTACCGGACCTCCCACGGATCAGTAAAAGTCGGAAAAATTCTGTGAGTGTGCACGTCGGTTGGTGTATCCGGTTTGTGTTGTCATTATTGTCATTGGTGTTGGGCAATTGCTTTTGTTCGGTTTTCTTGTGGTATCATACCCTCCACCTCCAACGCTCTTACACTGCTTCACATTGTATTTGAACACGTCTCTCCCTAAATGGTGCCATCTCGGTTGTTTCTTTTGTCATATGCGTCCTTTTTGCTCAAACTATGATCCTTACTATCCAGGAATCATACACACTTTCGTTCATCTCCTGTCTTTCCAGACTTTTGTATACATCTATATTAGATACGGTGTGCCACACAAGATACCACATTCGTTTAATGGATACTGCTTTCTTTTGTCGTTCCCATTCTTGCAACTTGGATCAAACCAGTTGGCCCTTTGAATACCCACGGACTCTTTTTTTCCCCGGTCGTACATTTTTGTCAACTTTTGGATTAGCTTAGTGAATTAGTAGTTTGTTAATGAGGCTACTTATTGTAGACAAATCAATTTCAGTTTCAAAAGCACGATTACAGCCTCTGTGCATGATTATTTCTCTTGTTATCGATCATGAACAAGTGGCCGTTGACTGAGGGTGGATTGATGGTAGAACGAGACTTCTGTTGTTATAAATCCCCTGGTTGTATTTCGTGATCACTTGTCCTCGTTACCAGCTGGAGCCTTCCACCTAGCGTCTGGAAGTATTCTTACACCTCGACATTTACCTGTGATCATTAATTTATATCCAGTGTCCACATTTACAGAGACTTGTCTTACTTACAATGGTTTGATAATAACCAGTGGCCCAAATTTCATCATTGGATGGTCCTCCCGGCACATCCCCGCAGTCGAAAGCGGACAATTAGGAGGAGAGAGTCGTCACACAAATGAGAGGAGTCTTATACTTTACCATAAACCAATGTAGTACGAACAGAGCAGGCATATCTTCGTCATATGGATCTGTCATTCAATGTATATATATTTATATTTTTCTGAATTTAAAAATGGATAAATGTACCATCTCACTCCCTCGACTCACTCCCTCATTGATCAGAGTCCAAGCAGTCAGGGAATCCAAGGCTTCCCCAACCGGTCCAGCTTGGGTTACAAACTCGGAAATGGTTGGTTTTGTCAATGCTCTGCAATTCGTCGACTTCTTCCCGCGTAAAGTCAACGACCTTGAGATTGGCTGGATTTATGGTTAATAACATGATCCAACGTCGTTCTGTTCATTTCAACTTACATTTGATGCGCGCTTCCGTCACAGATTTAGTGAGGACTATTAAGAATTTGTGAGGAGATTGGAACACTTGATATAAACTCACACTAACCGTTGACGCCTGGTCTGTTTGCCTGAAGAGATATAAGAATATTGGCAGGCTGTACATCGTACTTTTGGGCAAGTTTGACAACAATAGGATTGGTGAGCAGAGGGGAGTCATTGGAGCCGAGAGGTGAATAGCCGGTAACAACAATGCCCTTGTTACGGCAGAACTCGACAAGCTCCTCTTGAGGACAAGAACTAATGACCATTCGGGTTCATCGTGTATCATCATCAACACTTCTTTACTTACGGATGAAGTTCAATTTGGTTAACGGCTGGTACGATGTCAGAGTTCTCCAACAGACGAGTCATGAATTTAACAGAAAGGTTCGATACACCTAGTGTGTCCTGGTAAATGAACATAACACCACTTAAAAGGAATCGACCTACCGAGAGCACGAATTTTGTGTGGATTAGCCTTATAGAGCTTGACCAACGCCTTCCAAGTGTCGAGCCAGTCCATCTATATTCTTTAGGTTCAGCTATTATGTTTTGGATAGACAATTTGACACCTTAGAAACGCACACTTTTATCAGCATCTGTGCAATCAGCGTTCATGGGTGCAGGCCAGTGCATCAGATCTACCAAAATCAGTTTCCATGAAATTGCAAAGTACAGAAGAGGACACACAGAGATCAAGATAATCTGTCTGAAGGCTGGCCAAGCTCCTATTCAAGGCACCCTCAACATCTTTGTGATCACAATTTTTGATCTTGGTAGTAAGGAAAATTTCGCTCCTCGGAACGTTTGAGCCTTTGATACCGTCGCCAACCTCAGCTTCATTGCCGTAATCAGTTGCTGTATCGATGGACCTGTAGCCATTTTCTAAAGCAATGGTCGTAGCGCGCCCAACGACTCCAGGCTCGGATTTCCAGGTGCCTGTATATCAGATCAACAGATAAATCGCTCATAAAACGCATTCTACTTACCAAGACCCACAGTAGGCATAGAGGCACCAGTGTTGAGTTTAACCGATTGGCTAGCAGGCATGATTGATGAACGAGATGAACAGATGGGAAAGCAAACCACGAATCCAACCTTTATCTAAAAAATCCCAGCCCCTGATATATCGGGTTGTGATTATGTGATTTTCCGGCTCTTGCCTTGTCATAGCTCCAAGAACCGCATGGCCAGGTAACGGTTGTCTATGAGACTACCGATGTCGATATTGCGGTCCGCGGGCCGGTGCCAAAAGAAATAGTGGTTGCATCACGTGAGAAAAGTGATGATCAAACAACTTTCAAGTCATCTCAGATGTCGATTGTCAGCGATCAGTACGAGGATGTGTATCTACAGCCATAGCTTAGAGGCTCATCCCCCCAATAAGGCGCAGTGACTCATTGTCTGGTTAGTTTGCTAGAGCCTGGAAACTGCAAAGCTGTTTTTTAATCTCCGGAAGACAGTTCGGTACAAACGATAAGCTGTACTGAACTCTCTCCAGTTCTATGTCCAAGATTTAAACTCTGGTGTTCTGGCGAATGTTCATCAATGTTACAGGGAATTCTGATATAAACTTCGACGGGCAAGAAGATCAAGTGAGGGTGCCGGTCCGGTCCGGATATCTGATGCTATTCTAGCCAGCCCTTTTATGAGTACTCGCCATGGTGAACAAACTCAGTATCGAGGGTATCCTTACGCTAGAACAACCATTCATTCGAGTGCGTTTACTTCGTGTGCACTAGTTCAGACCCCCTCACTTAACTAGGCGTGCCCCTCAATAGGTTCCGTATGAGAACTTCCGCAAAGTGTTCCGTACTTCACAAAGAAACGTCGAGAGGGAATTTGGGCCGCTTCAGAATGCCTCAAATGACCTTGTCAATCGAGCACAAGCCGACACCTTGACCTCCGAAGAGGCAGTAATGTTAGTGGATGGCATGATTGGCAGGGTTGAAACCTTGAAAAGCAAGGTCCGTTTCTAGAGTCCATTCAATGCTTCATGCACTTTCCTTTAATTCCTTGGCACTGTGCTTTTATATCTTCAATCATGTAACTTGATCCCATAGCTCTCGGAGCTGTGCGAAACTGTAGGCAAACCCACATTGGATGTGTTGCGCGAACGATTGGGGCACCTTGCCACGATTGAATCTATACAAACTACCTCCGAACCAGAGTTCTCCAGATGGGCTGATACTCGTTTGGATCGGTGGCTTGTAGACTGGACTCTAAGGCATGGGAAAGAGCGGACTGCGAAACGGATTGCCCGAGACAAAGGCATTCAGGTATGGGAGGCACGTGCTCGACGATGATGATTGACTGCTTCGACAGACGCTAGTTGACATTGACTTGTTCTCTGACATCAAGCGGATTGAAGATGCCCTCGCACGACATAGTTGTGTTGAGGCGCTTGCATGGTGTAGTGAGAACAAAGCGGCGCTTCGGAAAACCAAGGTTAATCCTCATCTTCGTTTCGGCCCTGTTATGCCTCATTTGGATCATGTTACAGAGCACATTGGAATTCGAGCTGCGGTTACAGGAGGTTATAGAATTGGCACGCCAAAGAAGAAACGAGGAAGCTATTGTGTATATGAAGAAACACCTAGTCCAGTGGCAGGAAACTCATTTTGAAGAGATCATACGTGTTTCTGCACTTCTTGCCTTTCCACCAACCACAACGTGTGGTCCTTACAAAGTTCGTCTGGTTAACACGCTGTCAACTAGCCAAGATGTTTTCCTGATCTCCGTCTACTCAGAGGCTCTACGATGTCGCGCGCTGGGCAAATCTTATTCATTCCTTCCGCCTTGCAATATACAATCTTAATACAATCCCCAGTGAACCACTGCTCCACCTCTCACTTTACGCTGGTTTAGCGTCGCTCAAATTACCAGCATGCTTTGATGCATTTACAAAGAACGTTGACTGCCCAATATGCGACGGCGAATCGGCCACTCTGAGTGCAACCAGCAATAAAGATGTCAATATGGCCAATACATCTGTAACGAATCCCAGTCACGACATCCCTGAACACGAACCATCAGTTTCCCCCACAACAGCCTCGGGCCCTGCCACTACGACTGGGTCTTTGGAATCTCCAGCTCCAGCCCCACAGGCGTTAGGACTCGGCAAACTTGCAGAGGAAGTTCCCTTCAGTCATCATGTCAACTCAACAATTGTTTGTAGAATTACTGGGAAGATTATGGATGAAGATAACTGGCCGTTAGCATTCCCGGACGGGAATGTGTACTCGGTGGAGGTATGTCAGGTATTTCAAGGAAGACTGCCGGATCTGAGTAAGTCAATTTAGGCGATGCAAGAAATGGCGGCCAAAAATGATAATCTGGTGACTTGTCCTCGGACAGGGAATACTTGCAGTTTTGCTGAGCTTCGCAAAGTCTTCATTTCGTAGAATGCTTGCTCTACATGTTACTTGCCTATTCAAGCTCTCCAATATATACAAACATTGCGATAATTGAATCATACCACAATCAGCAAAGATAATTTCAATACCAAACTATTCAACTTTCGAATTCAACGGCAGGCATCTGACAAACACATGTTAGTTTAGTGTGTGGTGTTGAGGTTGCTACATTTTAAATGTAGCGGTGGTCTCAAATGACTGACTCCATGAATGCCCTTGATGACATCTTTATGTAGCCCGCTTGGCTTAGGGGTAAAGCGTGCCACTCGTATTCCGTATGGATCGGTATGGTGAGATCACTCGTTCGAATCGGGTAGTGGGCATATTTTTGCCCTGGGTTGGGTCTTCTGTGTGCACAGTGAAGATTGGTGAGCCTGCATGTGCAAGTGGCAAGGTGAATCTTCATTTTCATTTATTGAAATGTATAAATTTTATGTAATGATTGATTTCTTCAAATACAGGATTGAATTGACCGGTCATTAATAAAAATATAATATATCAAACCATCCTGTGCTTCACTCAGCCTGGTGATCATACTTTATTTAATATAAGTATTTGTCGTGTACAAGTTTCTACTTTACTTGTTTGCTCCCTAGCATGAGTACACACCCTGTGTATGAATATATGACATGAAAGTGGTGCAGATCACTGCCAGGGCACACAAAATGCAGTGGCATGAACACTGGTCATTTACAGTTCCGTATTTGAAAGAGTCTAACCTACAGTTATACCGGAATTGGGTTTTTATAGTCGATTGGTAAAACGTACGAGGGATGACTGATCAGATATCAGATACAAGACGGGGTCGCGGGGGATTATTGATTTTGCCTGGGACAGGCCCTTGCTAAGTGTCCTGCCTGAAGCCCTACACCAGAGACTCTATACAGATGCATTCTCCCCAGTTCGAGCCCACTTACTACTATATCATGTCATATTCTGAATTTCCGGTAGAAACTATTCGTCATTACCCTTGACTGGACAGAAGGCATTGAGCACTGTCATCAAAAGCAAAGAGGTGAATACAAACTATGCTCGCGCAGTCCCAGTCATTTGATCGATCATAAGAGCAAGCTCACCCATCCGATTGAAGGACTTTGCAGCTGTGACATTACTCATCCAATCGAACACCGGCTCTGGCGCTGCAGTCACCGACATCTTGAAGACAGACCATGAGAGACCTATACCAGCGATAGCATAAGTTGTGGTAAACTCCGTTTCTTCACATTGTTCTCCAATGAAATTTAACAGCTCCTCTCGGACATTTTCGCGCCCTGTATCCGTGTCTTCGGATGGCTTCTTCAGACCCACAACAAGCACGACACTTTCAGACTCCCGAACAATTTTCACGACGAGAAACTCAGATTTAGTTCCAGTACCAGTGATAAACGTCTGGAGAGCTACTCCATATTGAAAGATAATGGGAAAATAAAAAGTCAGAATACTGTTCCACAGCATGTAGAATCGGTTTTCATGGATATCTGGATCATCAGCGATCTCCTGAAGGAGATTTTGGGCCATTGTGACAATTGCCTGGGGATAGGGCATAGTGGTTTACGGCAGAAGAAGATGTGACAGCATGTGCATATAATGTTCCACAACAGGCAAGTCACAATGCTAAGGTTTTTTTTTAATTCAACGATTTATTACACGGGGCTCGGTGGCAGACCGTGATAGTGCTAAGGTTGATAATTATTGAGACTAATGAGAGATTAGTAAATAGCTAATAGGTATGGGGCCACAAGTTACATTTAGCTGTAAGTTATAGTTAGCCACCAGATGTTGTAGGAACCACGGACTGCGAACGAGCACCGTGTAATAAATTGTTGATTTAAAAAAAAAAGATGTAGGAAGAAAATTAGAAAAACCATTACAGGTCCATATTCTTTGGACTCATATTGGATCTGGAATTGGTATATGCTACTACGATAAACAAGCATCAAATGATATCTGTGAAAAAAAATCACTTTCTAGTCTTGTACAGAAATAGATATATAATGTCTCAGTTTTGATCTAATAATCCCTGGGTATTATAAAATCCTTATTGAGCATATGTCTTTGACATAGAAGAAAATATGCTTGATGAGGATTGAATAATGCTGAGGGATCAAAATTGAGACATTCCTTGTTAATCGCCAAAAAGGCCTTTCACTGATACACCAGGATTTGGATGATTGCCTCACCTAGTAGATGATGAGTTCACAAACCTATGGGATGAATTATAGCGTCCCTGGAACGTTCCCAAGTATCAAGTCTTTGGTGTCCTAAACTTTGCAGCAGATCCATAGTTAAAATGTCCTATAATCATGCCTACCACCGTAGTGAAAGTCTGAAATTTCTGCGCAAAAGGTTGATAACAGTCAATGGCATTCCTCAGCATCAGTAAGGCGTGTAACAGTCCGCAAGATCGACGGTTTGTGTCCCGTGGTCGTTAGAGGGTTGCTTGTGGTCGGACAGAGGAAACACCCATATACAACGATGGAGATGATGGGTTGAAAATAATGGTTGTTGTGCAACACATCGATCGGATCGTTCACAGGTCTCCGAACGTTTATCTGATCTTATCTTATGAGTGCTATGAAATCAATAACAATCGCTAGACGCCATCATAACTCGCACCACCCGCCTGCAAGACAGTGATAAAATATAACCGAGGGAGGAGATCATAGAATCAAACCACTAGAGCCAAATGAAGCCACCAAATGACCACGCACCTTTCTCAATTTCACAACGATCGGATCTTCCTTCAGATCTTCATAATCCCTGGCGGGAACCTCGATCGAGAAAGCTTTTAATACCTTCTTTACATCCGCTGTATGTACCGAGATCTATATGCAACCCAAAGGAAGCAAAAGAGACTGAGAATCAGATCAAGAATAAGAAGGCCACGAAGTTGAATCTGGAAGGAACATTGACCTTGGCTTTCCTCATTATTTTGCAGGTCGGGCCTATCCATACCTGTCAATCGGCGACATGGTTGAACGGACGGGAGAAACAATTGTGGGAGGGGTTGTTAGGTGATTCGATGCCGCAATGCGCAAAATGTCGGATTGGATGTCGTGTGATCCACATAGAAGCCATACAAGATGGTGCAACGCGCAAAGCACGAAGGACGGAACGTCAGAAGAGTCGCCATCGGACAACAAGACAGAAAAGATTTGTGAGATCAGCGCATCTACTCAAGAAGCGGGAAAAACCACGCACTACAAGAATAAACTTCTCCCTAACCGACTCTTTGTCATTCGAGTATTTGACACGGACATAAGCAAATGAGGCGTTTGAGTCTTGTAGACTGTTCTGCAATTCCGCCAGTCCGCCAGAGCCAGTTCCCGTGAGTTTGAGTTTATCCGATCGTTCAGTCTCATAGTCGACTAAAAGCCAGTTGGTCTCGGTCTTGTCGTCGCGGACATCGTTGTACGCTGTTAATTGACAAGGTAACAATGGTCCATTTTGAACACCCACAAGAAGAAAACGCACCCTCAGCAATAGCTTGGTCCGACACGTCTGCCATACTGATGAGAAAATCAATCCTTCAAAAAATAAGAGCCAGGATTGCGCGGCAAACTCCGATCAACGATCAATATTTCAAATTGCATTCCAGACATAGCACCCATGTCCTGGTCATTCAGCAGAGTCTTTTGTGGCATCCAGCGATACTATTCTTCTCGGGCTGGATTTGTAACACAAGAAGCACGTCTCAAATGGGGTCTATCAGGTCTTCCCTCCCCGCGCTCTATCCTCTGTGACGATGACTCTCCTCTCCCTCCTCCTCTCTCCCTCTCCGAATCCTCTTCAGAACAGGAAGACGCTTCTCGCAATCCTTCCACACCCCCTCTTCATCTCCGAAAACCCCCGACCTCTCCGACACCGAAGCAATGGGTAGTACACCGCCGCACACTTAGAGAGTCATTCCCAAACGGCTGGGCACCACCTAGAAAAGTTTCCCGTTCTGCCATGGACGGTATTCGCGAATTACACAGAATTGATCCTGAGAAATTTACAACCCCATTCTTAGCTGATCGTTTCCGTGTAAGTCCAGAGGCTATAAGAAGGATTCTGAAAAGCAAGTGGGTACCTGAGAAGCGCAAAGGGCTGGAGAAGGAGATGAGGAAAAGAGAGGTTATGCTTGCGAAGCAGAGGAAGGTATTTGAAGCAGAGATAGAAGAGACAAGAAGTATCATGGAAGGACGGAAGTTCAGAGGCGGTTTGGAGTTGGGGGAGATTCGACGGTCCCCATCGAGAAAGAAACAGCGATAATATATTCCAGTCGCGCTTGTTTTTTGTGTAACCATCAGTCTCATATATGCCTCTTCCAACCCAAATTATGACATAAAGAAATTAAGGAATCTATGCAGGTGACTGTAAGGATTCATATAAGGAACATATGAATAGGATACCATAAAAACACAATAAAACAAAACACCATATACTCCACAAGCACACATGCTACGTACTTTGAAACATAACAGTTACTATAAATCTAGAGAACTTACTAGAGGATGCAAGCATCAAAGAACGAAGACGACACGAAACTGAGAAAAAATATAGATAATCAATAACAAACCAGACTACGTGAGAGTTCTCTCGACAGCCACCACCAAAAATAAAAATAAAAAGTCAAAGATAAATAGGATATATACCATCACCACACGCATCATAGTTGAACCCCCTCCCTTCTTTCAAATCCCATCCAAACCTTTGTTTTTGGCCTACATAACAGAGTGTCATTCCAATCCGGCTGCGGCAGTGGCATCTCTCCTCCTCCATTTCCTTTCTTATCAACAATACCAAAATCAAAACCGAGAACAAACATTGACACGATCATTTTCAACTCAATCTTCGCTAGACGTGTGCCGAGACAGATGTTTTTACCTGTCCAACCACAAGTCAGCCATGTCATACGCAATGTCGAGTAGGAAAGAAAAGTACCTCCACCCCACCCAACATATCCGAACGGTATGCCCCTCCCAGGCGTATGCATATCCTTCTCGTCGTCACATCCCACATTGGGATCCAACCATCTCTCTGGCTTCCATGCCGTTGCATCCTTATAAATTCCTTCATCCAAATGCACGTCACTAAATGGATATGCCACATAATCACCCGTTTCAATCCTCTTCCCATCGACGTAGAGCTCTGGTCCTACATTCTTCCTCATTGCAACATGCGGTTGTGCGACTCGTAGTGTTTCTTTGGTCAAAGCATCGAGAGTTGACGTGCAAGAGGTATTTTCCCATAAACTGAGAGGAATCTGGCTCAGAGCATCTGATATGCTCAGAGGTGATGCAGATATCGGTGCAAGACCAGAAGGTAGGCAAGAAACGGGACGATCAGTCATAATCGGGGAAGACGGGAATCGGATGTTCGTGTGTGTCATCACGAGATCTTCGACTTCTGCTCGTGCTCTCCTCGCCCATTCCGGATGGCTTGCGAGAAACGTGATCACCCACGACGCTGATGGAATCAAAAATTAGTGCATAGTTCTTAAGATGAGCCATGCAAGAAGGATAGAAAAAACAAAAGGGAAAGGGAAGAACATGACGAAAACTTGTTGAAAAATCAGTTTTCGGTTATTAAGAGAAAACGCCACAAAGACGCCACAAAGCTTCGGGACCGAAAATCCCTAACCCAAAAACGGGAGAATGGCGCCGGTCCAGAAAAGATCAACGGGCATCAAGCACCACATTGTACACTCTGACGTGTCCACAAGAGTCACATGAGGTCATACCTCCCTGAGACTCCTGGATTGAGCTTCTAATGATGGCAGGTAGCTCCGAAACATGGAGATACCCAAGGATGCAGTATAATGGGTAAGGGTATTGGAATTGAGAAGTCTAAGGCACCAAGTTATCGGCGAACGAAGGTTGATGTTTCAATTAAGTAGCATACGCCAGAAAATGGAGAAAAATAAATAATGGAGCGGAGTTCTTACCTGATGCACCGGTAGCCCGCGCCCCAGCGATTAGTAGGCCCATAATGAACTGGAAACAATAGTCGTTAGTATCACAGTGTGAATGACGACGTCTTGACGTCAGGTATGACTGTGCAAAAAGCACACCGATCCCACGACGTGAAACGGGCACAATGAAAACACCCACCCCGACAACTGCCATCCTGTCATCGCCTGCATCCAATAATAATTGCATCGTGTCCTGTGGCTTTTCACCTTCTTCTATCTTCATCAACAACGCCTGTCGCTGTTTCACCACCTTGACAATAATATCATAGATTTTCTTCGTTGACCACAGCTTATTTACCATCGTCCACGATGGCAGCCATGGCATAAGTATAGTTATGGGCGTGGTCCCCGCATCGAGCTTATCATACAATGTTTTGATACGTGAGACAAGGGCATGGTCATCGGCGATTTCACCGCAAGACAGGGCACGAATTGTCAATTGAAACGTCAACTATTTCGGCGACAGACATCCGTCCGAAAGTGAATCATTGGCAATCGTCCGAGTTCCCGAAGTAGAGTTACGGATTCATTATAGTAGATCGGCGGACAAATTCAGGATGAAACGAGGCGTATGCACAGTAGGCACCCGGGAGTGGATCGAATCAAAAATAGAGCATTGTTTTCAATTTGATCAAAAAACGTGTCAAAGCCATATAAATCACCGTCGTTTTAATACAAAGAACGACGACGTTCCGAAGTTCGACATATATAGAGTGCGGCAACGTGATTCTAGTAAGAATCTCCGTAATCGAATCATTCAATTAGATACCCACCTCGTATATTCTCTCGAAAGGGTCAAATCTACCAAAGGTGCCCCATGTCTCCATCACTTTCCGTAAATCTTCCAATAAGTGTGGAAGCACTTGATAAAAGCAAGAGACCATCAGCTTGAGTTTATTCATCAAGTGACAAAAAACAAGTAGATCCTAGGACCAAGAAGCACACAAAGGTATTTTCAATCAGCCGACAGCTGTCATAAGTGAGGATGCAGTGGACAGGAGAGTCAGGGAGACCATCATCGATGGAAAATTAGTCTCACAAGATGCGGAAAGATTAAGTAGACTCATGAGGACTCACGACTCACAAATACTGAGATGGCCATCCCGCTGAACAGCAGCAACTCTCTTGTGTATTGTAGTGATCCTTTTGTTTTGCAGATCAGTGGTTACTCCGCTCACACTGGGAATCTGTAGTGTCATAAAGATGTGGTTCCATCACCAGCCACTCGGATGAGAACCGTGATACATACTGCACCAGAAAGAATCTTGAATCCAGCTATCAGATCCAAGCCCTTGGCAGAAAAAAAAACCTGACGACCACTTTCCCCTGAGACTACAATCACTGTGTTCTGATGATAGATCATTGGGTTTGTACCAGAGGGAAGTGGCATGGTCATCGTATCAAAATATGGTGTTGATACCATGATAGGGAGGACAGCGAAAAAAGTAGAAGAAAATGCATACAAAGCCAGGAAGTAGGGTAGAAGAATCATTAATCGCCATGGAGTGAGGGAGCTCGATCAGAAGAGACTCACCCTCAAAAGCTTGAATCGGAATATATTTTGTCCTGCAGCTTGAATACCCCAGCTGAGGAAGTCGCACCTCCTTTTGTAGAAAGGTATGATGTGAGACAGTGAAAGCCCAGGTAGAGACACAGGTGTATCCGCAGCATCCTTCTCGAATGCGGACATAATGAGGAGAATAGAAAGCAACGTTATCATAGAGATTGTGAATTGTGTTGCAAACCCCGCGGAAAGGAAAGCGTTTGCCGCAGATTGAAGTCCGATGGAGTACGGCATTACCGTTTGAAATCAGAGACGTGTTGTAGACTTTGGAGGTCAGACCAGGAAGGATACTCTAGAAGGGTAAGCCGAGTCAGACATAAAAGGCATGATGTTGAGGGTGGACCATTACACATACATAGGCAAGAGTGAAGGTATTGCAAAGGAATGTTCAGGAAGAGAGAGGTAGTCGGGAGCGAAGAAGTCACCCAGGAGTAGAGAGGACAGAGGGACACGAGAAGTACTTATATCATTGGCCATCCCAAGCGAACGAAGTCAAAGCAATGGTCAAACTCTCATTTCGGAAGCGGAAGAGAATCAGGAAGATCTGAAAAGGGCCTGGATAAGTGACATACGTACCAATGAACGTTGTCTTCTGGCTGTGCCTTTGAGTGACCGGTTCCGAGCTATGAACCTTTCCATATACAAGCAACACGTGGTTGTAGAGACGGACCGTCAACTATATGCTGTCACTCGTCAAGGCCGCCCCTGTTGCCGATTTCCCAGTCTTCTGTACCGTTTCATGTCCACTAGACTTTTACGAGCCTCCCGCGACCGTGCTTCATACTGTCAACCATCTCCATCTCTTCCCCTTCGGTTCCCAGCAAGAATCCAGTCATATATCCAACACTGTAGGAAACCAACATCATGTAAACGTTGAAGAATTCGTCGCGCACTGCAAGGAAGGGCCATGCGTATCCCGGCCGCCAAGGGAAACGTTGCAGCGATCATGCCGTGTAATTTAAATGACCGCTTTTTCTTTCAGGGCACCCGCTGCGTCAAGATCTTGCCCCAGATAGTCTCACGAAGGCGAAATGTTGTGAAGCGATGAGTGTGTGAACTCCGTGAATTTCATGACCGATCATTAAGCAGGTGCTGTAATTCATTGATATAGTCAACTCTGAAATAGCGGTTGGGAGAAGGCCTTGCTACGCGTTTTGACGGGGTGCGAGATTTAGGCGTCTAGAAATCAGCTTGAGAGATGGAAAATCTATGGGTTATGACAGAGTGTGGTCATCGCATGTCCCTACATTCTCACTGAGCGCCACACTTCCGCATAAAGGTATCATCAGGTAGCTTACTACATGTGCATGACAAGGGGGTGAGTATCAGGACAAATTTCCTTCTTAAATGTGGTGCTCGATCGCAGTCCGCGGTAGAGAAGAGACTTTACAGGACAAATTTCAATAAAACTGTTGGCAACCTCCTATCACTTCGCATTGTGATTTTCATTTCCATTCACCACTACTTTTCATCATTCTACTCAATGTTTCCACTCACCCAATTGTCCGAAACAGTTATATATATATATTACAATACCTCAGTCGTCTACTTGAGAACCTTGAGATTTTCTTGACTGACAGAAACACACATGCCAGTGGAAATACTGTCTTGGAGCTTGAATTTATCCATGAAAATGCCTAGTCAAAGAAGATCTGAGTAGCGAATTCTGTAGCTCGATGTCACAGCAAGTGATGGATAATCACAACAGTCGGGGCTGAACACAACCGCCATGTTCCCCCACTTGGGTATCAAAACCCAACGCTGCTTGATCGCCGGCACTGTGTCTTGCACTCGTCCCTTCTGTTCGCTGCTGCTCACCAGGTCGCCAGCACATCTACAAAACGCGCGTCGTCAAACTCTTAACATGCATACTATGTCGCCTCCAAAATATTCAGTTGAGGACTCTCAACTTATTTCAGATCTCTTTTCACTTTCGAAAAAATCTCGAAAACTTGTTTCATCGACCGTATACTCTGCACCTGGTGCACCTGACACGCTTGTGAGGAGCTGGAAAATGAATGAATACAAGTACTACCAGATACCATCGCCGTTCCCAACTCTGGCAAGAGGAATTTTCACGATTGATGTTGATGATCCGCAAGGTTCTGAGAATACAGGGGCGAAAACTGAAGGTGGTGGGAGTTATAGGATCGTGGCAAGGGGCTATGACAAGTTTTTCAATATTGGAGAAGTTCCTTGGACGACTGTATAGTGTTTTCTCTCTTCTGTTCTTCATGTGACTTACACCACATGTTTTTACATAGTGGAAGGCTCTAGAAAAGAACACCACACCCCCTTACACGCTGTCCTTGAAATCTAATGGATGTATCATCTTCATTGCGGCATTGACACCTCAGAAACTGCTTATCACTTCAAAACACTCGCTAGGTCCCGTACAAGGCGTTTCGTTGAGTCATGCACAGGCAGGTGAAGAGTGGCTCAGGAGGTATCTGGAGAAGATGGGGAAAACAGAGGGGGATCTTGCAAAGAGGCTTTGGGATGAGAATTGGACCGCTATTGCTGAGGTATATGCGATTACAGCAATTTTTCACAGAATCTCATTTGTAATTTATATCTTCTCATGCTCCAGCTATGTGATGACTCATTTGAAGAGCATGTCCTCGCGTATCCGCCAGAACGTACAGGTCTCCATCTCCATGGTCTCAATGTTTCCACCAAAGCCTTTCAAACCATGTCACACGATATCGTAGATGCCTTCGCCGACGAATGGGGATTCATCAAAACTCGTACACATATCGTCAACTCTATATCCGAAGTCAAAGCATTCACAGACCATATTGCGAATGTAGGTCAATGGGAAGGTGAACCTGTTGAAGGGTTCGTCGTCCGTACACACGTTTGCTCCCCTCCCACTTCCTGCCACGATACCAAATCCTCATGTGAGGAAGAAGGGAAATCGCCATACTCCCCGGGATCTTCGTTTTTCTTCAAGGTTAAATTTGATGAACCATATATGATGTATCGGGACTGGAGGGAAGTGACAAAGATGTTGCTTACACAACACTCGAAAGGACAGCTGCTTTCTCCTGCAACTTTACCGAAAGGAAAGATGAGAAGGTCGGAGACGAAGCAATATGTGAAATGGGTTATTCGCGAAATTCAAAAAGATAAAATAGCATTTGATGGGTATACAAAAGGACATGGGATCGTCAGTACTAGAGAGAGGTTTTTGACGTGGTTTGCAGAACAAGGTATGAAACTTGGATCAGAGAAGGAGGGATCGGCTGAGGAGAGTGCTGAAGAAGGAAAGGTGAGTGGTGGAGAGCAAGGTGCAAAAGTGATCATTGTGCCTATTGCGATTCCTGGATGTGGTGAGACTCGGTTATGAACTTCTGAATGTGCACCAATCACTGATCTTCATTGATTTGGTTGTGCTATGAGATAGGTAAAACTTCTGTCGCGCTCGCTCTTGCAAAACTGTTTGGATGGGGACACACCCAGAGCGATAGCGTGAAAGCCAAGAAGGCTGCACCAGCGTTTCTTTCGAATGTCCAGAAACTACTACAAAAACACGATGTGGTCATCGCTGACAAGTACGTCCCCTATTTCCTCCTCTCCATTCATTCATTCATACCATCATCATTATTCCAGGAACAACCACCTGAGACAACACCGTACCCAACTTCACGACCTTGCATCCAATTTTGAACCTCGTGCATGCTTGATTGCTCTCAACTGGTCCTTCTCCCAGGACCAGCCCGCAATGGCCCATCAGATCTGCTCTGAGCGTATCATCTCCCGTGGCGCAAACCACCAGTCACTCGTCCCATCCTTTGCCGATCCGTCAGTCAAATCCGATCATGAAAGAGTCCTATGGAAGTTCCTTAACGCATATGAAGAACTAACTCCCTCTGAAGTCGACCATTCCATCGATCTTGAACTGACCAAGGATTCTAAATTAGAAGACATGGTTTCTGCTGCTGTGGATAGATTGTTTGAAGTAAAAACTCTGGTTGGGTCAGGTGGTGTACTTGAGGGAGTGGAGAAACCAGACAGCGCGAAGATCAGAGAGGTTGTACAAGATATTCTCGAGAATTATAAAGCTAACGAGAACGTCGAGCGGAGACAGACGAGCGAAGGGAAGGGACAGAAACAACAAAAGCAACCTCCGAGATATTTCGGACTCACACCTGACGTTTCTGTACGGAAATTGGTTGACGGAGTTTTTAGTGGACCAGGCGCGCAAGATCCTGAAAAAATAGCTGGAGCTACATTTTTCCAAGAACTGAAGAGCGCGAACAGAGTAACGGAAGAACCGCACATTACGATTGTCCATCAAAAAGCGCTTCCTGCAGAACAAGATGTATGGGATAAATCCACCACCGTAACCAAGTTCAGCCATCCAATTGTATTTGACTGTAAAATTGAAGCTGTGGTGTGGGATGATCGTGTGATGGTCCTTGCTGTTGAGGATATACGTTTTGGTCATTCGACAACTCCGAAAAGCACGCAAAAGGGAGAAGAGGTTGCGAAAGAATTTTTAGAAGCAGTCCCTAATGAAACGAAAAATAGGTTGCACATTACGGTTGCAACTGCCAGTGAAGAAATCAAGCCCGTGGAGGGGAAGAACTTGATAGAGAGATGGAGAGAGGGGGGAAAAGAGGGCATTAGACATGTTTCGGTAGATGATGTGGTGGTTCAGGCCAAGTTGAAGGGTTTATGGTCGTGATGAAGGGGACTCGGTATCTCTGGATTATCTTGACTAATTTTTTCATAATAGCAATAGAATCTAACATCATACTTACCCCCCATCCTCCTCTCAATATTTACGCTTGTATACATGATTTGGGCTTCTAATAGTAACCAAAATTTAGTTTGATTCTTAGTGAATGGATGCTAGAAATGAGGGCAAGATATGATAAGGATTTACGAGTAAAAAGATGACATGTCGTAATAAGTTTAATAAGTGTTTGTGTCTCTCACAACGTCACCGACCACATGGTGCTGATTACGATACAACAACCCCACGAGACTAGGTATCCAGGATCCAGACTCAACCATAGAGAATCAGATTTGGAGACAAAACTTCTCTGAAAGCCGACCTGTAAAGATAGGCTGGAGATCTCGAAGATCAAATCCAGTCAAATTTTCTGATAGATTCCGACCTCTTTAGGAAATCCTAGGAGTAAACATTGCAACAATGATGTCGGCTCTATGTGATTTGTAAAGAAAGCAAGTATCTTGTTCGTGGGAGAACTCTGCCCTGCCTGTACGTTCTTCTGCTTCTCGAATATAATTTAGTGGTTTTTGGATTTTTTGTGTTAATCTGTCGAAAAACTTCAGTGGGCATCTTTGATGAGTATTTGTGTTCTTGTTGAAATATATAAATGCATCTCGACCACTGGGAGTCGAACAATGAAAGATTAAGGATAGAGGGTGGGGAGGTAAATGGAGTCCAACAGTGTGATAGTAAGATGATAATTTGGCCTGCCATCGTGTAATAAATTGTTGAATTAAAATGATAAGGGATAAGATAAGATAATCATCATTATTATCAAGTAATTTTGTACGTACCAGCTCGGTGTTCCTCATGACCGAAGACAAGAGAAAACAAGAGGTTGTCATCCGACGAGCAACACGTGAGGATATTGTAAATCCTCTCATATGCTTATGTTTATGAAAAGCACTCATACATTGTTACTGGAATACAGGGAGACATACTTCAGCTTATTGTCAGCTTGGTGTGTTGTATAGCTCTGAATATTCGTTGCTATCCATACATGACCTTATAGGCAGAATATGAGAAAGCTCGAGACTCTGTCAATGCGACTCCAGAACTTGTGAGTCTGGGCATGAACCGAGTTCTCTGGGAACTGATGACTGGGACTAGCTACTGAAAAACCTCTTTGGAGATAAACCGTATGCTCACGCTCTACTCGCTTTCCTTCCGTCCGAATGTGATGGCAGTCACAAATCCCCGATCGGTCTTGCGCTCTATTTCTTCAATTATTCTACATGGACCGGTAGACCGGGTCTCTATGTTGGTCTGTAAGTTGGATCAAAGCTTCAATGCTGATATTATCACAGCTGGAAGATTTATTCGTCAAGTTTGAATACCGGAATTACGGGGTAGGCAAGGCACTGTTCCGCACATTGGGAGAAATAGCCCAAGAAGAGGTAATTCGATTGGAGCTCTTCATGTTTACTAGATTCTGAACGAGAAATTAGGACTGTGCGAGGTTAGATTGGGCAGTCTTGAAGGTATAGTGATACTTCTAAGGATAAGCTCTGAGTCGTGGAGTCTTACTTTGCTTAGTGGAACCAGCCTTCTATTAATTTTTATGAGAAGAAGCTCAAAGCAACTGCAATGACTGAATGGATGGGTATGAGATTAGATGAAGAAGGGATAGAGAATCTCAAGTTGCTTGATTAAAACAATATGATTATTGAGTTCTTAAAGCGGCAGGACCCTCGGCGTATTCCAAGTCCGCTGATGCCTAGCGCTTCCAGATTGTATGCACGTGCTTGTGCTGAACCTTATTGCGCAGACTTGTCAACGATCGACTTGTACAGTAACAAAGCTCGCAGCCAGTCTCTCCTTCTACTTCAATTGAGGCAAAAAAACTGCTCTGTACTTGGATCGCGTCATGGATCAAGAGAGATTGGCTAATCTAAAGGCTCGGGGCTCCGCTAACCGAATTGGCATGTTTCTTTTGCTCGTGTTTCTAGAATAACTCATTTATGTTTTTCGATCATTTCCAACTCCCTCGTCGCATGACTTTATACGATATTTGGTTATTGCAATCGCAAAAAAACATCATATACCCCTCGATCTCACTCATTCCGTTGGTAATATCTTCGATGCCACATAAATTACGCGAACAGGAGGCAAGGGTACCGTCCGCCGAAAGGTCGTGCGGAAACCTAAGCCATCCACCACTCAGGATGATAAGAAATTGCAGGCTGCCTTGAAAAAACTAGGCGCTCAGCCTATAGCTGGTGTAGAGGAGATCAACATGTTCCGTGAGGATGGAAACGTATTGCACTTCACTGCGCCCAAGGGTGAGTCTTCTCCATTGTGCCTTGATCAACCACCTCCTTTCGCGGATGACAGATCAGGTTCTATCTATGAATCTTTTCTTATGATCGCGATCGCCTTTCTGGGATATTAGAATAATCATTGATTTTCTGCCTATAGTGCAAACAGTGATCTCTGGTAACACATTTGTCGTCCATGGCCAAGGCCAGGTCAAAGAGCTTACGGAACTCGTTCCTGGTATTCTCAACCAGCTTGGTCCTGATTCTCTTGCCTCGCTACGCAAATTGGCAGAATCGTACCAGGCTATCCAGACACAGCAAAAGCCCACTGGCGCCGATGACGACGACGACGATGTGCCCGATCTGGTGGAGAACTTTGAAGCGGACCAGGAAGGCGAGAAGGCAGTTGCACTTGATTAATTAAGCCATTCAACCTCGGCTTCGTGTCTGGCGTTGAGGTGTGGGTTCGATGTTTTCTAAAGAGGTGTCGTATTCTTGCTATCAGTTCGGGGTTCAGCTACATCAGTGAGCAGAGGTAACTGGTGTGGTCACTGGTGCATGAAAACAGTTAGAATGAATGTTGTGATCTTAATTCTCTCTCTCCTCTTGTACTCTCTTCTTTGGCATGTACACACTCGTGATCTCTATTTCCTGTTGCTTTCATGACACGTTCCTGAACACTTCCTCATCCTGATTTTCTGGGTAGTTGATGTTATCAGTTCGCCCCTTTTCAATACTTTCATTGTGCAGCAGTACGTATACCGTGAATTGAACAGAATTAACCAAGTGATTTTTTCTGTGACCAGACTGAACAGACCATCTCCCTGGTCACATGTGCTGCAAGATTAAAGAAATCGGAGGTAGCAATATCGTTCACCTGTCTTAAATATATCTCTTGCTCCAGTTCCGTTCATGGTGTCCTCGTCCTCGCATACTGATTCCTTTTAATGATTCGCAGGTTGCCCTTGCTTCAAAAATGGTTAAATAGGCATGATTGTGGCTCCCTTTTGGATATATAGGAGGAGAACTGGTGTCAAGAACTCACAAGAACTCGCCTGTCATATCTTGAATCGAATGCCCCTTACGGTGTTCTTCAGTTCTTCAGGTCAGCAGGTCAATCGCTGCACTCGAATGTCCCTCCCTGTATTCAGGAGGTATGGCTACAATTGCTGAGTCCCCTGCTGCGACTACTCTGGTGGACTCGCGGAGTTCTAGGATGACATCTTGGTCATGAATCTGCCCGTCTTAAATCTGCGCGAAGAGCCTCGGTATCCGACAACTGAACGAAGGGTGGAATGACCTCAGTCTCAACTATCCCTTTATAAACGGGTCTATCCTGACGTCGGAGTCGTGGATCTCTCCTGTCATGACTATTCCTCTGGATCAAGCTGAACTCCTGGCACTTTTCCTTGAGAATATCACTTATGGTCTGTCCTATTACCCCTCAAAATAAACTTGACGATATCATGCATCGCTTCTAGGAGTCTTTCTGTCTTTCTTCATCCTTCTTATGGTAATATCCCTTGGTGAAAAGGACATCCATTTTTCCAACCAACGATTTATCCTCCCCGTGGCGACTTTAATGTTGCTCCTAGCTACGATAGTGAGTGCCGCGGGACATTCACAGTTTGTCTACCAATGCAGTTCGTGTCTTGGTTTAGCATCTTTCCATTGATTTCGTCCGTGCTCTGGAGGGATTTGTTACAGGAGATCCGGAAGATCCCCCTCACCCTGTGGCGTATTATCAGGTTATTTCTCAACCTCTCCACGTCACGAAGACACCGGTGTATGCCCTCCAAACTATTCTTGGGGACGCTGTGCTTGTGAGATATTTCCACGAATCAGTGTTTCACTCGTATATTCAACTCGTATATTCAACCTGGGTTAGGTCTGGAGGTGCTATGTCATCTATAATAAGAGGTTGTATATCCTTATCCCTGCTACAATCATTCTGGGGGCCAATTTGGGTGAGATCACTCCAGGGCACCTTTCTTGATTTGTTCATCTTCCTTCCCACTTTGTAGCCATAGGCATAGTTGTTTCTTGGTCAATATCTGTGGCAGATCCTGGAAAGAACATCTTTGAGACTGCATCTCCCTGGATAGCTGCATTCTTCATTGTAACTATGAGCTTGAATGTTTTCTGCACTGGTGTGTCGACTCGTCAAACTCATTCCAGACACCTTAGTCCTGACACGGTTTCTCTCAAGGTGCCATTGTCGCTAAGATTTGGCGTGCTCGTCGACATGCCTCTACAACCTCTCACAGTCTGTCTTCTGTCGTAGCGGTTGTTATCGAGAGTGGTGCCATTTATACAACTAGTATACTTGGTCTCCTCGTTGCTTATCTATCCAACTCAAATGGCCAATATACGGCTTTGGATTTGGTAACCCCTCTGGTTGTGAGTATCGGTTGTCTTGTTGGGAAC
>Ga0153924_1000118_pt1 | contig 54786 bp, 46 predicted proteins | sample TSNJ008MetaG_FD_104709 | JGI IMG/M metagenome (GOLD analysis project Ga0153924, IMG submission 104709) | Attine ant fungus gardens microbial communities from New Jersey, USA - TSNJ008 MetaG | ecosystem: Host-associated > Fungi > Mycelium > Unclassified | place: USA: New Jersey, Wharton State...
AGGGCCTCCCGGATGATTGCTTCGATCGATTTTCTTCCCGCCGCGCCGTGCAACCAAACGCACGATGCGGCGTGCTAATGAGCGCAGCCAGGCATCGGCGGCGTTCCAACCGGCGCGGCAAGGCCGATCGAGATAACTTGCGGCGGAGCGTAGCGATCGATGCTCGAGAGATAGCGCGCATTGGTGATGTTTTCGGCGGCCAGAACCACCCGCGCGCCTTCGCGCAATGGGAACGCGGCGTGCAATCCCGCGGTAACGGCATCGCCGAGTGGCTGTTCGTTGAGATCGTCGGCCCATGTCATGCCCGAGTAATGGACGTCTACGCCGGTCTGCGTCGCCCCGATCATCGTTTCAAATCCTGCCGTTGCAGAGGCTTTTGGGACGTACGGTAGCTGTTTCCCGATCTCGGCAGGCGTACCGCCGGTGATGCGCGCATACTGCTCGTCCCCCGAAAGCGTTACGCGCGAGCACGCACTGAGCGCCCGCACGTAGACGAGCGAAGATCCGTCGGTCTGCGTGTGTGTGAAGTTGCAGCGCATCTGCACGGTCGGGCTGATGGTGCAGAAATCGATGGCATCGTTAACGTAGCCGTGCGTGAAGTCGGCACTTAGCTCGTTGCGCCCGAAGGTCCAATCGAATCCCGAACCAAGCGCGGAGCTGCGCTCCGGAACGAGGTGGGAGTTGGGCAGGTACTGTATTGAGCCGATTTGGTAACCGCGCACCAGTTCGTTCAGATACGGTGAGCGAAAACCGCCGCCCGCCGATGCGCGAAACGCAAGATGCTTGCTTAAGTCGTAGCGCGCGGCGACTCGTGGAGAGAGCGCTCGATCCACGCGTGGAGCGATCGGCGTAATCGCCGTACCCTTTTGCGTTTGCGCCTGCACCAGATCGATCGCATCGCCGCGCAATCCGGCAACAAGCTCGAAGTTCGCGAAATGCAGCGTTTCCTGGGCTGCTGCTCCAGCGAGATCTTGCGTTCCGCTGCCGGATACGGAGAAGACGCCCTTTCCGTTGTATTGGTCGCTGACGCCGCTCACGAACTTTGCGTCGCTATGCAGTTCGAAAGTCGACCGATCGCTTTCGACGATCCAATCGACGAACAAGCCGCTTTCGTGCGTCGGTACGTATTGCGTGTAGAGCAGTGTGCCCGGATGACTTGGATATTCGTCTGCGCGGTTGGTCACGAACGCGTTGCGCTGGTAGAGGCCGGCTCGCAGGGTGCCTTGTTTTGTGCTGTGCGCCGCGCTGAGCGCGTTCTGCACCAGCCGTCGCCAGAAATCGTAATTCGGGCGGCCCTCTTGTTGGTAGTCCCATGCGCTGCGATAGCCGTATTCCAGGACCGTTGAGTCCGTTGGCGCATAACGCAACCGAAACGATGCCATACTGTCTTGCGTCTGTGCTTGGTTGTCGTGCGCGGTCTGATAACCGGGCGCGAGATCGTCGTACTGCAATTGTTGCTGCAGTGCCGTGAACGAAGCCGACAGTTTACTGGAGATCGCGGTGGCTGCTTGCGCGTAGCTTTGCGCGAAAACGTGCGTCCCGCCGCTGAAGCTGATCGTCCCTTGCGGTTGCGCCGTCGTAGACGTCGGGCCGAACGTTTGCAGGGAGAGTGCGCCCCCGATCGCGCCGCCGCCGTAGAGTGCCGAGCCGGGGCCGCGCAGTAATTCGGCGCGCACGAGGTCAGGCGCCGGATATTCGGCCCAGTCGATTTGGCCGCCGAATCCGTCTTGAGCGGGTATTCCGTCGGCCAGAACCAATCCGCGATCGTTGCCCGCTCCGGAGAAGGACACGCGCAGCTGTCCGTAATTGGTGAACATGCTGTTGCTGCGATCGCGATCGAAGCCGGGCAGCGCGCCGAGCACTCCGTCGCCGGTTATCGACGGCTGATTTGCGAGCGCCTGCCGATCGAGCAGCGAGGCGGGCACCGGGAGCTTGTGAATCGATTCCTGAGACCCGGTGGCCACACGCACCGTCCCGATTACCGGCAGCGCCGTCGGCGTCGGTGTGGGGGAAGGGGAGGGCGACGGCGTGACGACGGCGATCAATGCAGCCGCCAAAGCCGCGATCACGTCAAGCCGTGGCGCAGAGCATAGACGGCGGCGGAAACCCGGTCGTCGACATCTAGCTTCCTATAGAGATGGGCCAAATGCGTGCGCACGGTCGGGTAAGCGCACTGCAGGTGCTGCGCAATTTCTTCGTTAGAATAGCCTTCGACCAACAGGCGAAGAATTTGCTGCTCCCGCGGAGAGAGGTGCGGAACCGGCAACGGTTGGTCGAACGCGTCGCGCGTTTCGCTGTGAAAGAGCGCGTGGGCAACTTCGGGATCGAGCCAGGTTGCGCCGTCGGCGACAACTTTGATGGCTTTGCGCAAGCGGGCGCCGGGCGTTACCGCAAGACAGCAAGCGTCCGCGCCTGCATCGAGCGCAGCGCGCAGTTGGTGTTCGTCGACTTGGCGTTTGAGCGAGAGAATTCCGACGTCGGGCCGCACGTGCTTGGCGTACCGAATAAACCGGATGCCTTCCGGTACACCGCGCTCGTCGGTGAGACTCAAATTGACGATCAAGACGCGCAGATCGCGGTCCTCAAGGAGCGTCTTACCGCTGCTCGCATCGGAGGTGCCGAGCAACTGCAATTCCGGGTCGGAGCTCAGGAGCTCCGCGAGTGCAGCGGCGGTCGTTCTCCGGTCAGCAACGATCGACACACCGACCCGGGACGCGACTTGCGCGGTTGCCACGGGGCGATGGAGAGGAGCGTCGATCTCCATGAAACGACCAATTACCATCCGCAGCGGGCCATCCCTGTTTAGTCCAGTTTTCCTCATCACTTTTGACGATCATCAGGGCGGTCGATTGCCAGCGCGCGGCACGGAACCTACGCTGAAGGATGCTGCACCACGTGTGCCAGGAGTATTATTGCATGAATAAACGTCTTCTTGCAGTGGCAGTCGTGCCGCTGCTGGTGTTGGGACTGCTGGCCAGCTTCGTGTTCCGCGGCGTAACCGTAAGCGCCCAGCAACAGGTATCGCTTAACCAGATGAGTCAAAACCCGGACGATTGGGTGATGCCGGCCGGGGATTTCGCCAATCTGCGCCACAGCGACCTTTCGGCCATAACGACCGACAACGCCAAGAACCTTCACGTTGCCTGGATGATGTCGACGGGTGCTACACGCGGACATGAAGGTCAGCCCCTTGTTGTCGGCAACACGATGTACTTCGAGAGCGCGTATCCGAATCACGTTTACGCGATTTCTCTCGACGATTACCACATCAAGTGGGAGTACACGCCGAATCAAGACACGTTTGCAACGTCGGTTGCATGCTGCGACCTCGTTAATCGCGGTGTCGGCTACGGCGACGGCATGATCATTGCCGACGCTCTCGACGGCATGGTCTACGGACTCGACGCTGCAACCGGAAAAGTCGACTGGAAATACAAGGAAGCTGATCCCGAGCTCGGTCAGACGCTAACCTCGGCGCCTCTAGTCATTCCCTCGAAGAACCGCGTCATCGTCGGCGTTTCGGGCGGCGAATATGGCGTGCGCGGATATGTCACGGGTTTGGATCTGCACACCGGAAAGCGCGTTTGGCGCGCATATAGCGAAGGACCGGATTCCGATATTCTTATCGGCAGCGCGTTCCACGGCCCGCGCAATCAGGGCGTGGCCACATGGCGCGGTGACGAGTGGAAAGTCGGCGGCGGAACGACGTGGGGATGGTATTCCTACGATCCCAAGCTCGATCTCTTCTACTACGGAACGGGTAATCCCGGAACGTGGAATCCGTCGCAGCGTCCGGGCGAAAACAAATGGTCGATGACGATCTTTGCGCGCCATCCTGGAAGCGGACAAGCCGTGTGGGCGTTCCAGATGACGCCGCACGACGAGTGGGACTACGACGGGATCAACGAAATGATTCTAGCGGACATCAAAGTGCACGATCAGCAGGTTCCTGCGCTCGTGCACTTCGATCGCGACGGCTTTGGATTCGAGCTCAATCGCGCGACCGGCAAACTGCTGCTCGCGAACAAGTTCGATCCTTCGGTGAACTGGGCGTACAACTACAACGTTGCCGCCGGCAAACCGAACATGGATCCCGCCTACGCGACGCGTGAAGGACACAATACCAAGGGCATCTGCCCGGCTTCGATCGGAAGCAAGGACCAACAACCCGCTTCGTTCGATCCGCAGACCGGGTATTTCATCGTGCCGACCAATCACTGGTGTGAAGACTACGCACCTTTTGCCGTCAAATACAAAGCCGGATTCCCGTTTGTCGGTGCAATCGTCAAGATGTATCGCGGACCTGGCGACTACGGCGGCGCTCTCATTGCGTGGGATCCCAACGACGGCAAGATCGTGTGGAGCGATCACGAGCACTTCCCGGCGTGGAGCGGCGTTGTTACGACCAACGGCGGCGTGGCGTTCTACGGAACGATGGACGGCTGGTTCAAGGCGGTCGATACCAAGACCGGCGCGTTGCTCTTCAAGCAGAAGATGCCCTCGGGCATGATCGGCGCTCCGATCGTCTATTCGCATAACGGTAAGGAGTACGTGGCGATCCTAACCGGCGTCGGTGGCTGGGCAGGCATTGGCCTGGCTGCGGGACTGACGAACCCGACGGCGGGCCTCGGCGCAGTAGGCGCCGCGGCAGACCTCGGCAAGTATACGACGCTGGGTGGAGACCTCGTGGTCTTCACACTTGACTAGATGAAACGTGCACGATTTGCCGGAACGGCGATCGCGGCACTCGTGGTGAGCCTCGCAGCGGCGGCAACGCCGCTGCGAGCTCACGCGGCCGCACCGTTGCGGGTGTGCGCAGATCCGGATTACATGCCCTACTCCAATCGCGCCGGCGCCGGCTTTGAAAACAAGATCGCCCAGTTGGTTGGGCGCGAACTGGGGCGCCCGATCGTGTACGTTTGGAAATCGACGCGCGGCGAGAGCGGATTCGAAGAGATGGTGCACCAGTACGTCGACCAGGGCAAATGCGACCTTGTCGTCGACGTCCCGTACGCCGAGGCCGACTTGCAGACCACTAATCCATATTACATCTCGTCGTACGTGTTCGTTTACAAGAAGGGAGGCGGTTTCGACGGCATCACGTCCCTCGATTCGCCGTTGCTGCATCACGCCAAGATCGGCTACGAAGCCGACACGCCCGTCGAAGATGGGCTCAAGCTGCGCACGCTGACGCTAGGCGCGAAGCCGTTCCTAACCGCCGACGAAGAAGATGCTTCACCGAAATCGATCGTGGACGCGGTGCAAAATGGTACAATCAACGTCGGTTTGACCTGGGACCCCGCCATCGCATATTTCGTTGGCCAGTACCCCGATCTAACGACCGCGATCATTCCGAACGCCCGTAGCCAAGGCTCTCCGGAGCAATACACGTTTCCGATGTCCATGGGCGTTCGATCGAACAATGCTGCGCTCGTCGGTCAACTCAACAGGGTCATCGCCCAGCACCTCTCGCAACTGGATTCAATCCTCACTTCGTATCACATACGCTTCTTTAAACCGAGCGGAAACGGATGAGCACACTTTCATCGATCGGCGTCGTCGGCACGGGCCGAATGGGCGCCAACATAGCCTTACGCCTCAAGGACGTCGGGTATCCGATTGCAGCGCTCTACGACATTCGTCCTGAAGCAGCGCAGGCGGCTGCCGCACAAACCGGCGGTACCGCCTATACCAAACTCTCAGACGTCACGGCACATGCCGACGTGATCGTTACCGTCGTGACCGACGACGCAGCAATGGATCGCGTCTTTGCCGAACGCGGCGACAGCCTGCTCGAGGGCGCAAAAGGAAAAGTCTTCGTCAACTGCGCTACGGTTACGCCGGCGATCCATGTCGAAATCCAGCGCCGTGCGGAAGCGCGCGGCGCGAACTCGCTCGAGGCCTGCATGGCAAGTTCCATTCCTCAAGCGCGCAACGGCACGCTGTACTTGATGATCGGCGGTCGCCGCGAGGTGTTCGACCGCCTGCAGCCGATGCTCGAGAAGATGAGCGCCTCGCTGAAATACGTCGGTGAGGCCGGGCGCGCTGCGCAAGTCAAGGCGCTCGTCAACATGGTGATGAACATCAACACCGCTGGGCTCGCCGAAGGCCTAGGCCTGGGCGATGCGCTGGGCTTGGATCTGACGATGCTGCGCGAAGTGTTCTCGCAGACCGGCGCAAACTCGCGCGTGCTCGAGACCGACGGTGAGGACATGCAGAACCGAGAGCACGACGTCTATTTCTCGGCGGAACACGCTGCAAAGGATTCGGGCATCGCGCTGCATCTGGCGACCGAGAAGGATCTCTCGCTCCCGCTGGCTCGCGCGACGTTCGAACAATTCGAACGCATGAAGGCACTGGGCCTCGGACAGCTCGATAAATCCGGGGTTTCCGAATTGACGTTCCTATCGCGACACGGACAACACGCGGTAAAAGAACCTACCAACGCTTGAACACCAGACATCACGACTAGGAGATATCATGCCGACCGTAACGCTACAAAAAGTCGTTCCACTTACCAGTTCCTCCACCGCCGGACCGCTGGGTGCGCTCCATCTTCCGCGCCTCTGGCTCAAACTTACGCTCACGTCAGCGGGACTGCTGCCCGAGAGTTACGACTCGTGTGGGAAGGGCTTCGATCAGATGACGCTCGACGCGCTCGGCCTCGATCGCCAGAAAACGATCGATTTCGTGCGTACGAGCAAACCGAAGTACATGCAGTTCGAAGAATGGGTGATCGCCCAAAACGGCGGATCGATTTCCACCGATCGCATCAAGAAGCACAACGACGCGATCCGCGGCTATAACCATTCCGACGAGACGGCTGCAAAAATGCGCGCCGCTTCGGGCATCAAAGACGCTTCGGTCAAAGATGCCGTCACCCTGAATACCGTCGAGGATCTCGACGACGTTCACAGCCAGGTGACCGGAGGCTAAGAAAACACGGGTGAAATCACTGACCACGGCCGCTTCGGCGTTCGCGCTGATTCTGGCTGCCGCGCTCTCGCCGGTCGCCCACGTGCGGGCGGCGGGAGCGCCAATCTCGTTTACCTCCGCCCAGGTATCCGCCGGATCGAAGGCCTTCGCGTTGCACTGTGCTCCGTGCCACGGCTCGCAGCTTCAAGGCGGCGCGGGGCCCGCACTCAGCGGCCCGAACTTCAAGACACTCAGTTCCAAAGTCAAAGCGAGGGTGAGCGACATCTTCACGTACATGACGACGAACATGCCGCTCAATGCGCCCGCCAGCCTGTCGCATGCGGACTACGTCGACATTCTCGCGTTCATTCTCAGCAAGAACGGCTATCACGCGGGATCCGCAGCGTTGAGCTTCTCGACGGCTAGCGCGTCGAGTGCGTCAGTCGTCCACAACTAGGGCAGGAGTTAATTCATGGCTCGAGCCGCATCGAGCGACTCAGTGATCTCCGGTCGATAGCCAAACCCGTACGAGTCGATAGCCAGCTCGAACGGCGGCATGTCGTGCATCGTGGCACGCACGCGAGCAACGCCGAGCGGAACTGACGGCGTTCGCCAAATCTCGAAGCGAGTCAGGGGTTTGCCATCGACCGGAAGTCTGTCGTGTGTAGCGGAAGTCGTATGCTTTTCCGTTGGAATGGCGTTTTCGGTGAATCGACTCGGACCTACCGGAATCATAACCGGCGCATCGGTGCTCGCAACGGGCTGAGCCGAACGCGGATAGAGATGCGGGCTGTCAAGCAACCGCAGCGGGGGCGGCTGATTCTGCTCGAGGAGCAGCAACGAACCCGAACCCGTAACATAGGCGACGACCGGATAGACGGTCAGCAGACCGCCGAAATGATCGGCGCGGATGTATGCTTTGCGCGCCGTGTTCGCGTTACAAGTGCCTCCCGGCAACCCGACTTGTGTTTCGATGAACGCCCGCGTTGCGATCGGCGTGCTCTCCATGCCGAAACCGACTTGCTTTTGAAACGGTACGCCGAAACCCATCACGTAACGAACCCACATCCCGGCTCGTCCATGCTCCGGCAAGGCCGCGGCCGTGCCGGGGAGTGCGCCGAATGCCAGCGCTATTACCGGCACGGTGGTGAGAAACTCAGTGCGTCGCATCGTCGAGCATCCTTTCCAGGTCTGGGGCCGAGAGCGGACCGCGATGAATTGCGCGGACCACGCCGCCGGCATCGATCGCGACAGTCGTCGGGATCGATTCAACGCCGTAACTTGCCTCGAATGCTCCGCCGTCGAGCGCGACCGTCGACGTAATGGCGTAGCGGCGGACGAAGCGCCTAACCGCACCGGGCGTTTCCTGCTCGTCGACGAAGACGAAGCGCACGTGCGGATGCGTGCGAGAGGCTCGAACCAAGGTTTGCACTTCCATCTTACACGGCGGGCACCATGTCGCAAAGACGTTGATCAGCGCGGGTCTCCCATGCAGTTGCTTCGCCGTCAGGGTTCCGCCGGGCAGCGTATCCAGGAAAAACGGCGGCGCGGCGGTGCCGATCGTCGCGATACCGGCGGCGAGCAGCATCGAGGAAAGCATTGTCGTTTCCACTGGAGAAGTGTTCGACGATGCGTTGCGCGATCCTGACCCTGTGGGCCTCGCTCGCAGTCGCGCTTTCGGCAGCCGTCTGCGGCGACGCGGCAACCGAGTGGCTCTCGAACGAGGGCTTCTGGGGCGTCGGCACGCGCGATGTTCATCACGAATCGCTGCTGCCCGTCGCGCTGGTCGCTGCAATCGTGACCGCCGCGTTGGCGGCGTTCGTTTTGGCAGCGCATTTGCGCTGCGGTGACCCGTTACTGCGCATCCGGCGCCGCGCTTGCGCCCGCGTATGGTTAGTCGGACTGACCGCCCTGTTAACGATGCTCGTGGTCGTGCTGATGGAAGGTTACGAGGTTCGGTTCGGCGGGATCAGTGCGTTCGATCCGCGTTCAGTCGTCATAACGCATGCCCTTCCCGTCCTTTGTGCGTATGCCTTGATCGGCATACTCGTCGATCGCATGCTTGTAGCGTGTCTGCGAGTCGCATGCCGAGCGGTAGGCGTCGTTGCTGCAGCGCTCGTCGCGTTTGCGCGCCGTGGCGCCGCCGCGCAGGCGTGCATCCGTACCGGCCCGCAGCGAACTGCGCCGGTCGAACGGCGCCCGGAGCGCATACGCCCGGCCTGTGAACTGCGCGCACCTCCGATCCGTGAGTGTTTCTCACTCACGCTCAACGTTCGGAGGTTAACATGGAGACTTTCCGGCGGGTCGTAGGACTCGCGTTAGTCGTCATTTCAGTGCTCGTGGTGTGCGCGGTTGCGCATGCAGCCGAGGCAACAACCGGCACAATCGTTGGAACCGTCGTCGGGAACGGCGCGCCGATCGCAAACGCGCACGTTACCATTTCTTCGCCGTCCGGAGTGTATACCGCAACGACCGATACTCGCGGACGCTTCAGCGTCCTTGGCGTCACGCCCGATTCATACTCGGTATCCGTCAAGGCATCCGGGTTCGAACCGGCGCAGCAAAACGGTGTCGCGGTGCTGCCGGGTCAGACGCAGCACGTTTCCCTGCGCCTAGTTTCGCAACTGCAAACGATCGCCAGCGTACAGTCAACCGCCAAGACGTTCCAAGTCGGGAGCACGAGCGATCAGTTCACGGTAACCGGTGCGCAGGCACGTGCACTCTCGCCGCCAGTCTCCTCGTCTGGTCTCTCGAATTATATCGGCGGCACCGTGCAGGGGGCGATCGCATCGGTACCCGGCGTCGTTCTCGACCCGTTCGCTAACGCGATTCTGCGTGGTGGCAAGATTTCCGACGCGATCTTCGACTACGATTCAGTGCCGATTCCACAGGGACTCGTCGCGGAACCGGGCGGAAACATCGTCGGCGCTCAATTACCTACCACGGGCGTCGCGTCGACTACGGCCACGCTCGCCGGTTACACGACGCAGGGCGACAATTCGCTGGGCGGGGTTATCAACGAGATTCCGGCGGTCGGCACGTACCCGGGCAGCATCACGCTCGAGTCGGGCGTCGGACTCGCCGGTGGTCAGTTTGCACAAACGTCGCTGCAAGTGCTCGGTGCTACGCCCGATTTACGCTGGCGCTACGCGTTCGCGGCGATGACCGGAACTCAGTACTTCGACTACGGCGACGGCACCACGTTCTATCCCGCGGAAGCGGGTACGTACGGACTCGCCCTGCAAAATCGCGGCGAGTATTCCCTCGAGTCGAACGTTCACTACCGAGTCGACTCGTCTGACGACGTGTCGATCTTGGGGCTGGTCGGTCAAGCGGCGTACGACCAGTATGGATCGCCGTACCCAGGCGAGACGGTCGGAGAATTCAACGGTCAGTCTGCGACGTATCCGGGTGAGGTCAACCCGAACGAGCCCGTCACCTATGCTTCCGGGATTCGAGGATCGTACAGCGTTCTCAAGACGCAGTGGCTGCATTCCGGATCGCACTCGCTCTCACGCGTTCAACTCTATCAATCGCAGTACGGTTCGCAAGCCGGTGGGCCATTCTGGGACGAGAACGGATGGCCTGACGGATCGATATCGCTTTCCCAGACGCAGGGCAGCCGGGAGGACGGCATCGGCTACGACGGCGAGGACTTGCTGGAGGATCACCACGATCTGCGCTTCGGCATGGAGTATCGCACGAACACGTCATTCCTCTCGCAGGTCGTGCCGACGGCGGACGAATTCATTACGTCGTATCCGACGCTGATTTCGTATCTTGGATATTTCGGGGATACGTGGCACGTGTCTCGACGATTCGACCTCATGGCTACGGCCAGATTTACCGACACGCATATCATTCCGAGTTCGGGATCGATTTACGACGATGCCGCCCTCGATCCACACTTTGCGGGATCCTATACGGTCGGCACGGTCGCGTTTCGCGCAACATACGATCACACCACCGTTGCGCCGCTACCGCTCGAAACAGACCGCGTCGACTCGACCAACGTGCAGCCCAACGGAAGTCCAGCGCCGTTCGTGCAGCTCGCGCCTGAAGTCGCAAACGACTTCACGTATTCCGCAGAGGGCGGCACGCGCACGCAGTTCCGGGCGACATTTTTCAATGTCAACGAGCGCGATCTTATCGACGTCTTGCCCTACAACTTTCGCTCTGCGCTCGAGGCTGGTTTGTTTCCCAACGGCGTGGGCGTTCCGACGAACATTGGAAACCTTCGTGCGCGCGGCTTCGAGCTGTGGCTGCGCCGCAACGGTCTCACGCTAGACGCAAATTACACACGGGCGTATTCATCCAGCGCTTCGCAGTTTGCGTATAATGACTTGAACGCACCCGCCGTAGCAGCCGGCGTGCTCTTCCCGGTGAGCTATCTTCCCAACCTTTCGGTAAACCTATCGTGGGAGCTTCACACGAAGAACGATCGTCTTCGGGTGACGCCGTCATTATCGTTTGAATCTGGTTATCCGTACGGAAACGGCAAAGACGTGTGGATTTTCAATCCAACGACCAACAAACCCGAAGAGGTGCCGAACGACAACTACTACGATCCGGGCTACAACTACTACTTTCTTAAAAACCCTGCGGAGCCGTACAATCCCGTATCGAATCCATACATCGGTTCACTTGGAACGCCGGAGGGCGACTCGCCGAACACTCTGCATTCACCGCCGGAGACATTTGTTAACCTGCACATCGAGGATGACATCGCCCCGCATTGGACGGCAATCGTGGACGTCGCCAATCTCCTGGGCAACTTCGCGCCGACGTCGTTTCAAGGTAATCCATACTTGATCGGACCGCCGGGCTACGCCGGCGGAAATCCACTGTACGCGGCTGCGTACGAAGCGGCGGGCGGGTATTCGGTTCCGTACACGCTCGGTAACGGCGTGCCGACGAATAACGGCCAAACGCAGTCGGTACCGTGGACGTACGGCCGCGCCGGCTACGTGCCGCAAAACTATCCCATGGGGAGAACCGTTCAGTTCCGGCTGCGTTACCGGCTGTAATGCGCGCTATCGCAGGTAGTGAAGTGGCGCGGCGTGCCGCTCGATTTCGCGCGCGTGCACGAGCGGACCGACGTTTTCAGGGCTGCAACCGCACGCTGAAATAAGGCTTTCGACGCGCTCACGCGCCTCCGGGTCGTCCGCCGCAATCTTGATCGTGTCGCCCGGTTTAGACGGCTCGACGAACGCTTTGACGACGTGACGATTATCGAGTTTATGGGCAAGCAGTTCCGCACCACTGTGCTCGCCCAGATCCGGCGGGCGCGTTGCATCGATCAGGAGTCCATCTTTATAGCTGCCAAGCGCATTGAGCGCGGTTTCAAGATCTTCCCAATGAACCGTTAGCAGCAGCGTATCGCACGTCGCCGCTTGCCGGTACGGTGTGCTTGCAAACGCGCCGTTGCCGAGCGCATGCGCTGCCGAGGCGGACGTTTGTTGGTGCATGGGGTCGCTGAAGCACACGGTGCTGCCCGAGCGGAGCAACAATTTACCGATGGCAACCGCACGGTCGTCTGCGCCGATGATACCGATAGTCATAATGCTTTTTATACCCAGGCACGAAGAGCGTGTTCATGTCTATCCAGCAAAGCAGCCGGATCGAGACCCGAATCGACCGTGCGGCCGGTAGTTCGGGTAGATGTACAGGCAAGACCTTCCTTGGATCGGCGCTGGCCACCGCTGCGTCGAAGATGCGGCGAAGGGCTCGACGCACTGCGAGCGAGTCCGTTGCATTCCTCCCTCCTGGTGCGATAGACTATTGATCGGTCCGGCCGCGGGGTGGCTCCCCGCCGGCAGCGGCCAACGCCAACGGTGGGACCCCTTACGTGACAACGTGAGCTCCGCGGTTCCCTGCGTAAGGCACGGCACGCCGGACCCTTCGACAGGCTGGCGATCAAACTGGCCTGGGAGACAAGATTGAACCTCATCGACGTCAACAATTTCGATGCCATGCGCATCGGTTTGGCTTCGCCTGAACAGATCCGCGCGTGGTCGTTCGGAGAAGTCAAGAAACCGGAGACGATCAATTACCGCACGCTCAAGCCCGAACGCGATGGGCTGTTTTGCGAGAAGATCTTCGGACCCACCAAAGACTGGGAATGTCATTGCGGTAAGTACAAGCGCATTCGCTTCAAGGGCATGATCTGCGACCGCTGCGGCGTCGAGATCACGCGCGCGAAGGTCCGCCGCGAGCGGATGGGTCACATCGAGCTCGCGACGCCCGTTTCGCACATTTGGTATCTCAAGGGTGTTCCCTCGCGCATCGGCATCCTGCTCGACATGTCTCCGCGACAGCTCGAGAAGGTGATTTATTTCGCGGCGTACGTCGTGATCGATCCGGGAAACACGAATCTGACCAAGCGTGAAGTCCTTTCGGAGCAGAAGTATCGCGAAGCGCGCGACAAGTACGGAAGTAATTTCAAGGCCGGAATGGGCGCAGAGGCGATTCGCGAGCTCTTGCGCGACATGAATCTCAAGAAGCTGCAGGACGAGCTGCGCAAGGAATTTCGCGAGACCTCGGGCCAGAAGCGCCTCAAGGCTATCAAACGGCTCGAAGTGGTCGAAGCGTTCATTACCAGCGGCAATCGGCCTGAGTGGATGATTCTCTCCGCGGTGCCGGTGATTGCACCCGAACTACGCCCGATGGTGCAGCTCGACGGCGGGCGTTTTGCCACGTCGGATTTGAACGATCTCTATCGCCGCGTGATCAATCGCAACAACCGTCTCAAGCGGCTGCTGGAGCTCAACGCGCCCGAGATCATCATCAAGAACGAGAAGCGCATGCTGCAGGAAGCAGTCGATGCGCTCATCGACAACGGCCGTCGCGGGCGCCCGGTAACCGGCCCGAACAATCGTCCGCTCAAATCGCTCTCGGATATTCTCAAGGGCAAGCAGGGCCGCTTCCGCCAGAATCTGCTCGGCAAGCGCGTCGACTACTCGGGCCGCTCGGTCATCGTAGTCGGGCCCTCGCTCAAGCTGCATCAGTGCGGCTTGCCCAAAGAGATGGCGCTCGAGCTTTTCAAGCCATTCGTAATGAAGAAGCTGGTCGATCGCGGTTTGGCGCACAACATCAAGAGCGCCAAACGCATGGTCGAACGCGTGCGTCCGGAAGTCTGGGACGTGCTCGAGGAGGTAATCAAAGAGCATCCGGTACTGCTCAACCGCGCACCGACACTGCACCGCTTGGGCATTCAGGCATTCGAACCCGTGCTGGTGGAAGGCAAGGCGATCCATCTGCATCCGCTGGTTTGCACGCCGTATAACGCCGACTTCGACGGCGATCAGATGGCCGTGCACTTGCCGCTCTCGGCGGGTGCGCAAGCCGAAGCGCGCATCCTGATGCTCAGCTCGAACAACATCCTGCTGCCGGCGTACGGTAACCCCGTCTCGATTCCGACGCAAGACATGGTGCTCGGGCTCTACTACCTTACCTTCCAGCGCGACGAATACGCGGGCCCGGCGAAAGCCGCGGTCATCGAGGACTTCGACAATGCCTCGCGCTCCAAGAAGAAGAACGCTCCGGCTGCCGACGCGCCGGGCGCCGTTCCGACGTTCTACGATCCCAAGGAAGCCGTGATTGCTTACGAGACGCGCAGCGCGACATTGCAAGAGTGGATCTACGTGCGCTGGCGCGGCGAGCTGATCAAGACGACGATCGGCCGAGTGATCTTCAATCTCGCGTTCCCGGTCTCGTGGAACAAAGAGTTCGTCAACCGCATCATCGATAAGGGATCGCTCAAGAAGCTCATCACCGAGTGCTATCGTAAGTACGGCAACGCCGAGACGGCGCGCTTCCTCGATGCCATCAAGGAGCTGGGTTTCCACTACGCGACGCTTTCCGGTACGACCGTGTCGATCAACGACATCGTCGTCCCGCAGAGCAAGCACGACATTCTCGAGCAGGCGCAGGGCGAAGTCGACGAGCTGCATCGCCTGTTCGACCAAGGCTTCATCTCCGACGATGAGCGCTACAACAAGACGATCGAGATCTGGTCGAAGGCAGGCGATTCCGTCACCAGCGCAATGCAGGCTGCGCAAAACCCGCTCAACCCGGTCTTCATGATGGCGACCTCGGGTGCGCGCGGTTCGATCGCGCAGGTCAAGCAGCTGGGCGGTATGCGCGGCCTGATGTCCGATCCGTCGGGACGGATCCTCGAAATTCCCGTTAAGGCTTCGCTCAAAGAAGGCCTTACGGTGCTCGAATACTTCATCTCGACGCACGGCGCGCGCAAGGGTCTAGCCGATACCGCGCTACGCACGGCCGACTCGGGCTACCTTACGCGCCGTCTGGTCGACGTGGCGCAAGACGTCATCATTCGCGAGGATGATTGCGCGAGCGTAAACGGCATCACGGTCAGCGACATCCGCGCCGGTAAAGAGATCATCGAGCCGCTGCTCGATCGCATCATCGGCCGCCGCGCAGCGGAAGACATCAAGGATCCTTCGACAGGCTCAGGACGGGCTCACATCCTCGTCAGACGCGATGAAGAGATCGACGAGGAGCGCGCCAAGGCGATCGTTGATGCCGGGATTCCGACGGTGAAGATCCGTTCGGTCCTCGCCTGTCAATCGAAGTACGGCGTCTGCTCGATGTGCTACGGCCGCGATCTGGCGACCGGCAGCCGGGCCGACATCGGCACGGCGGTCGGCATCATCGCGGCGCAGTCGATCGGTGAGCCGGGCACGCAGCTTACGCTGCGCACGTTCCACACCGGCGGCGTTGCCACCGAGGACATCATCACCGGTCTTCCGCGTGTCGAGGAAATCTTCGAAGCGCGTAAGCCCAAGGGTCAAGCGGTCATCACGGAAGTCGCCGGAACGGTCAAGTTCGGTGACGACAAGAACAAGCGCGTGATCATGGTGGTCGATGCGACGGGTGAAGAGCACGAGTACGACATTCCGCACGGCACGCATCTCGCTGTGCAGGATGGCGCAAAGGTTGAGGCCGGCGATCAACTAAACGAAGGATCGCTCAATCCGCACGACATCCTGCGCATCAAGGGCGAAACTGCGCTGCAGAACTACATGGTGCAAGAAGTGCAGAAGGTCTATCGTTCGCAAGGCGTCGACATCAACGACAAGCACGTGGAAGTCATCGTGCGATCGATGATGCGCAAGGTGAAGATCGTCGAAGGCGGCGAGACATTGATGCTCCCCGGCCAAGTCGTCGAGGCGGCGGTGTTCCACGAAGGCAACGAGCGCGCGAAGGCTGAAGGCGTCGAACCGGCAACGGCTAGCCCCGTGCTGCTCGGCGTCACCAAGGCATCGCTCGCGACGGAATCGTTCCTCTCGGCTGCGTCGTTCCAAGAGACCACGCGCGTCCTAACCGACGCCGCGATCAAGGGCAAATACGATCCGCTCTTAGGTCTGAAGGAGAACGTGATCATCGGCAAGCTGATCCCGGCTGGTACCGGTATGTCGCGTTATCGTAACATCGAGATCGAACCGGAAGGTCAAGACGTCGACGACGATGGTCGTCCGCGTACGCAGTTCGAAATGAACGGCTACGCGATGACGGCCGACGACGCAGCCCTGGCGGAAGTCATGGGCGGCGGCGGCGACGGCATGAGCCGTTTGATGAGCGCGTACGAACGCAATCGCGAACCGCTGACGGTTCAATACGAAGGCGAATACGACGACCATCTCGCGGTCCACGCAGCCCCGAAGAAGACGCAGTATGATCGCATCAAGGGCATCAACCCCGAAGACTTGTAGCACGAAGCGTAGTCGAGAGACCGCCACAAACTCAAAAGGCCCGGCGAGGTATCGCCGGGCCTTTCGTTAGGCAGACGACGATCGTTGCATCTAGAAGCCGCGGAGCGGCAGGGTCTTACGCTGCAGCCAGTTCGTGGCCGAGTAATGCGCGTCGGCGTCGACGGCGTGGAGTGTGTATGCATGGCGCGAGTGCGGCGAGCGGTTGGGTGCGCTGTAGTGGGGCAGCATCCCGTCGAAAACGACCAGCGCGCCGCTGCGCACCTCGACCGGCATGGCCTCGCTCAGTGTCGGCCAAGGTGTCGGATCGATTTGGTGAAGCCGCGCGCTGCCGCCGTTTGCGATGAATCGCTGGCGCAGAGGCGTATGGTGGCCACCCGGCTGCACCCACAAGCAGCCGTTGCTGCGATCGGCGTCTTCGAGTGCAAACCAAAATGCGGTCACGCTCGGTGGATCGGTGTCGAAAAACGACGCATCCTGGTGCCATCGCACTTCGCCGCCGATCTGCGGTTGTTTGAAGATGTACATCGACTGGTAGATGAGCGGCGAGCGTAGGTCGATGGATTGCGCGATCTGCGCTAGTCGCGGATCGCGGGAAAATGAATCGAAAACCGGATCGAGATCGTGCAGCGCGTGACCAATCTTGTTGATGGCTCGGTCCTTTGTCGTGCGCAGACGGCCCTGCGCGTCAAACGCCTCTTCCTCGAAGAAGCAGGCGATGGCTTCGGCCGACTCCATGAAATAGGAATCGCTGCGTGTCGAGTCGCCGCCGGTGGAGAAAATCGAGATCGTTTCGCTCGGATCGAACGCGTCGACGATCGCCTGTGCGCGCGCGCGAAGGGACGCGATTTCACTCGCAGCCTTGAAATCAGGGAGAATGAGAAATCCGTCGGAGCGATACCGGCGTTGCTCTTCGGCCGAGAGCATTTATTCCATCATCATGCGACGGAAATACCGCCGTTGAATCTCCTTTTGGGCTTTGGAAAGCCGTTCGCGCATCTCGAGGGTCGGCACGCGCACGCGATCCACTAGGCGCAGCGCCGCCATTACTTTGATCGTCCACCACGTGCAGTCGATTTCGAACCACTTCAACCCGTGGCGCGCCGAGAACGGAAAGGCGTGATGATTGTTGTGCCAGCCTTCGCCCCACGAGATTAGCGCGACCCACCAGGAGTTGACCGAGCGATCCGCGGTTCGATAGGTACGGTAGCCGCTGAAATGCGCTGCGCTGTTCACCAGCCAAGTCGCGTGATAGGTGAAGACCAGACGAACGAAAATCGCCCAAACGACCCACGACCAACCGCCGAGGAGCAGAAGCAGTCCCGCGAGGCCGATTTGGAGTGGAACGTGCAGGTACCGCATAGCTTGGTAGAACGGGTCGCTCCAAAGGTCGGGCGTGACGCGCTTTTGCTGCGCCGGAGTTGGAATGTTCTCGTTCGTGCGGAAAAGCCAGGTCACGTGCGCCCAGCTCAATCCAACCCGAATGCTGTGGGGATCGCCGCGGCGGTCCGAGTGAGCGTGGTGGACGCGATGCGTGGCAACCCAATCGATTGGGCTGCCCTGGAAGGCAAGCGTTCCGAGGATGGCCGTAAAGTATTCGAGCGGCTTGACCATGCGCAGGGCCCGGTGGGTGAGGGCACGATGGTAGCAAAGCGTGATGCCGATCCCTCCGGTCGCGTACGCTACGACGAACGCCGCGGCCAGCGCAGGCCACGAGAAGAAGCGCGGCAAGAAGGCGAGGAGCGCGCTGACATGGATCGCGAGTAATGCGATCCCAGTGACCCAGTTAGGCCGGTTGTGCATGGTCCGGCTACTTCGCGGTGCCCAAGCGCGACTCCGTTGATTAAGAACGCGCCGCTTCAACGAACGCGCAGAGCAAGTTCACCAGTGCCATCTGCTCGGGAGTCGAGCAGCGCACGGACAGCAGATCAGGGGAACAGACAAGCACGCTTAGGCACTGCGCACGTGAGATCGCAACGTTGAGGCGGTTGCGTTCGAATAAGAATTCGAGATCGCGCGGAAGGGTCGAACCGTTCGAGGTTGCCATCGAGTAAAAAACGACCGCTGCCTCTTGTCCCTGAAATTTATCTACAGTGCCGACGCGAATCTGCGCAAGTCCGCTCTCTTCCAACCGTTTGCGAACGCGTTTGCGTTGCGCGTTGTAGGGTGCAACGACGATGATGTCGTCGGGCGCGATCGGCCGCGGCGCACCTTGCCCGATCGTGACCCGACCGCGCAAGAGCGCTTGCACCGCTTCGACGATCGCCGCAGCTTCCTCGTCGGACGCGCGCGCATTTCCGTCGTGCTTGACGGGTAGAAACGCGAGGCCCGCTCTAATCCATCCCGGCGCATCGATCGCATTGCGCTCGCATCCTGCGGCCGCATGGAGCCTGTCCTCATACACCGCGTGCGAGATGAACGAGCAAATCGGCGGTGCCATGCGGTAGGATCGATCGAGAAAGATGCCATCGTTTGGATCGATCGTTTCGTGCGGACCGAGAACGTGCTGCAGAATGGAGAGATCGGTTCCGGGCGGGTGAGCACCTTGTGAAACGGCTTTGAGCTGCAGCGGATCGCCAAGGAGGACGACGTTGTGCGCCGAGCGCGAGCACGCAACCGCGTCGGCCAGGCTCATTTGCCCAGCTTCGTCGATGAAGAGGTAGTCGTAGCGTCCGGTCATGGTTTCGCGCGTGAAGAGCCAGGCGGTGCCGGCGCCCAGGTCGTGGTCGCGGGCGAACGCATCGTTGGATTCGGTCGCTTCGATCCAGCTATCCGAATCGCGCGAACAGTACCGGGAGCCTTCGGTTGTCGTGGAATACTTCTGCAATCCGCGGAAACGAAGCCCGCGTGTGCACGCGCGGTCTTCGATTTTGTCAAGGAGATTGTGGATTGCTTTGTGTCCGCCGGAGACGATCCCCACCCGCTTACCCATTGCAAGTAAGTCCACGACGAGGTGCGCTGCCAGCGTGCTCTTGCCGCTACCGGGCGGCCCTTGAATGGCCAAATGCGATCCGTCGAGATCCTGCACGAGCGCCGAAACGCTGACCCGATCGACGAAGTCCGGCTGAATACGCTCGCGAGCGGCGCGCGTTCGCGGGCGATGCGCGAGCAGCAGGGAAAGCGTGGCCGGGAACGCGGCTGCAAGCGTTCCGTCGAGATAGTCGCGCGCAATGCGCGAGAGCGCTTCACGCTGCTCGTTGGTTTGTATCGGTTTGCCGGGAATAAGCGCGCGCAACTGGTTCGGGCGGATCGCAGCGTTCAGTTTGATTTGCAGCTCGTTGCGATCGTCGTCGAGGAGGACGATCGAACCGGCAGCGACTTGGGCGTCGGGGCAGTGCGGCATATCCGTTCCGAGGTTGTGCAGCTGGTCGGGAAACGTGAACGTATAGACGAAATTGCGATCCCTCCGTTTGAGCTTGAAGGGCGCGACGTCGTCGCGCAGCGTTAGTCCACCCAGCGCTTCGTGGTCAAATTCGAGCAAACGGTCCGCGTTCGCGATGCGGTCGTAATACTTCCAGTACGTGGGCTTGGCTTCGCGCGCATGATAGTCGAGGAGATGCCCGAGCAGCCAGCGCGCACGTGTGGTTTCGTCGCTCGCCCGTAGGGCCTGCACGGATTCGGGCGCGGCAATTCCTTCGAGCAGCCGCGCGGCGAGCTCGCTGCGGCCGCCGTCCTCGGGAGTCTCTTTCGACGCCCCATCGCGCCAGGCGAGCGCGCGTCCGAGCTGCGACTCGCGCTCGGCGCGCCGCTCGAGCAACCATTCACGCAGAAGAAACGTCGAGCGGCAGTCGTCGTCGTTGTAGCGCTCGATGTCGCGTAAGATAGAGTCGTCGCCGCCGGCGAGCCAACTCTCGAACATAACGATCGAATCGTCGCCGCGCTGCACCTGCGTATCGCGATGCATGCCGTAGAACGGCTCGAGCTTCTTAATCGAATAGCTCGCCTGCGAAATGCGAAGCGCTTGTCGAACGACGGCAAAGAGATCGACGAAGACCGAATTGCGCAGAAGGTCGTCGAGCTCGCGCTCGCGCGTGCCGTAGAAGCCCATCAAGTGCCGAAATGCGCTAGTTTCATACGGCGCATAGTGATACACATGCAGGTTCGGATAGCGGCGCCGGCGCTCGCAGATGAAATCGAGCGCCGATTCGAACGCGGCCCGCTCCTGCGCGCGCGATCGCGCCCAAAAGGCGACGTAGCGCCGCTCGCTCGCGACGTAAAACCCAAAGAGGTACTCCAGACCGCGCTCCGGAGCGTATAGCGGATCGCCTTCGATGTCGAAGAAGAGGTCGCCGAAGTCGGGCGGGGGCAGCATCTCGAATCCCCTCCCCTCCGTGCCGTCGAGCAGCTCGTAGACGAGGCGGTGCTCTCGCCGTCCGATCTCTTGTAACGATGCCTGGGCGCGCAGTGTCGCGAACGTGGTTTGCTCCATCCCGAACGGACGATCGTCATCGGCGGCCCCGGCAAGCGCAGTCATCGTGAGGATGCCCTCGCGCTCGAGCTTGGCAATTTGATCGCGCCGCATGCGTGCGACCAGGCTCAAATGGTCGTCGTCTAAGCGCACAGCGGCGCAGCGATCGTACCACCGGCAAATCTCGCAGTGTGGAACTTCGAGCGGATAGGCATCACGCGCGTCGCGCGCCATTGTTTCGAGAAAACGGGCGCGCAAATGCCGCTCGTATGCGGCGAAATCGTCGACGCGGAATGCCCGCTCCGCGCCGCTTCCGAGCAGAACGTGCATCGAGGTCGGAACCGTCCCTTGCACGCGAGCGAGATGCGCGCTGTAATGCGCGAGTTGAACGAGATAGTATGGCCGCGGAGTCAGAGCAAGCTTCGCATCGATAACTTCGTAACTCCACGGCCAATGCAAGCATGGACGCTGGACGCGTCGCAGGAAATCCGTTCGTCCGAGAAACGTGCCATCGAAAAACGTCGCTTGATAGATCAATGGCGCGCCGGCAGCCATGGCCTCCAGCGAGCGCGCCTCCGCGGCGGCGAACGCCTCGAGAGAACTTTCGATGTCCGTGGGAAAGACCACGATTCCGTCGCCCAGGGACGCGCGATAGCGCTCGAGCTGACGTAATTCGTGCTCGTCGCCTTTGCGCGCGAGCAGTTCAACGGTAGGCGATGGTTGCGGGCGAACCAGTTCGTGCAGCGCCGCGCGCGTCTCGAGCTCGATGAGATAGTCGCACTCGAGCGCGTTGTTCAGATCCGACGCGGAGAAGATGAAGCGTCCCTCGATTCGCTGCATGGCCTCATTCTCCGACGCGATCGTGCCATGCGCCTGGCATGGCGTGGGGCTAGCATCGCTCCATGATCGATCCGTTGCTCGTCGCCGGTCGACTTCCGCTCCTAGGTGAGCGCGCGATGCGCGCTGCGATCCTGCGTGCGCTTGCCGCCGGACGCGTGAACGCGCGCACTGTGATCGACGATGCGTTGGTCGGTTTCGAGAGTGCGATCGCGCACGAATTCGGCTCGGGCGTGCGCACGGCATTGCTTTTCATGGAACGCGATCGCATCGCGCGCGAACTGCGCGCGTTCGTCGAAGGCCGCCTAGCCTTCCGGCTTAGCGGGCTGCGGCGAAACGAGATCCTTGCTCTCGGACGGCGCGCCGCACCCTTCGACGCACTCGTTCGAAACCGGCGAGGAGCCCGCTACGGCATCGCCCTGCGTCGTCTGCCGGGCGACGCGCGCCGGCTGGAGTTATTGCGGCGATTGCGCGTCGTCGCAATAACAGCGAGAACGCCGCTGGACGGCGTCCTCGTCTATGATTTCGGTGACGCGACGGTTCGGTTGCTACGCCAAGCCGGTACGGAGGGCGTATACGGCGACTTGCGCGCGAGCTGAAAGATTGAGCTTGGTCAAAATGTGTGAAACGTGACGATATGTTTGTTGGAGTCCCTCGGCCAGCAGGCGCACAACGTCGAGCTCGCGCAGAGTGACCGCGGCACGGATGCTGCGACCGGCAGGCACCAGTTGCAGGTGCCGGTGCGGGGTTGGGTCGTCGATGATCACGTCGGCATCGGCGGCTGCCTGCTCAAGGGTCGGGGCCGTTCCGGCCACACGAATGCCGCTCTCTTAAAGAAAGCGGGAGCGCAATGGCTTCTCGTACCGCGGCATCGGGATCGACCGCGAAGACGCTCTTAATCATGTCCAGTTCAGGAAGAACGGTCATGGTTGCCTTTCCGTTTGGCTCGGCTGGCACCCTGAGAGTAGCGGCGGGGGCTTTCCCGGGACTTACGAACTAGTTACACGAGAAGTGCTTCGAGAACAGCTGCAAGTCGAGCCGTCGTTGTCGATTGCGGAGCTGGTTGCAGGGTCGCAGTGATGCTCTCGCTCGTAATGACCTCGCTGATTCGCGCCGACGTGCTGGTCTCGGCAGGGCATGAAGGCAGGCCCGCGTCGTGCGCCCGATTTCCGCGTCATAAATGCAATTTGGGAGCTCCCGGCGAGCGCGAGTGGACCCCGATCGTTGCCGACGAAGTCACGCGCGTGTTGCGTGAACACGGCGTGCAGGTCATTCGCGAACCTGCGGATTTCGCCGGCCGTTTCCAGGTTGAGGCAGCCGTTTTCATACATTTCGACGGCATCAAACCGGTATGTTCGAGTGGCGCGTCGATCGGCTATCACAACCCGAGCGGTCGCCAAGCCGCGCGAATGTGGCGAGCGCTCTACGGACCGATCTTTCCGTTTCGCTTCATGCGTGATAACTTCACGATGGGATTGCGCGACTATTACGGTTTTCGTCAAGTACAGGCATCGCACGGCGCCTTGGTTTTGGAACTTGGTGAAATAACTTGTCCGCAGCAACGAGCGTGGATGGAGCCGCGATTGCTCGCGCTCGGCGATCTGATCGCTTACGACGTTAGCCGCGCGATCGGTAAAGGGGAGGTTCCGTTTCCCGCCAAGTTCGCCCGCGATGATCGAAGTGCTGTTTCGCTATAGCGTTCATCCCACGCAAGCGCGCGCGTTCGAACACGCCTACGGCTCCACGGGCCCGTGGGTCGCTCTCTTCAAGTCGCACCCGGGGTATCGCCGAACGCGCCTATTTCGGCACAAGCAAGAGAGCGGGGTCTACGTGTGCGTCGACGTGTGGGAGAGCAAGGCCGATTACGACGATTTTCGGTCGGCGAACGCCGATGCGTACGCGCGGCTCGGCCACCGGCTGCGGATGCTCTACCTCGAAGAGCTGCTCTTGGGGTATTATGAAGGAGAGGAAGAGTACCGGGCACCCCTCGATCGGACCCTGTAGGAGCGTATGATCCGACCCGTTCGACCCGACGGAACCATAGAGACCGGCGGGGTTTTCGTTCCCATCATTCGGCGGCGCGTCATTGAACGGGTGGCTGCTGCTGCCATTGCGCGCGTCGTGCTAATCGTGGCGCCGGCGGGATACGGAAAGTCCGTTGCTTTGCGGCAGTATCTCGAAACACTGCCCGATCCGTCGATTCGATACGACGTCCTGCCTGACAACGCGAGTCTGCTCGGATTCTTGCGCGGCTTTGCCGATGCGCTGGCCGAGGTCGCGCCGGACGCGCGAGGTACGCTGGCCGGCGCATATGAGAAGAATGCCGGCTCGACTTCGCCCGGCACCGACCTTGCGATGTGGATGCATTCACATCTGAAGTCGTATCGCGGCGTCATTGCGATCGACGATTTGCAGGTTGCGCAAGAGGATCGCGAGGTTACGCGTTTCGTCACTTCGATGATCGAACGGACCAAGGGGCGCGTGCAGTGGATCATCGCATCGCGTGCGACGACCGGCCTTCCGATCGGCACGTGGCTCGCGTATGGCGAGAGCGATCTCGCGGTCGACGAACACGACTTGAAGTTCTCGGTCGAAGAAGCGAAGGAGGCGGCGCGCGCCTTCCGCTTGAGCGTACGCGACGACGAACTCTTCGAGCTCTTGCATCTTACCGACGGCTGGGCAACGGCAATGACGTTTGCTCTGCGCTCCTCGACGCGTTCGGTCGACTTGCGCAACATATCGTCGATGACGCGCGAGATGGTGTACCGGTACTTGGCCGAGCAGGTGTATCAAACGCTGAACGAAGAGGAGCAGCGCTTCGTCGAAACCGCGGCGCTGCTCTCCGAGGTCGATTTGCAGGTTATGGTCGCTGCAGGCTTCGACCGCGCGGCGGCGATGATTTCCGATTTGCGCGAACGCGTAGCGTTCATCCACGAAGACGAGCCCGGGCGCTTTCGGCTCCACGACATGTTCAAGGAGTTCGTTCTTTATCAATCGTCGCTGCGAGGCAGTGATGCAGTCACGAAAAACCGCGCGCACCTGGGAAGAACGCTCGAAGGCATGGGTCGACTCGCGCAGGCGTTGCGCCTGTACGTCGAATCCGGCTCGGCCGACGATTGCCTGCGCATTCTCACCACGCAAGGCGTTCGTCTTCTCGACGGCGGCTTTGCCGACGAGATCGATTTCGCAACGGGAACTTCGCTGGGAGAGAACCACGATCGCGATCCGGTCGTGGCGGGCTTGCGCGGCTTAGTCGACATCTCACGCGGAAGGCCGCAAGACGGTGAGCGCAAGCTGGTCCGCGCGATTAAATCGATCGCCGACGCACCGCTCAAATCCGAATTGACGCTGCGTCTGGCGGTGCACCGGTGGAACGACGGCGCGGATCCGCTCGATTTGTTCATGCAATATCTGAGCGAAGAATGCCTTGAGCCGCCGATGCGGGCCGAGGGCGAGGCGCTGCTCGCGCAATATCACGCTCGTAACGGCTCGATCGCCGAAGCCCGCGCGTTGATCGAGCGTGTGGAAGCAAGAATGCCGGCGATCGACGGCGATGAGTGGCAGGCGCGCATTTTGTTCCGCGTCGCGATGACGCACTATCACCTTCACAATCACGTCAAGGCGCGTGCAATGCTCTCCAGTGCCGCCGAGATCAGCTCACGCTGCGCGATGTGGAGCTTTGCATCGCGCTCGTTCCGCAATCTTTCTTTGGTTGCGCTGTTCTTCGAAAACGATTCGAGTTCGAGCCTCTGGTTTGCGCAGCAGGCTGCACAGGCGGCAACCCGCGCCGGAGACTACGCCGATCTGCAAAACGCGCTCGCTTCGATTCTGAGTTTGGAGACGCGGCGCGGGAACGTGGATCGCGCCATGCAGGTCGAAAAACAGCTCGGCGAGGTGAGCGTGACGGGCAGCTTCAACAAAGCCGATTTCATTGCATCGAGCCAAGCTCACCGTTTAGCTTGGTCCGGCCGCTACGGCGATGCGCAGCGACTGTTTGGACGCATTCTCGACCGGCAAGCGCATCTTCCCGACCGAGCGATCGTGCGCAGCTGCTACGCTCTCACCCTGGCTCTAGACGGACAGTTTAGAGAGAGCGGCGCAGCCGTTTCGGCGGCGTTGAGCATTCTTGACGGCAACGCCGGAGAGGTTGAGCCCTACGGCAGCGTCCTCTTTGATTTTGCAACCCTGCTTCTAGTGCTGGCGGAAGTGGTAGCGGGGCGGCACACGCTTGCCCAGCGCTTGCTCAAGCGCAAGCTCCGCAACGCCCACGAGGCCATCGGCTGCATGCTGCGGGCGGTCGAGGCGATCGCTCGTACCGGTCGCACCCCGGCCTACGTGCCCGAAGCTCTGGATTCGGCGCTCGAATCGCTTCGTGAATTCGGCTATGGCGGGTACGGCCGATACGTTCGCATCGTCGCCGAACATCTCGAGGAGCGAGCGGAGCCCGAAATCAGTATCAGCCTCACACCGTCCGAATTGCGGGTCATTCGCGACCTGTCAGCAGGACTGACACCCAAGCAGATCGCCACCGATATGGGGCGCTCGGTTTACACCGTTCAGACCCACATTCAGAACGTCATCGAGAAGTTCGGGTGCCACGGTAGGACCGAAGCGATCGCCTCGGCGCGGAAACTAGGCCTTCTTGACGATATCTAATTAACGAGCCTACTTAAATTTCAGTAGGGCGTTCGGCCCACGGTAGGCCGTATGGTGGGGGCAGATGCACACTTGCTGGAGGCCTGTTCTTACATGCTCACTCTTTCGATTTTGATAGCACTTCTGCTTTGCGCGGACATGCCGGGCGCGGGCAACTAAGCAACCAAGCACCCAGAGGAAAAACCAACCCACCAATTTCCCCCCAAACGGATTTTAGCTATGCCCGCTACAGTACGGACGCTGACGGCTCTAGGCGGGGCACTTGGACAGCGCATACCGGAGCTGACCCAGGCCGCGCTTGAGCATGTAACCCTGCCCTCGCTTTCAGGAAACGCCCACATCGAGCAAGCCCTTAAGGTCCTGCTCGATCGTCTATGCTTTTCACTGACCTTGGCCAAGCCCGTTGGCCTCGGATCCTGGGCCGAACGCGAATCACACCGGATCGGCCGCGCAACAGTCGTCGATTTGACCGGTGCAGCCACCTTGGCGATTGCCTCGGCTGCCGTCGGATACGAGACGGACCAGCGTCGCCTCTTGGCCTTCCTCGATGTGCTTTCGAACGAAATCGAACGCTCTGCTCAGGTGGCCGACGGCGAGACCGACGTCGAGATTCCCGGGGCCGAAGGCACGAGCGCGCTTCTTGCGATGCTCGCTGAGCGCGACTACGGCACCTGCTGCCACTCGAAGGCAACTGCCGAGTGGGCCAGACGCCTCGCAACCACCATGGAATTCGATGCGGAGGGTACCGAGTTTATCGCCCTTTGCGCGTTGCTGCACGACATCGGGAAGATTTCTACTCCCGATCAGGTCTTACTCAAGCCCTCGCCGCTCTCGGTCGAAGAATGGGAGGTCATGCGCGATCACGCGGCTGCCGGCGCCCGAATCCTCAACCAAATTCCGTCGCTGCAGCGCTGTGCGATTATCGTGCGCGCTCATCACGAGCGCTTCGACGGCGGGGGATATCCCGACGGGACGTATGGCACAAGCATCCCGATCGAGGCGCGCGTCGTAGCCGTGGCCGATGCTTTCCACGCGATGATCAGCGAACGGCCCTACCGGCAGCCGATCGCACCGCGAGCCGCACTGCAAATCTTGCTAGACGGCCGGGGCTCGCAATGGGATTCCAACGTCGTCGAGGCGATGGTCGGAATGTTCAAGCGCAGGACTACGGTCGTCTCGCACGCGAATGCGCGGCTTTCCTCTGCGTAGTGTCTGCGCGGAGGGGAACATTGCTTACCGGGTGGTGGGCAGAGGCGCCGTGAAAGCGGCGCCTCTTTATTTTCCTACAAAGCGCCATACAGATGGCACTCTAACCTGGCAAGGTAGCCTCATGAACGACTACGTCATCGGCTCGGGGGCTGTCCTGAGCGCGGGCCCAAACGGCGGAATCGCGGCGGCGAGCCTGCATGCCCAGACTGAGCCGTTGATCGCTCGGCGCGTTCGCGCCGCCGTTGTCGATTTCGAGTCCAGCCGCTTGAGCGATCTCTCGAAGGTCGTCGTGGTCGTGGCGGGGTGGAATGCCGCGCGGGTTCGCAGCGACTTGGTAACGCCGCTCGTCGCACGTGGGGCCTGTACCCTCGCCGAAGTGACCGAGACGCTCGCGCGGGCAGCCGGAAGCGACGAAGTGCATTTCTTTGCGCACTGGCTACCGGATGAGATGATGGTTTCAGCGCTTGGCCGGGCGGGCGTCACGGCGGTGACCTATCCCCTCGAAGCTATTCGGCAAGCGGCGCTGATCTGCGGGCAGAAGTATTCACGGTGGCCGTCGCCCTTACGGGCAGCGTAAGGGCGGCAACCTCAGTCCTCTCTCAGCGGCCGGCTGCAGGATACGCCGTAGAAATGATCAGTATGACAAACGCGCGCGTCGCAGTGATCGACGACGACCGTATGGTCCGTGAAATGCTGGAGCTTGGCCTCTCAAGGGAGGGCTATAGCGTCCAGTCCGCTGCCGACGGCCTCGCAGCTCTCGACTTAGTGCGCCGGTTCGACCCCGAGGTCATCGTGCTGGACATCATGATGCCCAAAATCGACGGAATCGCGCTCTTACCGAAGCTGCGAGAGATCACGCAAGCCCCGATTCTGATGCTTACCGCGAAGGGTGGGACAGAAGACAAGGTTCACAGCTTGAGTGCCGGCGCGGACGACTATTTGGTCAAACCGTTCGTGTTCGAGGAGTTGATCGCGCGTCTGCAAGCCAAGCTGCGGCGGCCGCAGCTCATCGAGGAGAACGTGCTGCGCTGGCGCGATCTGGCGCTCAATCCGCAGACACGCGAGCTTTCGCGCGGAAAAGAGGCAATCGATCTGACACAACGCGAGTTCGATCTGCTTTCAGTGTTCATGCGCGAACCGCGCCGCGTCTTCAGCAAGGATCATTTGCTCGAGATCGTCTGGGGACATGATTTTGAGGGCGGCCCGAACATCGTCGAGACATACATCTCCTACCTGCGGGCAAAGATCGATCGGCCGGGTGAACGTGGTTCGTTCATACGAACTGTGCGCGGCGTAGGCTACGGACTCTCGCAGCAAAACTAGTCGCACTATGAAGCTCTCGATCGCATCGCGGCTCTCGGCACTCTTCGCAGTGTTGCTGGGGATCACCGTTGTCGCCGTGATCGTGGCTTCAAGCCTTGCGCTTGTTTTCGAGCTGAACGCTTTCAGTCATGACATCGTCATGTCCAAGCACGAGGAAGCGCGCGTGCTCGCCGATCAGTACCACGCGAACGGTATGACGCTTGCGCAGGCAGCGCCGCAGATCGCAAACGCACTCGCTGGTGTAGGTCTGCGCGTAGCCGTGTTCGACCAGCGTGGAAATTTCCTCGCGGGCGACAAGACGCTTCATCCGCGGATTCTCTCGCGCATCTTAACGATGCGTGCGCGAGGGCAGGGGAATGGTCCGTTCTTCCTTGGTCCGCGCCCGTCAGCCGGGCCGGGCCGGCACGTGCCCACGCAGTTTCGCGGGCTCGGGCCAATCGGCCCCGGTCCGGGGCTGCCGCCTGACGCTCTGTACAGCATTACTTTCGTCAACGGCGGGTATGTCGCGTTTGCGCCCTCGCTGCCGCTCTTGCTGGCCAACCTGATTCCCTACTGGCGCGTCGTCATTACGATCGCGATCGTAGCGATCGTCCTTTCCTGGCTGGTCGGGCGCGTCTTCGCACATCAAGCGCTGCGGCCGATCAACGATGTTACCGACTCGCTCAATGCCCTTGCCGGCGGAGACTATACGCAGCGGCGCTTCATTGCGCCGGGCGGCGACGAAATCGGAACGCTGACCGCGGCGTATAACGATGCCGCCGCCCACGTTGCGAGTGCGCTCAACGAGCGGCGCGAAACGGAAGAGCGGATGCGTCAGTTCGTCGCAGATGCCGGACATGAGCTTCGTACGCCGCTTACGGTGATCGGCGGCTACATCGACGTGTTGCGGCGTGGCGCGCTTGCCGAGCCGACGATCGCCCGCCAGATCCTCGGAACGATGTCGATCGAGAAGGAGCACATGCGCGGCCTGATCGATCGCTTGATGCGACTCGCGCGCCTGGATTCGGAGACACCGCCGCGCGCTGAGCCGATCGATTTGGCGGAACTGCTGCGCAGCCAATGTGATGCAGCCCGGCGTCTGGACGAGACGCGCGAGATCGATTACAGCGTCGACGGGGCAGACCGAGTGATCGCAGACCGTACCGAACTGGGTGAGGCGCTTTGGAATGTCGTGGAGAACGCGCTGAAATATGCACCCGAAGCACCGGTCCATCTGCGCGCGATAAAGTTGAACGGTCACACTACGATCACGGTTCGGGATGAAGGTCCCGGCATGACGGAATCTGAACGCCTGCACGCTTTCGAACGTTTCTACCGCGGAGATCAGCGCGGCGAAATTACCGGAAGCGGCCTGGGCCTGGCCATTGCGAAGCGCGCGGTTGAACGCGCCGGCGGTTCGATCGATATCGAAAGCGCCCCCCAGCGCGGGACCACGGTGACGATAACGCTCTGATGCCTGACCGTTTACTCAGGTTCTTTCAAGCTGGCACCCTTTAGAATCAGTTCCGAATCATGAAGCGCCTTCTCGCGGCCATGGTCGCCGTCGCACTTGCCGTTTTTATCGCACCGGCGATCGTACTCGCCCAGCAAGAAGACACGGGTTCGATCCAAATCGTCGTACACGACGAAACGGGCAAGGCTCCGCTCGAACTAGCGCGGATCGTGCTCGACGGGCCAGTCGTAACCAGTGCGCTCACCGACAAGAAGGGCGAGGTGCTGTTCACCGACGTGCCTGACGGTATCTACCGGGCGCGGATCTTGCGGCGCGACTACCAACCGATCACGACGAAGCCCTTCGAGATCATCAACGGAAACTTCGTGACGGTCGCCGTGACGATGGCGCTTTCGACGCAGCTCAAGATCATCGGCACGGTGGTTGCGACGTCGACCGCAACGGTATCGAGTTCGTCGATCGGTCCCGACTCGGCGGTACGCCGGCTCTCGAGCGATCTTGCCGACGCGCTGAACAAGCTCTCGGGCGTATCGATACAAACCAGCAGCGACGACAGCGACGCCGAGCAGACCATTTCGCTCGAAGGGCACGACGCAAGCCAGACTCAGTTGACGCTGGACGGCATCCCACTCAACGCGCCGGGAACGGCGGGCAATCTCGCCGCGTTCGCTACGGATCTCTTCATGGGTGCGGGGGTGCGTTTTGGCCCGCAGCTCGGCGGGCTCGGCGGCGGCGTGAACTTCACAACGCTCGAACCGACGCTCAGTTGGGAGTCGTACGCATCGCTCGGCACAGGAACCAACGGTCGTTACAACGACAGCTTCGCAGAAACCGGCTCGGACGGAAAGCTGGGTATCGCCGTGATGAGCGTCGATCGCCTCTACACGAGCTTTCTCGATGGGATGGATTATCTCGACGCGAGCGGCTTGGATTACGACCACGACGGCGACCGGGAAATCTCCGGCGAGTTCGTAAAGTTGCGCTACGAACTGAGCGACTCGCAGACGATCAGCGGCATGTTCATGAGCTCCGACACGGATACGAGCATCGTCTGCACGCGTCTCCAATACGACGGAATCCCGTGCGGCTACGGCCCCAATAACTACTCGGCCGGAAGTGTCGGGCTGTTCTCGTTGTCGGACGATCTGCTGGTTGGCGCGACCTCGGTGCAAGCTTCGCTCTATTCAATTACTAACACGACGCTGAGCGACGAGCTCAACCGTTACATAAATGGCTTGCCCTCACCAATCGGATCGTCCGGGCTGAACGCGACGCACGGGTTCACGCTCAACGCACAGCTCCCCGCCGCGCAGCGGCACACAATTTCGCTGACGGCGTATGGGAGCTGGAGTACGCAGAACGAATATCCGCTCAACAATGTCGCAGTGCCGTACTACACTAATGCGCAGCACAGCAACTACTCCGCGATACAGGTTACCGACGCAATTCACTCCAACCAGCACCTCACGCTCAACGAATCGTTTGGCTTCAGTCAAGCCACCGGCGGGTTCGGCGGGATGCTTGCGAGCATCGGCACAATCTGGCATCCCGACAAGGCGGATTCGTACCAAGCCTCTTACGCGATAACCGGCTCGCCTGCGACAACGTCACGCTCGACGCTCTTGAGCGATCCCGACGCGTTGCGCTACACGTGCGACGGCGACGACAGCGTAGCCTACGGCAACGCGCCGGGCGCCTCTCCCGAAGCCAGTTCGTCCAATTCCGCGCGTATTAGTTGGACGCATACGTTGACCGGCGGTTCGTTCAACGTGCAGCTCTACCGCCAGACTCAGAACAACGTGCTGCTTCCCACCGACGTGAACGGCTCGATTCTCCTTGCCAACGGGACGATTACACCGGCCTATCTCGCGGCGGTGCAACCCATCTTCCAGAGTGCGGCAGGTTGCGGTGCGAATGTCCCATTCAGTGCCCAGCAGCTTTACTTCAGCACGCCGGTCGCCGGCGCGCAGCGGCTGTACCAGGGCGCCGAGCTCACGGGATACTTCACCATCGGCAATTGGGTCGTCCAGCCGTTCTGGAATAGCACGGTGTCGGAGGCGATCTCGAACTCGCCGTTGATCAACAATCCGTATTCCATCACGATCTCTGGGCAGCAGTTGCCGAACGTGCCGCTGCAGCGCGCCGGGATCGTCGTCGATTACAAGGCGCGTCATTCTGCAATGGATTGGTATGCCGACGCAGAATACACCGGACGCAACAATCAGGCGAATCTTCCGGCGTACGTCCAATTCGATGCGGCGGCATACGCACGATTTAATTCCGGTGCGTTGACCTTTGCGGTCGCAAACATTTTCAATACGCAGGCTGGGATTTTCTCCAGTGTACAGAACGCCGTACCGTACTACACGGAATCCGGTTTGATCGTACCGACGATCGCGCGGCCACTTACGCCGCGCAGCTACTCGGTAAGCTATGCGGTGAAGTTTGGACCCGGCGCGCTGGGCAACACTCAGATCGCGCAGACCCTGCCTCAGCCGCGCGGCGGCGGTCGCTACGGCGGAGGCGGCCCCGGCGGTCCGGGCGGAGGCGGGTTCCGCAATGCGTCGCCGCTGCCGTCTTCCGCGCCGGCGGATCCGCTCGCCGTCTCGGATGACGCCACGCGGTGTCCGGCCGATGCGCACGCAACCGCGCTGACGCTCTCAAGCGAGTTGAAGGCGTACGTGGCGCAGATCGAGGCGGCCAAGACGGCATCCGGATATCCAGCGACGATGCCGGCTCCGCCGATCACCGACGCGACAGTTACGTATCACGGCATGGGAAGCACCTACGCCCTCACGATTGTTCCGCACTTCCAGAACCAGAACGGTCAAACCGTGGAACTCGCCTCGACCGAATTGCAGAACGCAAATGCTCGCGCAGCGCAGGGCGGATCCAACGCACAGAGCGCGCAGCGCGGCGGTCGCGGCGGAATGTTCCGCGTGTTCTTCGGATGCATTACGCTGCACACCGCGCAGCCCGACGAGGTGACCTCGCGCCATCTTTACGTTCCGCAGAGCGGCATCTTCGGCGCTCCGCAGATTACCTTCATGCCCTCCGTCGGGTTGTACATCGAAGCACGGCAGCAGCAAGCCGGCCAGGAGAGCTTCCGCGTGTACGCGTTGCCATCGACGCCGCCGAAGAATCCTTGGGAGATTCGCACGGCGCCCGAGTGCACTGCCGATCTGAAGAACACGGCGACTGAAGCGGTGAACGAACTGCGCGCATATTTCACGAGCGGTACAAAACCTTCGCTCTGGACGATCACGTCGCATTCCGCAAAGAACGGTACGTGGTATGCGCTCGATCCGGGGGATCCGGCAATCATTGGATCCCTGCTCTTCTGCGGACGCGTCGCTGCGTCGACGCCGGAAGAGATCGTTCCCAAGGGTTGGGACGGCGTGATGGCGCCGCAACTGAATTACAACGCGAGCTACGGCCTCTACCTCATTCGCCCGCAGCCCCGGCAACCGAATCCGGGGGGAAGCCCAGCCCCCGGCGGCGGCCCAGCTCGACCCCCACAATAGCGCGCAAAGCGCAAAGGGAACGAGAGACTAAATCAGCGCATCCTTATTTCGGGCGAATGGCCATTGCGGCGGGCTAATTCGACCATTTCACGCATGCGCGGGTGATCGCCGGGAATGGTCGTCACCCACTGCTCGAAATTGGGCACGGGCTCGTTGCAGCGAAAGAGAACGTACCACGCGTTCATGTCACCGAGAAATGAAAAGCGCCGCTTGAGGTCCTTAGCAAGCGACGCATAGTCGGCGAACGATGCGACGTAGCTATGAAAGTTGCCGAATTCGCGTTCGATTGCGAGCAATGCTTGCGCGTTCGCGATCGTCGCGCGTACCTTTCGAGGCTGGCGAAGCACGCCGGGACGCTCGAGTACACGGCCGATGTCGATTGCATCGAACGAGGCAACGGCCGCCACGTCGAATCCGGCAAACGCGTCGCGGTAGGCATCCCACTGGTTCCCGATCTGCGCCCAGCTCACGCCGGCTTGGAAGACGGCGCGCGTGATGATCTCGAGCACTTGTGCCGACGAAGGATGCTCGATGACTTCGGGGATGACAGCCGTCACTACGGTGCTCCGCGAGGCGCATCGAGCGCGAGCGCCGTCATCATCGCCACGCCGTTCGGCAACGCGGCTTCGTCGATGTCGAACAAACTCGAGTGATGCGGATGCCGCGTGTCGGAGCTGCCGCCGCACCCGAGCGTAAAGAAGCACGCCGGAACGCGCTCCGCGAAATACGAGAAGTCCTCGGCGCCCATCAGCTGCGCTGCATCGACGACCACCTCTTCGCCGAGCGTTCGAACCGCGAGCGCGCGTGCGTAGTGTGTCTGCCCAGGGTCGTTCGATGTGACCGGATACCGCCAGAGGTACTTGTACTCATAGCGCGCGCCGGATGCATCGCAACACGCGCGTAAGACTCGTTCGATGCGCTCCGGCATCGCCCGGCGCACGTCGTCGGAGAACGCGCGTACCGTACCGAGCATCTTACAGGTGCGTGGGATTACGTTGTGCGTGGTACCGCCCGCAATCGCAGCGACCGTCACGACGGCAGGTTCAAGTGGATCGACTTGGCGTGAAACAATCTGCTGCACCGAGGTCACGAACTGTGCCGACGTCAATATCGGGTCGATGGCGTCGTGCGGCGCCGAACCGTGCCCGCCTATGCCGATGACCTCGATCTCGATGGAATCGCTCGAGGCGTACATCGGTCCTTCGCGAAATCCGAGCACGCCGGTTGGATATTTCGATGCAAGATGCAGCCCGTAGGCGCGTTCGATTGCGAAGCGCTCGAAGAGTCCGTCTTCGAGCATCACTTTCGCGCCGCCCAAGCCCTCTTCAGCAGGCTGAAAGACCACCACGATCGTACCTGATAACTCGCGCGCGCGTTCTGCGATCAGTGCGGCGGCGCCCAGCAGAATCGCGACGTGGCCGTCGTGTCCGCACGCATGCATGGTACCGTCTGTTTGCGACCGGTACGAATGGTCTCGTTCCTCGAGGATCGGAAGCGCATCCATATCCGCGCGAAGCATGATCGTCCGCCCGGGACGGGCACCCTTGATAACGCCGACGACGCCGGTCTTACCGATGCGTTCATATACGTCGTATCCAAGCGCACGCAGTCGATCGGCGACGATTCCCGCCGTGCGGTGCTCGTGAAACCCAAGTTCTGGATGCATGTGCAGATCGCGGCGTATGAGCACAACGTCGTCCGCCAAACGCTGCGGAACCACAATGGTCGCGGTCATCCCCGGACGTTCTGCGCGGCCCAGACATCACCCCGTCCGGCAGGGACTTGGGGCGGACGGGTCGCAGAACCCGGCACGCGCAAAAGGGGATACACGTCAATGACTATAGCCAAGGAGCACTATCGGCGGCGACGCGATCCGCTTCGATTGCGCAGGTGGTTTCGTATTCCCGGTTCGGTGTTTCAACGTACCAGGCGAGTCGAAACAGTTCGTGACAACTTGCTACATTCGATGAGGGAGTTACTCGTTCGTGTACGTCGATGAAATGCTGAACTGTGTGGACTGTGGCCGCCAGTTCGTCTTCAGCGCCGGTGAGCAGCGCTTCTACGAGCAGAAGGGGTTCCAAAACAAGCCAAACCGTTGCCCGGATTGCCGTTCCGCACGCAAGGCCATGCGCTCGCAAAATGCCGGCGGCGGTATGGGCTCAGGCAACGATCGGGCTCCGAGACCGCGTGAGATGTTCCAAGCCACATGCAGCAACTGCGGCGGTGTTGCGGAAGTGCCGTTCAATCCGAGAGGCGACAAGCCCGTGTATTGCCGCGATTGTTTTCAAAGTCGGCCTTCGTTCCGCTAAATTTGCGTTCTCGCCTAGCCAGGCGCAAATTCGCGTGTAGCGGCCGGCGCTAGCAGCGAGACGGCTACGAGAACGGCGACGTTTGCCGATAAGCCGATAAATCCGGCATTGATGCCGAACGGCGCGATGCCGGTAGCGGCCAGGGGCAATGCTACAGCCAGGCCGGCCAAAATCCCGGCGGTGACGCCGGCCGTGGTCGTGCGCTTCCAGTAGCAGCCAAAGAGGTACGCGGGCATGAACTGCGCGTTGCCGTTGTAGGTTAGCAACAGGAGATCGACCAGCGTTCCGCGATACGCCAGCCACATCCCAAGCGCTCCAAGTCCGATCGCCACGACCATGAGGCGCGTCACGAGCACGCGCGAGCGGTCCTCGTTGCCGATTCCAAAAAGGTCGCCGAAGATGTTCTTCGCAACGATGCTAGCGCTGCTGAGGATCAAGGCGGTCGAGGGCACGAGCGCACAGAGCGCGCCGGCGCCGGCAACGAATCCGAGCACCCAAGGCGGATAGTATCGCGTGATGACCGCAAGAAACGATTGATCGGCGGCAGGGCCCTTCAATCCCGGCACCACCAGCAGCGCCGAGAAGCCGGCAAAGAAGATCAGCAGCATCACCAATTGGTAGACGGGCAAGAAGATCGCGTTGCGGCGCAGCACGTTCTCGTCTCTCGCGCTAAAGATTGCGGCGGCCGACTGCGGCCCGGCAAAGAATCCGAGGCCCGTTAAGAGCACGGTGGAGACGTACCAAAGCGATCCCTTGGGCGCGGTGAGGCCGCCGAGTACCAGACGCTCGGGATGCGCTCGCAGAACTTGATCGAAAAGCGTGGCCGGTGAGCCAAAGAACTGCAATGGAATCACCAAGCCGACGAAGATGAGCGCGCCGAGAACGAGCGCGTCTTTGATAATGCTCGCCCACGCCGTGCCGCGCAGCCCGGTCACGAAGACGAACGCGATAATCAACAAAAACGCAAAAACTGCGCCCAGAGCCGGATCGATGGCGCCGCGCCCGGCGACGGTGAGGAAGATCTGCAGCGCTGAGAGCTGGAGCGTGATGTACGGAATCAGAGCAAGGACACCGACGACCGCGACGATCGTCGAGAGCGCGCGGCTTCCGTATCGCTGCGCGAAAAGGTCCGGCTGCGTGAGCAAGCCGTGATCTTTGCCCATCCGCCAAATCCACGGGAAAAGATAGTAGTAGAAGATGTATCCGCACGTTCCATAGGCCATGATGTAGAATGCCGGTGCGCCAAACGAATACGTCCAACCGGCGGCGCCGAGGAACGTGAAACTCGTGTAGATCTCGCCGGCCAACAGCACCCACAGAAACACCGCTCCGAAGCCGCGACCGCCGACGATATAGTCCTGCGGTGACATCGCCGTATAGCGCGTGCTGAGCAGCGCAAAAACAACCGTTCCGATCACGATGAAAGCGATGATCCCCAGTGCAATTCCCGCGCTCACCAGTGGCCCTCAACACGGCCCAGAAGCCAGATGAAGAGCGGTGAAAGCAGCACCCAAAAGGCAATCCACGCGAGGAGGAACGGGAGTCCGAGGATGCGCGGTTCGACGTGATTAACAAACGGCACCGCGACGGAAAGCGCGCCGAAGGGAATGGCCGCGAGCAGGAAGCGAAGCCGTCGCTGCATGGAAGGGATCATAGCATGGAACACTCGACGAACGAAAAGCCTCCAGGCGCGTGAACGTAACGTTCGCCGGCGCAGGTCCGGCCGGGCTCTACGCGGCTATTTTGGCAAAGCGGCGCTTTCCCCACTGGCCGATCGCCGTGGTCGAACGCAACGCGCCGCACGATACGTTCGGGTGGGGCGTCGTCTTCTCCGACGCGACGCTCGAGAATTTGCAGGCCGCGGACGCGCCCACCCATCGCGCGATTACTGATGCGTTCTATCGTTGGGACGATATCGAGATTCATCGCGACGGTCAAACGGTGATCTCCGGAGGTCATGGTTTTTCCGGCATCGCACGAAAGCGGCTCTTGCAAATTTTGCAGGATCGCGCCATCGAGCTCGGCGTCGACGTGCGCTTCCGCACGTTCATCGACGACGTTGCTGCGTTACGTGCTTCGTGCGATCTGCTGGTCGGAAGCGACGGAATAAACAGTCGCGTGCGCGCCGCCTACACGCAGACATTCGAACCGGATCTGGATCGGCGTCGATGTCGCTACGTTTGGCTCGGAACGACGTTGCCGCTGGACGCATTCACATTTCTGTTCGAACGGACCGAGCACGGCTGGTTCACGGTACACGCGTACCGTTTCGATGAAAGCACGAGCACGTTCATCGTCGAGACGCGCGAGGAAACCTGGCTCGCTCACGGATTGGACCGGGCCGATACCGCGCAAACGATTGCGTTTTGCGAGCGGCTGTTCAAAAAGCCGCTGCGGGGTCACCGGCTCATGGCGAACGCCACGCAGCAGCGCGACCGGAACTGGGTCAATTTCGTGCGTGTCAGCAATACGCGATGGGTGCACGAAAACGTGGTCTTGCTCGGCGACGCGGCGCACACGGCCCATTTTTCGGTCGGCTCGGGAACCAAGCTGGCGATGGAGGACGCAATCGCCCTGGTCGACTCGCTTGCCGATCAGCGGGACCTTGGCGCGGCGCTTGAGCACTACGAGGCCGAGCGAAAAGTCGAAGTTCTCAAATTGCAGAACGCGGCGCGAAACTCAACTGAATGGTTTGAGAGCGTTGCGCGCTATGCGAACCTACCGGTTGCACAGTTTGCCTACAGCTTGCTCACTCGAAGCCAGCGGATCGGTCACGAAAACCTGCGCCTGCGCGATAAGGGCTATGTCGAGCGGATCGAGTCATGGCTCGGAGCGGGGACTCCGGCCCCGCCGATGTTCATCTCTTTCCGTTTGCGCGAGCTGACCTTGCGTAACCGCGTTGTCGTATCGCCCATGGATATGTACAGCGCGGTCGACGGTATGCCCGGAGCGTTCCACTTCGTGCACCTGGGCGCACGCGCCCTCGGCGGTGCGGGCCTGGTGTTTACGGAGATGGCGTGCGTCTCGCGCGAAGGTCGGATCTCGCCCGGCTGCTGCGGCATGTATCTCCCCGAACATGCGGGAGCCTGGCGCAAGATCGTCGACTTCGTCCACGAGCACAGCGGCGCAAAGATCGCCTTGCAGCTCGGTCACTCCGGCCCCAAAGGCTCGACCAAATTGATGTGGGAGGGAATGGACGAGCCGCTCGACTCGGGTAATTGGCCGGTCGTGGGGCCGTCGGCGCTGCCGTATTCCCCCGTTCATCAACTTCCAGCGGAACTCGACCGCGCGCAGATGGACGCGATTCGCGCGCAGTTCGAGAGGGCCACGCGCATGGCGATCCAGGCCGATTTCGATGTACTCGAGCTTCACTGCGCTCACGGATATCTGCTTTCGAGTTTCATCACGCCGCTGCGCAACCGGCGAACTGATGCGTACGGCGGATCGCTGGAAAATCGCCTGCGGTATCCACTGGAAGTCTTCAGCGCCATGCGCGCCATTTGGCCGGAGCAGCGCCCGATGTCGGTGCGTATTTCGGCAACCGATTGGGTGGAGGGCGGAATCACCGGTGACGATGCGGTGCAGGTTGCGTATGCTTTCAAAGCGGCGGGCGCGGATCTGATCGACGTTTCGACCGGGCAAACCGACCCAAATGCGCAACCCGTGTACGGACGGCTGTTTCAAACGCCGTACGCCGACCGGATTCGCAACGAGGTCGGCATCGCGACCATGGCAGTGGGCAACGTGACCGATGCCGATCAAGTCAATGCCATCGTGGCGGCGGGACGTGCGGATCTGGTTGCGCTTGGCCGTCCGCATTTGGCCGATCCCGCGTGGACCCTGCACGCAGCGGCGCACCTGCGTTACGAGGCAGCGGATCTGTGGCCGGTGCAATACCTTCCTGGGAAAACTCAACTCGATCGCCTGCTCGCACGCGAGCAAGGAGCTAGGGATGTCATCTGATCCAACCGCGTTACTTCGGGGAAAACACGCGTTGATCACCGGTGGTGCGCGTGGAATAGGCGATGCGATCGCGCGCGCCCTGGCGGGATACGGTGCCCGCATCTCGGTGGTCAGCCGTCAGCCCGGCGGCGCGTCAGCCGAATTCGTGACCGCGCAAGCCGACGTGAGCGACGAAGAGGCGGTACGAGTTGCCTTTGCGCAATGCCGTGAAGCGAACGGTCCGATCGAAATCCTCGTGAACAACTCCGGTATCGCCGATTCCGCACCGCTGATTCGCACGTCCCTTGCGCTCTTTGAGCGGGTAATCGCAACGAACTTGACCGGCACGTTTTTGTGCACGCGCGAAGCCGCACAAGACATGCTCATCGCAAGATGGGGCCGCATTTTGAACCTTGCGAGCATCGCCGGGCTCCACGGCGCTCCGTATATCGCGGCCTACTGCGCGAGCAAACACGGCGTCGTAGGCTTTACTCGTGCGATAGCCGCCGAGTTTGCGCCGACCGGAATCACCGTAAACGCGATTTGTCCGGGCTATACCGAGACGGACATGATGCAACAGGCGATCGAAAAGATCGTCAAGCATACCGGCGCGAGCCCCGATTCCGCGCGCAGCCAACTAGCGCTGATGAATCCGCAGGAACGTATCGCAACGGTCGACGAGATCGCTCAGGCCTGCGTTGAGCTCATTTGTAGCGATCGCACCGGCGTCTGCCGCGTGATTCCGGGCGGAATGGAAGCATAACCTCGTTACGCGCCGTACCAGCGCAGGTGCGGCCAAATTTGGTCGAACGGCATCGTCGGCCCCGCACACAGATAGATCGGCGCGGGGCCTTCTACGACCCATTTCAACGGTTCGTCCGACGTGCGAGCGAGCCGGCATTCTTGATAGTAGCGCCGCAAGATCTCGATGCGCGTAGCGCCGATGGCGATCAAGGTCTTGCCGTCGTAGCCGTGCGTGCCCCAAAGCCAATAGCTATTTTGGCTGCTGATTGCGCTCGGAAGATCGAATGCCGGGCCGAAGAAGTCGATGGCGCCTGCGTCGGCGTAGGTGTCGGCGTAGATCGCCGTCTTGGCGCGTGTTCCGGGCGCAAGTGCGTCATAGACCGAAGCGACGTCACGTGCAAGACGACGCCAGCCGAACTGCTCGGCATAGATCGGCTGAACGAGGTGCGCCTGCGCGCCGTGTCCGGTTAGCCCGAGAACTTGCGTATATGCGATGAATTCGCCGATCGGAAGAACCGGAATCGAGAGAGGCAGCGCAACCAGCGCGCTGAACGCGACGGCCACGAATACCAGCGTGCGCAGCCACGACGCGGCGCGTTCGATCGCAACCGAGCCGATTGCGAGCAATGGGGCATAAATGCCGATGACGTAATAGCCTTTGGCTTCGAGCAACACTGCCGCTACGATCAACACGAGATAGGCGATCGTGATGAAGCGCAGTTCGCGAAGGCGCGGCCAAAGGTACGGAGCGAGCAGTCCGCAGAGCCAAAGCGGTGCGGCGAGCGGGTTGGTGTAAAGCAGCTGCTCGGATAAAAACGAGCGTGCATTGCCGGCGCTCTGCGATTCGAGTTGCCAGCCGTTATTGAACGCGTGCCGATGCGCGGCATCGCCCGCGATGACGGTGAAGAAGGGCCAATCGTGCGTGGCCTGCCACAGCAGGTTCGGGAGTGTCAACACCGCGATCGAAAGCGCGCACAGTCCGAGCCAGGGCGTTGCAAGCAGGCGGCGCCCAGGCGTGAACAGCATGCCGAGAAGAAGCGCAATCAGCAAGAGCGCCATTGAGTACTTTCCATACAGGCCGAAGCTTGCCGCGGCCGCAAGTGCGATCCACGCTGCGGCGTTGCTTTTGCGCAACAGGCGGATCGCACACCACACGACCAGCGTCCAACTCAATGGTTCGAATGCGGTGGTCGTGAGGATGTTTCCCAGTAGTAAGTACGCCGGAGTCAACGCGACCGCCACGCCCGCGAGCGCCTGCGCGAATCTTCCGCCGCCTAGATCCCTTGCGATGTGCACGGCGACGTACGCGCACGCGGCCGCGGCAAGGCATGGAAGAAGACGCAGCGCGATAAGCGAGTCGTGCGCCGGCTGCGCCAGAGCGGCTGCAATCGCGACCAGCGGCGGTTGATCGACATAGCCCCAGGCTAGATGATGGCCGCACGCGATGAAGTAGAGCTCGTCGCGGAAGTATCCGTAGCGCCATGCCGTAGCGAGATGCAAAACGAGCGCGGCGAGCGCGATTGCGATAGCAATCATGCGACCTCAAGCGTCATGCGGCAGGAATTATGCGCCTCTTGGTCCGACCCTTGCGTCGATGAGCAAGGCTCGTTTCGTCGTCGAAGATCGCGTTGCGGTGGTAACGCTCGATCGGCCGGAGCGCAAGAATCCACTGACCTTCGAATTGTACGCACAGTTGCGCGATTGGTTTATCGGTCTGCGCGAGAACTCGGCGATCAAAGCCGTCGTGCTGACCGGCGCAGGCGAAAACTTCTGTTCCGGCGGCGATGTGCACGAGATCATCGGACCGCTCACGCAGCGCTCGCCCGCGGAATTACTGGAGTTTACGCGCATGACCGGCGATCTGGTCAAGGGGATGTTCGCTGCGCCGCAGCCCATCGTGGCGGCGATCGACGGAGTGTGCGCCGGTGCGGGGGCGATCCTGGCCATGGCCAGCGATTTGCGTTACGGGACGGCTCGCGCGTCTATTGCGTTCTTGTTCGTGCGTGTCGGGCTGGGCGGATGCGACATGGGAGCCTGCGCGATTCTCCCGCGGATCGTTGGCTTCGGCCGAGCCGCGGAGTTGCTCTTCACCGGACGCGAGCTGAGCGGGCGAGAGGCTCAGAATTGGGGCTTCTTTAACGGTCTCACCGATCCGGCGGACGTTCTGGGTTTGGCCAAGGACGTGGCCAAGACGCTGGCGCAAGGTCCGACGCTCGCGCATGCCATGACCAAGCGGATGATGCACGCGCAATGGGCGATACCACTCGACGCGGCGATCGATGCCGAAGCCATCGCGCAGGCCGAACTGATGCAGAGCCAGGATTTTCGGCGCGCGTACGAGGCATTTGTTGCGCGGCGCCGGCCGCTGTTCGAAGGGAACTAGCGTTAACCGTGGACGTTACGGAACTCTCTTGGCCGTTCTTTGACGAAGAGCACGTCAGGTTTGCAACCTCGCTCGAGCAGTGGTTGGACACAACGCCCGTTTTCGAAGACGAAACGGCGCCGGAGGCGAGCGTACGTACCTGGGTGCGCGCGCTCGGCGATGCCGGTTGGTTACGCGCGTGCACAGCGTTGGACGTGCGCAAGCTCTCGCTTGCGCGAGAGCGGCTCGCATATCGCTCCGCGCTTGCGGATTTCGCCTTCGCCATGCAGGGCTTGGGAAGCGGAGCGATCTCACTTTTCGGATCCGACGGGCTGCGATCGCGTTATCTCGACGCGGTTGCGGCCGGCACGTCGATCGCTGCGTTCGCGCTTTCCGAACGAGAGGCCGGCTCGGACGTCGCCTCCATGACGACCACTGCGAACCGCGACGGCGACTGCTACGTATTGCGCGGCGAGAAGACGTGGATTTCGAACGCAGGTATTGCCGATTTTTACGTCGTGTTCGCTCGCACGTCGCCGCAAGAGACGGGTGCAAAGGGCATCAGTGCGTTCGTCGTCGACACCGGTACGGTGGGCTTTGCTCTGGCTGAGCGGATTGAGACGCTCTCGCCGCATCCGCTTGGAACGCTGACGTTCGACGGCTGCGTCATCCCGGCCAAGCACCGCTTGGGCGAGGAGGGCGACGGCTTCAAGATCGCCATGGCAACGCTCGATTTGTTTCGCACGACGGTGGGCGCTGCTGCCCTCGGTTTTGCTCGGCGAGCGTACGACGAGGCGCGCGCGCATACCGCATCGCGCGAACTCTTCGGAGCGCCGCTCGCATCGCTGCAACTCACCCAAGCGGCGATCGCCGACATGGCGCTCGAGATCGACGCATCGGCGTTGCTTGTGTACCGTGCGGCGTGGACCAAAGATCGTGGAGCACCACGAGTGACGCGAGAGGCAGCCATGGCGAAGCTCTTTGCCACCGAAGCCGCCGGGCGTATCTGCGATCGCGCCGTTCAGCTCTTTGGTGGACGCGGGATCACGCGCGGCGAGATCGTCGAGCGGCTCTATCGCGCCGTTCGGGCGCTTCGCATCTACGAGGGCGCAAGCGAAGTGCAGAAAATCGTGATCGCTCGCGCTAGCATGGAGCGATGACGTGAGAGGCGCGCATGTCGATCGGTTTGCGCAGGAGCACCTGCCGCCACCTGAGCTCATGCCCGAGGTTCGGCTCGATCTGGCCGGCCTGCACTATCCCGATCGCCTGAATGCGGCGAGCTATCTACTCGATCGGAACGTCGAGGCGGGACACGGGGGCCGGCGCTGCATCGCAGCGCCCGGCGGCGTCGACTGGACGTACGACGATTTGCAACATGCAGTCAATAGGATCGCGCACGTTCTCGCGCACGACTTCGGCGTGGTACCTGGGGCGCGCGTTCTGCTGCGCGCGCCGAATACGCCGATGCTCGCGGCGTGTTGGCTTGCCGTACTCAAGGCGGGTGCTATTGCAGTCTCGACGATGCCGCTCTATCGCGCGAGCGAGCTGCGACATATCATCGCAAAGGCCCGCGTAAGCTTGGCCCTGTGCGACGCCCGCCTGGCCGACGACCTGCAGACTGCATGTGACGGCGACGAGCGCATCCCGATCTGTCTGTTCAATACCGGCGCAAGCGATAGCCTCCAGTTACGGATGGATCGCGCGCCGGCGCGCTTCGATGCGGTACCGACGCTCGCGCAGGAAACCGCGATGATTGCATTCACATCGGGCACGACCGGCGCCCCGAAGGCTGCGATGCATTACCATCGCGATTTGATTGCGACCTGCGACACATACGGCAAATTCGTGCTCGAAGCCCGCCCGGACGATCTTTTCACCGGAAGCCCGCCGCTGGCATTTACGTACGGCCTTGGCGGACTGCTGCTCTTTCCACTTGCCGTAAGCGCTGCAACACTGATGCTCGAGAAAGCGCAACCGCAGGATTTGCTTCGTGCGGTCGACGAGTTCGGCGTCACGACCCTGTTCACGGCACCGATCGCCTATCGCGCAATGTGCCCGCTTGCCGGAGACTTCGATCTCTCGACGCTGCGCACGTGCGTGTCCGCCGGCGAGACGCTACCAAAGGTCGTGTTCGACCAGTGGCTCGAGCGTACGAACCTCCCCATTCTCGACGGCATCGGAAGCACCGAGATGTTACATATCTTCATCGGAAGTCCGCGAGAGCAGGTGCGTTCCGGCTCGACCGGACGTGTCGTGCACGGCTATCTGGCGGAAATCCACGATGATGACGGTAACGCGCTCCCGCCCGGCAGCGTGGGCCGTTTAGCAGTGAAGGGCCCTACCGGCTGCAAGTACTTGGACGACGAGCGCCAGCGCAACTATGTCCAGCGGGGCTGGAATTATCCGGGCGATGCGTATCGCATGGACGAGGAGGGTTATTTCTATTACGTTGCACGCACCGACGATATGATTGTCTCTGCCGGCTACAATGTCTCCGGACCCGAGGTGGAGCAAGCGTTGCTGGCGCACCTGGAGGTGCGTGAAGCAGCGGTCGTTGCCAAGCCGGATCCCGTTCACGGCACGAACATCGTAAAGGCGTACGTTGTGATGACCTCGAGCGAATGCTGTACGCATGCGAAGGCGGAGGAGCTGCGCGAACACGTCAAGGCCCTGATCGCGCCGTTCAAAGCGCCGCGTGAAATCGAATTCGTCGACGAATTGCCGCGCACGCAGACCGGCAAGCTGCAGCGATACCGGTTGAGAGAACGTGCGTCTACCGAGTAGCTTAACCGTCCTCGTGCTGGTTGCAGCGGCTTTTGGCTTTGCTGCGTTTTGGGATCCGCCGGTCGGCGTGCCGGGTTTTTGGATCTTCATCGCCGCGATCGTCGCGCTGTTGCTCTGGAATCGATTCAACAGCGCAGCAGCGGCAAAACGCTGGATGGCGCGCGCGTCCGATCGTCCGATCGTGTTGCAGCCGCCTTTTCGCGACCGGTGGCGTGTTGCTGCGGGTGGCCCGAATCCTGCGCACAACCACCACCAGGCGGTCAGCGATCAGTATTTCGCCTACGACTTCCTGCGCGAGGAGGGCGACTCTTGGGATCAGCCGATTCTCGCGCCGTGCGACGGAATGATCGTTCACGTCGAAAATCGCGAACCAGATGCACCGCCGGACGAGCGGCGCCGCAACCGCGTGCGGCCATTCGGTAACTACGTCTCGATTCAATCCCCGAGGGGTTACGTGATTCTTGCGCACCTACGAGCGGGATCGGTGAGCGTGCGCGTCGGCGACTCGGTCCGCGCGGGCGACGAGATCGGACGGTGTGGAAATTCCGGCAACACGCGCGGGGCGCACCTTCACGTGCACGCCCAGAGTCAACCAAGTCAAGCCGTGGACAGCGCGCAAGGCGTACCGATTGCCTTTCTCGATCGGAACGGCAACGAACCGATGCTGCTGGAGTTCGGCGACCGGCTAGGGTAGAACGGCGGTCGCTTCGATCTCGACTTTGGCGCCGTCTTCGAGCAGGTCCGCTACCTGCACCAACGTCATGGCGGGATAGTAGTCGCCAAAGAGCTCGCGATAGATGCGCCCAAGTCCATGAGCAGCATCGCGATACTCGTGTTTGTCGGTAACGTACCAGGTAAGGCGAGCGACGTGCGCGGCATCGCCGCCGGCAGCTTTCACCACGGCCAAGACGTTGCGAAGCGCTTGCGCGCTTTGCTCGAGGAAATCGCGCGAGACGATCTCACCGTGAACGTCCCATCCGATCTGTCCCGCGATGCAAAGAATACGGCCCTGCGCAAGAATGCCGTTACTATATCCGCGTGGACGCGGCCAGCCTTGCGGCTCGATCGAAGTCATATGCTTCCCTCTTCCGACGTAAACGTCACGTTGCCTAGCAGGTAGGCAAAGATCGTGCCGCCGACGCAGACGACGGCGCCGAGTAATTCGTAGCCGGGGAACGCGGAGCGCGGCATGGGTACGCTGAGGCATCCCGTAAGCACCGGCGTGTGTGCCAAGCCGATGACCCAAAGGTACCGATACAGGCCGAACCCACAGGCTCCGCGCGGCAGTAGAGCAGGGATGTCTTGCCGTTCGACGTGAATCCGTCCGCCGCTCAGCCGAACGAGTGCAAACGCTAGCGGCGTCATGACGACGAAGCGAGGAACGCAAACGCCAGCGGGCTGATCTGTTCGATGGCGTGCTTCGCGACGATCATGTTGAACGCCCAAGCGAGGATCACGTAGAACAAGGCGGCGTAGATTAGCAGGCGACGCGTCACGATTGAGCGCAGTTTCGAGTGCCGACGGGCGACGCCATGCAAGAGTTTATCGAAGGCGATTCGCTTCGTTTGTTTTCGTACGGCGCGGATCCGGAACGCAACACGTGGCGTTCGTGCTCGGCTGGATTTACTAAGGATCCCACGCCGGCGCAGACTCAGTCCGGCTTTCCACGATCGGCTGCCAGACGTTACCGGACGTCGACGCGCCACTGCCGTTTGGGTTGTACTCGACGGTTATGAGCGAGTTCGGCGCGCCGCCGTCGTCGCCGGGACCGCCGGATGCAAGCTCGTCGACCGTTGCGTCGATTCCGCCGACAATCGCTGCATACGGAGGGGTTGCAAACGTGCGAAAGGCCACGAGTTGGGCGCGCGCCGCGAGCTGCGCGCCGCTTGCGGTGCTGGCAACGCTCGAGATCACGAACGACGCGCGCGTTTCGTTCACGGCGCTATTCCCTTGCAGCATGACGGTGCAGCCGGTTTGCGGGCAGCTCGCCGGATCGCTCGCAGCGGGCGAGGCGGTGGCGAAGCTCGTCACGACGTTGATGGCGCATCCACTAGCGTCGCTGTAGGCACAGGTCGCAATCGGTGCGGGCGTCGGGAAGGACGTAGCTTGCGGATTCGCGGCGATCGTCTGCGCGAGCGAGGCTTGTGCGGTTCGCTCGCCCGAGACGAACGCTGCGTGGAGTGCATCGACGGCACGCTCGCGAAGCGCAGCTTGCGCAAGTGCGGCCGCGCCGTGAGCAATGGTTTCGGCGAGTATGGCGAGGAGCGCCAGCAGAAAGATCGTGCGCAGCAGCACTACTGTGGCGCCGCTCCGTTCGCGCTTGCCGGCACGCGCGAGCCGGGCACCGGCGCGGGAGCTGCGATCGTTTGTTGAAGCGTAGCAGACTGTGCATTTTCCGCGTCGCTTGTTGCCGTGAGGACGATCGTCACCGAGCCGTCGGAAGCGGTGGTGCTATTCAATGACATTTGGACTGCCACAGGCGAGGAACTCGGCAGGGGAATCGCAGTCGCAATGGTCGCCGGCGCAAGCGTCGCGCCTTGATACTTCATGACGTCAACCGCGACGCGCATCTCGCGCGCGACTGCCGACTCAAGCGCGCTTTGCACAGCATCGGGGCCGAAACGATGCGCTGCCGCGATCGTCAATGCGCCCAAAGCGCCGAACGCGGTCGCGACGATCGCGACGGCTATGACGACTTCGAGCAGGCTATCGCCACGTTCGCCAGATCGCACATCACGTAGAGTGCCCGCGCGCAACCGTGACGAGACGCGGCTCGGGCAATCGTAAGAGCGGCCGCTCTACCAGGTAGGTGACGATCGCGGCCTGCACGATCGTTGCCGCAAATGCAACGATCGTGTACCGCAGTTGCCAGATCGGATCGAAATGCGGATCGCCCAGGTACGGCGGGATATGATGATCGACCATCTCCCGCGCGATCATTTGATGGTACAGGTAGAGATTGTACGAGATGATTGCAAAGAATCGCAGGGGAGGGTTGGCAAGCAGAACCTGCCAAGCGCGCGGAGCGGCGAGCGAACCGATTGCGATCGCGCCGAAACTGATTCCGTAGAGCGGACGGGTCAAAATCTGCAGTGCGACTTCCCATTGGGGCGAATACCGGCCGTTGTACATCCCGATCAGCAGCATGCACAGCGCAGCTACTCCCGCGGTTGCCACCAGCGGCATCCCGAGCGATATGCGTGAGCCGCGCAAGCGATGGCCGTACCGCGCGAACGTCCATGCGCTGAGCATGCCACACGCGAAGATATCGAGATAACCGGGCAGGTTCTCGACCAATAACGGCATTTGCACGTCGAAGCAACATTTCTGGGCCGCAATACGCCAAGCGAGCGCAACCGCCGTCATTACAACGGCCGTGAGCAGCGGACGGCCTGAAAAACACCACCAGAGAATCGGAAAAATAAGATAGAATTCGACTTCGATCGCGAGCGTCCAGAGCACGCCGTTGATCGACCCGTAGGTCGATTGCCACCACGTATGAATGAAGAGCAGGTGCGCGAGCACTTCTTGCCACGGCGCTGCACCGAAGCGTGCGGTTGCCGCATAGCCGATTGCGTACGCGATCGCAATCGAGAGGACGTATGACGGAACGATCTTGATGAAGCGGCGCCACGCAAAATGTCGCCACGAAGGACGCGGCTCGCCGGCGAGCGCAGCGCGCACGAACGGATATGTGATTACGAATCCGCTCAGAAAGAAGAAAAGATGAACGCCGATGAAGCCGGTTTCCGGGATCCATTGCAGCCACGATGCCGGTGCCGGGAGCCACGAGATCTCCCAGATGTGGTACCACAGCACGAGTAACACCGCGATCCCGCGCATTCCATCGAGAACCCCAAGCCGGTCCTTCACCCGCCGATTGTTCTAATGGGTTGACACAAAACCTGCGTTTGTATTAATATGTAGATACAATGCTGAATTGGGACGTGCTCCTCGACCGGTGGTGCTTGGGACTGTTTTTGGTGGGTTTCGGCCTTTGGTTAACCATCGGATCTAGCCAGTTCGCAGACCTGCGGCGGTACTTTCGCGCCTCCGAGCGCACGCCCGAGCTCGATGCCGCGCTCGGCCGCAGGCAAACGATGGAAGCGATTCCACTGGCTGCATGGTTCGTTCCCGGAATATTCAACGTATTACTGGGCATCGCGGTACTCGCGGACAGGCTCGCCGGGGTTGCCGGCTACGGAATTGGTGTGTGCGCGTTTGCGCTTTCACTTGGTCTGGCATATCTTCGCATGCGCAACAACGGAGTGCGACGTGCTGCGGCGCTTCAGCCGCGGACGCTGACCTCGATCGTTCCGATGTGGTGGTATCCCGCGGCGGCCGTCATGTCTGTTGCGCCGCTTGCATACGGCGACGTGCCGGGATATACGCTCGCCTCGATTTGCGTATGCGCGGCGTCGGTCGTGACCTTCGCGCTGGCAGCGCTTTCGAATACGATGGTTGCGCTCATGACGGGTGAGAATCCGGAAGCGGAGCTGCGCGTCGAGCAGCGGCTGCGGTGCGCGCGGGTCAAAGGTCTTTTCGCAGTCAGCATGGGCGTACCGTTCGTATTCTTTGCCACGTTTTGCGCGTCCATCGTTCCGCTCTATATGGGGCTTGGTGCGATCCGGCTCCACAAAGCCCCTTGACCGACGAACCCGTGATCGCGGTCGATCCGCGGATCGAGACGCCCCCGTATCAGCAAATCTTCGAGCAGGTTCGCGCCGCGATCGAGCGCGGTTCGCTTACGCCGGGCACGCCGCTTCCGACGGTGCGTCAGCTCGCCGGCGATTTGGGTGTTGCACCCAATACCGTTGCTCGTGCCTATGCCGATCTGCAAGATGCGGGCTGGCTCGTGAGCGAAGGCCGGCGCGGCACAAGAGTCGCGAGCAAAACACCCGCCGCCGACCGTCGAGCCCGTTCGCACGCGCTTGCCGAGGCCTGCGCCCGTTTTGCCGATTCGCTCCGCCATCGGGGCTATAGCCGCAGCGAGATCGCGGCCGAGCTCTCCCGTCTGCTCGGGTCATGATCGACACGCTGAGCTTGACAAGGCGGCTGCGGTATGGTTGCATAGCCGCAATGATTTCGAAGAGCTTTACCTACGCGTTTTGGTATTATTTCCGCCCGCACGGCCGGTGGGGTTTCGCGCACGCGTAGGACGTAAAGCGGCAAGGGCCGCAGAGAACGGACCAAAGATGCTCGAACGAGTCCCCACCGGAATGTGGGGACTCGTTCTTTTCTATAACCAGGGGTAGCAGGCAATGACAGCGGTCTATCAGGGAGTCGACGGAGCCTACTCGCAACTCGTGCTCGGGCACTTTTTGCGCGAGCGCGGCATCGAGATGCCGACGGCAGGACTCCCGAGTTTTCGAGAAATGGCGACGGCCGTCGCCGGAGCGCGCGCCGATGTTGGCGTCATGCCGATCGAGAACGCGATCGTGGGCACGGTCCGCGAAGGATACGACTTGCTTGCCGAGTTCGACCTGGTTCCGGTTGCGGAGATCCAATGGCGGACCGATCATCGGCTGCTTGGCGTGCGCGGTTCCGAATTGCGCGACGTGCGTGAGGTGCTCGGTCATCCGCTGGTGCTGGCGGAGTGCGGTACGTTTTTAGCCGGGCTCGACCACGCGCGGGCGATTCCATGCGAAGACACCGGCGTTGCAGCGCGTGAAGTTGCACGCGGTGGAAATCCGGCGATCGCGGCCCTGGCCTCACCGGTTGCCGCGACGATCTACGATCTGATCGAGCTTGCGGCGCACTGCAGTGACGATCCGCGCACGTACTCGCGGTTTCTCATCGTGCGTCCGCGACATACGGGCGCCGCGAACCCTGTGCTTGCGTTGCCGAAGGCTGCGCGACGCAAGACTTCGATGATCTTTTCCGTAGAAGAGCGCACGGGTTCGCTGGCCGGCGCGCTTTCGATTCTCGCGCAGCGGAACATCAACGGAGATAAACTCGAATCCAAGCCATATCTCGGGCACGGTACCGAGCGCGTTTTTTACGTTGACTTCGACGGCGACGTGGACGACGCAAACGTTGCCGACGCAATCGTAGCGCTGCAAAGCACCTGCAAGACCTTAACGGTGCTCGGCAGTTACGACGCGCATATCGGCGAACCGATCGGGCGAAACGACAATCCGCCTAAAGCGCTGGTCGAACTGGTGCGGGAGATCGCGCAGCCGGTTGCGGCGATCGCGCCGATCGGCGACTCTCCGTTCCCGCGCGTTTCGCGTTCGTCGAACGGTTCCGGAACGACCTTGCAGATCGGCGGCGTGCGAGTCGGCGACGGCGAGTTTACCATCGTCGCCGGTCCGTGTTCGGTTGAATCGCGCGAACAAATCCTTTCGACGGCGCACGCCGTTGCTGCGCGCGGCGCGATGATGCTTCGCGGCGGCGCTTTCAAACCGCGCACGAGCCCGTACGCGTTCCAGGGACTTGGATGGGAAGGCGTTTCTCTGCTGGCGGAGGCGGGGCGTGCGACGGGGTTGCCGACGGTTAGCGAGGTGATGACGATCGATCAGGTTGAGCGTATGGCCGCACAGATCGACGTGCTGCAAATTGGCGCGCGCAACATGCAAAACTTCGATTTGCTCAAAGCCGTCGGACGTTGCGGCCGGCCGGTGTTGCTCAAGCGCGGACTATCGGCGACGATCGACGAGTTACTCGCCGCCGCCGAATACATTCTTTCCGAGGGTAATCCGAACCTCATTCTGTGCGAGCGCGGCATTCGCACCTACGAGCAAGCCACGCGCAACACGCTTGATCTTTCGGCGGTTCCGGTTCTGCGCGAGCGCTCGCACTTGCCCGTGTTCGTCGATCCGAGCCACGGCGTAGGCGTCCGGCGCTGGGTTCGTCCGCTTTGCCGCGCGGCCAAGGCTGTCGGGGCACACGGCCTCTTGATTGAAGTGCATCCAAATCCGCCCGAAGCAAAGAGCGACAAAGAGCAAGCGCTCACGTTCGATGACTTCGGCGTCATCGTGCGCGACCTCGAGCGAATCGAAACGTGGTCGCATGCCCAGGTAACCGTGTGACCGTGAGCGAGCCGCGGTGGCGAGGCCCTCGATGTCGTGGAATTCGGGGAGCGATTACCGTCGACCGCGATGATTCCGCGTCGATCGTCGCCGCCACGAAACGTCTGCTAACGCAGATGATCGAACAGAACGGCGTCGCTCTTGACGACATTGCGTCAGTGCTTTTCAGCGTCACGCCTGACTTGCGTGCGACCTTTCCCGCGGGCGCTGCGCGCGAAATGGGTTGGGTGCACGTGCCGATGCTGCACTTTTGTGAGATCGCCGTGCCGGGAGCGCTTGAAAAAGTCATTCGCGTGCTGATGCACGTAAACACAACGCATTCGATCGACGCGATCGAGCACGTCTATCTCGACGGCGCTACGGTGCTGCGTCCCGATCTCGCGCGCTCGACGTAGCTCATGCGCGTCGGGATTATCGGCACCGGCCTCATCGGTTCCTCGATCGGATATGCCTGCCGCGAACGAGGTGATACCGTCCTCGGCTTCGACCGCGACAGAGAAAGGCTGCACCTGGCGGTCGTAAACGGGGCGATCGACGATACCGCGACACGCAACGAGATGTACGCGAGCTGCGATGCCGTCGTGATTGCGCTGCCACTGAACGTCACTATCGAAGAAGTGCGTTCGCTCGGCGAACGAACGTTTCGATCGGAACAGTTCGTAATCGACGTCGCATCGGTGAAACGACCAATCGAAGAGGCGGCACGCGAGATAGACGCCTTCGTCCCCACGCACCCAATGGCTGGAAGCGAACGTAGTGGACCGGGCAGTGCGCACGGGCATTTGTTTGAACGCCGTTGGTGGTGCTACGTGCCGACGAGCGACACCGTGCGCACCGAACGAGCGCGTGCCTTTATCGATGGCCTGGGGGCGTGGCCGTGCGCAGTGCAAGCAGGCCAGCATGACCGCATCGTCGGGCTCACCTCGCATCTGCCGCAGTTTTTCGCCTACGCGTTTACCGCCTGCGTTCGCGAACTAGCTACGCGCGAAGACGGGCGCATCGTCAGTGCGTTGTGCGGTCCGGTCGCTCAAGAACTGCTGCGCATCGGTCGATCATCGCGCGAAATGTGGGACCCCGTTTTCGAGGCGAACGCGGTCAACATCAAAGACGTGCTAGCGCAGCTGCAACAAGAACTCGATGATCGTCGGCTATCAAGGTGAGCCCGGCGCCTTCAGCGAGGAGGCGGCGGCGCAATTGTTCGGAGCAATCGAGGCGCGCGGATACGCGAGCTTCGATCTGCTCGTCGACGCGGTGGATGCCGGGTGCGTCACCTATGGATTGCTACCGTGCGAGAACAGCATCCACGGACCGGTGGCGCGCGCCTACGATCTTTTGTACGCGCATCCGCGAGTGCAAATCGTCGATGAAACGGTTTACCGGATCGTGCAAGCGTTAATTGGGGCTCCCGGTACTCGACTCGAGGACATCCGGCGGGTGGAGTCGCATCCGGTAGCCCTGGAACAGTGCCGGCGCTTCCTTGGCTCCCTGCCCGGCGCTGCGGTCGTCGCGGTTGCCGATACCGCGGGAGCGGTTCGCGAGGTCGCGCGATCGGCGC
>Ga0153924_1000120_pt1 | contig 54124 bp, 43 predicted proteins | sample TSNJ008MetaG_FD_104709 | JGI IMG/M metagenome (GOLD analysis project Ga0153924, IMG submission 104709) | Attine ant fungus gardens microbial communities from New Jersey, USA - TSNJ008 MetaG | ecosystem: Host-associated > Fungi > Mycelium > Unclassified | place: USA: New Jersey, Wharton State...
CCGGGAGCGGACGTGCTGTTCGACGAGCCGGTCGACGTCCGTGACGAGGTCGGCCGCATGCGCCTTGGTGGTGACCTCGCTGACGGGGTGCTCCCGGGTGAAGGCGATCACCTCGTGCGCGATCCGGTGCGCGAGGGCCTGCGCACGTGACGCGACCTCGGTCTCGGTGGGCTCACGCTCGGGTTCGGGCCAGCCGTCTCGTTCGGCCTCGGCCAGCGCGGCACGGACCGTCGCGACGTCGTTCGTCGTGATCGAGTCGACCCCGAGGCGGGCAGCCCAGAGCGCGGGCTCGGCGTCGTCGACGATCCGGACGGCGACGCGGAGGCCGAGGACGTGCGCTGCCTCGACGGTCCGCGGCGTGAGGAACACGACATCGAGGTCGAGCGTCGACGGGGTCAGGTCGGCAAGGTCGTCCGCGGTCGGCGGGTCGAGCGACTCCCACGTGAGCCAGACGTCCGCGTCGGGCAGCTCGGCGCGGACGGCGGCCATCGCAGCGGGGGTGCCGCGCCACGCGACGCCCGTTCCATCACGGTGTCCCGCGACGGTCCGGGCAGCGACGACCGCGTCCGCCGGGTCTACGAGGTCGACGAGCAGAGTCGAGCGGCACCCGTCCATGCGTTCGAGTACGGCGTCGAGGCGCGGGATGCGGTCGAGCCCGTTCCCGAGCCGGGCGACGTCGCACCAGTCGGCGTCGGAGACACGGCGGGCGTCGCCCCACAGTCGGCCGAGGGTCTCGTCGTGGAGCAGGACCGCGACGCCGTCGGCGGTGCGCCGGACGTCGACCTCGATCATCTCCGCGCCGAGCGCCTCGGCGACCGCGACGGCCGGCAGGGTGTTCTCGCGCCGGACCCGCGGCGCACCGCGGTGGGCGACGAGACGTGGCGGACGCACGCCGTGCCTCCCGGCCGATGCCCGTGTCGTGGCGGACGTGACGGGCGCGCGCATGGTCGACGTCATCGGCCCATCCTGGTGACCCGCGACGAACCGCAGGTGGCCTGCGGGTGAACGGCCGACTGCGAGAATGGGGTGTGACCGAACGCACCTGGGGCTGGCTCGCAGCCGTGATCGACGTCGTGCTCATCGTCCTGTTTGCCCTGATCGGGCGCTCCTCGCACGGTGAGACGAACTCCGCCCTCGCGCTGTGGACGACCGCTTACCCGTTTCTCGCCGGCTGGGCCGTCGGCTACGTCACGAGTGGTGCGTGGGCCCGGCCGCTGCGCTTCTGGCCGACCGGCGTCGTGGTGTGGATCCTGACCGTCTTCATCGGACTCGCCATCCGCGTCGCCACGGGGCAGGGCGACGTGGACGGCAACCCGCTGCCGATCTCGTTCGTGATCGTCGCGACGATCGTGCTCGGGGTGTTCCTGCTCGGGTGGCGCGGGATCGCGCGACTGGTCCTCCGAGGGGTGCGCCGGCGCACCGCGCGCTGACCCGTCAGAACAGCCCGGCTCGTGGGGCCTCGGGTCCGTCGAAGCCGCGGAACATGTCCGACACGAGCGCCTCGATCTGGGGTTCGACCAGGCGTTCGACCGCCTCTGCGATCCGCGGTCGGTGGTCGATGAGCGCCAGGCAGACCGCGGCCCCGGTGGCCTGGGCGCACTCGTCGGACAGCTCGATCTCGTGGCGGAGCGCCGACTTCGCCTCGTCGGACAGCGGTTCGCGGGGAGTCTGCTCCTGCGCGCCCGTACCGGTCAGCTCCCCGAGCGTGAACAGGAAGGGCTCCCCGGGCGACGGTTCGGGGTCGACGTCGAGCCCCTGGAACTCGGGCTGCAGTCCCTCGGTCGGCTGGTACCCGGCGTGCCGTTTCCGTGCGGCTGCCCGCTCGAGTTCACGCTGGAGCAACGGCAGGTTCCGCGCCGTGTAGTCGTCGACGGCGTCCTCGACGATGGTGGAGATGCGGCCGATCAGAGCGTGCTGCACGGCGTGCGGGACGTCCGGGCCGAAGCCGGCGGCGGTGGCGATCGGCGAGCCCGTGCACTTGCGGCAGATGCGGGTGCGGGGTCGAGCCGTGCCGATCTGCCACCGCGGGAGCCAGCGGAGCCAGACGTCGACGGCACCGCGCACGCGTCCGTCGATGCCGTCCATGGGTCCAGGGTATGCGCCACGCCCGGGATCGCCCCGGATTTCCGGGGCCGTCGGCCGGTCGCGCAGGTCGCACCGTGCGAGGCGCCGCGCGGTCGCCGCACCGTCGCCGACGCAGTGTGCGAGGCAAGCGCCCCGCGCACCACGCCCGCCCCGACGTCAGGTCTTCGGCTCCGTCACGAAGTCGATGAGCTCCTCGACGCGACCGAGCAGCTGCGGCTCCAGGTCCGCGAAGGTCCGCACCTGCCCGAGGATCCGCTGCCAGGCCCGGGCGATGTCGGCCTGCTCCGCGTGCGGCCACCCGAGCGCCTGGCAGATGCCCTTCTTCCACTCGATCGACCGCGGGATCGTGGGCCACGCCTGCAGTCCGACGCGAGCGGGCTTCACGGACTGCCAGACGTCGACGAACGGGTGCCCGACGACGAGCACGTGCGCGCCCCACTTCCCCTGCATCACGGCGGACGCGAAGCGGGACTCCTTCGACCCGGGCACCAGGTGGTCGACGAGCACGCCGACGCGTCGGTCGCGTGAGGGCTGGAACTCGTCGAGCACGTCGGCCAGGTTGTCGACGCCGGAGAGTTCCTCGACGACGACGCCCTCGACGCGGAGGTCGGCTCCCCAGACCTTCTCGACGAGTTCGGCGTCGTGCTTGCCCTCGACCATGATCCGGGAGGGCAACGCCACCCGGGCACGCTGCGACTCCACCGCGAACGATCCGGACGCGGTGCGGAGGCGACCGCCGTCGGACGCGTGCCGGACCGCCGGACCGGCACCGTGCCTCCCGGCCGACGCCGGAGGCGCAGCTGCGGCAGACCGCCCGACCGGCGCCTGCGGCCTCCCCAGCGTCACGAGCTCCCCCTCGAGCAGGAACTGCCCGGTGAAGGGGAAGGAGCGCGTGCGGCCCTTCCAGTCCTCGAGGGCGATGTTGCCCGCCTCGAGCCCGACGACGGCACCCGCCCACCCGGAGTCCGGGTCCTCGAGCACCATGTCGCGTTCGAGCGGCACCTGCCGCACCTTCTTCACCCCGCGGGAGCGCCAGTCCCCCGAGAGCACATCCCCGCCGTACCGGTCGTCGTCCACCCGCACGAGGGTACTGTCGAGTGGGCTCCGGACGACGTCGACCGGCCGATCCCCCACCATCTCGACGGAAGGCTCCCCTTGCGCGCAGCGATCATCCACGCCCCGAACGACATCCGTGTCGAGGACCGCGACCAGCCCGACCTCATCACGCCGAAGGACGTCGTCGTCGAGGTCGTCGCGGCGTGCGTGTGCGGCTCCGACCTGTGGCCGTACCGCGGCGTCACGAAGACGAAGGAGCCGCACCCCATCGGGCACGAGCTCGTCGGGACCGTCGTCGAGGTCGGAGCCGACGTCACGGACCTGCACGTCGGTGACTTCGTCATCTCCCCCTTCACCATGAACGAGGGCACCTGCCAGGCCTGCCGCAACGGCATGACCACGGGCTGCGAGCACCTGTCGGGCTTCGGCGGGAAGGACGCGTACGGCGATCCGGTCGGCGGCGCCCAGGCCGAGTACGTGCGCATCCCGGACGCGTCGGCGACCCTCGTCGCCGTCCCCGGTCCGGTCGACCCGGCGCTCGTGCCGTCGCTGCTGACCCTGTCGGACGTGTTCTCGACGGGACACCACGCCGCGGTGTCCGCAGCCGTGGGCCCGGGCAAGACCGTGGTCGTCGTCGGCGACGGCGCGGTCGGCCTGTCCGCCGTGCTCGCGTCGAAGCGGCTCGGTGCCGAGCGCATCATCGCGATGAGCCGGCACGCCGACCGGCAGGCGCTGGCACGTGAGTTCGGCGCGACGGACATCGTGTCGGAGCGTGGCGAGGCCGGCGTCGCAGCGATCCGCGAGCTGCTCGGCGGCGACCTGGCCGACTGCGCGGTCGAGGCCGTCGGCACCGAGGAGAGCATGGACCAGGCGCTGCACTCGGTCCGTGCGGGCGGCAACCTCGGCTTCGTCGGGGTCCCGCACGGGGTGCCGACGATCGGCACGCGGTACCTCTTCGACACGAACATCACGATCGCGGGCGGCATGGCTCCGGCGCGGAAGTACATCCCCGAACTGCTGCCGGACGTGCTCTCGGGTGCGATCGAGCCGGGTCGGGTGTTCGACCTCGAGCTGCCCCTCGACGAGACCGCCGAGGCGTACCGGGCGATGGACGAGCGTCGCGCCATCAAGGTGCTGTTGCGCCCGTAGGGCGCGCACGCGACCACCCCACGGGCCTGGAGGCGCGGTGCCGGCCCGCACCGCGCCTCCAGGCCCGCTGTGGTCGCGTCTTCCCGCTCGACGTGCGCCCGTCCCGCCGCCGCACGTTTCGCGGAACGGAACGCGTGTTTCGAATCGGTAAACAAACCTTTCAGTAAAGAAGGTTGTCCGTTACAGTCCTCGACATGACCACACGAGGACGCACCCCCGGCCAGCCCGGCCTGCTGCGTGTCCTCAACGACCGCGCAGCCCTCGAGCTCCTGCTCGACGACGGCCCGCTCACCCGCAACGAGATCGCGCAGCGCACCGGGCTGAGCAAGCCCACCGCTGCCGAGATCATCCGTCGGCTCGAAGCCGCCGACCTCATCCACGACGCCGGCACCGCGACCCAGACCGGTCGCCGGGGCCCGAGCGCGGTCGTGTACGAGGCCACGACCGACCGCGACCTCGCCGTCGCCGTGGACGTCCAGCTCGTCGACGTCCGCTCGACGGTCGTCGACGCCACGGGCCGCTCGTACCCGGTCGCCACGCACCGGATGTCCCCGGACGAAGTCAGCTCTCCCGGTGCCGACATCGTCGCGGCCGCCATCTCGCGCGCCGCAGCGGCGGCCGGCATCGACCCCGAACTCGTCACCGCGGTCGCCGTCGGGGTCCAGGCGAGTGTCGACCACGCGACCGACACCCTCATCTTCACCGACGGGCTGCCCGGCTGGCCGCGCGACCAGGTCTCGACGACCCTGTCCGAGGCGCTCGGCGTCCGGGTCGTCATCGAGAACGATGCCAACCTCGCGGCGATCGCCGAGCGGAACATGGGCGCCGGACGGGCTCCCGAGTCGTTCGCCCTGTTCTGGATGGCGGAGGGCCTCGGCATGGCCCTCGACCTGCACGGCCACCTGCACACCGGCGCGTCCGGAGCAGCGGGTGAGATCGGCTACCTGAGCGTGCCCGCCGATGCACGCTCCATCGATCCGACGGCCACGATCGTCGCGGACCTCATCTCCGAGTCCGCGATCATCGCCCTGGCCGCCGAACACGGGATCACGGCACCGGACGGCACCGCAGCCGACTGGCGCCAGGTGCTCCCGCAGCTGCCCGGGCTCCCCGAGCAGCACCCCTTCACCACCGCCCTCGGCGAGCGCGTCGGGCACAACGTGCTCCCTGCCCTCGCCGTCGCCGATCCCGAGACGGTCGTGCTGCACGGCCCGACCGGGATCGCGGGTGGTCCCGCCCTGGCCGCCGCCGTGACCGCCTGGCTCCGGACCCGCACGCGCTGGTCCACCGCCGTGGTGGCACCCGGCGTCCCCGACACCCCCGTCCTGCACGGTGCGCGGCACGTCCTCATCGACGTCGTCCGCACCGCGCTCGCGGACCGGCTCGAACGCATCAGCGACGATGTGCCAGCACCGGACCCCGCCGAGCGCCCCTGAGCCGCTCCGCCCAGCGGAGTTCCACCCGCACCACTCGAGGCACCACCACCCGGCCCTGTCCCAGGGCTCTTCGGCGCGCCCGGAAACGCAACCGCCGAGTCGAGACCAGAGAGCGAGTACTGATGCACCCCTCCGCCAGACGATCCACCACGAGGATCCTCACCGCCACGGCCGTCGCCGCCGTCGGTGCGCTCGTGATCGCCGGCTGCAGCTCCGGCAGCAGCGCCGACACGATCGACAAGACCGCGCCGAAGGACCTCAAGGGCACCGTGTCCCTCTGGCACTTCTTCACCGGACGCGAGGCCCGCGTCGTGAAGAGCGCCGTCGCCGGCTTCGAGAAGGCGAACCCGGGCGTCACGGTCGACATCCACGCCGGCCAGGACGACGAGAAGCTCCAGAAGGCGATCTCGTCGGGTCAGAACATCGACGTCGGACTGTCCTACTCGACGGCGATCGTGGGCAGCTTCTGCTCGTCGGGTGCCTTCCGTGACCTCTCGCCGTACATCAAGCGGGACAAGGTCGACCTGTCCGACATCCCGAAGGCCGTGCAGTCGTACACGCAGTACAAGGGCACGCGTTGCACCCTGCCGGCACTCGCCGACGTCAGTGCGCTGATGGTCAACAAGCCGCTCCTGGCGAAGGCGGGCATCACGACGCCGCCGAAGACCCTCGACGAGCTGAAGGCCGACGCGCTGAAGCTCACCACGTACAACGCCGACGGGTCGATCAAGCAGCTCGGGTTCAACCCGCTGATCGACTTCTACGAGAACTCCCCGGAGCACTGGGCCCCGATGGTCGACGGGTCGTGGCTGGACAGCAAGGGCAACAGCGTGATCGGCACGTCCGACGCGTGGAAGAAGCTCATCACCTGGCAGAAGGGCTTCGTCGACGAGATCGGCTACGACAAGCTCAAGGCCTTCACCTCGGGGCTCGGCCAGGAGTTCTCCGCGGACAACGCCTTCCAGACCGGCCAGGTCGCGATGCAGATCGACGGTGAGTACCGCACCGCGTTCATCAAGGACCAGAAGCCGGACCTCGACTACGGCACCGCACCGACCCCGGTGATGGACGGCCTGGGCAACTACGGCTCGACGTACATCGCGGGCAACGTCGCGGGCATCGCCAAGGGCTCGAAGCACCCCGAGCTGGCCTGGGCGCTGCTGAAGTACCTGTCCACGAACACCGACGCACAGGTCACGATGGGCAACGGGCTGAAGAACATCCCGACGCTCACCTCGGCCCTGCAGTCGCCGAAGCTCGAGGTCGACGAGAACTACAAGACCTTCGTCGACGTCGCCGGCAACGCGGACACCATGACGTCGCCGGGCACCGCGGACGGTGCCGCCTACATCGGCACCTTCACGAAGTTCTGGCAGGCCTACCAGGAGAAGGGCGGCGACCTCGACGCCAAGCTCAAGAAGCTCGACTCCGACATCGACAACGCCAACCAGCTGGCTGGTCCGTGACCATGACGGACGTCACCACCCCTGAGACCGGCAGCCTGGAGGCGCGGCCCACCCGCGCCTCCCGGCCGCCGGCCAGCGCCGGGTCGCGTTCGACGGCCCCCGGGACCCAGCCACGTCGGCGACGCTCCGCCGAGTCCCGCCGCCGCATGGTCGCCCTGACGATGCTCGCTCCGGCCCTGGCGGGCCTGGTGATCTTCTTCGCCTACCCGCTCGTCGCGTCGATCTTCTACTCGTTCACGCGCTACAACCAGCTGCAGGAACCCGAGTTCGTCGGGCTGCTGAACTACCGGTTCCTGTTCACGCAGGACCCGCAGATCTGGCCGGCGGTCGTCAACACGCTGTGGTTCGTGGTCATCCTCGTGCCGGTCCGGATCGTCTGCGGGCTCCTGGTGGCCGGGCTGCTCAGCCGCGCCAAGACGGCAACAGGGTTCTGGCGGACGCTGTTCTACCTGCCCGCGCTGGTGCCGCCGGTCGCGAGCGTCGTCGCGTTCGTGTTCCTGTTCAACCCCGGTACCGGCCCCGTGAACCAGATCCTCCGGGTGTTCGGCATCGACGGCCCGCTGTGGTTCAACGACCCCGCGTGGTCGAAGCCCTCGCTCGTGATCATGGGCGTCTGGGTGATGGGCGACATCATGATCATCTTCCTGGCGTCGCTCCTCGACGTGCCGCGCGACCTGTACGAGGCCGCGTCGCTCGACGGTGCGAACGGCGTCCAGCAGGTGCGGCACATCACGCTGCCGACGATCGCGCCGGTCATCGGGTTCGCCGCCGTCACGGGGGTGATCGCGGCCCTGCAGTACTTCACCGAGGCTGCCGTCGCGTCGGGTGTCGCCAGCGGCAAGGCGACGATCGGCGGTGGGACCGCGGCGCAGCTCGGCTACCCGGGCACGTCGCTCCTCACCTACACCGAGCTGCTCTACCAGCACGGGTTCGCGAACTTCCAGTTCGGCTACGCGTCCGCGATGGCCGTGGTGCTGTTCGTGGTCACCGCGGTGGTGCTCGTCTTCACGATGCGCCGGATCAGTGTGTTCCGGCCGGAGGAGTCCTGATGACCGCTGTCTCCCAGTCCCCACTGGCCCGCGCCCCGCGGGGAACCGCCCCGCGCACGGGCCGCCCCCGTGGGCGCACCCTTGTCTGGATCGCCGAGCACGCCGCGCTCGTCGCGCTCGGTGTCCTGACGATCGCCCCGATCGTGTTCGTCATCCTGACCTCGCTCATGTCGAGCAACCAGGCACTGACGGCGTCGATCCTGCCGCGCCCGTTCGACTTCTCGAACTACGCCCGGGTGTTCACCGAACTGCCGCTCGCGCAGTGGTTCGGCAACTCGTCGATGTACGCCGTGCTCGCCACCGCGTTCATGCTCGTCAGCTCGGTCCCGGCGGCGTACGCGCTCGCCCAGATCAAGTTCAAGGGCGCGAACCTGATCTTCACGGTGATCATCGTCGCGATGCTCCTGCCCCCGCAGGTCACCGCGGTGCCGGTCTACGTGATGTGGTCCCAGCTGCACCTGACCGGCACGCTCTGGCCGGTGATCCTGCCGAACCTGCTCGGCGACGCGTTCAGCATCTTCCTGCTCCGCCAGTTCTTCATGACCATCCCGAAGGAGTACGGCGACGCCGCACGGATGGACGGCTGCAGCGAGTGGGGCGTGCTCTGGCGGGTCGTCGTGCCGATGGCGCGTCCGGGCATCGCGTCGGCGGCGATCTTCATGTTCTTCCACTCCTGGAACGACTACTACGGCCCGCTCCTCTACGCGTCCGAGAACCAGGCCGCCTGGCCGGTGGCGTACGGACTCGCCACGTTCCGGGGCCAGCACGGCACGGACTGGTCGATGACGATGGCGATGACCGTCGTCGTCATGGTCCCCGTCGTCGTCATCTTCTTCTTCGCACAGAAGGCATTCGTCGAGGGCATCGCGCTCACCGGCGTGAAGGGATAGCACCACAGTGAAACTCGCAGTCATCGGTGGCGGATCCACCTACACCCCCGAACTCGTGGACGGCTTCGCCCGGCTCCGCGACCAGCTGCCCATCGACGAACTCTGGCTCGTCGACCCCGACCCGGTCCGACGCGGACTCGTCGGCGGCGTCGCCAAGCGGATGTTCGCGCACGCCGGACACCCGGGTACGGTCCACGTCACGGACGACGTCGTCGCCGGGGTCTCGGATGCCGACGCCGTCATGTTCCAACTCCGCATCGGTGGGCAGGCCGCCCGGCAGCAGGACGAGACCTGGCCGCACGACGCGTGCTGCATCGGGCAGGAGACCACCGGGCCCGGCGGGTTCGCGAAGGCGCTCCGCACCGTGCCGGTCGTGCTCGAGTACGCGGAGCTCGTCCGGAAGCACGCGAAGCCGGACGCCTGGATCGTGGACTTCACGAACCCGGTCGGCATCGTCACCCGCGCCCTGCTCGAGGCCGGCCACCGCGCCGTCGGGCTCTGCAACGTCGCGATCGGGTTCCAGCGGCGCTTCGCCGCCGAGTTCCAGGTCGACCCGTCGGCCGTCCGGCTCGACCACGTCGGCCTGAACCACCTGACGTGGGAACGCGGGGTGCACATCACGGACGCTTCCGGTGAGCGTGACGTGCTGTCCGACCTGCTCGCCGCCGACACCGGCGCCCTCGACCGGATGGCGGAGAGCGTGCACATGCCCGCCGACCTCATCCGCCTGCAGCACGCCGTCCCCTCGTACTACCTGCGCTACTTCTACAGCCACGACGTCGTGCTCGAGGAGCAGCTGCACGAGCGCACGCGCGCCGAGGCCGTGATGGAGACCGAGTCGGCGCTGCTGGCCAAGTACGCCGACGAGTCCGTCGTCACGAAGCCGGTCGAGCTCGAGCAGCGCGGCGGTGCGTACTACTCCGAGGCCGCCATCGACGTGCTGTCCTCGATCCTCGGCGACCGGGGGGACGTGCAGGTCCTCAACGTCCGGAACGACGGCTCGTTCCCGTTCCTGCCCGACGACCACGTGATCGAGGTCCCGGCGCGCGTCACCCGGCAGGCGATCACGCCGCTGCCGGTCTCGCCGCTCGCCCCGGACATGGCAGGCCTGGTGTCGCACGTCGCCGGCTACGAACGACTCGCCCTCGACGCAGCCGTGCACGGTGGCCGCGACCGTGTGCTCCGCGCGATGTGGGCACACCCCCTCGTCGGACAGGTCGACAAGGCCGAGAAGCTCACCGACCTGCTCCTGGCCGCGAACGCGGAGCACCTGCCGTGGACGCGATCGGAGCAGTTGACGTGGGCGGGCTGAGCCGGGGTCCGTCGGGCACCGCCCGGGTCGAACGGCCGCCGGCGCCGGTCCCCCCGCACTCGAGCGACGTCGTCCTCGCCGTCGACGGCGGCGGGAGCAAGACCGACGTCGTCGCCATCGCACTCAACGGCTCGATCGTCGGGCACGCACGCGGACCGGGGTCGAACCCGCAGACGCGCGGGTGGGACGTCGCCGGACCGATCCTCGACGACGTCCGTTCCCGGGTCGTCGGCGAGCTCGGCGACCGTCGGATCCGGACGACGCACGTGTACCTCGCCGGGCTCGACCTGCACGACGAACTCGTCGCCGCCACCACTGCGCTCGCGCACTGGGAGTCCGACGGCGGCGCGCCGCACGTCCTCGACAACGACCTGTTCGCGCTGCTGCGGGCGGGGACGCTGTCGCCGGACGCCGCCGCCGTGGTCTGCGGGACGGGGATCAACGCGCTCGCCGTGCGGGCCGACGGCACCACGGCCCGGTTCCCGGCCATCGGGGACGTCTCCGGCGACTGGGGCGGCGGCGCGTACCTCGGCAACCGGGCGCTGTGGCACGCTGCCCGGGCGGACGACGGCCGCGGTCCGGCGACGGCACTGGTCAGCGCGGTACCGGCGGCGGTCGGGCTCCGGAGCGTCCGCGAGGTGACCGAGGCCATCCACTTCGGACGCCTCGACCAGCGGGTGTTCAACCGGCTGTGCCCGGTGCTGTTCGAGGTCGCCGCAGCCGGTGACGTGGTGGCCTCACGCGTGGTCGCTCGGCAGGCCGAGGAGATCGTGATCCTCGCGGCGGTCGCCCTCGAGCGGCTCGGACTCGGCGGCTCGGCAGCCCACCCGGTGCCCGTCGTGCTCGGCGGCGGGGTGCTCGCGGCCCGGCACCCGTTGCTCGTGGACGGGGTGGTGTCGGGACTCGCGGAGCGCGTGCCCGGAGCCGTCCCGACCTGGGTGACCGATCCCCCGGTGCTCGGTGCTGGGCTCGCTGCCCTGGAGTCGGTCGGTGCCGACGAGGCCGCGCTCGACCGCTACCGCGAGGCCGTGCGCTCCCGCTCCTTCACGAGCACGACGGCGCTCATCCGCTGACGCGCGGACCGGAGGCGCGGTGCCAGCCCGTACCGCGCCTCCCGTCCGTCGGTCAGGGCTTGGGCCGGCCCCGAGACTCGGCCACACGGACGGTTTCGCGGCTTTGCAACCACGAAAGTGTCCGCCGAGCCGAGACTCGGCCGCGGCGCGGCGCGGCGGCCGCGCTACGCGCGCGCCAGCATCCCCAGCGTGTCGACCACCCGGTTCGAGAACCCCCACTCGTTGTCGTACCAGGCGACCACCTTCACGTGACGGCCCTCGTCGACGCGGGTGAGCAGCGAGTCGAACACGCTCGACTCCGGCCGCCCCGTGATGTCCGTCGACACGAGCGGGTCCGCCGTGAACGCGAGCACACCCGCGAGCGGGCCGGCGGCGGCTGCACGGTAGGCCTCGTTGACCTCGTCGACCGTGACGTCGCGCGACACCACGGTGTTCAGCTCGACGATCGACCCGACCGGCACGGGCACCCGGATCGCGTCACCCGAGAGCTTGCCCTCGAGTCGCGGCAGCACGAGCCCGATGGCCTTCGCGGCACCGGTCGACGTCGGCACGATGTTCACCCCGGCAGCACGCGCGCGTCGGAGGTCCCGGTGCGGCCCGTCCTGCAGGTTCTGCTCCTGCGTGTACGCGTGCACGGTCGTCATGAACCCGTGCTCGATGCCCGCGAGGTCGTCCAGCACCGAGGCGAGCGGCGCGAGCGCGTTCGTCGTGCAGGACGCGTTCGAGATGACGGTGTGCGCCGCCGGGTCGAACACGTCCGTGTTCACGCCGTACGCGATCGTGGCGTCGGCCCCGGTCGCCGGAGCGCTGATGAGGACACGACGGGCGCCCGCGGTGAGGTGTCCGGCAGCGGCGTCGCGTGCCGTGAAGCGCCCGGTGGACTCCAGGACGACCTCGACGCCGAGCTCGCCCCACGGCAGGTCCGCGGGTTCGCGCGACGCCAGGACGCGGACGCGTCGGCCGTCGATCACGAGCGTGTCGCCGTCGACCTCGACGGTGCCGGCGAACGGGCCGAGCGCGGAGTCGTACCGGAACAGGTGGGCGAGGGTGTCGGGTGCGGTCAGGTCGTTGACGGCGACGACCTCGAGGTCGTCGCCCCCACGCGCGATGAGCGCACGGAGGGTGTTGCGGCCGATGCGGCCGAAGCCGTTGATGGCGATGCGGGTCATGTGGACTTCCTTTCGTTCCGCGGTCCATGCTCACCGGCCTGGAGGCACGGCTCCAGTGGCAGGGAAGCCAGCGTCCGAAAGGATGTCGCCACCAGGGCGCGGGTGGCGTCAGTCCTGGAACGTGCGGCGGTACGCGGTCGGCGAGGTCCCGAGGATCCGCCGGAAGTGCGTCCGCAGGTTCGCGTCCGATCCGAGGCCGGCGCGCTCGGCGACCTGGTCGATCGACAGGTCCGAGCGCTCCAACAGCTCACGCGCGAGGTCGACCCGGGCACGGAGCACCCACTGCATCGGCGTGTACCCGGTGTCCTCCACGAAGCGTCGCGAGAACGTCCGCGGTGAGACCCGGGCGATCCGGGCGAGCACTTCGAGCGTCAGCGGATCGGCGAGGTGCCGGAGTGCCCACTCACGCGTCGCGGCGAACACGTCGCCGAGCGGCTCCGGCATGCTCCGGGGCACGTACTGCGCCTGACCGCCGCTCCGGTACGGGGCGCTCACCAGGCGCCGGGCGACGTGGTTCGACAGGCCGACGCCGTGGTCCTGGCGCACGATGTGCAGGCACAGGTCGATCCCGCTCGCCGCCCCGGCACTCGTGAGCACCGAGCCAGCGTCGACGAACAGGACGTCCTCGTCGACGTCGACCTCGGGGAACCGATCACGGAGCACCCGTGTGTAGTGCCAGTGCGTCGTCGCCCGGCGCCCGTCGAGGAGCCCGGCCGCGGCGAGCGCGAACGCTCCCGTGGAGATCGCCGCGATCCGCACGCCCCGCTCGTGGGCCCGGGCGAGCGCGGCCACCACGTCCGCCGGCGGTGGTGTGTCCGCGGGGAACCGGTAGCCGGGCACGAACACCGTCTGCGCCCACTCGAGTGCGTCGAGCCCGTGGTCGACCGCGTAGGCGAGCCCGTCGCCGCCCGTGATCCGACCGACCCGGGGCCCGCACACCCGGACCTCGTACGGCATGCTCGGCCGGTTCGAGAACACCTGCGCGGGGATCCCGACGTCGAGCGGTTTCGCCCCGTCGAGCACGAGGACCGCGACGCGGTGCAGCGGTGTCGAGGACATGCTCCGACGCTAGCCGAGGAGCAGGTGCTCGACCTCGACGCCGCCGGCGCAGCGGCACTGCAAGCGGACCTGCTCAGTCGGGCGGCGGAGCGGGACTGACTCAGGCGTCCCGGATGGCGAGCACCCGGTGCGGCGCGGCCTGTTCCGCCCGCCACCCGGTCGGCAGCGCGTCCCGGAGCTCGGGCAGTGTGAACGACCGCCGGATCGAGCGCAATCCGTCGACGCGCACGAACGTCCCGGCTGCGACGAGCGCCGATCCGATCGCGTACGCCCGGTAGGCCTCGGTGGAGCGCCGGATGTCCGAGTGCAGGCTCCGGCTGCCCGCCAGTGACTCCGAGTCGGCGAGGAACCCGTGGCGCTCCTCGTCGCCGAGGTGGTGCAGCACGTGGTTCGACACGACGACGTCGAACCGCTCCCCCGCGGCCACGAGTTCCTGGCTGGACTGCTGCCGGAACGTGACGCCGCGCGGGGTGGAGCGCTGTGCGGCCTCGATGGCACGGGCGTCCGGGTCGGCACCGACGACCTCGACCTCGAACCCGTCCGCCGCTGCCCACCGCACGAGTGCCCGTGCGAGGTCACCGCCGCCGCATCCGAGGTCGAGGATCCGCCCGCGACCGCTCGCCGGCAGCGCTGAAGCGACGTGCGTCCGCCACGCCGCACGCCAGCCGCTGACGAGGGCGTTGACGAGTGCGAAGCGACGGAACGTGCGCGCCAGGGCCCGCGGGTCGCAGTCGGGGTCGTCCATGAGTTCGGTCAGGTCGAGCGCACGGGTGCGCAGGTCAACGGCCTGGAGGCGCGCCCCGGCTCCGTCCCGCTCGCTCACGCTGCTCCCGTGGTCGCGACCGGCACCCGCTGCGGTTCGACCGCGGGCGAGGCCTCGGTCCGCACGGCGGTCAGGCGCGCCGACTCGACGGTGAGCCCGGGACCGAACGCGAGGGCGACGACGTCGCTGCCGTCCTCGAGGCCGGCGTCGACGGCGTCGCGCAGCACGAACAGGACGGTCGCGCTGGACATGTTCCCGTGTTCGCGGAGCACCCGACGGCTCGAGGCCATGGCCGCGTCCGGCAGCCCGAGGGCCTCCTGCGTCCGGTCGAGGATGGCGCGTCCACCGGGGTGGACCGCCCACACCGGGACGTCCGCGGGCGTGCCCACGTGCTCGAGCAGCGGTGCGACGGCGCCGGGGACGTGTGCGCCGACGAGTTTCGGGACCGCGGTGGACAGCACCATCTCGAACCCCTCGTCGCCGATGTTCCACGCCATCTCCGACGCGCCTTCCGGGACGACGGCCGTCGCGAAGCCCTCGAGCCGGAGCCCGGCGCCGTCGGACGCCACCACGGCAGCAGCGGCTCCGTCACCGAAGACGCTGTTCGCGACGATCTGGTCCGGGTCGTCCGATGCCCGGACGTGCAGCGTGCAGAGCTCGGCGCAGACGACGAGAGCCACAGCGTCCGGGTCGGCCTCGGTGAACGCGGCGGCGATGCGGAGCGCCGGGAACGCCGCGCAGCACCCCATGAAACCGATGTGGTGGCGGAAGACGCCGGCGGGCAACCCGAGCTGCTCGACGACGTCGATGTCGGGGCCCGGCTGCGTGAACCCGGTGCAGGACACGGTGACGAGGTGCGTGATGCACTCCGGTGCCACGCCCGCTCGCTCGACGGCGTCGCGGGCAGCGGCGACGAACAGCGGCGGCGCGAGCTCGCGGTAGCGGTCGTTGCGGGCGCCGGTCGTCGGGGATCGCAGTGTGCCGTCGTCGTCCCGGAAGGCGCCGCCCGACCGCGAGGAGTCCAGCTCGTCGAGGACGGTGTGCCGGTGGTCCACCGCCGAGGCGTCGAACGCCGCCGGCACGAGTCGGCTGCCGAGCCGGCCGAGGCGGGGCTGCGAGGAGAAGAGGTCGCGCACGCGGCCCTGGTCGAGCGTCGTCGCGGGGACGGCGGTACCGATGGCGCGGATCGTTGCGGTCACGACCCATCTTGTCACCGGATCGCTGACGCGTCCCCAGGTTGTCGCTCTGGACCCGACGGACGACGGACGGGAGGCGCGGTGCCAGCTGGCACCGCGCCTCCCGTCCGCTCTGTGGTCTGGTCTACGACTGCTGCGCGCGCTCCAGCACCAGCTCGCGGACGCGAGCGGCGTCTGCCTGGCCCTTCATGGCCTTCATGACGGCACCGATGATCGCGCCGGCGGCCTGGACCTTGCCGTCCTTGATCTTCGCGAGCACGTCGGGCTGCCCGGCCAGTGCCTCGTCGACGGCGGCGGTGAGCGCCGAGTCGTCCGACACGACCTTGAGCCCACGGGACTCGACGACCTGCGCCGGGGAACCCTCGCCCGCGATGACACCCTCGAGCACCTGGCGCGCCAGACGGTCCGTGAGGTCACCCGACTCGACGAGCGCGATGAGCTCCGCGACGTGCTTCGGGGCCACGAGGTCGCCCGCGGCTGCGTCCTGCGCGTTCGCGACGCGGCTGATCTCACCGGTCCACCACTTGCGGGCGGCCTGCGGTGCGGCACCGGCGGCGACCGTTCCCTCGAGCTCGTCGAGCAGCCCGCCGTTGACGACGTCCTGGAACTCGAGGTCGGTGAAGCCCCAGTCACCCTTGAGGCGACGACGACGCGCGACCGGGGCCTCCGGCAGCGACGCCCGGAGCTCCTCGATCACGGCAGGGTCCGGCACCACGGGGAGCAGGTCGGGCTCCGGGAAGTAGCGGTAGTCGTCGGCATCGGACTTCGGTCGGCCGGCCGAGGTGCGACCGGTGTCCTCGTGCCAGTGCCGGGTCTCCTGCGTGATCGAACCACCGGCGGCGAGGATCGCGGCCTGCCGCTGGATCTCGTAGCGGATCGCGCGCTCGACGGCACGGAACGAGTTCACGTTCTTCGTCTCCGTGCGGGTACCGAGCTTCTCCTGGCCACGGGGACGCAGCGAGATGTTCGCGTCGCAGCGGAGGTTGCCCCGCTCCATGCGGGCCTCGGAGACCCCGAGCGCACGGACGAGGTCACGGATGACCTGCACGTACGCGGCGCCGAGCTCCGGCGCTCGCTCCTCGGTGCCGAAGATCGGCTTCGTGACGATCTCGACCAGCGGGACTCCGGCGCGGTTGTAGTCGACGAGCGAGTACTCGGCACCCTGGATGCGGCCGGTGGCACCACCCACGTGCGTGAGCTTGCCGGCGTCCTCCTCCATGTGGGCGCGCTCGATCGGCACGTTGAAGATCGTGCCGTCGGCCAGTTCGACCTCGACCTCACCCTCGTACGCGATCGGCTCGTCGAACTGGGAGATCTGGTAGTTCTTCGGGTTGTCCGGGTAGTAGTAGTTCTTCCGGGCGAACCGCGAGGACTCGGCGATCGAGCAGCCGAGCGCGAGCCCGAGCTGGATCGAGTAGCGCACGGCCTGGGCGTTCACGACCGGCAGCGACCCGGGCAGACCGAGGTCGACCGGCGTCACGTTCGTGTTCGGTTCGCCGCCGAAGAAGTTCGGCGCGTCCGAGAACATCTTGGTCTTCGTCGCGAGCTCGACGTGGACCTCGAACCCGAGGACCGGCTCGTACAGCCGGAGTGCCTCGTCGAAGTCCATCAGCGCGTCCTTCTGCGCCATCAGATCACACCTTCCTGCGCAGCGGACTGCTGACTCTGGTCGAGGTCCGGGATGCTGTCGATGAGCGGTCGACCCCACTGCTGCTCGAGCAGTCGCTCGAGCGCGGCGCCGTACCGGTAGAGGCGGGCGTCCTCGCGCTGCGGCGCCATGAGCTGCACACCCGTGGGCAGGCCGTCCTCGGGCGCGAGGCCGTTCGGGATGCTCATGCCGGGGACACCGGCGAGGTTCGCCGGGATCGTCGTGAGGTCGTTGAGGTACATCGCGAGCGGGTCGTCGATGCGCTCGCCGATCGGGAAGGCGGTCGTCGGCGCCGAGGGGCTGACGAGGAGGTCGACCTGCTCGAACGCGGCCGCGAAGTCGCGCTGGACGAGCGTGCGGACCTTCTGCGCCGAGCCGTAGTAGGCGTCGTAGTACCCGGCGCTGAGCGCGTAGGTGCCGAGGATGATGCGGCGCTTGACCTCGGGTCCGAAGCCGGCTTCGCGCGTGGCGGCCATGACGTCCTCGACGGTGGCGCCGTTCTCGGGCGTGACGCGGAGGCCGAAGCGCACCGAGTCGAACTTCGCCAGGTTGGACGAGGCCTCGGCCGGGAGGATCAGGTAGTAGGCGCTGATCGCGTACGCGAACGAGGGCGCGTCGATCTCGACGACCTCGGCGCCCGCGGCCTCGAGGATCGCGACGGTCTCCTGGAAGCGCTGGGTGACGCCGGCCTGGAAGCCCTCGCCCCCGGCGAGCTCCTTCACCACGCCGACCTTGAGGCCGCGCAGCGTGTCCGCCTGCAGCCCCTCGCGCGCGGCGGCGGCCATCGAGGGCCACGCGTCCGGGATGCTCGTGGAGTCCTTCGGGTCGTGCCCGCCGATGACGTCGTGCAGGAGTGCAGCGTCGAGGACGGTGCGCGACACCGGGCCGATCTGGTCGAGGCTGGACGCCAGGGCGATCGCGCCGTAGCGGCTGACACCGCCGTAGGTGGGCTTCACGCCGACGGTGCCCGTGACGGCACCCGGCTGGCGGATCGAGCCGCCGGTGTCGGAGCCGAGGGCGAGCGGTGCCTCGTGCGCGGCGACCGCGGCGGCAGAGCCACCGCCGGACCCGCCGGGGATCCGGTCGAGGTCCCACGGGTTGTGGGTCGGGCCGTACGCGGAGAACTCGGTCGTCGAGCCCATCGCGAACTCGTCCATGTTGGTCTTGCCGAGCGGCACGAGACCGGCGGCGCGGAGCTTCGCGACCGGCGTGGCGTCGTACGGCGGCACCCAGCCCTCGAGGATCTTCGAGCCGGAGGTGGTCGGCATGTCCTGCGTGCACAGGACGTCCTTCACCGCGATCGGCACGCCGGCGAGCGGGCCGAGGTCGTCGCCCGCGGCACGGCGGGAGTCGATCGACTTCGCCGCGGCGATGGCGTTCTGGTTGACGTGCAGGAAGGCGTGGACGTCGCCGTCCACCGCCTGGATGCGGTCGAGGTGGGCCTGGGTGGCCTCGACGCTCGAGACGTCGCGCGCCACGAGGGCGTCGGCGAGCGCCGCGGCGCTCATCCGCGTGATGTCGGTCACTGTTCTTCTCCCAGGATGGCGGTCACTCGGAACCGTTCGCCGTCGGAGTCGGGCGCCCCGGAGAGCGCCTGCTCCTGCGTCAGCGTCGGTCCGACCACATCGGGTCGGGTGACGTTGCCGAGCGGCACGGGGTGGCTCGTCGCGGGGACGTCGGGGGTCGCGACCTCGGCGACCTTGGCGACGCTCTCGACGATGTGCGACAGCTCCCCGGTCAGCTTCTCGATCTCGTCGGGCGTGAGTGCGATACGCGCGAGGTTCGCCAGGTGGGCGACCTGCTCGCTCGTGATGTCAGGCATGGTGCTCCGTCGATCGGTTCGTGGAATGCCCACCAGTCTATTGGTGCGTCACTTCCCCTTCTGCTTCCCCTGCTGCTTCTGTGGAGACTGCTGCTGGCTCTGCAGCTCGTTCGGCGTGGACTGGCCCGTGGCAGTGCCGGTGCCCTGTGCCGACGACTGGGTCGACGCGTGACTCGCCTGGCCGATCATCGCCGGGTCAGGCGTGGGCAGGGCTCCCCCGCCGACCGTCTGGTCGAGGTAGGACATCATCGACTTCCCGACCCCGAACTTCGCGCTGTACCCGGTCGTGCCCTGCAGGAACGGCCAGTTCGCCAGGCTGACGCCGCCCTGCACGTTCCCGATCCAGGTCGCGTTCGTGTACTTGGTGGACGACGCCACGAGCCAGTTCTGCACGTCGCCGTCGGTGGTCCCGGTCTTCGCGAACTTCGGCGTGCTGTCACCCGGGTTCGCGCTCGCGGCCGTGCCGGCCCCGGTCAGGACGCCCTGCAACGCGTAGTCCACGGTGCCCGCGACGTCGGCCGAGACACCCTGCGTGCAGGACGACGGCGAGGGGGTGATCTTCGTGCCGTCCGACTCGGTCACGGAGTCGATCGCGGTCGGGGTGCACACGACCCCGCCGTTCGCGAAGCCCGCGTAGGCCTCGGCCAGGTCGATCGGCGAGAGGTCGTTCACGCCGAGGATCGACGACGGGGTCTGCGTCAGCTGGCCGCCCGACGCCGGGTGGATGCCCATCGACTGGGCGAGCTGCGCGATCTTGCACAGGTCGAGCTGCTTGCCCATCTGCGCGTAGGCGGTGTTGATCGACTCCGAGGTCGCCGCCTGGACGGTCATCGATGCGGGGACGCTCTCGGCGTTGGACACCGGCCACGTCCCGCCGCTGACGTTCTGGCAGGAGTTCGTGAACTCGGAGTTCTCGAACGTGTGCTCACTGGTCGAGACCGACTCGGACAGCGTGTGCCCGGTGGCGAGCCACTCCGCCAGTGTGAAGACCTTGTACGTCGAACCGGTCTGGAAGCCGCCCGAGTTGCCGTAGCCGCTGTCAGCGCTGTAGTTCACCGCCGTGGACCCGGCGGCGGCGTTGTCGCCCTGCGTGTACGCGGTGTTCTGGACCATCGACAGGATCCGTCCGGTGCCCGGTTCGACGGTGACGTTCGAACCGCCGACGTCGACGCCCGCCATGGTCGCGGGGACGTAGGTCGACAGCGCGGTCTGTGCCTGCGCCTGCAGGTCGAGGTCGAGCGAGGTGTGGATCTCGAGCCCCTTGGTGTCGAGCGTCGCGATGCGCTCCGCTGCGGTCTTGCCGAACGCGGGGTCCTGCAGGACCTGGTTCCGCACGTAGTCGCAGAAGTAGCCGGCGTCGTAGCCCGTCGCGGCCGACGAGCAGCCGTTCGCGGTGGCGGTGATCTTCGGCGTCACGGGCGTCGCCTTCGCCGCGTCGAGCTGTGCCTCGGTGATGTCGTGGTGCACGTACATCCGCTGGAGCACGTAGTCGCGGCGGTCCTTCGTCGCCGCGTACCCGTTCGCCGTGCCGTTGTCGGCGTCGGAGGGCTGGTCGATCCGGAGGTTCGAGGGGTTGTTCAGGATGGCGACGAGGGTGGCGGACTGCACGAGGGAGAGGTCCTTCGCATGCACGCCGAAGTAGTACTCGGCGCCGGCCTCGGCGCCGTACACCCGGCCGCCGAGCCCGACGAGGTTGAGGTACCCGGTGAGGATCTGGTCCTTCGAGTACTTCTTGTTGACGGCGATCGCGTACCGCATCTCCTGCAGCTTGCGCTGCGGGGTGACCCCGGCGGCGTCCTCGTAGCACGCGGCGATCTTCTTCTCGGTGTCGGCCGCGTTCGTGCCGGTGAGCTCCTCGCACTGCTGGACGAGGACGTTCTTCACGTACTGCTGCGTGATGCTCGACCCGCCCTGCACGTCACCGCCGACGACGGTCGCGGCAGCGCCGCGGAGGGTGCCGACGACGTCGATGCCGCCCTCGTCGTAGAAGCGCGGGTCCTCGGTGTCGATGGCCGCCTGCTTGAGCGACTTCGCCATCGCGTCGGAGGCCACGGTCGTGCGGTTCTCGGCGTAGAACGACGCGATCTTGACTTGCTGTCCGCCCTTGGTCGCGTAGACCGAGGACACCTGCTGCGGGGTCTGGATGTCGAGGTAGCTCGGCAGGTCCTCGAAGAAGGAGACCGCTCCTGAGGTGCCCTCGCCCGCGACGGCGACCCCCGGGGTGACCGCGACGGCCACGAGCATGCCGGCCAGCGCCGACATCGCGACGAACGTCAGGAGAGCACCAGGCCATCGCACCACACGCATGCTCCGCACCGTATGGGGGCGGTCTGTACTGGTTCTGCCGTGGAACGAGTCGAGGCTGCGCCGGTGTTCAGGTTGCCACCCAGGCTCGGTCAGTCGCGCGGCTGCAGGTCCTGCGGTCGGACGAGGTACATGTCCGGCGACTGCGGCACGCCGTCCCGGCCGCCCTCGCCGCGCCGGACCTGCTCGCGGACGAGGTCGCCCCGTCCGACCGCGATGAGCGCCACGTCGTGCAGCGAGGCCGTGCCGGGCTTGAGGTAGTCGTTGTGTCCGACGGGGCGGCGGAACACGTCGCCGGCGTCCTGCGCGTCGACTCCCCCGGCGAGGTCGAGCAGCGTCGAGCCGAACGCCGCGGACCCGGGGTCGGTGCCGAAGTAGCCCGACCCGGCGATCGGGTCGCTGTGGGCGTCGCCGACGAAGACCTGGTCGCGCTGCACCGCGAGGTCGCCCGCGTGCCGCACGTCACTGCCCGGGGAACCGAGCACCGTCAGGGTGTCGGCGCGCATCTTGCCGGAGGCGAGCGCCATCAGCGCGGTCGTGGAACCGTACGAGTGGGCGACGATGTTCACGCGGGGCTCCTCGCCGTCCCGGACCTGGCGGACCCCGTCGACCGCACGTTCGAGCCGCGCCGCCCCGGTCTCGGCGAGCCCGAGCGACAGGATGTTGGACAGGTCCGGCGTGCGGTACCCCATCCAGGCCACCACGGCGACACCGCTGCCCGAACCCGGTGCGGCGATGCCGGAGAGCGTGGCCTGCTCGCTGTACAGGTCGTTCGCGGTGTTCGTGAAGTCCGTCATCTGGCCCGTGACGGTGAAGAACATGCCCGGCACGACGACCGTGACGTCGGCCGCGGTGTCGAGGTCCCCGATGGCGATCGCCGCGCGGCCGGACCCACGGGTGTCGAGGGTGACGAGGTACCGGTCCGGCGCTCCCACGTCGTGCCGCAGCGAGTCCCGCACCTGCCCGAGCAGCGCCGCGCGCGCCGCCGACGCCGCGTGGTCCGCCAGCCCGGACGCGAGCACCGCGCGGTTCGCCCGGTCGCGGACGGCGTACGGGACGCCGTCGAGGTTGCCGACGACCGACGGCGCGAACGTCTCGAGTCGCTGGCGGTCCTCGGCACCGAGTCCCGCCCACCACGTGGCGACCTCGGCCGCGGTCGGCGGGGCGTCCTGCGCCGTGGCGAGCACCCGGCGGTCGCCGTTGGCCTGCAGGAGGTCGGAGCGTCCCAAGCCGGTCAGGTCGACCAGGAACGTGCGTCCGTGCGCGGCGGCCAGGTCGTCGACCGTGATCTGTACCCCGGTCATGACCGGGCGGGGTACTGAATTCCCCTCAGGTACTTTCGCCACCGCGGCGACGACGACCGCCGAGCGCGGCGCGGGCGCGACAGGGGCCTCGACCACTCCGAACGAGTGCATCGAGGCGGTGAGCAGAGCCGCGGCGATGAGCAGCAATCGGGTCTCCCCCGGGAAGGCCGTCCTGTCGTCTCCCTGCAGGCGACAGGTGATGCTCTGTCGAGTGTAAGGAGAATGGCCTTCCGAGGGCGTGCGGGATGCAACTTGACCCCTGAACTGGGTGCATCACCAGGCGCGCCGCGGCGTGCGGACAGGCGCGCGACGTGCTTCAGAGTTCCGCTCAGCTCTCCGGAGCGTCAGCCTCGGGTTCGCCGAGGGCACTCGGGCCCTCGGTCACGAGGACCCGGAACTGCTCGGCGTCGATGATGCGCAGGCCGAGCTGTTCGGCCTTCGCGAGCTTCGAACCGGCCCCGGGCCCGGCCGCCACGAAGTCGGTCTTCTTGCTGACGCTCGAAGCCGCCTTGCCGCCTGCAGCGATGATCGCCTCCTGCGCGCCCTCCCGGCTGTACCCCTCCAGCGAACCGGTCGCGACCACCGTCAAGCCGCTGAGGACCCCGCCCTCCTCGCTCGCCGCGCCGGGGCCGGGGTGGCCGGGTGTCGTGAACTGCACGCCCGCGGCCGTCCAACGGTCGATGATCTCGCGGTGCCAGTCGACCTCGAACCAGGCGAGCAGGGCATCGGCGATGATGCCGCCGACACCGTCCACCGCCGCGAGTTCCTCGCGGGAGGCCGCTCGGATCGCGTCGAGCGACCCGAAGTGGTTCGCCAGGGCACGGGCGGCGACGGGACCGACGTGGCGGATGCTCAGGCCGACCATGATCCGCCACAGCGGCTTCGTCTTGGCGGCGTCGATGTTCGCGAGCATCTCGAACGCGTTCTTCGAGGGGTACCGGCTCGGCTCGCCGGTGTGGTCCGCGCCGCGGGCCTCCGGGTCGAAGGGCGGGTCGGTCTTCTTGCGCGCCCGGCTGAACGGCGTGACCCGCTTGGGTGCGCCGTCGTCGGTGGTCTTCTCCATGCCGGTCTCGGCGTCGCGGACGATCACCTCGATCGGGACGATGTCCTCCATCGTCAGGTCGAACAGACCGGCCTCCGTCACGAGCGGGGGCTGCTCCGGGGACAGCGGCTGGGTGAGTGCTGCCGCAGCGACCTCGCCCAACCCCTCGATGTCGAGCGACCCGCGCGACGCGATGTGCTCGACCCGGCCGCGGACCTGCGCCGGGCAGCTCTTCGCGTTCGGGCAGCGGAGGTCGATGTCGCCCTCCTTCGCCGGGGCGAGGGGCGTGCCGCACTCGGGGCAGTTCGTCGGCATGACGAACTCGCGCTCGCTGCCGTCCCGGAGCTCGACGACCGGCCCGAGCACCTCGGGGATGACGTCACCGGCCTTCCGCAGGACGACGGTGTCGCCGATGAGGACGCCCTTCGCCTTCACGACCTGCTGGTTGTGCAGGGTCGCCTGACGCACGACCGATCCGGCGACCTCGGCCGGGGCCATCACGGCGAACGGCGTCGCCCGACCGGTGCGGCCGACGCTGACCACCACGTCGAGGAGCTTCGTGTGGACCTCTTCCGGCGGGTACTTGTACGCGATCGCCCAGCGGGGTGCGCGCGAGGTCGACCCGAGTTCCTCGTGCAGGGCGAGGTCGTCGACCTTGATGACGATGCCGTCGATCTGGTGCTCCACCGACGCTCGTCGGTCGCCGTAGTCCTTGACGAACCCCAGGACCTCGCCGATGGAGTCGAAGACCCGGTAGTGCGTGCTCGTCGGCAGGCCCCAGGTCTGCAGGAGCTCGTAGACCTCGGACTGGGCGCGGACGTCGGTGTCCCGCTCGAGTTCCCGGACGGGCCACGCGCCGATGCCGTGCACCAGCATGCGGAGCCGCCGCAGCCGGTCCACCATGAGCTCGCGCTTCGCCTCGGACTTGCCCTCCTCCTTCTGGCGGAGGGACCCGGCGGCGGCGTTGCGCGGGTTCGCGAAGACCCGCTCCCCCGCGTCGCGCTGCTTGGCGTTGAGCTCGTCGAACTGCTCGACCGGGAAGAATATCTCGCCGCGGACCTCGACGATGGGCGGGTGCCCGGAGCCGGACAAGCGGTCCGGGATGGTGCCCATCGTGCGGACGTTGCCGGTCACGTCCTCGCCCACGACGCCGTCGCCGCGGGTGGCCGCCGAGACGAGCCGACCGTTCTCGTAGCGGAGGTTGATCGCGAGCCCGTCGATCTTGAGCTCGGTGAGGAACCGGACGCGCTCGGCGCCGGCGTCGCGCTGGACCTTGATCGCCCAGTCGGTGAGTTCCTCGGGGCTGAAGACGTTGTCGAGGCTCAGCATCCGCTCGGCGTGCTCGACCGGGGCGAACTGGACGGTCTGCGCCTGACCACCGACCGTCTGCGTCGGGCTGTCCTCGGTCAGGAGGTCGGGGAAGCGCTGCTCGATCGCGTCGAGCCGGTGCACGAGCGCGTCGTAGTCGCCGTCCGACGCCGTCGAACCGTTGCCCTCGTAGTACTGGTCGCGGAGCTCGTTGATCCGGACGCGGAGCCGTTCGACCTCCCGCTGCGCCTGGGCACCGTCGAGATCGGACGGGGCCAGGGTCTCGAACGTCGTGTCGCTCATGGCATCAGTTCTACCGTGAACCACCGACCCCGAACGTCAGGCGGAGACGGGCACCGCCGACACCGTCGCGTCGATCGTGCACTGCCCGAGCACGCGCGTCCCGACGTACACCACCGCGGTCTGCCCCGGCGCGACGCCGGAGAGCGGCTCGTCGACGTCGATGACGAGCTGCCCCTCGGTCACCCGTGCGGTCGCGGGCACCGGGTCGGCGTGCGCCCGGATCTGCACGTCGCACGCGAACGGCACGGACGGGTCCGCCGGCGCGGTGCCCGCCCAGGTGAACCGCGAGCCCGACATCGAGGTGACGTCGAGCGCTGCCTTCGGGCCGACGACGACGGTGTTGTCCTTCGGACGGATCTCGAGCACGAAGCGCGGCTTGCCGTCGGCGGCGGGACGGCCGAGCGCGAGGCCCCGCCGTTGCCCGACCGTGTACCCGGTCGCACCGTCGTGCGAGCCGACCACGGTGCCGTCCCGCTCGACCACGTCGCCGGGGGTCGTCCCCACGCGGTCGGCGAGCCAACCGCGGGTGTCGCCGTCGGGGATGAAGCAGATGTCGTACGAGTCCGGCTTCTGCGCGACGGTGAGCCCGCGCGCTGCTGCCTCGGCCCGGACCTCGTCCTTCGACGGGGTGGCCCCGAGCGGGAACATCGCGTGCTGGAGCTGCTCGGCCGTCAGGACCCCGAGGACGTACGACTGGTCCTTCGCCCACGCCGCCGAGCGGTGCAGTTCACGGGCGCCGTCCGGGCCGGTGACGATCGAGGCGTAGTGCCCGGTCGCGACGGCGTCGAACCCGAGGGCGAGCGCCTTCTCGAGCAACGCCGCGAACTTGATCCGCTCGTTGCAGCGCATGCAGGGGTTCGGCGTGCGCCCGGCCTGGTACTCGGCCACGAAGTCGTCGACGACGTCCTCCTTGAACCGAGCCGAGAAGTCCCACACGTAGTACGGGATGCCGAGCGCGGACGCCGCGCGCTGGGCGTCCATGGAGTCCTCGATCGTGCAGCAGCCGCGACTGCCGGTGCGGAGCGTGCCCGGCATCCGGCTCAGCGCGAGGTGCACGCCGACCACGTCGTGTCCGGCATCGACGGCCCGGGCGGCGGCCACCGCCGAGTCGACGCCGCCGCTCATCGCTGCAAGTACTCGCATGCCACCAGGGTAAGCCGCGGGCGTACCCTTGCACGAGCGATGACCTCCGAGACCCCCGCCTTCGACTTCCGAGCGGTGCTGCTGTCCGGCTTCCTGCCCGCCGCCCTCTTCGCGATCGGCGAGGGCGCCATCATCCCGATCATCCCGATCGCGGCGAGCTCCCTCGGGGCCAGTCTGGCGTTCGCGGGCTTCGTCGCCGCGCTCATCCTGGTCGGCGAGCTCATCGGCGACGTGCCGTCCGGAGTCGTCGTCGCGCGGATCGGCGAGCGGAACGCGATGATCGGCGCAGCGGCCGTCTCCGTCGTCGGGCTCCTGGTCTGCACCGTGGCGCCGAACGCCTGGGTCCTCGCGCTCGGCGTGTTCCTCGTCGGTGTCTCCACGGCCGTGTTCGCCCTCGCGCGGCACGCCTACATGACGACCGCGATCCCGCTCGCCATCCGGGCCCGGGCCCTGTCGAGCCTCGGCGGGGTGTTCCGCTTCGGCTACTTCGTCGGCCCGTTCATCGCCGCCGGCGTCGTGCACCTGACCGGCACCACGCAGAGCGCGTTCTGGATCCACATCGTCTGCTGCCTCCTGGCAGCGGTGGTGCTCCTCGTCCTGCGCGACCCCGCGACGGGCGCACGCGGCTTCCGCAAGCCGCCCCGCGCCTCCAGGCCGACCGCCGACCCCACGACCGACGCAGGCCGCCCGACCGAGCCACCCACCGACACCGGCGCGCAGTTCGTCCAAGAGGAAGCGCACGGCCTCTTCCGCACCATCCGCGCGAACCGAGCCGTCCTGCTGCGGCTCGGCAGCGGCGCCGGCCTGATCGGCGCACTCCGCGCCGGACGGCAGGTCATCCTGCCGCTCTGGGCCGTCAGCGTCGGGCTCGACGACTCGACGGCGGCCCTCGTCATCGGCATCGCCGGCGCGGTCGACTTCGCGCTCTTCTACACGAGCGGGCAGATCATGGACCGCTGGGGGCGCCTGGCCAGTGCCCTCCCCTGCATGCTCGGCCTGAGCGTGAGCTACTTCCTGCTCGCGTGGTCCGGGCACCTCGACGCCCGGGTGGGCTGGTTCGTCGCGATCGCGATCGGCATGTCGCTCGCGAACGGCGTCGGCTCGGGCATCCTCATGACGCTCGGTGCCGACCTCGCGCCACGGGACCACCCGGCTCCGTTCCTCGGCGCGTGGCGCTTCACGGGCGACTTCGGGCAGGCGGCTGCGCCGCTGGTCATCTCCGGGGTCACCGCCGTCGCGTCGATCGCGGTGGCCAGCGGGGTGATGGGTGTGCTCGGCCTGGTCGGCGCGGGCATCCTGCTGCGCTACGTCCCGAGGTACCTCCCCCGTCGACTGCGCTGACGGTGGTCCCGTGGTCGCGCAGGACCGGCCGGGAGGCACGGATCGCGTCCGGCACGTCGGTCACGCTCGGTAGACTGCCGCTGCTCGCGGGAGTGGTGGAATCGGTAGACACGCAGGATTTAGGTTCCTGTGCCCCAGGCGTGAGGGTTCGAGTCCCTCCTTCCGCACCGGCCGGTGCGTGCTCACGCATCTCATACCACCGAGGGACGTCGCCGTCACCCGCGGACGGTACCCTCGTCGTGCGGGTGACCCTCCCGTCACCGCATCTGCACGACCGGAAGAGACATGCACTCCGTCGCACTCGCCCTGATCCCATGGCTGGATCCGCAGTACATCCTCGACCACTTCGGGGCCGTCGCCGTGCTCGTCGTCTGCGCGATCGTCTTCGCCGAGACCGGTCTGCTCGTCGGCTTCATCTTCCCGGGCGACAGCCTGCTGGTGATCACGGGCCTGTTCGCGTTCGACCGCGGCGGCGAGATCGGCGGCATCCCGATCTGGGTCGCGGCACTCATGATCGGCGCAGCCGCGTTCCTCGGCGGCGAGCTCGGGTACTACATCGGGAAGAAGGCCGGCCCCGCGATCTTCGAACGCAAGGAGAGCGGACTGTTCTCCAAGGCGAACGTCGACCGGACCAACGCCTTCTTCCACCGGTTCGGTCCCCTCGCGGTCATCCTCGCCCGGTTCGTCCCGGTGGTGCGCACCTTCCTGCCGATCGCCGCGGGTGTCGGGCGCATGAACTACAAGAAGTACTCGCTCTACAACGCCGTCGGCGCCGTGATCTGGGGCGTCGGCGTGACGTTCCTCGGGTACTTCATCGGGCACATCCCGTTCGTGGCGCACATCGTCCGCGAGTACATCGACGTCATCCTGCTCGCCGCCGTCGTCGTCACGGTCGTGCCGATGGCGCTGACCTACCTCCGGAACGCCCGCAAGGCCAAGCGCACGGCGGAAGCCGAAGCCGGGACCGAACCGCAGCACTGAGGGTCACCACCAGACGGACGGGAGGCGCGGTGCCAGCTGGCACCGCGCCTCCCGTCCGTCTGTCGTCCCGCCGGCCTACCCGACGCACGTCCGCCTGCCTGCCCGTCTGCCCACCGCCGAGCGGGCGGAACACGTCACGCTCGGCGCGCTCCGACGGCGTGTTCCGCCCGCTCGCCGCGGCGCGCACGGCGTGTCCCGCCCGCTCGGCGAGCCGGCGAGACGGCGCCAGCACCGCGGTCAGACGCCGAAGTGCTCCCGCACGATCGGCGCGATGCCCCGGAAGGCCTTGCTGCGGTGGCTCAGCTGGTTCTTCTCCTCGCGCGTGAGCTCCGCCGAGGACCGGTCGGCGTCGTCCGCCTTGAACACCGGGTCGTAGCCGTGTCCGCCGGTGCCGGTCGGCTCCGTGAGGACCTCGCCGTTCCAGACGGCCTCGACGACGTGTTCCTCTCCCTCGGGCGTCACGAACGCCGCCGCGCAGACGAACGCGGCCGTGCGCTCGAGCACGCCCTCGAGGTTCTGCAGCAGCAGCGCGATGTTGTCCGCGTCCGCACGGGTGCCGGCGTACCGGGCCGAGTGGATGCCGGGCGCGCCCCCGAGGGCGTCCACCGCGATCCCGGAGTCGTCGGCGAGCGCCGGCAGCCCGGTGTGCGCGACCGCGGCGCGCGCCTTGATGAGGGCGTTCGCGGCGTAGGTGTCGCCGTCCTCGACCGGCTCCGGGCCGTCGTAGCCGACGAGTTCGACACCGCCCAGTGCCTCGCCGAGGATCTCGCGGAGCTCGACGACCTTGCCCTGGTTGTGCGTCGCGAGGACGACGGTGCCGGTCACAGCCCCAGCACCTCGCGCTGGATGGCGGCGAGGGACTGGTTCCCGGCGAGGCCGAGGTCGAGCAGCGTGTTCAGCTCGTCGCGGTCGAACGGCGCGTGCTCGGCGGTCCCCTGCACCTCGATGAACTTGCCCGACCCGGTCGTGACGATGTTCATGTCCGTGTCCGCCGCCGAGTCCTCGGTGTAGGCCAGGTCGAGCATCGGCTCGCCCTTGACGATGCCGACCGAGATCGCCTGCACGCTGTCGGTGAGCGGCGTGGCCTTCTTGCCGATGAAGCCCTTCTCGCGACCCCACTCGATCGCGTCGACCATCGCCACGTAGGCACCGGTGATCGACGCCGTGCGGGTGCCGCCGTCTGCCTGCAGGACGTCGCAGTCGATGACGAGCGTGTTCTCGCCGAGGCCCTTCGTGTCGATGACCGCCCGGAGCGACCGGCCGATCAGGCGGGAGATCTCGTGCGTACGGCCGCCGACCTTGCCCTTGATCGACTCGCGCTGCATGCGCTCGTTCGTGGAGCGGGGCAGCATCGAGTACTCGGCGGTGACCCAGCCGGTCCCCTTGCCGGCGAGCCAGCGCGGCACGCCGTTCGTGAACGACGCGGTGCAGAGCACCTTGGTGTTGCCGAAGGAGATGAGCGCGCTGCCCTCGGCCTGCGTGCTCCACCCCCGCTCGATCGTGACGGGACGGTGGTCGGTCGCGGTGCGGCCGTCGATGCGGAGCGTGTCGCTCATGGGGTCCTTTCGATGCGGGGCAGCGTGATGGCCCCGGTCTGAAGGTGGCCGACGCTGGAGACCTCGGGGCCGAGGAAGCGTCGGGCGAGTCGGATGAAGCCGTTCTTGTCGTCGCCGGTCGCCTCGAACGAGTACGTCGGCGGCTCCGGAGCAGTGCGTTCCAGCCCGTGCTCGACGAGTCGCCGGTACACGTCGTTGGCGGTCTCCTCGGCGCTGGAGACGAGCGTCACGTCCGGCCCCATCACGTACTGGATCGCGGCGGACATGAGCGGGTAGTGGGTGCAACCGAGCACGAGCGTGTCGACATCGGCCTGGCGGATCGGCGCGAGGTACTGCTCCGCGACGGTGCGGAGGGCCGGCGAGGAGGTGTCACCCGTCTCGACGAACTCCACGAACCGGGGGCACGCCGCCAGGGTGAGGCTGACGTCCGACGCGACCGCGAAGGCGTCCTCGTACGACCGCGAGGCGATGGTGCCGACGGTGCCGATCACCCCGATGCGCCCGGTGCGGGTCTGCTTCACGGCGGCGCGGGCTGCGGGCTGGATGACCTCGACCACGGGGATGCCGTACGCCTGCTCGTACCGCTCGCGGGCGTCCCGGAGCACCGCGGACGAGGCCGTGTTGCACGCGATCACGAGGGCCTTCACGCCCTGGTCGACGAGGTCGTCCATGACCTCGAGCGCGTACCGGCGGACGTCGGCGATCGGCTTCGGACCGTACGGCGAGTGCAGGGTGTCACCGACGTACCGGATGCTCTCGCGCGGCAGCTGGTCGATGATCGCGCGGGCCACCGTGAGCCCGCCGACCCCGCTGTCGAAGACTCCGATCGGTGCATCCGTCACGGTGCCAGCGTACCGACGCCCGCTGCCCACGCGCTCGCCCTGCGCTCCCGCGCCGCCCCGCGCCCGCCCCGTCCCGCGACCGCGAGCGGGTGAAATGCGTCCCGTCCGGCGCGCGAGCGGGACGCATTCCGCCCGCTCGCGCAACCAGCCGCCCCGCAGCGATGCGAGCGGGCGAGATGCGTCCCGGTCAGCGCGCAAGCGGGACGCATTCCGCCCGCTCGCGCGGACTCCGTGGGCGCAACTACCTGGAGGCGCGACCCGACTCCCAAGGCCAGCCCGCGCCTCCAGGCGGTCGCCACCACCGCCGACTCGCGCGAACGGGCGAAGAACGTCACCCTCAGCGCGCGAGCCGGATGCATTCCGCCCGCTCGCGTGACTCCCCACCGCCCACCCGGCGCGAACGGGCGAAGAACGTCGCCCTCAGCGCGCGAGCCGGACGCAATCCGCCCGCTCGCGCGGACGCCGTGGGCGCAACTGCCTGGAGGCGCGACCCGCCTCCCGGGGCCGACCCGCGCCTCCAGGCGGTCACCACCGCCCACCCGGCGCGAGCGGGCGAAGAACGTCACCCTCAGCGCGCGAGCGGGACGCATTCCGCCCGCTCGCCGCAACCGCTCGCGCCGCCCGTCGATGCAATCCGCGCCTCCCGGAGTCCGCGACAGTAGTGTCGGAGGGGTGACCAGCGCGCTCCTGACGGACCAGTACGAACTCACCATGGTCGATGCGGCCCTCAAGGACGGCACGGCCGACCGCCGCTGCGTGTTCGAGGTCTTCGCCCGCAGGCTCCCCGACGGCCGGCGCTACGGCGTGGTCGCGGGCCTCGGCCGGTTCCTCACGGCCCTGACCGACTTCCGGTTCGGCGACGAGGAGATCGGCTTCCTCCGCGACCGCGACGTCATCGACGCCGGCACGGCCAACTACCTCGCCGACTACCGCTTCATCGGTGACGTCCGCGCCTACCGCGAGGGCGAGGTCTTCTTCCCGAACTCCCCCGTGCTCCAGGTCGAGGGCACCTTCGCCGAGGCCGTCGTGCTCGAGACGCTCGCGCTGAGCATCTTCAACGCCGACTCCGCGATCGCCTCCGCCGCGGCGCGCATGGTGTCCGCCGCCGACAAGCGCCCGCTCGCCGAGATGGGTTCGCGGCGCACCGGGGAGTGGAACGCCGTCGCCGCCGCGCGCGCCGCGTACATCGCTGGGTTCGGTGCGACGAGCAACCTCGAGGCCGGGCGCACCTGGGGCATCCCGACGATGGGTACCGCGGCGCACGCCTTCACGCTCCTGCACGACTCCGAAGAAGCGGCGTTCCGCTCGCAGCTCGACGCCCTCGGCACGGGGACGACCCTGCTCGTCGACACGTACGACATCGAGGCGGCGGTCGACACCGCGGTCCGGCTGACCGAGGGCAAGCTGGGTGCCGTCCGCATCGACAGCGGTGACCTGCCGTCGGTCGTCGCGTCGGTCCGTGCGCAGCTCGACCGGCTCGGCGCCACGGACACGAAGATCACCGTGACGAACGACCTCGACGAGTACACGATCGCCGCGCTGCGGGCGGCGCCGGTCGACTCGTACGGGGTCGGGACGAGTGTCGTGTCCGGTTCGGGGCACCCGGCCGCGGGCATGGTCTTCAAGCTCGTCGCCCACAAGGAGGACGGTGGCGACTGGGTGCCGGTCGCGAAGAAGTCGGCCGACAAGGCGTCGCTCGGCGGTCGGAAGGAGGCCGGGCGACGGCTCCGGAACGGGATCGCCACGGCCGAGGTGGTCCTCACCACGGGGCAGGTCGGACCCGACGAGCGCCCGCTGCTCGTCCCCGTGGTGACGAACGGTGAGGTCCACCAGGAGTTCCTGGGCGTCCACGGCGTCGAAGCGGCACGTGCGCACCACAAGCTCGCCAAGGCCGAACTGCCGGCGGACGCCGCGCGCATCGGTCGCGGCGACCCGGCGATCCCGACGCTGGTGATCTGAACCGGGGCTACTCGGCCTTCATCTTCTCGTAGATCGCCTTGCAGTCCGGGCACACCGGGAACTTCTCGGGGTCGCGGCCGGGGATCCACTTCTTGCCGCACAGCGCCTTCACGGGCTTGCCGCTGAGGGCGGACTGCAGGATCTTGTCCTTCTTGACGTAGTGCGAGAACCGCTCGTGGTCGCCGGGTTCGATCGCTTCCTCTTCGAGGAGCTTCTCGAGCTCACGGTCCATCACGTCGAGGCCGCCACCGGGTTCCGTCATGCTCATGCACCAAGGGTACGACGGTGCGCCGCGCGCCGCGACGGTGCGGTGGCGAGTGCGGCTCCCGATCGCGACCGGATGACGGACGGGAGGCGCGGTGCGGGGCCGCCACGCGCCTCCAGTCCGTCGTGTGGTCGCGTCGGACGCGATCCGGTTCAGTTGCGCTGCGCGGCGGCCAGCAGGTCCGGCCCGTGACGGTCGAAGAGCCGGCCGCCCGCGACGACACCGGCGGCGAGCACGACCACGCCGACCACGACGCCGATCACGAGCGTCAGGACGCTCCACGGTGACGGACCGTCCGCGAAGGCGAGCACGGCGGTCCACGCCGCCGGCACCGAGCACACGACGATCCCGACCACCATCGAGGACTGCGCCACCGAGGCGACCGCACCCGCGGCCTGCGGCTGCTGGAAGGGGTGGTCGCCGGGACGCACGGTCGGGTAGGGCAGCAGTACCGACACGACGCTGGACAGTCCGAGGCCGGACAGCAGCGCGCTCGCACTCACCCCGATGAGCACCGGGAACGCGGTCCAGTCGCCGAACAGCCACGCGGACAGCCACGACCCGAGGACGATCGCGGGGATGCCGACCGCGAGCACGGGGACGAGCCGACCGAGACGGTCGCTCCAGCCCGGCGCTCCCGAGGCGACGTGCAGCCACACGGCCGTGTTGTCGTACGAGACGTCGTTGTGCGGCAGGAAGCCGGCGATCAGCGCCATCAGCGGCAGCGGCACGAGCGCGGTCCAGTGCCACGGGACGCCGGCGACCCCGAGCGGGATCACGACGACCGGGACGAACACGATGATGAGGTACGACGCGCGGTACCGGGGATCGCGCACCCAGTAGGTGAGTGCCCGAGCGGCGACCGCGCCGACGGGGGTCGAACCGAGCCGGTCGAACCAGCCGAGCCCGCGGTACCGCCGGGCCGTGGCGCGACCGTCCACGGTCTCGAGCGCACGCCCGACGACGGCCCACCACGCCCATCCGAGCAGGGCCACGACGACGACGGCGATCAGGAGTTTGACGATGCCCTCGCCGACCAGGCCGTTCGCGACGTCCGCCGGGACCGCCCAGGCCGCACCCCACGGGGTCCAGCCGGCGACGTCGGCGATGCGCTGCATCTCGGCACCGGCCGGGTCGAGCCAGTCGACACGGAGCAACAGCGACAGGGTGGGGATCCCGAGCACCACGATGAGCAGCGCCACGAGCCACCCGGCGTCCCGCGAACGGTGCGGACCGATGAGCGCGGCACCGACCGCGCAGCCCACCCGGACGAGCAGTGCGCAGGTCGCGATCGCGAGCAGGCCCCCGACGACGCCGAGCACCCCGGCACCGGCACCGCGCATCCACGCGACGGACTGCGCAACGGCGACGATCGCCACGGCGATGACGGGGACACCCACGAGACCGGCGACGCCGAGGCCGACGGCCAGGTCGCGACGGCCGATCCCGAACACCGTGAACCGGCGCGGGTCGAACTGGTCGCTCCGGCCGACGACGAGCGGCACGACGGTGAACGCGAAGGCGACGAGGGTGCCGACGGGGACGATGACGGCGCGTGCCACCTCGGGCGAGGCGTCACGGAGTCCGACGACCTCGACCGCGACGAACACCGCGGCGAGGAGGCCGGCGAGGCTGCCGAGCACGACGAGGACGGACCGGCGGGCGCTGCCGCGGACCTCCCCCGCGAGCAGGTCGGCCCTCAGCCGGAGAAGCTGTGCAACCATTCCATGCTCTCTGCCACGACGCGGCCACCCGCGAGTTCGACGAACTTGTCCTCGAGGCTCTTGCGCCCGCGGACCTGCGCCATCGTGCCGGAGGCGAGGACCCGCCCGCCGACGATGATGGCGACGGAGTCACAGGTGCGCTGCACGAGCTCCATCGAGTGGCTGGAGAGCACCACCGTGCCACCCCCGCGGGTGTACCGGCGGAGGATCTCGGTGATGGTGGCCGCGCTCACCGGGTCGACCGACTCGAACGGTTCGTCGAGCACGAGCACCCGGGGCGAGTGGATGAGCGTCGCCGCGAGGGCGATCTTCTTCGCCATGCCCACGGAGTAGTCCGCGACCTGACGACCGAGCGCCTCGCCCAGGCCGAACGCCTCGGCGAGGTCCGCGCTGCGCTTCCGGGCCGTCGTGCCGTCGAGCCCGCGGAGGGTCGCCGAGTAGTAGAGGAGCTGCGCGCCGGTGAGCCGGTCGAACAGTCGCAGCCGGTCGGGCAGGACGCCGAGGTCGCGCTTGGCGGCGGTCGGGTCGGCCCAGACGTCGTGGTCGAGCACGGTCACGTTCCCCGCGTCGGGGCGGAGCAGACCGGTCACGATCGACAGGGTGGTGGTCTTGCCTGCGCCGTTCGGACCGACGACGCCGAAGATCGAGCCCTGGCGGATCTCGAGGTCGACCTCGTCGACGGCGAGGGTCTGGCCGTAGCGCTTCACCAGGCCGCTGGCACGCAGCACCACGGGCTGCGTGGGCTGCTTCGGGCCGGCGGCGGGGCGTTTCGTGGAGGCAGGACGCTTCTTCGACTTGGGGGCGGGCTCGTCGGTGACCGTGGCAGGGGCGTCGGTGGTGCCGTCCGTCGCGGTGTCGGTGGCGCCGTCCGCCGCGTCCGTCCCGTCCCGCTTCTCCTGGCCGGGAGGCACGGTGCCGGTCGGCCCCGCGGCCTGCGTCGGGCGCGTGGCGCGTCCCTTGCCGCCGCGCGGCTTGCCGGGTCGGCGACCGGTGGTCGTCGCGGTCGTCGGGGTCGCCGTCGTCGCGCCGGTCTCGTCCGACCCCGGTTCCCTCGTGTCGGTGACCGTCGTGTCCGTGTCCGTCGTGTCCGTGTCGGTGACCGTCGTGTCGTCGGTCATCGCGTCCTCAGCGGAGGCGTCGCGCGCATCCCCGTCCCCCATGTCGTCCTGCTCGGCGTCGTCGCGCTCGGCGTCGTCGGCCTCGGTCAGCCAGGCAGCGTCCGACGTGCTGTACACGTCGTCGTCATCCGTTGCTCCAGCTGCCACGGCCCCACCGTACCAACGCTCTCCGGACAGCGGGGAACCGCGGGACGCAGTGTCACGAATTGAGCACGAAGCGCTCGCAGCCGTACCCCGAGGGAGGGACGTTCCGTATCATTCACCGGGGCACGACGAAGTGTTCACCACTTGGAAACCTGCTCAGTTCGGGCCTTCCGTGTTGCCTGTTCCCTGCGAATGACCGCAGAGACGGCGTGCTTCACGGCCAACTCGGACCTTCCGCGAGCAGACTCGACCAGGCCCGCCCGTGCCCCAGGGCGCGCGGGCGGACACCAGAAGGGACCAGCATGACCACGCAGATCGTGATCCTCGCAGCGGGGATGGGCAGCCGCCTCGGGCGCAGCCTGCCGAAGCCGCTCACCGAACTCAGCGACGGCCGCACCATCATGCAGCAGCAGTTCGACAACATCCGCGCAGCGTTCGGTTCGAGCGCACGCGTGACGATCGTCGTTGGCTACAAGTCGGAGTACATCGTCGAGGCGTTCCCCGAGGCGAACTTCGTCTACAACGAGTCCTACGACTCGACGAACACCTCGAAGAGCCTCCTCCGTGCGCTCAAGGCCACGGGCAAGGGCGGTGTCCTCTGGATGAACGGTGACGTCGTGTTCGACCCGCGCGCGCTCGTGCGTGCTGCGGACATGATCGACGAGGACCGCTCGTTCGTCAGCGTCAACACCGACAAGGTCTCCGACGAAGAGGTCAAGTACACGGTCGACGCCGAGGGCTTCATCCACAAGCTGTCGAAGCAGGTCGTGGGCGGTCTCGGCGAGGCGGTCGGCATCAACTACGTCTCCTCCGCCGACAAGCAGGCGCTGATCCGTCAGCTCGGCCGTGTCGACGACCAGGAGTACTTCGAGGGCGGCATCGAGGCTGCCATCGCCGAGGACGGGCTACTCTGGAGCCCGATCGACATCTCCGACATGTACGCCGTCGAGATCGACTTCGCCGAGGACCTCGAGCGCGCGAACAACCTGTTCGCCTGAACCACCGTCAGGACCCCCTCGGCGGTTCCGCCCGAAGGGAAACCGTGACCACAGCGAGTGCGCCGACCGCGCCCGCGGCTGCCGCACCCGCGGCCTCCCGGAGCGCCGGTCGGCGCTATCGTCATGCCCTCTGGCTGCTGACCGTCCGGGACCTCCGCGTCCGGTACTCGACGTCGGCACTGGGCTACTTCTGGTCGATCCTCGACCCGCTCGTGATGTCGGCGATCTACTGGTTCGTCTTCACGCAGGTGTTCCACCGCGGCAAGGTCGGCGAAGAGCCCTACATCGTGTTCCTGCTCTCGGCGCTGCTGCCGTGGATGTGGTTCACGGGTGCCGTCTCGGACTCCACGCGTGCGTTCATCAAGGAGACCAAGCTCATCCGGTCGACGACGATCCCGCGGAGCATCTGGGTCGCACGGGTGAACGCGTCGAAGGGCATCGAGTTCCTGTTGAGCCTGCCCGTGCTCGCCGTGTTCGCCATCGCGACCGGGGCTCAGGTGCACTGGGAACTCGCGCTGTACCCGCTCGCGATCGTGCTGCAGTGCGGGCTCGTGTACGGACTCGGGCTGATCGTCGCGCCACTCGTCGTCTTCTTCCGCGACCTCGAGCGGGCCGTGAAGCTCGTGCTCCGCTTCCTGTTCTACGCGTCGCCGATCATCTACAGCACCCAGGCCCTGCCGGACCGGCTGCACGACCTGGCGGCCTTCAACCCGTTGAGCGGCATCTTCGGCATCTACCGCTCGGCGTTCTTCCCGTCCCAGCTGGACTGGTTCGAGGTCGCGGTGTCGGTCGTCGTCACCGTGGTGGTCATCGGGATCGGGATCGTCGTCTTCCGGCGCAGCGAGCACCGTGTCCTGAAGGAGCTGTGATGACCGCCACCGAGCAGACCGGGCGGAACACGACCGTCGCACCCGTGATCTCCGTGCGCGACGCCGGGATCCGGTTCAAGCGCAACCGTCGTGCGAGCCGCAGCTTCAAGGACCTCTTCGCCGGGAGCAACCGGCGGAAGCGGGCCGACGAGTTCTGGGCGCTGCGGGGCGTGACCTTCGACGTCCGTCCGGGTGAGGCGATCGGTGTCGTCGGGCGGAACGGTCAGGGCAAGTCGACGCTGCTCAAGCTCGTGGCGCAGGTCATGCTCCCCGACGAGGGCCGGGTGCACGTCGGAGCCGGCGTCGCACCGCTCATCGAGATCACCGGCGGCTTCGTCGGCGACCTCTCGGTCCGTGACAACGTGTTCCTCACGGCGGGGCTGCACGGCATGTCACGCGCCGAGATCCGGGACGCCTTCGACGAGATCATCGACTTCGCCGAGATCGGCGACTTCGTCGACACCCCCTACAAGCACCTGTCGAGCGGGATGAAGGTGCGGATCGCGTTCGCGGTCATCTCCCGACTCGACGAACCGGTCATCCTGGTGGACGAGGTCCTCGCCGTCGGTGACAAGGCGTTCCGCGAGAAGTGCTACAAGCGCATCGAGGAACTGCTCGCCGGCGGTCGGACCCTCTTCTTCGTCTCGCACAGCGACAAGGACCTCCGACGGTTCTGCGACCGCGGGCTCTACCTCGACAAGGGGCACCTGCAGCTCGACGGCACGATCGAGGAAGCCCTCGCGCGGTACTCCGCCGACTACGGCGTCTGAGCCCGCCTCCCCCTCAACAACCCGGCCCTCGAACCCCCGCTCCACAGCCGCCGGCTCCCGCGTCGGAACGCCACCCCGAACGTCGGACCCTCCCCCTACCGTGACGGCATGCACCACCCAACACCGACGGCCTACGCCGTCCCGTTCACGATCGACCGTTCCCTCGCGCCACGTCGCTACGACCTGGTGAACACCGGCGACGAACCCGTCGACGGTCTCACCCTCACCCACCTGGGCAACGGGTACTGCCCACCGCTCGCCGTCCGCCGACTTGAGCCCGGCCGCGCACTCTCGATCGCGGTGTTCGGTGCCGACGCCGAGGACACCGGCGTGGTCGTCGTCCGGTGGCGCCGACCGGACCGGACCGAGTACCTCTGGCGGATGTCCCTCGTGGGCGACGGCCGTGCTGCCTGACGACGCAGGACCGGCGTCCGTCCGGTCAGCCCTCGCCGCGGGTCGCCGCGACCGAACGCCAGCGGTCGAGCAGCCGTTCGATCGCGCTGTGGAACCGCGCCGTCGCCGCGCCCGGCGTCGTGTCGCCGAAGTATCGCTGCACCCAGTGCTGCAACTTCGCGAGTTCGGCGGCGTCGTTCGCCGCGGCATCGACCCGGGCGACCACGTCGGACGCGTCCGCTGCCGACAGCCAGTTCGCGTCGCCGAGGTAGCCGCGCTCGTCGACGTCCGCTTCCGGAGACTCCGGCCTGGTCACGATGAGCGGCTTCCCGACGGCCAGGCGGTCGTAGATCATCGCGCTGATGTCCGTGATGGCGACGTCCGCACCGGCGAGCTGCCAGCCGAGCTCGGCGCCGTCGTCGTACACGTGGTGTGCGTTCGGGTCAGCCGCGTTCGCGCTGGTGATCGCCGCGACGATGCGCTCGTGGGCGGCCTTGTAGGCAGCGTCACGGACACCGCTGCGCGGGTGCGGTCGGTAGACGAGGCGGTGCGCGGGAGACGCCAGGACCCGATCGGCGATCGTGGTGCCGTGGGTCGCGATCGAGCCGTAGGCGGCCGCTGCCCGGTCGCCCTCCCAGGTCGGCGCGTAGAGCACGACGGTGCGGTCGTCGTCCGGGTACGGCGCCGCACCGGCGAAGTGGTCCGCCTGGGGGCGACCGATCGCGATGGCGCGCGCGTCGAGGTCGTAGTCCCACAGCGCATCGGCGAGCCGGTCACGAGCGGCGTCGCCGGCGATCAGGGCGTAGTCGTACGCCTTGAACTGGTTCGTCGTCATGTACATCTTGTCGCTCTCGCCGTGGTTGACGAAGACGTGCCACATCCGCCCGTACCGCATCATCTGGAAGTTGCGGGCGTTCTGGTTGACGTACAGGACGATCTTGGGCGCCTGCTCGTCGACGAACCGCTCGAGGTCGACGACCTGTCGCGCGTAGACCGCCGGCACCGGGGACTCGTCGAGCAGCGTGAGCATGGTGCCGGGGCTGCGCGAGATGATCGCCACCGGGTGGGTGGCCTGGAGCTCCGCGAGCGGGGCGTACCACTGGCGGACCTGGTACATGTTCACCGGACCGTCGGCGAAGTACACCGCGATCTCGATCGTGCCCGGAGCGGGTGCCGGCGCAGCGGGCAGCCGGCGCGCGAGGGCACGACGGCTCCGACGAGACTTCAGCAGTCGCTCGGCCAGTCGCACGGCGGTGCGCACGTCGTGGATGATCGGCATGGTCCCTCTCCGGGTGTCGGCGGACGGTTCGTGGCGGTCTGGTCAGACGACGGGTGGCCGGCCGGCGATCGTCATGCGACCGATGGTCAACCACCCCATGACCTGCACGGGGCCGCAGTCCGACGTCAAGCCCTCCCGGACGCCGCCGAACCAGGTCGCCAGGCGACGCGGGTGCCGCCACCAGCGCGCGACCTGGATCGCCGCCCACGACCCGACGTACAGCGGACGGAGTACGGCGGGCAGGTTGCGACGGGCGAGCCAGACGCGGTTCCGGGCGTTCAGTCGGTAGTACTCGGTGTGGCGGGCCGGATCGATCGCGGGGTGGTGCGCGACGAGGTCCCCGGCGTACCAGGTCCGTCGTCCGGCGTCCCACACGCGCCAGGCGAGCTCGATGCCCTCGTGCGCGTAGAAGTACTCGGCTCCCCAGCCGCCGGTGGCACGGTAGACGTCCATCGGCAGCACGACCGCGCCCTCCCACACCGAGAACACGGGCGACGAGTGGTCCGGCTCTCCCTTGCGGATCCGGGGGATCCAGCGGGTGGGGTTCGCGGCTCCGGTCGGATCGACCACCCGCGGTTGCACGAGTCCGAGCGAGGGGTCTCGTTCGAACAGCCCGATCGCGTCCCGCAGGAAGGTCCCGGACGGCACGGACGCGTCGTCGTCGAGGAAGAACACGTAGTCGCCGTCGACCACCTCGACCCCCGCGTTGCGTCCGGCCGGGATCCCGACGTTCTCGGGCAACGCCAGCGCACGGACGCCCTCCGGCAGACCCTCGGGCTCCCAGCCGTTGCCGACGCACACGACGTCGAGCTCGACGTCCTGCTGGGCGAGCACGCTCTCGAGGCCCCGGCGCAGGTCGTCCGGACGGGTGCCCTGTGACAGGCTCACCACGGCCACGCGGGGACGGTCGCGGTGCGGGACCGCGTGGCGTCGGACGGTCCCGGGCGTCACGCGCGGACCCGCTTCGACGAGATGATCGCCAGGAAGTGCCCGAACGTGGCGATCACCGCGAGCGGCAGGAGCGCACCCACCAGGATGCGGTCGGCCAGCGGGTGTCCGATCACGAGTGCCAGCAGCGCGAAGACGAACGCCAGGATGCTCAGCTCGACCGAGTGGTACAGCCGGTGGAACGGCAGGAACCGGGCGGCACGGCGCAGGGTGGCGAGCCGTCGCCCGGACGGGACGGTGCCGGCGTCACGACGGTCGACGAGCTTGTCGAGACCGGCGTTCGCGCGGGCGACGTGCACCATGTCGTTCAGCGCCTTGTTCAGCACGATGACGAGCCCCAACGCGCAGCCGATCGTCGTCCACATCCAGTCGGCGCCGTGGATAGGCCACGTGGCGGCACGGATGCCGAGTGCGATCGGGATCAGTCCCTCGGTCGTGTAGTGCCCGACCTTGTCGAGGAACACGCCGGCGGGCGACCGGGTCCCCCGCCACCGGGCGACCTCGCCGTCGCTGCAGTCGACGAGCATCTGGAGCTGCCCGAGGACGAGCGCGAGCAACGCACCCCAGATGCCCGGGATGAGCAGGGCAGCGGCGATGCTCCACCCGACGAGGATCATCAGGCCGGTGACCTGGTTCGCGCTGATCCGCGTCTTCAGGAGGAACCAGGTCAGGTACGGCGAGACGTCCCGCAGGTACAGCGACGCCGTCCAGTGCTCGGCGTTCGCCCGCGAACGGACCTCGTCCGGCTGGGCGACGGCACGGAGCTCGGCGATCGAGGTGGGGCGGGTGTTCCCGCGGCCGGTCGTGTCATCGGTCAAGAGGTCAGGTCACCGTCCCGTGTGCGTGGTCAACTCGGACGTCCGGGTGAGGAAGCCGATGATGAAGCCGAGGCCCCAGCCCACGTGGATGCAGGGAAGCACCACGAGGAGCCAGAGCAGCGTCGGCAGCCCCGACCGCCTGGCGACCGCGACGGCCCCCAGGACGACGAAGACGATGTAGACCGCAGGGACGACGAACCCGAGCAGCGCCCACGCCGCCCCGGAGCCGAGTGCTGCGCCGATGATGCCGACGATCCCGGCGACGATGCCGAGCGCCATGGCGGCGACCATCGCCGGCGGGACGAAGTAGCGCAGGCCGTTGTTCGCGGGGAACCGGCGGGCGAGTTCTCCGCGCCACAGCCCCGTCGCGACGAACTGCCGCACGAGTCGCTTGAGGCTCGGCCGCGGACGGTAGGTGACGACGAGCTCCGGCGTGAACCACACCGTGCCACCGGTCTGCCGGAGCCGCTTGTTGAGCTCCCAGTCCTGGCCGCGCTTGATGCCCTCGTCGAAGAGGCCGACCTCGAACAGGCGGTCGCGGCGGAACACCCCGAGGTAGGCGGTCTCGGCCGGTCCGGCCTCGCCACCGACGTGGTGCGGTGTGCCACCGAGGCCGACGCGGCTGCCGTAGGCGAGCGCGACGGCTCGTTCGAAGGGTGTCCGGCCCTCGGCGTGCATGATGCCGCCCACGTTGTCCGCCCCGGACTCCTGCAGCACGCGCACCGCGATCCGCGTGTAGTCCTGCGGCAGCACCGAGTGCGCGTCGACGCGGACGACGACCGGGTGCACCGAGGCCCGGATGGCCACGTTCAGGCCGGCCGGGGTCGACCCGACCGGGTTGTCGATCGCCCGGATGCGGGAGTCTGCGGCGCTCATCTCGGCGACGAGTTCGTTCGTGCCGTCGATCGACGGGCCGAGCGCGAGGATGACCTCGAACGGACCGGCGTAGTCCTGGTCGAGCAGGCTCTGGACAGCCGCACGGACCTCGGTCACCTCGTTGAGGACGGGCATCACGTACGAGACGCCCGGCAGGGGGTGTCCGTCTGTCTGCATGCGTACCTCGGGGTCCTGGCTGGGTGCACGGGACGCACCGCGGACGGTGCCGCCCCGCAGAGCGACCCTGAGCCTATCAAGGACGTCGCCCGTCAAGGACGCAACCGGGAGACGGCCTGGAGGCGCGGTGCCAGCTGGCACCGCGCCTCCAGGCCGTCGTGTCGTTGCGTTCCGCTGACGCGCGTCAGCCCTTGTAGGTCCCGAGGGTGACGTCCGTCTCACGGGTCTCGCCACCACGGATGTACGTGATGGTCGTCTTGGCGCCACCCGCGAAGTAGCGGACCTGCGCCGTCAGGTCGGTGGCGTCGGAGACCGTCGCCGAACCGATCTTGGTGACCACGTCGCCCTTCTGCAGGCCGGCCTTCGCCGCCGCACCGCCGGACGAGACGGACTTGATGAGCCCGCCCATCTGGGTGGCCTTGGCATCCTCGGCGGCGTCGCCGACGGTCGCGCCGAGCAGGCCGTGGGTCGCCGACCCGGTGTCCTTGATCTCGTTTGCGACCCGCTTGACGAGGTTCGACGGGATCGAGAAGCCGACGCCGATGCTGCCGGACTGGCTCGACGAGTCGGACGAGCTGCTCGCGCTCGCGATCGCCACGTTGATGCCGATCAGCTTGCCCTTGGAGTCGAGCAGCGCGCCGCCCGAGTTGCCGGGGTTGATCGACGCATCGGTCTGGATGACCGGGAGCGAGACCGTGGTGTTCGAGGACGAGCTGCTGCCGTTGTCTCCGTTGCCCCAGAAGTCGAACGGGCCACCGCTGCTGCCGTTGCCGCCCTCGTTCGAGTCGCCGCCCTCGCTCGGGGCGCTCGACGTCACCTGGATGCTGCGGCTGAGGGTCGAGACGATGCCGTCGGTGACGGTGTTCGACAGGCCGAGCGGGGCACCGATCGCGACGGCGGTGTCACCGACGTTGAGGTCGGACGAGTCCGCGAAGCTGATCGGCTTCATGTCGGTCGCGTCGATCTTGATGACTGCGAGGTCCACCGTCGGGTCCGTGCCGACGAGCTTCGCCGGGTAGATCTTGCCGTCCGAGGTCGTGACCGTGATCGAACCGTTCGAGCTGTCACCGTCGAGCGTCACCACGTGGGTGTTCGTGACGATGTAGCCGTCCTTGCTGAACACGACGCCCGAACCGGTACCCGCTTCGCTGCTCGACGAGACGTTGATCGTCACGACCGACGGCGTCGCCTGGGCAGCCACGGCGGTGACGACCGTCGCGTTGTTGTAGTCGTTGACCGTCAGGTTCCCGCCGCTCTGGGAGTTCGAGGAACCGACGACGGTGCCGCCGCCCTGGCTCGAGCCGGCGAGCCACCCGGCGCCGCCGCCGACGAGGCCCGCGACGACGAGGCCCGCGACGATCGGCAGGACGAGGCGTCCGCGGCCGTCCTTCGAGCGGGTCGTGGTGCCCGTCGCGGCACCCGCCCCAGCACCGGTCGCGGCTGCGCCGAAGTAGTGGCCGTTGCGCTGGTTGGAGCCGTCGACGTCCCCGAAGGAGCTGGCGGCCGAGGCGGGGGCCTGGGCCGACGGTGCGCCGGCGTACCCGGAGTACTCGGAGGCCGATGCGGGGGCCGAGGTGGGCTGGGCGTACTCGCCGTACCGGGGCTGCTGCTGGCCGGAGGTGGCCTGGTTCTGGCCGGAGCCGTACTGACCCTGGCCGTACGGGTTCTGGTCCTGGCCGTACTGGCCGTACTGGCCGGTCGGCTGGTTCGTCTGCTGGCCGTACTGCGCGGTCGGCTGGGGTGCCTGCTGGCCGTACTGGCTGGTCGGCTGGGCCGCCTGCTGGCCGTACTGGCTGGTCGGCTGGGCCGCCTGCTGGCCGTACTGGGCGGTCTGCGCCGGGTCCGAACCGTACGGCGTCGCGTGCTGGCCGTAGCCCCCGGCCGCCTGGCCCGCCTGGCCCTGGCCGTACTGGCTGGCCTGACCCTGGCCGTACTGGCTGGCCTGACCGTACTGGCTCGTCTGCCCGTACTGGCTCGTGCTCGCCGTGCCGTCGGCCGGGGCCGGGTTCTCCGAGGCGACTGTCGGGTACGGCGCGGTGTAGCGATCGGTCGGGTGGTCGGTCGACGCGGCGATGACGTCGGTCTCGTTCGCGGGGGCGGCGTCGATCACGTCGGTGTGGTCCGCCCGCGCATCGTCCGCTGGAACGGCGTTCGTGTGCTCGGAGTCGTGCGTCGCGGCGTCCTCGGAAGCGGCCGGTGCGGCCGTGTCCTCGGGACGGAAGTCGTCGTCCTGCCCGTGGGGCGTGGTGTCGGTCATGCTGGACGTGCTCCTTTCAAGCTCGTGCAGTCTGTCGGACCCACCTGAGCGGTGCACCTGGTGACGCTGCAAGCGACCTATGGCGATCTTATGCGTGGGCTGTGGACGGCCGCCCGGATGGTGCGTGAGGACGCCAGTAGGTTGGGGTGCGGGCAGCGCCGAACGGCGCGGTCGACACCTCGGAGGGAACCACATGCGGCAGGCAGGACCCTGGTTGCGAGCAGCCGAAGGAGCGATGCTCCTCGGACCCGACGGAGTCCCCGCACCGACCGTGTTCGCCGAGATGAGCGCCCTCGCGGCGGCGACCGGCGCGATCAACCTCGGACAGGGCTTCCCGGACGAGGACGGCCCCGTCGAGGTGCTCGACGCCGCGGTGGCCGCGATCCGCGACGGCGTCAACCAGTACCCGCCGGGTCGCGGGACACCGGACCTCCGGCTGGCCGTCAGCGAGCACCAGTCGCGGTGGTACGGGCTCGAGGTCGACCCCGACCGCCAGGTCCTCGTCACCGCCGGCGCGACCGAGGCACTGGCCGCCACCCTGCTCGCGTTCGTCGAGCCCGGCGACGAGGTCGTGACCTTCGAACCCTTCTACGACGCGTACGGCGCGCTCATCCGGCTGGCCGGCGGGACGCACGTGACGGTCCCCCTCACCGCCCCCGACTTCCTGCCCGACGAGGACACCCTCCGCGCCGCGTTCTCGGACCGCACCCGGGTCGTCCTGGTGAACACGCCGCACAACCCCACCGGACGGGTCCTCCCGGCCGAGGTGCTCGCGACGATCGTCGAACTCGTCGAGCAGTACGACGCCCTGATCGTCACGGACGAGGTCTACGAGCACCTGACGTTCGACGTGCCGCACGTGCCGATCGCCACGCTCCCCGGCGCCGCCGACCGCACCGTCACGATCTCGAGCGCTGGGAAGACCTTCAGCACCACGGGTTGGAAGATCGGCTGGCTCACGGCTCCCCCGGCGCTGGTCGACGCCATCACGAGCGTGAAGCAGTTCCTGACCTTCGTGAACGGTGCCCCGTTCCAGCCCGCGGTCGCTGCCGGACTGCGGTTGCCCGACGCGGTGTTCACCGGCATCGCGGCAGAGCTCTCGGCGAAGCACGACCTGCTCGCCGCCGGTCTCCGTGCCGCCGGCTTCGAGGTCATGCGGCCTGACGGCGGCTACTTCGTCATCGCCGACGCCGCCCCGCTCGGGTACGAGGACGCCCGCGAGTTCTGCCTGCAGCTGCCCGAGCTGGTCGGCGTCGTCGGCGTCCCCGTGTCCGCGTTCGTCCGGCCGGACCACGCCGCTGGGTACCGCTCGCTCGTCCGGTTCGCCTTCTGCAAGCGGCGCCCGGTGCTCGAGGACGCCGCCGCCCGCCTGGCCGGACTCGCCTCCCGCGCCTGACGCCGCCCGGACACCGCCCGCGCGCCCACCCACTCCGGCCCGCCCCCGCGTGTCTCTGCGCGGGCGGGCGAAATACGTCCCCCTCGCCGCCCGAACGCTGCAGATTTCGCCCGCTCGCTCGCGCGCGGCCCGCCCGCATGGCCGCCCGCGCGTCCGCCCCGGTCCACTTCCGAACACGAGCGGGCGAAACACATCCCCCTCGCAGGTCTGGCGGTGCGGATTTCACCCGCTCGCGCGCGTCCAGACCGTCGGCCGTCTCCACGTACGACGAGCGGGCGGAGAACGCACTGTCCGGCACTCGGCCGGGGCAGTGTTCGCCCGCTCGCAGCGGAAACCCGTCGAAACCACGGCCCGTCGAACGCATCGCGAGTGCGAACGGGCGAAATCCTCGCCACCCGGACGTCCTCCAGAGCAGACATCGCCCGCTCGCGGACAGACGAGCAGCGAATGGCGAACGCCCGGGCCAGCGCCAGCAGCCGAGAGCCCGCGCGTCAGTCGCGCAGCGTGACCTCGTAGCGCCGCAGGGACAGCGACGGGTTCGTCTGCCGGACGGCGTCGGTGACCGCCGTGTCGACCGTCGCGACGAGCATCCCCGGGACGGCCCCGGCCGCCGCGACCGCCACTCCCGACGGGTCCAGCACGACCGACCCGCCGATGCCGACGGGCGGGGTCTGCCCCACGCCCACCACCCAGACGGTGTTCTCGATCGCGCGGGCGCTGAGGAGTGTCCGCCAGTGGTGCTCCTTGCCGGGGCCGCGCACCCACTCGGCGGGCAGGACGACGACGTCGGCGGCACCGTGCTCCGGAGCGGCGAGGCGGCGGGTGACCTCGGGGAAGCGCAGGTCGTAGCAGGTCTCGAGGCCCACCCGGACGCCACCGAGCTCGAACACCGGCAGCTGCGCGGGATCGCCGGACTCGATGTGGTCGGACTCGCGGGACCCGAACGCGTCGTACAGGTGCACCTTCCGGTACGCCGCGGCGATCGACCCGTCGGGCAGCACCGCGACGAGGGTGTTCCGGAAGCGATCGCCGGAGCCGGTCTCGGCCACCCCGACGACGAGCGCGATCCCGGTGTCGCGGGCGATCGCCTGCAGGCCGCTGACGAACGGGCCGTCGAGGGGCTCTGCGGCTGCGACGAACCGGTCGTCGATCTCGGCCGTGAAGTACGACGTGTACTCCGGCGTGACGAGGAGGTCGGCGCCCCGCGCGGCTGCGTCGACCGCTGCGGCACGGACGGTCTCGAGGTTGGCAGTGGGGTCGTCGACCGGCGCGAACTGCGCCGCTGCGATCGTCAGGGTGCCCATCCGCCGAGCGTACCGGCCAGCGAGATCCGAGCAGCCCGGCACACGAAGAAGGCCCCGGTCCGACTGGACCGGGGCCTTCTCTGTGACGCTTGGTTGCGGGGGCAGGATTTGAACCTACGACCTCTGGGTTATGAGCCCAGCGAGCTACCGAACTGCTCCACCCCGCGGCACGTTGATAAGCCTACACGGGGCCGTGGCGGGGCACAAATCGAGTGCCCCGCCACGGTGTGTCTAGTTCCCGCTCTCGGCCTCGGTGGCGGCCTGGATCGCTTCCTGCAGGCGCTGATCGGCCTCTGCGGCGGCGACCAGGTCGTTGTCCGCGTAGGCGTCCTGACGGTCCTGCAACGCCTGCTTGGCGTCGTTGAGAGCCTTCTGCAGCGCCGCGTTGTCGGTGGTCCCCGACCCGGACGACGAACCCGAACCCGCGGACGAGCCGGAGTCGGACCCCGAGGAGGACCCGGAGTCCGACCCCGAAGACGACCCGGAGTCGGACCCGGAGGACCCCGACGAACCGCCGGCCGCACCCTGGTCACCGGCAGCAGCACCCGAGTCACCGCCGAACAGGCTGTTGAGTGCCTCGTCGAGGGTGTCCTCGAACGCGATCTTGTCGCCGAACGCCACGAGGACCTTCTGCAGCAGCGGGTACGAACCGCTCGACGTCGACTGGACGTACACCGGCTGGACGTAGAGGAACCCGCCACCGACCGGGAGCGTCAGCAGGTTGCCCTGCTTGACGGTCGAGTTGCCCCGCTTCAGGATGTTCAGCTCCTGCGACACCGTGGTGTCCGAGTTGAACAGGTTCTGCACCTGCGCCGGACCCGGGATGTTGTCCGTCTTCGGCATCGTCAACAACGTGAGCTTGCCGTAGCCGGACGCCTTCTTGCCCTTGCCCGCGCCTCCGGCGTCGGAGTCCACCGCGAGGTACCCGGTGAGCACGTTGCGGTTGTTCGAGCCCGCGGACTGCTGGGGTATGTACGTCGTGTACAGCGTGTACGCGGTCCCCTGCCCCGGCACCTTCATCGTGAGGTAGTACGGGTCCTGCAGGTTCGCCTTGGACGTCGTCGTGGTGGCCCCGAGCGCGTTCGCCCCCGAGTTCGTCGTGGTCGACGTGTCGGCGGTGTCGGACGAGTCGTTCGTGCCCGACGTCGGCTCCTGCGGCGTGTTCCACGCGTCGTCACCCGAGTAGAACGAGTTCGCGTTCGTGACGTGGTACGTGCCGAGGATCGACCGCTGCACCTTGAACAGGTCGGTCGGGTAGCGGACGTGGTCGAGCAGCTCGGCACTCATCGACGACACCGGCTTGATCGCGGTCGGGAAGATCTTCTCCCACGTCTTCAGGACCGGGTCCTTGGTGTCCCAGGAGTACAGGGTCACCTTGCCCGTGTACGCGTCGACCGTCGCCTTCACCGAGTTCCGGATGTAGTTCACCTGGTCGGTCCGGTACGCCGAGCTCTCCGCGCCGGCGATGCTGTCCGACAGGCTCTGGCTCTGCGAGTACGGGTAGGCGTCGCTCGTGGTGTAGCCGTCGACGACCCACTGGATGCGGTGGTCGACGATCGCCGGGTACGCGTCCGAGTCGGTCGTCAGGTACGGCGCGACCTGCTGCACGCGCTTGATCGGGTCGCGGTCGTACAGGATCTGCGAGTCCTTGTTCACCGCGTCCGACAGCAGGATCTGCTCCGACTGGAACTTCGCGGCGTAGACGAGACGGTTGAAGAAGTTGCCGAGGCTCGGTCCGCCGTTGCCCGCGTACGTCGTCGTGGCGTTGCCGCCGTTGTCGTCGTCGGAGCCGGACGGGTAGTCGAGCTCGACGTTCTTCGAGCCCTTCGGCGCACCGACGATCGAGTACGCCGGCGAGGTCTCACCGAAGTACACGCGCTGCTGGAAGTCCCCGAGCGCGCCGTTCGACGGGATGCCCGACTCGAGGAACACCGGCTTGCCGTCGCTGGCGCGCTGGTTGCCGAACGCCGCGGTCACGCCGTAGCCGTGCGTGTAGACGAACGCCCGGTTGTAGGGGGTGTTCGCCTGCGCGCTGAGGCCGTCGAGGTCGATGTCGCGGACCGCGATCACGGTGTCCTCGGTCTCACCCTTGACGTCGTACCGGTCGACGTCGAGCTCGTCCGGGAACTGGTAGTACTGCCGGTACTGCTGCAGCTGGCTGAACGTGTCCGAGACGATCTTCGGGTCGATCAGGCGGATGTTCGCCGTGGTCTGGGCGTCCTGCGCGAGGGCGCCGGAGCTCGCTTCGGTCGTCGCGTCGTAGTTCTGCTCCTGGACCCCGGAGACGCCGTACGCGTCACGGGTGGCCTTGATGTTCCGCTCGATGTACGCCGACTCGAACGTGCGCTCGGACGGCTTCACCTGCAGGCGCTGGACGATCCAGGGGTAGATGCCGCCGATCACGATCGCCGCGACGAGCAGCAGTCCGGTGCCGACGATCGAGATGCGCCAGCGGCCGATGACCGCGGTGACGATGAACAGGATGGCGACGATGGCCGCGATGCCGGCCATGATCTCGCGACCCGGGATGACGGCGTTCACCTCGGTGTACTGCGCACCGGTGATGAGCGAGTTCGACTTCGTCAGCGCCGCGTACTGGTCGAGCCAGAGGCTCACGGCCTGCAGGGCGACGTAGACGGCAGCGGTCACCGCGAGCTGGATCCGCGCGGCCTTCGAGATGCGGACCTCACGACCGCCGAAGCGCATCGCGCCGTAGAGGTAGCAGGCGGCGAGCGCAGCGAGTCCCGCGATGAGCACGACGGCCGACGAGTACGCCACGATCGCGCGCCAGAACGGCAGCTCGAACACGTAGAACCCGATGTCGAGCCCGAACTGCGGGTCCGTCTTGCCGAACGGCGTCCGGTTGAAGTACTCGAGCACCATGCTCCAGCGCCCCGCGGTCGACAGCCCGGCGAAGATGCCGAGGACGACCGGGATGCCGATCATCACGGCACGACGCAGTGGCTCGATGACCTGCTGGTAGCGGTCGAGCTGCGAGTTGAGCTTCGCGTAGACCGGCCGGAACCGGAACGCGATCGCGATGCTCGCGTAGACGGGCACCGCCATCCCGAGGAACCCGGCGAGGAACATCAACGTCCCGGCGATCCACCGCGTGGTCAGGACCTGCTGGAAGCCGAGCTGCGCGAACCACGCGTAGTCGGTGTACAGGCTCGCGAAGATGAAGAAGGCGATCACCAGTGCGGCCAGCACGATGATCGTGACCACGATCGGGACCCGCGGCGAACGCCGCCCCGAGGTGGACGAGGTTGTCGTCACTTGATGTGCTCCAGACGTGTCGAACCGGCGGGCCCGGCGCGGCGGGCCGTCAGTGCATCGATCCTATGTGGCCCGAGCACGTCTGAAACTGTACGGAGACTCAGGAAGGCGCGTCGCGCCTCCAGTCGGACTGCCTGGAGGCACGGATCGCGACGTCCGCGGACGTCGCGTGGAGCGCGTGGCCGGCCCTACGACGTGCAGCGTGCGAGCTTCGCGGTGCTCTTGCCGGAGGCGATGGTCTGGAGGTCGGTGACCGCCTGGTCGAGGGTGCCGACCTTGTAGACGTCGAGGCCGGACGGGACGTGGCCGACGACCTCGTCGCAGTTGTCTGCCGGAGCGAGGAAGACGGTCGCGCCGGCGTCCTTCGCGCCGTACATCTTCTGGCGGATGCCGCCGATCGCGCCGACCTCGCCGTCGGCCGTGATGGTCCCGGTGCCCGCGACGTGCTCGCCACCGTTGAGCTTGCCCGGCGTGATCTCGTCGATGATCCCGAGGGCGAACATCATGCCGGCCGAGGGGCCGCCGACGTCCTGGAGCTCGATGGAGACGCGGAACGGGAAGTCGTACTGCTCGGTGACGCCGACGCCGATGAGCGCCGTTCCCTGCTCGTTCCGCGGCGTGATCTCCACGGTCTTCTCGCTGCCGTCACGCTCGAGGACGACCTTCGCCGGGTCGGACGTGCCGTGCTTCGCGACGAGTTCCCGGAGCGACGTGGCGTCCGCGTTCTCGGTGAGGGAGGTGCCGTCGAACGAGCGGATGACGTCGCCCTTCTCGATGACGCCGTCCGCGGCGGAGCCCTTCTGGACGGTGCCGACCTCGAGGTCGGTGGGCAGTTCGTAGCCCTGCTGGATGAGGGCGGCGGCGACCGCGGACTGCTGCGAGGCCTGCATGTCGGCGGTGTCCTGCTGGTTCACCTGGTCGGTGGTCACGCCCTCGGGGTAGATCGCGGACGCCGGGATCACCGCTTCGGACTCGGTGAACAGCGCGCGGATGACGCTGGTCCAGGACGGCCGGTTCGTGGCGTCGCCCTGGATCCCGACGGTGAGCATGTCGAGCGCGCCGGCGGTCGGGTAGGTGGGGTGTCCGTCGATCTGGATGAGCTTGACGTCCTTCGCGTCCTTGCCCGTGCCCTGCTTCTGCGTCCCGATCGTGTTGTACACGGGGCCTGGTACCTCGATGAGGTACGGGCTCGGCAGGAAGCTCGCGAGCAGCCCGAGGACCACGGCCCCGATCACGAACCCCCAGCCGATGGTCCGGGAACGCGAGCGGCGGCGGGGCTCGGCGGCGAAGAGGGTCACACAACGTCCTTCCAGGGCGGGCTGTTCGCCCTCGGCGCAGCGGTTCGGGCGTTCCCACGGGGGCGTCCCAGGTGCGGCCCCGTGAGCAGCGATTAGCGTAGTCGTCATGCCTGATGAACCGCAGCCGGGTCCGGACGACGACTTCCAGGAGATGCTCCGCAAGCTCCTGTCCGGCGAGGGCCAGATCGACCCGTCGCAGCTCGCCGGTGCCGCCGGCCTGCCGAACGACCCGGCCTTCGTGGCGAACCTGATGAGCCAGCTGCAGCGCGCTGCGCAGTCGGGCGGGGACGGCATCGACTTCTCGGTCGCCGCCGAGCGCGCCACGACCATCGCGCGGGAGGGCGGCCACCCGGTCGACCCCGCCACGTCGCAGGCAGCGGACCAGGCGTTCCAGGTGGCAGCCCTCTGGCTGGACGAGGCCACCACGGTCGCGGAGCTCACCGCGACCCCGAGCCTGTACACGCGTGAGCAGTGGGCGAAGGCGACCACCCCGGTGTGGGCGCAGATCGCCGAACCCGTGGCGCTGAGCATCTCGAACGCCCTCACCGAGGCGATCGAGCAGCGGGCACCGGAGCAGCTCAAGGCGATGCTCGGCGATGTGTCGAAGGCCATGCGGGGCGTCGGCGGCGCACTGTTCGCGATCCAGCTCGGCCAGGTCGTCGGGCAGCTCTCGAAGGAGGTCGTGTCCGGCGGCGACGTCGGCGTGCCGCTCCTCGACGAACAGGTCGCCGCGCTCCTGCCGCAGAACGTGGCCGAGTTCGCCGAGGGCCTGGACGTCCCCGAGGACGAGGTCCGCATCTACCTGGCGGTCCGCGAGCTCGCGCACGCCCGGCTGTTCCGTTCGGCGCGCTGGCTCCGGCTGCACATCATCTCGTCGATCACCGACTACGCGCGGGGCATCCACATCCCGTTCGACCGTGTCGAGGAACTCGCGTCCGAGATCGACCCCACGAACCAG